>AGTN01253096.1_pt1 | contig 13353 bp, 11 predicted proteins | sample 314218 | NCBI WGS metagenome assembly AGTN01 (sample SAMN02954264, study PRJNA73603) | bioreactor metagenome | biome: terrestrial; feature: non-aerated bioreactor; material: poplar woody material; isolation source: poplar biomass | place: USA | collected 2006-12 | reverse complement strand
GCGATGAAGATTGCGCAACCGCGCTCCCTGTCAAGAGTGACTGCCAGGTACATCTCTTTTTTGATGACCAGCTTGGGCTCAACAAGGAGGCTCTCGGTCTTGGAGTCTTTGATGACCATCTTGAGCAGCTCTTTCGAGGTTGCGATACCCTCTTCGAGATCCTTGGCGAACTTGATACCGCCAGCCTTACCGCGCCCGCCTGAGAGGACTTGCACTTTCAAAGTCACTGGGTAGCCCAGGTTGACCTTGGCCAGCTCCTCAGCTCTGGTGATTCTGAATGCTGGAGGCACAGCAATGCCGTTTTCAGAGAAGATCTTCTTTGCTTCGTACTCGTAGAGATTCAATGTTGCGTCCTCTTATTGCGGTCGGAAATTGGCGGGTCCCTGGGACTCCGCTATATAGATAAATAACTTTAGTACTAGATCGAAGGAACTTCCTGAAACTTTGCCAAACCTAAATCATTTCGAGTTCCAACCTTCGTTGTAATCGTTCTTTGTAATCGACGCGCCATTTGTGCCCCAGAAGTATACTTATGAACCTTTGAGCCCCGCTCGGAGCGTCACTTGACTTCGAACGACCTACGGGTCGCAGACACCCAGAAGGTTTCGAGCACCCCTGGGGTCGCAAAGCAATCCTAAGGGTCACAAGCACCTGAAGGCTCGCAAGCAACCCTGCAGGCGACCCTTAAGGGTGGCAGGCAATTTTTCCACCGATTTTGTGGACGAGGCACAGCAGATGCGTATCGGGATACTTACTGGCGGCGGCGATTGTCCCGGATTGAATGCCGTCATCCGAGCAGTCGTCAGACATAGCGTGAAAAACTTCGGCTCCGAGGTCGTCGGTTTTCTCGAGGGCTGGCGCGGTCCCATGGAAAACATGGTCATGCCCCTGACTCTGCGCAGCACCGAGGCAATCCTCAATCGCGGCGGAACGATTTTGCGAACCTCGCGCACTAACCCCTTTAAGTTCGATCGCGGTCCGGAGCGAATCATCGAGAATATGGAAAGAAACAGCATCGACGCGCTTATCGCAGTCGGTGGTGAAGACACATGCGGAGTCGCAAACCGCTTGCATAAAGAGTACGGTCTCAAAGTAGTGTGCGTTCCTAAGACAATCGATAATGATTTGAACGCGACTGATTTCACCTTCGGCTTCGACACGGCAGTCAATATCGTCGCCGAGGCAATCGACAGGCTGCATACCACAGCCGAAGCGCATAATCGGGTTTTGGTTTGCGAAGTGATGGGCAGGCAAGCAGGCTGGATCGCTTGCTACGGCGGTATTGCAGGTGGTGCTGATTTCATCCTCGTCCCTGAAAAACCGGTGGTCATAAACCAGGTAGTTGAAGCGATCAAGAAGTGCCATGCGCGCGGCAGAGACTACTCTATCGTCGTTGTTGCCGAAGGCGTCAAAATCGACGGCGAAAACGAAGAAGTGAGAGAAGAAGACAAGGATGACTTCGGTCATACCAAAATCGGGGGAATCGGCGACAAGCTCGCAAAAATCTTAGAAGAGAAGACCGGCTACGAAACTCGCGCTACAACACTCGGTCACGTGCAACGCGGCGGTTCGCCGACGGCGTTCGATCGTGTGCTTGCCACTAGATTCGGTGTGCATGCCGCGGAACTTGCGCATGAACGAAAGTTCGGTCGCATGGTGTCGCTGCAAGGAAGCGAAGTCAAAGACGTCCCGGTTGAAGACGCCGTAGACCAGCTCAAGACGCTAGATTTGAACCTCTACAAAGTCGCCGAAGTCTTCTTCGGATAGAGCATTCAATGGACATAGTGCAGCCTCACTGCCAAAGGTTCAAATCGTGCTCAATACAACAAGATGTGCTCAATGCAAAAAGACGCTATAGGAAACTTCGATAACGCTAAGGAGAACTTTGGAGAGCACGATGTTCTCTTCATGCGGCGTTGTCTGGATCTAGCCGCGCGCGCTGAAGGGAGAACTTCGCCCAATCCCATGGTCGGTGCCGTCATCGTCGACGAATCGGGCACGATTGTAGGCGAAGGGTTCCACTCAAAAGCTGGCGAAGCGCACGCTGAAGTAGTCGCCTTCCAGCAAGCAGGGGAACGCGCAAAAGGCGGAACGCTCTACGTCAATCTCGAGCCCTGCAGCCACTTCGGACGCACACCGCCCTGTGCGGATGCTGTCATTGCCAGTGGTGTCACACGGGTTGTTGCTGCCATGGTCGATCCAAATCCCAAGGTCGCCGGCAGCGGGTTCCAGAAACTAAGGGATCACGGAATCGAGCTTGTCATCGGTGTTTTGGAACGTGAAGGTCGCTGGCTCAACCGCGGGTTCCTGAAAGTAAAAACAGAAGGGCGACCATGGGTCTGCTTAAAAATTGCCGCGACCCTAGATGGGCGAATCGCAGATCGCTTCTCGAAAAGCCAGTGGATAACGGGACCCGAGGCACGCCGATTCGTCCATGAACTGCGCAACAAGTTCGACTGTGTTCTCGTCGGTGCCGGAACCGCCCGAGCAGATAATCCCACCTTGAACGTGCGCGACATTGAGAATAGCCGAGACCCCAAAAGAGCGGTCGTGGACTCAAGCCTGAGCGTTACGCCCAATGCCACTCTCTGCCGAGAGGGCACCGGTGGCGATACCATTCTTTTTTGCAGAGCCGATTCTGTATTGGAACGTGGGACCCCCTATGCCAGCCATGTTTCAGTAGTTTCGGTCCAGACGGACGAATCCGGCTCAGGCTTGGACTTGAACAAAGTACTTGCAGAACTCACCAACCGCGATGTATCGACCGTTCTTTGCGAAGGCGGTTCGCAACTCGCCGGAAGCTTATTGGAAGCCAATCTTGTCGATGAGCTGTACTGGATTTCGGCGCCGAAATTGCTGCTCGACGCGGAAAGCAAACCTGCAATCGCAGTCGGCAAAGCCATTGCACTCGATTCAATCCGCGAGTGGAAGCTCATCGGTAACGAAAAACTAGCTAATGATTTGGTGATTCACTTGACTTCGCCATCGAATCCTTTCAATTGTTAACTGGCCTCGACGGGCGCCATAGTTCTCAAGCATCTACTACTGCACACAGGAACATAGCCGAGGCATGTTGCCAATGTATTTCGACATATATGCAAGACTGGAAAGCCTTGTCAGGTGGGCTTTTCCAGCCAGAATGAGTGTGATTAAACCCAGATAAAAATGATTGCATCTTTCGCTTTGTCCTTGAAAACACAGACGGTCTGCTTGATTTGCCGGCCCATACAAAGGTAACGCCCCAACTTCGAGGGATCGGGAAAAAAGTGCGTGCTATGATATGCCGCTCAGTCGAAAGCCTCTGCGCATCATCTATATGCAATTTTGACGACAGGCTCGACTGGCAACGAAAACCGCCAAAAAAACGATTGAAAAAGAACGTCATTGAGCGGTCGTTAGGTAGAAACTACCAGAAGGGAGACTGAAGGTGGCTGCAACTACTGAAGTAAGCATAAAAACGGACCGGGACGGCGAAAACGAAGTAATCTTCCCGACCGACAGCAAAGACCTCGTTCCACCGGACCTGCATGGCGAACGCCTGGAGTGGATTAGAGCGTCGTTCGAATCGTTCTTCCAGCGTGTAAGAGAGCTGGATTCTCTAAGAGATTTTTCGAAAAATCCGTAGGTTAATTACGGACTCTCGACATCTAAAGCTTATATCTACTACCATTACTTGAGTAGGATTCGCCTGCGACCCTTTACGGTTGTTTGTGCCGCATGAGCGTGCCGAACGGTCTGTATCAGGTGTCAGGGTGAGCGCCTGTCTCGGTGATCGCCATTCTCGTGAGCGAGCGCCTGTCTGGTGAGCGCCTGTTTCATTGATACAGCGATCGCAATTTCGGAAGTTCTAAATGTCTATTCTTGCTGAAAAATCAAGGTCAACGCAAAGCGGCTCCGAGCCCGCAACGCGCTCGGTATACGTCGAGACGTTCGGCTGTCAGATGAACAAATCCGATTCCGAGCATCTTCTCGGTCTTCTCGACGAGATCGGCTACGAGCAGACGTTATCAATCCAAGACGCTGACCTGATGGTGTTAAACACCTGCGCAATCAGAGGCGGCGCCGAGGACAAAATGTTCAGCTACCTGGGACGCTGGCGCGAACTCAAAGACGCCAAGCCAGGAACGCTCATAGCAGTCGGTGGCTGCGTCGCTCAAGATGAAGGCAAAAAGCTCTTCAGTAGAGCACCTTATATAGACATCGTGTTCGGAACGCACAACCTTCACAGGCTTCCCGAACTCGTTATTCAAAGACAGGAAACCGGCAAACGAGTCGCCGAAGTGTTCCAGGAACTTCCAGAAGATCTACCGGAACTACCTGTTATCCGCCAGAATGATTTCAGCGCCTGGGTCTCGGTGATATACGGTTGCGACTACAACTGCACATATTGCATCGTTCCCTATGTTCGTGGCAGAGAAAAATCGAGGGCACCACAGGAGGTGCTCAAAGAGGTAAAGGAACTTGCTGTCGCCGGCTTCAAAGAAGTCACTCTGCTCGGTCAAAACGTGACAGCCTATGGGCATGATTTGGAACCTAAGTATCATCTGGGAACACTTATCGAGATGATCGGTGAAGTGGAAGGAATCAAACGCATCAGATTCATCACCGGACACCCGCGCGATCTTACACCTGAGATAATTGATTCGGTTGCGAAGACGCCCACAGCATGCGAGTATTTCCACATCCCCATGCAGGCCGGTGACGATCGCACGCTGCGTAGAATGGCGCGCGGTTACTTGACTGACTTCTACCGAAAACGAGTCGAGCAGATCAGGGAGCGCATTCCCGATGCTGCAATCACATCAGACTTCATCGTCGGCTTCCCCGGCGAAACGCAAGAAGAGTTTCTCAACACAGTACGCATCATTGAGGAACTAGGCTTCGATCACTGCAACTCCGCAGCATACTCGCCACGCCCACACACGCCATCGGCCAACTGGGCCGACCAAGTTCCCGAAGAAGAAAAATTCGAACGTCTCAGACTTCTCAACACTGTTATCGGCGAAACCAGCCACAAAGCCAATCTTCCTTACCTAGACAGAACTGTTGATGTCCTCGTCGAAGGAAAGTCCGCGAAGAACCCCAACCGCATGACAGGCAGAACGCGCACGAACAAGCTCGTCAACTTCGATGGAACTGCGGATCTGACAGGGCAAATAGTCGATGTCAAAATCCTGGCAGCCAACCCCTGGGCCCTGCGCGGCGAACTCCTTTAGGTCTCGAATTTTCTTGCTATACATTAACTGCTTCCAAAAGCAGATAACTGGCATTTAGCTGCTGTCAAAAGCAGTTAATGTAATCTGGAAAATTCGCAATACAATTCAGCTCCGCACGCGTCAGGTCCATAGACGGGAAACTACCTCCAGCACGGCAGGAACAGCGCGAGCGAGCGCTTAGCGGTTAAACCGGGTATCCGAGAGATAGTTGGCTCCAGACTGCAAATCCTGGCGCAATGCTTTAGCTGCCATATCGGAGAGAACCAGACCGGTGCCACCAAGTCCGGTGACACTATACAAGTTTGGATTTCCCGGATGCTTAGCTACAATCGGCATTCCATCGTTGGAGATGAAGATAGTTCCATTCCATTGATTCTCCATCTGGGCTCCAGGTAGCCACTGTTGCAACTTGCGACGCAATAAGTTGCTTTCGGGAACTGCTCGTTGCAATGATAGGAGTCTTCCGGCGCCACCAAATAGAACACTATCCGAATCCATCTGTCTCCAATAACTGAAGCGAGGATCGTCGGAACCAATCAAGTTGCCGTCTATCTTCTGACCGTAACGCGCTTTTGACGCGAAGGCTTGCGCTTCCCAAACGTGCTTGTTGAGATGACCGAAAAGTGGCGCCGGCCCACCGGTTGCGAAGACAACCTTGTCGGCTGTAACACTTCCACTTTCAGTGTGAACTTTGATCGGCTCGTTCGGCTTTCCAACTGTAAGCCCCTTCACAGGCGAATCTTCGAAGACCTGGAACTTACCGCTTCCGGCGATTGCCAATGCATACTTTCTTGGATGCAGGTTTCCTTCGCCAGGAATTACGACCATACCTCGATTGCTCGGAGTGAAATTCGCGGAGCCTTCTCCTTCGACGAAGTTGATCTTCGGCTCCCACTCTTTCAGATCGGCAGCTTCTTTTCGCACCCAACGCTTCGTCAGCCAGTTGGATAGCTTGTAGCTCGTGGCAGGCGAATAACCGCTATCAGTCTCACTCGCCTGTTTATTCACGGCAGCTTTTGAGTCTTTCAATCCATCCATCATCTGCCTGTAAGTCTCAGGTCCATACTTCCGCAACGTGCTGAAACCAGCATCAGGCAAGCCTTGCACCATCGCTGCCATGCGAGCAGTGGTACCCGAGGCAACTCTAGTTCCTTCCAAAAGAGCAACCTTATAGCCGCCTGCCGCCAATTCCTCTGCCGCTTTCAGTCCGGCGATGCCGCCGCCGACAACGACGACGTCTGCCTTGTTGTTAGCGCCCTGAAGTGTTGGAAAGCGCTTGGTGTCCTCGACTCCGTCGAACCACGACGATCGCACCTGCCGTTCCACCGCCTGCGCTCTTACAATATGCGACTTGAGCGAGCTGTGTTGGCTCAAATCAATGTAGCGCGATCCGTTCTCCACTGTGAGCAACTCAATTGTGCTTGGAGATTTCGCGCCCTCTATGCCACGGTTCCCAGATAGTCGTGAGATGGAACGATCTATGGCTTGTGAGCCCACACCGATGAGCGCCATCTCGACAGAATGCTTGCCTGCTTTGCTCCAGTCAACCGATCTACCGTGAACCAGATCGTCGCCCACCGAACCAAAGCCACCGCCGACAGAGCCACCCACGGCGTTGTTGAACCTTCTGCTTCCCAAAATCGAGGACGCCACGCTCGATGTAGTTTTGGCGCCGGCAGCCTCGATGGCTCCGCTCAATCCAGTCATCGTCCCGAACGCCAGAGCATTAAGACCGGCTTGCTTGCCGCGTTCCTGCCAGAAGTCCGTACCTGCCTCGACAGGCGTCAACACACCACCCATGAAAGCACCGGTTGTGCCGCCAATCATCATTCGCCCGCTCAACGATTTAGCAAGGTCCACAACTCCAGCGCGCGCCGAAGCGCTTCCAATAAGCGCGCCCGCCCCTTTTCGCAGCACAGCAAATTCAATCGCCATTCCAGTCGCCTGACCAGCGATCGAGGACGCCCAATCGAGCCCGGTCTCCTGCTTCACAGGCGAGTATTCCAGCTCCTTGAACTGGGTGGCCGCCGTATGATTGGCAGTCTGCATCGCCCCATTGACTGGGGCTTTCAATGAATTGACAAGCGAATTGGTGTAATTGCTGACGAGCCTGGACTGCCAGCTTTCGCCTTCTTCGTTTGCCGCGTTCGTAAACGCGTGCTTGATGTTTTCTAAGTTCATGCTGAAGTATGCGAGCTTCCCACGGTTCTTATCCTAGAGATCAAATATCTCTTTGCACACGGGAAAACTACGTGCAACCGCCTCGGAAACAGCGCAATCTCACATTAATTCTCGCGTCACTTTTACACAGTATTCGTAATCTTGTATCCCGGGATCCGGGATACGCAGAATTTCGTTATGTCGTATCCCGGAATCCGGGATACGCAGAATTCGTTATCTACGAATCGTGCCCGACACGAGAATCGTCGCGAAGCATCTGCCCGGCTGACTGCTCGGCAGCAAGTGTCCATCTCTATCGAAGCCGCGGATTATGATCGTTTCGCCAGAACTCGACACCGGAAATACATGCAGTTCCAGCCCACCTGGCTCACCCATAGTTCCATTCTGAGCCAGCAAGTTAGCAGCCATCCAGTTAGCATTCTGGTAATCGGAAAGGGTCATGGAGGAACTTGCTTCTTCACCACTAACAGCCATCAGACGCGGAGATGTTGCTCTGTTGCTGATTGCGTTGTTATAGCAGATGTTAGTTTGCTGAAGTTCCATCTGAGTATGAGGATACTGACCGAACTGCGAATAGTAACGGTTTAGATCCATCGCCAATTTCTGTGCACCTTCGACGGTATTCATTTCAGGCGAGCCATTCTTGAACAGCTTCACGCCTCGTTCGTCGACAAGTCCCTGACCGGAGGTTCTGAAGATCAGTCTCTTCCCTTCGGATTCGGCGTATAGCTCAGAGCCGACATTAGAGACCTTAACTTCTCTTTGCCCTCCAGCTAAGCGGAGAATCCCAGTTCCGGAGTCTTGCACGTCAAACTGTTTGATACCATCGGTAGAACTATAAACGCCGGTGTAGGAAGCGAGAACACCAGGTGCGGGAGTGGCATGGACTGAGGCTCCAGGGTTCTTATCCGCAACTGCTGGCAGATTTCGCTTATCCTCGAGAACACCGGACAAAAACAGACCGACACTCAGAAGGCATGCAACTGCCAGTAATGTTATGCTCGATCCGGCGTGTTGACGGAAAAAGTTGGGAGCCGATGGCATTTCCGCGTCGTAGCCTCTCATTTTGACTGTCGGCACGGAAGCCTGATTTATAGCCACATCAAGACGGCTCATCTTTGCGCTGGTTGACTGGTTGGGAATCAACTTTTGACTGGTCGATTGCCGTTCAATTCTCTGCTGCTTGAAAGTGTCGAACTGATCAACAGGCTGTACAGGAGCTGTTTGACCGGTTTGCGACTGTTGAGCGTGAGCGACGCTGCTGTTGCGCTTTGCCAGTGATCTCAAACTCTCAGAAATTGTTTTGGAAAACGGAGCATTCGGCCCAAGAACGATATTCGCGACAGAAAGAACCTCGGAGTAAACTTCGCTGGCCTGCTTGATGCTGCCGTTCTTTTCCAAAGCCTTTCCAAACTTGAACTTGATTGCGAGAATCTTTTCGTCCGGAAAAATTCTTTCGCTGTGATCAGTGACTAACACTTGCTCGAGCAACGTTATCACTTCAGGGAATTTTTCCTGTGTGTAATACAAATCGGCTAAATCAAGCAAACAAGAACAGGTCTTGAGAGAGTTAGCACCGTACAAATCGACTATGTTTTTGAGACTTTCTTGATAGAGCTTTTCGGCTTCGGGATACTTGCCTCTCGCTGCAAGCTGGCCGGCCTGATTGAGGAGCTGGTCGGTTGCTTCAAGCTGCCGAGCTGTATCATTGAAGGACACGACGTGCTCCTTAGTAATTCCGGATATAGTCTCTGAATCGACTTTACCCGAAAGGGCGGCACTTCATGCCGCCCGGACGAGATATTTAATAAGAGGAGATATTCTTGCCTTTGAGGGAACCGGTCAACTGTGAGAGTCCGAGTTGTTGTTCGAGGTATCTAACATCACCGCTCAATTGTGCCAGGCGGGATCCATCTCTTTTGGCGGCTGCTGCCAGTTCTTCCGTTCTTCTGTAGTGATCGAGGTAACCATCGATTCTTACACCCTTCTGCTTCAGTTCGTTGATTCTGTGAAGGTTGCGGAAGCGCTCGAGGCGGAAAGGACCGTTGCATGGGATACCGAGATTGCCGAGTTCTCTTGTGATGATGTCTTTAGCAACCATTTCTGCAAAACCATCGGCATCGCCTTTGAAGTTGGCATAGCTGGTGACGTTTTGTTTGCTGAGGTCTGCTTGTTTTGGTTCGATGAATTTGCTGAGTGCGCTCATTGTTTCTGGTGAAAGATTCAACGAGTTAACAGTGGAGGAGGAGGATGCTGGTTGAACTGCTGCTGGAGCTGCGGCAACTGCTTTCTTAGGCTTGGCAGATCTCAGTGCTTTGATGTCGGTAAGTTGATCTTTGATGCTTCTGTTTAGTCTGGTCATATCCTTAGCGGCTTGTTCATGGTCCCCACCATTGAATGCCTTGTCGATTTCTTCTTGGCGAGCAACAAACGGAGCGATTCCACCACCAAGCGACTCCAGTTGCTTCAGGTTATTAGCCAGTTCTGTACTTACATTCTTATATTCGACTTCGGCAGGTGTCATTTCGACTGTTCCGGCTGTTCCGGCAACGTCTGCTGCGAAGGCTTGAGGAACGATTGTAAGGGTGGCTAGTAAGGTGAGTGCTGTGATGGTTACTTTCTTCGAGAGTCTCATGGTCCGTGCTCCGGGTGGGGTGGTGTGGGGATCCGCTTTCGGAATGGATTCAGTAGACCAGAAATTTGTGACACATTCGTGGAACGCCAAAAACTTTTTTCAAGAGACAATTTTGGGCGCCTGTGAGCGATGCGAGCGACGAGTCCAACTTCGATTCGAAAATTTTTGGGCCACAAATGTGGCAGTTTCGTGAAACGAGGCGATTTAATGCACTAAACTCAAAACTTCTTCTGTTCCTTTTAAAGAAATGACCTCAAGAATTATCGGGATGACCTCAAGCACCTTATAGAAATGAACTCAGGCAACTTATACATCTCTTTTGAAGAATCGATAAGAGTATCAAACGAACTTCTCACGGAAGCTGAGGCCAGTGGCTACGAGGCTTTGGATGCGGTGAAGGAACTTTTGACCTCGATGGCGGGCGCCCGCGGCTTTTTTGTGGCGCTTCTGACCGGCGATTGGTCTTTCGGAATTGAAATTCCCTCGCCTCTAATAGGCATCTGCACTTCCTCGGGAGCAGTCGCTGACGAGTTGTTGACCAAAAACCTGGTCATGTCGTCATGCACGCGTGTCCATCATTTGAGAGCGGGCAACGACGAAAACGCAGCCGGCTCGGAGCGCGTGATTCAGAGAACCTCTTACATCATTGAAAATCAAAAGCATCCGTCTGAGACTTTGAAAGCGGAGTTGAGTCTCGTGAAAGTGGCTTTGGAGCAGGCGAGCAGCTCGAGCGCCGACACCGAAAGCAAGTACGGGGCGTTTCTTTTGAAGTGGAAATATGACAAGGAACAGATGGCTGAAGCCGAGAAAAACGTCGCCAAAGTACTCTCAAAACTGGATAGCATCTCCAAAACTGGTTAACATCCCGAAAGCATCGAGAGAAGTGCTCCGGCAACTGGGAAACTTTAAATCCCGAAACCCTTGCTATAAGCGACTTCTAATCAATTTGAAGTACTCTCCTATATCGGCTCTCGAAATTCCTTCTTCGCACTCGAGCCCTTCATTAAATGAGGCTTGAATATCATCGATTCGGCGCAGCAAAAACGCCAGGAACGAGCGTTCACGCCAGCACATGCCACGTTTAGAAAGTGCGATGGCCAGTTCTTCACGCGAGATAAAGCCATCACCATTGGTATCAAGTTGATCGAAACTGCAGTAGGCGAAATTCTTGATCTCATCAAATGCGTCAGCAACGCGCATGCCCTTGTGCGGCTGGGAGTTTTTATACCAAGCCGTTTCGACTGTATCGTCAGAATCAAGACTGTAACTATGTTTTGGGCGCATAGCCAGACCTGGCGAGCCGGATGCTATTTAACTAATTCCCAAAATTCGACTTCACATAAACTTGAAAGACGCTGTTGTTTGGCGCTCAGAAGATTAGAATTCCAGAAGTGCTGCCGACTCCTCGATTAGTTGGCACTAACCTTTGAATCCGTTGTCGGATTTCCCACACAGGAGCTGGTCGGACCCGGCGTAGGACAGCGAGAGCCGCATTTCTGACAGAAGTAGTTTTTCCCATGATAGAAATAGGCGACAACATAGAGAAGGCCGTACAGTTGCTCAAAGAGGGCAGCCTGGTTGGCGTGCCTACCGAGACCGTGTACGGGCTGGGAGCAGACGCCTCCAACTCTGCCGCTCTGGAAAAGCTGTTCGAAGCTAAAGGCAGGCCGAGGTCCCATCCAGTCATTGTTCACATAGCCGACTGGCATCTTCTTGAAGAGTGGGTGGAGACAATTCCGCCGTCAGTCGAAGAGCTCGCGAAGCGCTTCTGGCCAGGACCTCTTACGATGATCTTCAGGAAGCGCTCGACCGTCTCGCCCCAGGTGACCGGCGGGCAAGATACAGTCGCCATAAGGATTCCCAGACATGAGCTCACGTTGGCGCTTCTCAAAAAAGTTCGAAGGCGGTATCGCCGCCCCTTCAGCCAATAAGTTCGGCAAACTAAGCCCGACCACCGCTCACGACGTTGCTTGCGCTTTCGGCGACCAGGTTGCGTATGTTCTCGACGGCGGCACCTGCGATGTAGGCATCGAGTCGACCATCCTCGATGTTACAGGAACGATTCCAACGATTTTGAGACCTGGAATGATTAGTAAAGACGAGCTTGAAGAGGTTCTTGGAACCGTGGAGTTGCGCTCCGCCGGCGAGAACGGTCATGCGAAAGTGGCTTCTGAAGGCGAGATTCGCGCACCGGGATCGCATAAAAGCCATTATGCACCCAATACGCCGGTTAAGTTGGTCGATCAAGCCACCCTTGAAAAAGAGCTTGCCGACTTGATTGGAAGCAACCAGCGGCCGGGAGTGCTGGCGTTCCAGCATCCCAAGATGACACTAAATTCGATACCATGGATTGTCGCGGAGGAGGAACCGGAAGGTTACGCGAAACATCTTTACGCCAACTTGCGTCAGCTCGACGACTGCCGATGCGACTGGATTCTTGTCGAACAGGTACCTGAGAGTTCCGCCTGGCAGGGTATTAAAGATAGACTATTGAGAGCTTCGCACAGATAAAACGCCGGCCCAGCAAGATTGACGCTTAACGGAGCACCCAGGAGAGAGATGATGCAAGATGCCAACGCACCGAATCCGATAATGGATATTCTTCGAGAGTCCACGAAGGAACTCCATGACAGCGCCGAAGGCAACCACTTTCAGAAGCTTCTGGGCTCGGGCAAGGTTCCCATTCCTCAATACAAGGTTTATTTGGAACAGCTGTATCTCATGCATCGCAGGCTGAGCGAGCTCCTTGCCCAGAAGAAGACCGGCAATGAGGCTATATCTAAGGTAGTGAACGATCATCACCTCGATCTGACTGCCGTCAGCAATGATCTGGCCTATTTCGATAAGAACATAAAAGACGCCGAACCGCTGGAAGCCACTAAGGAACTGACTTCGGCAATGGAGCAGACAGCTAACGAAGATCCAACTGCGTTGCTTGGCTATCTGTACGTCCTTGAAGGATCCACCAATGGAGCCAAGTTTATGGCTAAGAACTTGCGTGCCGGACTGAGTCTGCCGGAAGAAGCAGGAGCATCGTATTTCGATCGCTATGGTGCCAAACAGAGAGAACTGTGGATGGCCTTCAAAGCAGACATGGCAACCGTGCCGTTCTCCCGAGATGAAACCGACGCCATCGTCGCTCGAGCCAAGGAGATATTTGCTTCTTTTGGCAAGATAGGCAACGAAATCATGCAGACCACACCCGTCTAGAAAATTAGGCTCGACCGCCTCTATGTCCTGTCAACAAATCTGATTCTTTTTTGATCCTCGAAACGCGGTAAAACCGTGCCTGAGCAGGTCTAAAAAGAACCAATTTTGATT
>AGTN01714235.1_pt1 | contig 13358 bp, 7 predicted proteins | sample 314218 | NCBI WGS metagenome assembly AGTN01 (sample SAMN02954264, study PRJNA73603) | bioreactor metagenome | biome: terrestrial; feature: non-aerated bioreactor; material: poplar woody material; isolation source: poplar biomass | place: USA | collected 2006-12 | reverse complement strand
TTGTCTTTCGTATTGATCAGTCTAAGGTATTTTCCCTGATTTAGATCAGCCTGTCCGATTCCTTGTTTTATAATTTCACTCGCATGCTGTACTGATTGATTTTTGTGATTATCAGAAGTCCAAACAACACGAGTAGGTGTTATGAATTTTCGTGTCAGATCGGACTTTCTGATTTTCATCGCAGCATTATTTTGTATTACAGGAGGTAATTGAGCAAATGCTCCGATGTACATTATAAATCCAATTCCACAAGTAAAAAAAACTTTCTGATTTTCATTTTAAATTCAACTATATTATAAATTCAGTAGTGTCCACTCAATTAAATGAATCGACACAATTTAATAAAAAGCACCTCAAGAATTATTTAACATTAAGATAAAATTCTTGAGGCACTAAAACTTTAACATTTATATTAGAAGTCCCATCCGGGATTTTGCCAGTTTTGCCCTGTTTGTTTCTGTATTTTATACAATTCGGTTTTATCTATTGGAAACATTAAAAATTTATCCGTATTACACTTACGTTCTTCAAAATTAAACCGACTATAAGTAAATGTAGACCCTTGTTCAATTCGCATGCCGGAAATAAAAGAGTCGGTTTCATTCAGGATCTTCCAACGACGAACGTCAAATGGGCGATGCCCTTCAAAAGCCAATTCTACCCGGCGTTCATTTCTATATTTATTTTCGAAATCACCGGTAGACATTCCTTCAGGGAAAGCCGGCATTCCCGCTCTTGCTCTAACAGCATTGACCGCATCACGAGCACTCATACTCATATTCGGACCAATCTGAATTTTCACGTCAGGCCCCTGAGATTGATAAGCAGCCTCAGCAAAATTCAAGTAAAGTTCTGCCAATCGGAACTGTCTCATAGTTCCATCCTTATTATTTCCCTGCTTTGAATCATAATGATTATACTTACGGAGATAATATCCTGTAGGAGAATATTTTTTATCGCCATTCCGGATACCCTCATTTCCTCCTTCAAAAGTTTCTACTTTTATACCTTCCGGATTATTCAAGTAACGGATAGAACCATTATAATATATAGAAGCATCAAATCTCGGATCCCGGCCTAAATAAGGATTCTGAGGATCATAACCTGATACAAGATTCTCTTTAGGAATAAGTTTTGTTTTGTCTGAATAACCCGTAATAGGAGCTAAACCCGTAGCCTGCATCTCATAACTGTCAACTAAATTTTGCGTAGGACAGTAATTTGCCGTAGTTTGTCCCGGGGTTGTAGGCAATCCACAATTCTGCCATATTGATTGCTGTCCTCCTACTCTGTATATAGTTTCTTTGTCAACACTTCTTTTATCATCAGTCGTTAAAAAATAAAGTGCATAAGCATTTTGTGCTTCCGCGGATGTACTCGTAAACAATTCATAACCATGTGACAAACATTCATACAACGCTCTTCCTGTTATTTGTACTGCATACTCTTTCGTAATCGACCCATCATACCACAAAGGACTTATAGCATAAGTAACAGCTTGAGACATAACAGCATGAGTTCCTGCAGGAGTTAGGTGGCCAGATAAACGATCCTGATATCCCCAAGCATAACCCAATGGTGTATCAGGCCCTTCCAGGGCTTTTTCACAATCAGCAATCACTTGTCTGACTACATCGCTGAAAGATGCCTTTGTGTCAGAAGAAAAATCGTGTGTAGCAGCAAGCGGTTCCAAAAATATAGGTACACCCCCATATCTCTTTGCTAATTGCCAATAATAATACCCGCGCATCGCATAGACCTCAGAAGTCCATCCGGCTTTTTCATCCGCGACAAGACCTGCCGTTTCTTTCTCTATATTTTCAAGAAAAATATTACATCTCCGGATATAACTATACGCACCGGACCAAGGGTCTCCTCCAAATGGGTTCATCGAATGATTACTGGCTGTAATTTGACCACTATACCATAATTGAACACTATTGTCCTCAAAAAAGGAAGAACTTTGGCCTTCATCACAATAGGCTACGCTACGTAAATCCGGACCGATAAGCGCGGTTATACAACTGTTATAATAGCTCTCAATCTTATATCGATTACTGAATATCACATCAAATTCAATACGACCGTCATCTTCCGCATCTAACATATCAGAACATGAAAAGCAGCACATCACGATGACAAGTACTAACGATAACTTAATAATAAATTTTTTCATCTCAAATAAATTTTCAATTAAAGATCACATAAGACTAATTAGAATTGAACGCTTACTCCCAGATTATAGACTTTGAATACAGGTAGACTATTATAACCACCTGCTTCAGGTCCAAAATCAAAGCCATCCAAATGATCCCAGGTGAGTAAATTTTGTCCGCTGAGAGTCAACCTAATCTTACTGGCATTTATTACCTTTGAGAGTTTCTGAGGCAAAGTATAACCAATTTCAAGATTTTTCAGCCTTAGATAGGATCTATCCACCATAAAATATTCACTCGTTTGAGTATTCGCACTTCCACTTTGAAGAGTCAGTGCCGGATAAGTTATTTTTTCTCCGTTTTCATACCTCTCTTTTGTCCAGGCGTTCAGATGGATCGTAGAAAAAAGTCCGTCAGTAAAATGACCTTCGTTAATTCCAATGCTCCCCGCTACTGAAGTAGTATATCGTTCTATCCCCTGAAACAAAATGCTAATATCAAATTGTTTATAGGTAACTCCGGTAAAAAAACTGTAAGTATATTGAGGAATATTTCCGTATGCTAAAGGCACCTGATCTTTATCATCAATCGTCCCGTCATTATTCAAATCACGATACTTTATATCTCCCACCCTCGGTTTATTAAATGAATAGTTAATTCTGGTTCGATATTCATCCAATTCTTCCTCACTGTTGAAAAGTCCGTTACCATTCGTATAATCTACCAAATAACCCCAGGTTTGTCCCACCGGATAGCCTTCTACACGTTGAGGATATATATAATCATCCGATCTTATCGTTTCGTTATATTTTGTGTATTTATTTTTGTTATAGGAAACCTGTCCTCCCACATTGAAAGACAAGTCTCGGCTAAGGGTTTTGATGTAAGAAACTTCCAGTTCATAACCGCTATTTTCCTTGGATCCGGCATTGATTCTCGGGAAAGAACCGACATTTCCATGGTATGACGGAATAAGTGCCGTTGCATTAATGACCATGTTGTCCAAATGATATTTATAGATATCCAAAGACAGATAAAGGCTGTTAAATAAACCCAATTCTATTCCGTAGTTCCATTTCTTGACCATTTCGGGATCGTACGCCGGGTTACCGATGGATACTTCTGTTATTCCTTGTATGTTATTTATATAAGGATAGAGGGGCATACCGGTATCATCATTACCATTCAAACCATAAGATGTTTTTAACTTCAGAAGATCCAGCCATGTTACATTTTGCATAAATGATTCATTTGTCAACACCCAAGCCCCGGCTATAGCCGGTGTCGTATGGAAACGGTTCCCTACGGCAAACTGATCCGATCCGGAATGACCGAAATCTAATGTTAGGATATATCTCTGGTCATAATTATAGATAGCCTCAGCACCGGAATATATATACTTATAAGGAAGAGTGCCTCCGGTCATTACATCTTGATACAGAGCATACGCCATAGCCGTAATATTGTGTTTCCCGAAATTACGGGCATATTCCAGGGAACCTTTATAATTTAAGTTATAATAGATATTCGTACTCTTGGAATAGGATAAGTAAGTATCTTCCGTCGTTCCTTTTTTCTCAAACGTAAGCGTGTTCCAATCACTCGGATCATTAATCACTCTTATCCAACGTTCATAATTCTGTTTGGTCGATAAACTGTTCACATTGTTGAATTGGAAACCTACAGAACCATTGATCTTAAGTCCTTTAGTAAGGAACGAAAGATCCACTTCTAATCCGAAGTTAGAATAAATGTTCGTCACCGTGTGTTGTATATATCCCTGGCGATTCAAGCGTCCGTATACATTATCACTGGAAGAAAGATTCGAGGAAGTAAGAACTTTACCTCCTTCCTGCAAGACTTCTCCGGTTACAGGATCGAGAATCTCAGGAGTTGTTGATCCGTAAATAGTTGGAGGTAGGTCGAACATCCCTGAATAGGTATCTTTCATATTATAATCCGTTGTTTTTTCTCTCTTTACGTTGCCGGCTATATTCAGGAATGTTTTAAAATATTTATTGAGAGTTACATTTACATTGGTACGCATATTAGCCCATAAATAATTAGGAGTGGGATCATACTTATCATTCTCATCCAGGTTAAAGTTGGTATTCTGATTCATAAAATTAATATTAGAAAAGAATGTCGCCTTTTCAGATCCACCGGACAGATTCAGGCTAACCCGTTCCATATAGGCAAACTTTTTAAAATATTCATCATACCAGTCATTGTTTGGATAATGTTGTCTGTCTTCCCCTGAAGCAAACTTAGCGATCATTTCTTCTGAAAAAAGTTGATATTTCCCTTTAGACGGATCATCATTATAAGCTGCCTGATTTCTCAGCATGGCATACACGGAAGAACTTGCTCTGTAGGGTTCGACAGTAACCTCCTGCATGGACCCGTCGAAGTGAACGTCAATTTTTAAGGATCCTTTTTGACCTCTTTTTGTCCTGATAACAATTGCGCCATTCGCCCCTTTTATCCCATAGAGAGCTAAAAGAGAAGCATCTTTTAATATATTGACAGATTCAATTTCTGCAGGAGTGATATATTCAAAACATTCCTGCGGATTTACCGGGACTAAAAAACCGTCAATAATTACAATCGGAGCTTTGGCTCCATCGGTACTGGCACCTCTTACCCAATAACTATTACTGACACGCGCCCACTCAGATGAATTTTCAATAGTAGTCAGACCGGAAAACCTTCCTGCAAAGGTTGAACTCAAATTGGCAACCGGAGATTTACCAAGTTCTGTTCCGGTAACCGTAGATACAGATCCGGCCACGTTCTTCCTCAATTGAGATGAATAACCGAAGTCGAGGACTTCATCCCGTTTGTAAACGTCCTGTTTCAGTCTTATGTCTGCTTTAATATCCGTCCCTGTGAGAACTTTCTCAATCAGATAGCCATCCTTCGATAAACTGACATAATTACTTTGATCATCTATCAACAAGAAAAAAGAACCATCTGTGCCGGAAACCGCAATATTTTTGCCAAACTCAGAAGTGATAACAACCCCTGCCAGAGGATTTCCATATTCATTCTTTACAATTCCGTTGATACTCGAATTGTAAACTTTATCTTGTGCACTAAGCGGTTCTAACAGGAAAAACAACAGTAGCGCCACTTGAAAAAATTTCTTATATATCATAATTGTATTATTTTTTCTAAAAATAATCTTCATTTAATCTCTACAGCTATTACCATCCCGGATTTTGCCAGTTTACACCGGTAATACCAAGCATTTTTGCCGCTTCGGCTTTGGGTATAGGAGCTTTAAGGTATTTATTGGTATAACACAAACGTTCCGCGGGGCGAACCGGACGTCTTTTATAGGTATAATGCGAAAAACTACCATCACCTTTAGTCTCTCTTGTAATCTCCATAGCGGTTATCCATTTGTCTGTCGCAGACAGATCTCCATCCGGGTTCTGCCATCTGCGAACATCAAAATACCGATGTCCTTCTAAAGCCATTTCAACCCTTCTTTCATGTCTGATACGAAGAATTAATTTTTCTTTATCTGTTGTTAAACTATTCGGAAGCGGAGGCATACCTGCTCTCGTCCTGATTTCATTGACCAACTCATAAGCTTCTTGCAAATGATTTGCTTCAGCAGCACTTTCTGCACAATTTAAGATCACTTCCCCTAACCGGAATATTTTTTCTACAGGAGCATTGGCCGGATGTGTATCACCCGCATTAGGTCTTAAAAATTTCCGGATATAGTATCCCGTTCTCGTTCTTGTACGGGAAGCATCATGAATTCCGGTCAAAGGTTCACCTACCCAGGTAGATATAACACGAGTTCTGTAGACCGGCCCATTTCCGTTAGGTGATTGATTATAATTATCCAAACACTCGGGAGTTTCCGTCGAAGCCCACTTACACGTTCTTTTGGATCCATTGTAATAAATGGAAGAATAGAAACGAGGATCCCGGTTCTTATACGGATCGTTTTCATCATACATCGTATTATCCGGATTATAATTCGGATTAGTATGCTTTTCGTCTAAATAAGGTTTTTTCAAATCCAATACAGGCTCACCATCGATGGTTTCATACGCATCCACCATCTCCTGAGAGGGTACAGTGCCCGCTTTATAGGTTCCCTGACAACCGATCCCTTCCACAAAGTAAGAAGCATCCATGGAAGAACTCCAATAAGAATAGATAGTCTCTTTATCAACCGGATTGGTGGCATAATCATAATCCTGAGTGAAATATTCATTCATTAATGCCGCCGTTTTATTGGGTAAATGAGCTTCATTATCAGGTTTATCCTCGTCATTTGCATAAATATCGGGGAAATTTACTTTCGTATACAATTCATACCCGTTATCCCTCAAGTTTTGTAAAGAAGTTTTGTTAATTTGATAAGCTCTTTCCCAGATATCCTCCCCTTCATTATAAAGGGGACTTGCGGCATAAAGGATTACCCTTGATTTAATTGCTTCTGCCGTAGCCTTAGTAAGCCGGGATCTTTCACTGGAAGACGTAATACGCCAAGGCAACTCCGGTGTATTGAGCGCAAAATCACAATCTTCCAGAATAAATTCAACAACTTCCTGATAGGAAGGCTTTACGACACCTGAGAAATCATCATCATATTCATAGGGCTCCCTTATGATAGGGACTCCGGTACCATACCATTTCAGCAATTCCGAATAATAGAATGCCCTCAAAAGATGTGCTTCGGCTTTCCATCTTCTTCTGTCGGTTTCATTATTGACCGTTGCATTGTCAATCCGTTGAATAAAAGTGGCACAATTACGAATACATTCAAAGAATCTATCATAATATTTTCCATTTTTCACGTTTTGAGAGCCAACATTATCTATCATCGGAAAGGTCGATGCAGAAGCATTCCCATTATACATAGGGATGGACACTCCATATGGATATTCAGTATCATCATTATCCCAGGCTTCATCGCTGACAACAACCGGTCCCCTTGTAGAAAACCAATAATCCATCCCATAATCGGGTATCCGATAATAACAGGAATTTAAATACGCTGCTGTTTTGAAATTATCAGTAAACACTTCGTCTAAAGAAGTCTTTCCATCAGGGGCCTGATCCAACACATCAGAGCATGCACCTAAAAATAAAAACAGGATGGAGGAAAGAAGTAATATTGTTTTATTAATCATACTTTTCATAAGTAAATAGAATTAAAATGTTATGTTCACACCAAATCCAACTAACTTGGTAATAGGATAGTCAACCGGATTCGATTTTTCCGGATCCTGATGTTCCAGATTCAAATGATCCCATAAGAACAGATTCTGTCCGGTTACATAAAGCCTCAGATCACTAATGCCGATTGACTTTAATGATTGGGCAGGAAGAGTATACCCCAACTCTATATTTTTCAAACGAACGAATGACCGATTCTGCAAAAAGAACTCATTAGATATATGATTCGCACCTTCTGCAGTACTTAAAGCCGGATAAGTAATTTTATCTCCATTCAAATAACGATCTTCCGTCCAAGCATTTTTATGATAACTGTAATAAGACCCGTTCGCTGTTGTTTCATAGATGCCGATACCGCTCCAAATGGTAGCCCATTTTCCTATTCCTGCAAATAAGACAGAGAAATCAAATCCTCTATAATCAAAACCTAAATCTATCCCATAAGTAAGGCCGGGAATACTAGAATCTCCAATAGGTGCGAAATCTTTTTCCGATATATGACCATCTTTGTTTAAATCTATATATCTCAAACCACCAGGAACGGCCTTTCCTATTTCATAGATCAAACCACTTTCATTTATTTCTTCCTGAGAGGTCCAATAACCATGTCCCATAGAATTCCAATCCACCAGATAGCCCCATTGCTGACCCAGTGAGAATCCGGTTGTTCTATAGCGATATGCATACGATTCATCCGCCATTGATTCATCGGCATAGATAACTTTATTCTCATTTACACCGACGTTTCCTTTCAATCTGATCCGAAAATCCTGCGTCAACTGCTTATTATAACCCAGTTCAAATTCAAATCCGTGATTTTCAACTTTCCCCATATTTGCTTTAGGGATAGCACTTAGCGGTAATCCTTGAAATGCCGGTACGGTACCCCTGGTTATTAATATTTTTGACCTGTCTTCGGTAAAATAATCAAATGCTCCTGTCAAGTCTTTGATAAGTTGAAAATCAATACCGATATTAAACTTATCGGCCACTTCCCATTGTATTTTTTATTGCCTATGTAACTCTCGTTAACCTTTTGACCAAGGCCAAGACCTCCGACCCCGATTCCACTTCCTGCTAATTGGATATCATCCAAGTACAGGAATCTGGCACTTCCCTGTTGATCATTTCCCACACGACCATACGAACCCCTTATTTTCAAAAAAGTTACTACCTCATTTTCCGGAAAAAAACTTTCATTAGTAGCTACCCATCCTGCAGAAAAAGCGGGAAAGGTTCCAAATCGATTATCCGGAGCAAATTGTTCTGAGCCGTTATATCCCACATTAAATTCAGCAAAATATCGATTATCAAAATTATAAGTGGCCCGACCTACTATTCCAAGCAGATTGTAAGGAATATCAGCTGCCGTTTTTTCCCAATAGTCTCGTTGAATCAAAAATATTCCACCTACCGTATGCTTTCCAAACCGCCTGTCATAATTGAGAGATGCCTGTGCATTAATTTTATAATTAGTTTTCCTTTCCCGGGTTAGAGTCATCGCACTTTCATAAGACATTCTTTCCGAATACAACACCTTATCGTTATTATAATCTCCGTCAGCATAATAGGACACTTCAGTCCGAGTACCTTTCAACGTTGTCGTAGGATAAGAATCGTAAGCTATCATCGCTTTCATTGACAAACCTTTGGTGATTAATTTACTCAAATCAATATCCAATTCAAATGAAGTATTCAGATTGGTTCGCGTATTCACAAAATATCCTTTTCGATTGATCAATTCGTATGCAGGGTCGTCTCCGACTCTTGGCATAACAGCAAGTCCACCGGTTACATTCGGATCAACCTCCGGAATGGTTGTTGGGCCTATCACCGTAGGATTCAGCCTAAGCACTTCTTGCATGAGTGCATTCATAAATATTTTAGGTTCTTCAAACGATTTAATATTCGGCGTATTTTGCTTTTCAATATAGGTACCGATATTAAGACGAGCTTTAATAAAATCAGACATTTTATAATCCATATTTGCTCTAAAACTCCATCTGTCTAACTTCAAAGAAGGATCATAGTTTAATTTGGGATTTGATTCCGTATTCAAGTGTCCCCCCTGATGAAGATATCCTATATTCACAAAATACAATATTTTATCCGTTCCCCCTTGTATATTAGCATTCACACGGCTTTCCGGAGCCGTTTTTTTGAAAAATTCTTCGTAATAATAATGGTCCGGATATAAATAATTACGAATAGCGGCCTGACGGGCATAATCCGGATCATTCGGATCCAGACCCAAAAGCGGATTCTCGAATTTAGCCCTTACATCTGCAGAAAAAGCAGGGGTAAGTCCCTCATTCATATATGCTTCATTTCTCAAATCTATATATTCAAGGGAGGAGAGTCTCTCCGGTTGACGGGTAAATGAGGTATAAGTTTGTGAAGCAGAGACCGACAATTTTGCTTCTCCCTGAACCCCCCTCTTTGTCGTAATGATAATGACCCCGTTTGCTCCACGGACTCCAAATACAGCAGTAGCAGAGGCATCTTTTAACACGCTGACACTCTCCACTTCATTCACATCAACCGTACGGATATTATCCCTGGGAATGCCATCAATAAGGATCAAAGGTGTTTTCCCATTCATAGTAGCTGCTCCACGCAAGTATATTTCAGCATCATCTATTCCGGGCATGCCTCCCGAAGTTTGAACCGAACTCAGTCCGGCAAGCCTACCTTGCAAGGCATTCCCAAAACTCGCCACAGAACTTTTTTTAATATCCGTGGAATTAACGGTTGATATAGCTCCGGTTACTGAAACCTTAGATTGAGCTCCATAACCTATAACCACGACTTCAGCCAATGTTGAAAGACTTTCTTCCATGATAATATCAACAAATTTCCTTTTTTGAATTTTTGTTTCTACCGGATTAAAACCCATATAGGTAAAAATCAACACGGCATCTGAATGACTCACAGCAAGTGTATATTTTCCTTCTAAGTCAGTAATTGTCGCAGTTTGTGTATCCTTTTCACGTACCTGAACTCCGATCAGCAGTTCTCCGGCATTATCTTTAACCACACCCGAAACAATATATTTACTTTGACGGATATCTGCAGACGCAAAGTCAATATTAAGCAACATCACTAAAGCCATAATTATTATAACTCTAAGGCATACCTTAGTATCATACCTATGGAGTAAATTATGAATTTTCGGTTTTTTCATGCATATTCTTATTAATTTCATGTTGGAATGATTTATTTATTTCTCTTTTAAGTTTATATATCTATTCATGTGTCGATTTCATTACTCTTCTTCATCAATCATAAACCCATAGGCAGCGACTTCGCTTATAAACGTATATCTGTTAGGTCCCTCCAATAATTCCAGTTTAAAATATCTCGCTGTCGGAGCACCGTCTAATTGACTGAATTGTTCATCATTACTATTATTATTGAAATCAAACGTACCTACCTCAGTCCAATTCGCATTATCTGTACTGATAAAAAATCTGTGTTTTGTATGTCCTCCCCCAGCATTCCATCTTCTGATAATAGAAAAGCGGGTAACAGTGACTTCTTGCCGCATGTCAACAATAAGCCAGTGGGGATAGGGAATTTCACTCGCTACAGAGTGGTTGCCATTGTCGTCTATATAACGGGTATGCCAATAAGTTGCGGTATTATCATCTATCGCATTACGGGCATAACCATAATAGGGGGCTTCCCCAACAGCTTCTTCATCAGAGAAACTAATGACAGACCAATTCGTTCTTGAAAATTTAATCTGATCTTGAATATCCAAGGGTATAACGGTAGCTTGCTTGGTATTTCTACTTGATCCCTGATCATCCGACACTGCTACAGTAATTTCTACAGGAACCTTTTTTTCTAAACCGGAAATGGTACCTTTCAAAACTTCTTTTGCATTGAAAGTTGTAGTTTCTTCCTTATTGTTAACTTTATAAGTCACCTTAATCTGCATATCGCTATTATATTCATTTCTCCAGGTTATTACCGCACTTTCAATACCCGGTAAGATATGAACAGAATTCAAGATTACATCATAAGCTGACGGAAGTGCTGCTGCAGTAGCGACGACAGGCTCGGATCTTAATCCTGAATTACTGCACGCAACCAATAAAAATTCCCGTTCTTCCTGATCATAAATACTAAATGCCGTATAGGCAGTACTTAAACCTGAAGCGGGGTCCCCAATAAAATTACGGACATTTACTTTCTGGATGTTTCCATCAGCATCCTGATAGGAGACTTCCACATAATCCAAAACCGTACTTTTCGGATTTTTCCATGTCACAATCACCTTTTCTGTTCCGGGAATCAGACGAATATTTGTTACCGGATCAATAAAGGTGGGATCATCTTCATCTTTACAGGAAAAGAGTACAAACAAAGAAATGATGAATACTTCAAATATTAAAAAATGTTTTTTCATTATCACAATAATTTTAATTAGATCTGACGCTGTGTTTTTGCTTTTTCTCACCTCAAAAAAATTAAACTATCAAACACTTCATTAAAAAACCAACTGGCGAAAAGAACAAAAAATATAAAAATTTCATCACTGATTATGAGGAACACCATATACATATATTTCAGCTATATGCGTATAGGGTCGACCTCCTTCACTGGCTTCTGTTGCCACTACCCTAAAATATCTTCCTACTGCCGGGAACGTATCCATATCATAGAACTGCTCTTCCTGTCCGGATGCTGCTGTATGGTCAAAATTGTATTCTCCCCAATCAAACCAATGTTCATTATCAAAACTCGTGTAAAATTTGTGCTTTTTATGTGCATCTGTCGAACTTTTTCGTTTGACTAATGAAAAACGAGTAATTGAGACTACGGTTCCCATATCGACACCTATTGTATGAGGGAACCAAGCCCAATTGCTCCCCCCTTCGTGTCTGGAATGCCAATAGCTATCAAGATTGTCATCAATAGCATTCGTCGCATAACCATAATAAGGCTGCTCATAGATCTCTTCTTGAGAAGAAAATTCCGAAATAGTCCAACCCGTCTTGTTAACTTTTATTACATCCGCTGAACCAAATGTATAAAAACTGAATTTTTTCGCGTAGGTACTAACCTTTTCATCTTCGTCTATTACTTCAACCGAGTAATCGTTAAGAGAAGAAGGAACACCTTTAATTAACTCACTGCCTGTAGTATTGGTTTCTATTATCTTTGAGGTCTCTTTTCCAGCATTATCTTTATAGGTAACCTTCACTTTAACCGCAAGAGCAGATTCGTTTATCCAAAAGACAGCAATACCCCCAACTTCAGGTTCTACTCTGACTGTATTTAAGATGTAATCACTTTTAGTAGGATAGGCAACACCTTTTATCATTTCAGGTTTAGACTCTGCTCCGGATTTAGTATATGCCACAACAGTAAAGAGAACAGAATCCTGAGTTAAATAAGGAATCTGAGCTTCACATTCACTAACTCCGGTACTGGGGTCACCATTCCAATCCGTTACCGTGTAAGTTGCATCATTCCCTTGTTCATCTTTGTAATAGACATCAACATGAGACAACTCATTTGTTTTTGGATTTAACCAAGTCAACACGATTTCTCCAAAATCAGACTTTACTTCCAAAAATCGAATTGAAGTAATCTCCCGTACTTTATTATCGTTATCATCGGAACAAGATGTTCCTATGAAAAATAACGACATCAATACTCCCCACCAAGAAAAATGTTTTATCATAGGACAAAAAATTAAATTAATTAATTATTAAATCATTGTTAACCGGGGAAACCGGATTGTAAGCATACTATATGTTTTTAAGAGTTCTGAATGTCTTGTGTAACGGTAAATCCGGTTTTACTGGTAAGGTTTGGGAATCCTGAAAGTATTTCCTTGCTTTAGAAAGGTTATGCAGGAGTACAGGTGCAAGAACAACACAAGTTTACCCTTTCTCCCCTCCCGGTGTCCCGCGAAGAAAAGAAAAGGTAATACTCGATTTATATGTTGAGAATGGAAATGCTTAAAAGATGTGAAACGGAAAA
>AGTN01074909.1_pt1 | contig 13394 bp, 14 predicted proteins | sample 314218 | NCBI WGS metagenome assembly AGTN01 (sample SAMN02954264, study PRJNA73603) | bioreactor metagenome | biome: terrestrial; feature: non-aerated bioreactor; material: poplar woody material; isolation source: poplar biomass | place: USA | collected 2006-12 | reverse complement strand
GATTCTCTCGAGATCGTGAGGCTGACTGATGCTTCCCTCGACAAAAGCAATGTCGACCGGCCGATCATCCTCGTTTCTACTTTGAGCGAAAGGAAAGCTCGCTATTCGCACGAAAGGCAAAAGCTTATCGAGATTTTCCAGAATAACTAGAAGCTCGCCGGCGCAGCCTGTCAGTCCGTAAACTGATATCGAGGGCAATGGTTTTGCAACTGCGGTCATTCGATATGCTCCTGTTAGCACTGTTACACCAGCTCGACAACCTCGGGAATGAACTTGAGATCGTCGAGTCTATAGACCGGTCCGTCGCGGCATGTAAATCGACCGCCCACGAAACAGTGGCCGCACTTTCCGATAGCGCATTTCATGTGGCGCTCCAGAGAAAGCCAGATATCGGAATCCTTGAGGCCCTTATCCTCTAGTTCCTTCACGACATACTTGTACATGACTGGTGGTCCGCAAACCGCAGCGACGAAGTTCGACTCAATTTCAGCCAGCTTGATCATGTCCGTTACTCTACCCAATTGCCATGACACCGACGGCAAATCCGGGCCAACCACTTCTTCTGCAGCAATGTATACGTGTATATCACGGCGACGCAAGAGCAGTTTGAACTCTTGCCGAAAAAGGAGCAATTGAGAATGGCGCATGCCATAAATGATGGTGACTTTTCCGAACTGCTCCCTGTGATCGAGAACATACTGCCACAGCGATCTTATCGGCGCTACACCCAGACCGCCAGCAATCAAAACAAGGTCTCTGCCTGTCAAACTTTCGAGGGGAAATCCGCTTCCAAATGGTCCTCTGAGACCGACCCAATCGCCTTCACTCTTATCGAACAGGGCCGAGGTAACCGCGCCAATTTTATGAACGCAGAGTTGCATGGTACCATCTACGCTACCAGAACAAACAGAAATCGGCGCTTCTCCCACGCCCGGAACCCATAATTGCACAAACTGGCCCGGCATACAACCACTAAGGTTTGAAGGTTCGTCAAAGCGCAAATCGAACAGGTGATTATTCAATGCCAGGGGAGTGATCTGCCTGATCACGGCTTTCTGCGGGAGGAAAGGAGTGGTGGCGCATTCAGTGCTCATCGTTCCTCCCTTTTTTCAGGTCTTCGATCTGCAGGTATCCGGATTTGGGTTCGGAACATTCACTCTGTCCGCCACAACAACCGGAAGCGCCTGTTGGTTCGTCCGTAATCAACAAGCTTGGCTTACCTTGAAGTCGCAACACGACGTTGACTATATCGTCTATACCGCTGGGACATGAAACCGTACAACGACCACACCCGATGCAAGTCGGCAATCCATGAGGATCTTCAAATCCATGCAATTTATGCCGGTACCAGAATTTCAATCGGTCCACAGGTCCGGGTCTGAAGTTGTAGTCGCCCGCCACTTTAGCAAATCCGACTAACTGACACGAGTCCCACTCTCTGACGCGTTCACCGCGTTCAGCATGGAGACTGGCGATATCAACCATATCGAAGCAATAACAGGTCGGACAAACAAGGTGCAGTTACCACAGCTCAAGCAACGATTACCCAGATCGTCCCACACTTTGTTATTCCACTCCAGATCAACCACTGCAGGTAGATTCTCCGACTCAAAATTCGCTTCGAAAGCCTTTGATCTCACTATCCAGAAGTCTTTGAATGCCTGCTTTTGGTCCTCATCGGGAGCGCAAAAGAGTTGCGAATCACTGTTGATTACGTTAAACCCGGCCGTGGTGGCAGTCTGCACAAAATAAAACTCGCCTATTGTGGTGAGGAACAGATCATAGTTCGAATCTGGCGAATCGCTTCCCATCGCTTTGCAAAAACAATATTTGTCCGGCATGCACGACAATCCTACCAACAGCGTCGAATTGCGCCGGCGCATATAATGAGCGTCTTGCGGCTCATGCGAGTAAATCTTATCCATGATACCGAGTCCGGCCAGATCGCACGGATGCAATCCAAACAACACTTGAGGAGTAAGCTCCGGAACGACTTCCTCTATTCCGCTCTCGGAATAAGAAATAATGGTTTCTTGTTGACGGAAGAAGTACTTTTTAGGCGGCAAGATTGTTCTCAAAGCTTCAAAGGCGATCTCCGCGGGCGAAGTCACTTCGCGGAAGGAGAAAGATTGCTCGGATACTCGCACTGGTGCATGGACTAGTCCAAAGGAACTTAGCACTTTGAAAAAGTCGTCGAATCTACTTTTTGGAAAAACCACACAATGGTCCATAACTTGTTCCTAATTTCGCGCCAGAAAAACCGAGTTCCAAACCAAGTTAGATCCCTACCGGTTGAGTGTTTTCCACAGATCCGGACATGACACGATCGCCGTTTGCGGAGTGCTCTATGAACTCCACAAGCTTGTCGATTCCAACACCTGTTTTAGAGCTGACTTCGAAAACTTTTGCTCGCGGATTGATACCACTAATCGCTTTGGTCACCCTGGATGAATCGAAATCGACGTGCTCGAGCAAATCAGTTTTCGTAAGCACAACAGCGTCGCAGCCATGAAAGATGACAGGATATTTGAGTGGCTTGTCATCGCCTTCTGTAACGGACAGAAGAACGATTCTCAAATGCTCGCCTAATGGAAACTCGGCAGGACATACGAGATTACCTACGTTCTCGATAATGACGAAATCACTTTGCGGGAGCGTATTCGCCGTTATCAATCTTGCAATCATTGCAGCATCGAGATGACAACTTCGCCCGGTTGTGATTTGAAATGATGGAATTCCAGCATCCTGAATCTTGCGAGCATCGAGATCCCCGACCATGTCTCCTTCGATAACACAGATCGAGTGTTTTGCTTTAATTCTGGAGCCGATCTGGCAGATGAGGGTTGTCTTTCCAGCCCCCGGAGCACTCATGAAGTTGATCACAAGTGTCTTGCGCTCGTTCCACTGCTTGAAGTTTTCGCAAGCAAGCTGGTCGTTGTCTTCCATGATTCTGTGATGTACATGGTCATCGGCATGTTCGTGCATTAATGTACCTTTGGATTAAGTAACCTCGGCGACTATTTGATTCATTCCCTGTAGCTCTTCAAGCTGGACACATATTATTTCAAGCTCCTTGCCTTCTGAGATACTTTCAATGCCGGATCCGCAAGCAGGACAACAATAGTAGCTGTCCATCTCCGGATGATAGTTATGTCCGGACTTGCAGAAGGCCGAGGCGGAAACTTCCTCGATCTCAAGAGCCGCCGACTCGGTCATTGCGTTCTCCTTGCGAAGGGCGTCGAAGGCAAAGCGAAGGCTTTCCGACTCGACATTGCGAAACTCCCCAACCCGAACAGTGACGCTACCAATCCGAAAGCAACTTGACGACCGGCTGTCTCCTTGGTCGTTCGTCTCGAGAATCTTTCGCCACGCCATTTTTAGAGATTTTTCGAGAATACGGCTTGCAATAGCAGCTTCGTGCATCGGGTACCGCCTTCCTTATATCATTTTGAACACGATGGAATGCGGGTTTTGGACGGAAGAATGGAAAACGGTCTGAGGGAATCCTGTTGCGATAAAAGAACCTTCTCAACGAGATCAACAGCTTGATGGAATAATTCACAACAGCGATCATCCTGCTCGAAAATGATGCTGGATTCGATACCAACAAAAGTGACGCTATCATGAAGCAGTCCTTGCAAGCGCGCCAACTTGATCTCATCAAACCACGAAATCGAATGGGTAGAGCCGAATTGAAAATCGATCTCCCGATCGACATTCTTATTGACCAAAACCTCGTCGGTGAGCGGCATAAACATTATCGTTCCCGCAGGTCCGTCACATAGGAGTGAATCCACTATGTAAACCGATCGATGCGATTTGAGAATTTCAGGAAGTAGAGCAAAGTTGTGCTCGAGGTTGATAGTGCAGAAACAGTCAGGCAGTACTTTCGCCAGCTCTTTGACTAAGCGTAATGCTGGTGTATCTTCCAGTACCAGAGCGTTTCCAATTCCAACGAGCACTGAATCCCCAAGGACCCGTTGCGCAACAGACTCACAAAGCTTTGATTCTTCCGCCTCTGGAATGTGTTTTATGTGGTCGCACCGAAATAACTCGAATGCATTTGATGATTCTTGCCACTTCATAACTCCACCAGGTCCTTAGATGTAATTCCGTGCATACGTACATTATTGTTTGTTCGCACCTGCTTGTCTATCCGTCATTAGAACGATAGAAATTCCGGGTAGGTTGTATTGAGAGTGGAAGGGGTATGATAATCTGATGAATAGAAAAGTGCGCCTGTTAATGGCATTGGCTCTGTCGGCTTCCTTTGCCGTCGATGCTCTAGCAGAAGGAAAAGACTCAAAAAAAAGCGTTAAGAAGGAGACGGGCCAAAGCAGTGACGCCAAACGGGTTTCCAAAGAATTGAAGAACGGAAGATCACTATTCAGCAACAGCTGCGCCTCGTGTCATCCGGCAGGTGGAAACGTAGTGTCACGGTCGAAACCAATAACCTCTTCATGGACGCTAGCTTCGCTTGCCACCTTCAAGTCATACTTGGAGCAACCGATAGGTACAATGCCGCACTACGACCACATCATAAAGGATGACAAAAACCTCGAGTTGCTTTACAAATATGTGAAAACACTCAAGACTAGGGCGCCAGTTAAAAAGAATAACTAACGCGAGCAGATAAATAGTGCGACTTTGAGCATATTGAAAAAAACAGTCGTTCTGCTCTTGAAAAAATGACTGCCGCCCTGAGGCAAACCAGCGCGGTATCATATTCAGTAGCAAGCTGAGCCATCTTCTGCTCTTACCATCTTCCGCCTTTCCGGTTAGAACGCAATTGGAAACCTGAGTGCACGTATGATGAGATGAAACCTAAATCACCTCAGATCACCATCGTCGCGCCTTATTTTTGATGGAACTCTCGATCTCACTGGCCCGTATGCGAAACTCTTCGGCTTCACTGGATTGACCAGCGTCATTGAAGTGTTTGGCAAAGATCCGGAATAGCTCCGCGACTTTCGGGTTATCTAGACCTTCATGGATCTGAATCAGCAAAATCGCTCGCTCCGATATCTCTTTTGCATCAGCAAACTTCCGCTGGTCGATTTTCGCCAACGCCTGTGTTATTAGCAGTTGTCCATGCAGAAGCGAATCTTTCCCGATCTCGGGAGATTGCAATGCTACAGTGATTGCATCTTCAAGAAACGAATCGGCCGCCTTGAAGTCTTTGTCCCTTGTCCTGTAAACAGCTAGCTGCTTGAGCACGAGCACCAGAAGCTCTTTATCCAGGTACTCCGCTCGACGCAATAAATCTAACGCTTTCTCTTCTTCCCGGAGTCCTTCTCTAAATCGCTCTAGACGAAACAAGAGAACAGAATATTCATGATGAAGCAAAGCGGCTTCGTTGGCATCGAGAACGTTGTGGGCTTCGAAAGTGATGACTTTGAAGATGAGCTTTTCCGCTTCAGCCAAGCGATTGACGGCGGACATACAAATTGCCTTTTTTATAAGCGCAATCGATTCGAGGTTTTGATCGTCTACTTTCTCCGAATCCTGAAGGACGCCATCGTAATTCGCCATTGCAGAACGGAAGTCGCCGCGCTTGTAAGCTAGATCTCCGGCTCTGAGCTTCGTTACGCGGAAACTGTGGCTGCTGGTATTCATTTCTACTTAGCACCTCGAACTATCAATTTGATAGACATGTTACTGCATCGCAAAACATCGTGAACCCACCGATCGGATGAATCGTTCGGATACTTCCGCTTCACCGCTCTCCTGCGTTTTTGCTCGAAGTGATCGGGAGCTCGATTTGCCCGGACGAAGAAGTTCGTTCGCTCAAAAACCGCAAGAACTTTTCGCGGAGATTACCACGTTCATCACGATTGATTATGGCAAAAGGAGTGACTCGTCGTTCAAGACATACGCTAAAGGAATTTAGACGCGCCTTTCCATCTGTATCGAAGTCAGTAATATTCAAATCCGTTTTGATTACGCCTTCGCTCATCGGTGTGTATGTGACAACAGTTCTTTCATAAAAGCTACCCAGGTTGTCTCTCGAACTCTTCGACCAGCGCGTAATTTTGCCCACCGTGCATAACCGCACCTGCTCCGGATTAGAGGTCAAAAGAGTAAGCTGCTCAATAGTCTGGCTTTCAATATATGAGCCGGTGTCGCTGGTTCGCACATACGGCGTAGCGGCATAGTGCCAGATCTGCCCAGTCGCGTCCTGCTGCGCGCCTATCGTGCGTTGACGAGCGACCTTCAAGCTGGTCGGTTCCGTCAATATCTGCTGTCCTGTTGTGCAATCGTAGGAATCCAGGAAAGTCTGAAACTTGGTCTGCCAGGTTCCGGCTAGCCAGGCGGGCACTGGAATCCAGTAGTTGTTTCCCTCGCCAGCCGCCCCCAAAGCTGCTAATGCGCCAGGGCAGCTAAGCAATGCCAGAGTCAAAACTGTAATTACAATATTGATGATGTTTCTTTGCATTTGCTGTTACCCCGCCAATAAGTGCAGCAAGTGTAGTCGGCAGGACTGGGCGGTGAATCATGCAAGAGGACTACTACACTAGATCAACCTTTCGAATAGCTCAAACCGATTGTGAGCGGACGCCAATCTTCTATTCCTTTCCATGGTCTGTCCTTCGCCTTTTGAAAGATAAGTCGATAGACTGAGGCAGAAGCGTCGAAAATGCTCTTTAATGAAGCAGGACGCACAAAGGAAATCAATCATGGTCAGAAATTTCGATAACCAGAAAGTCTTTCACCACAACGAAGTTCTTTCGCTGGAGGATCTCGGTCTGGATGGGGAACTGAATATTCCGGAAGGAGCGCGATCTATCATTATGTTCATCGATGGAAGCGGCAGTAGCCGATTCAGTCAGCGTAACCGAGACCTGTCCAAAGTATTGAATGATTGCGGCATGGCGACGTTGTTGTTTGATCTCACAACTGATGAGGAACCAGGAAAGTCACCACCGAATGTCGAGCTTCTTGCACGACGCATTTGTGAAGCTACAAAGTGGCTCCGCGAAAATGGAGATACAGAGCGTCTGCGGCTCGGCTACTTCGGCACTGGCCCGACTGCCGCGGCTGTGCTCCTGGCCGCGGCTGCTTTGCCCAGACAGGTGCACGCCGTTGTTTGCTATGAAACTCGGCCCGATCTGGCAGGTAGTTTACTGGCAACAGTGAAGGCACCTACCCTATTAATAGTTGACAGTGCTGATACCGAACTACTAAGACACAATCGCGAAGCGGCAACTCAGCTTAAATGCGAACATCATCTTGAGACGGTCGCAAGTGAAGAGGACGAAGAACAACAAGATGCCCCCGAATCTATGGCAAACCTGGCTCGCAAATGGTTCAATTGGCATTTGAACAAAAGTTAGTGCCAACCGGCGGCGAGCAGCCAGGAGAGCTTATGCGTGTGCTTCCTCAATATGAACGACCACGTCGATAACTCCGTCAGCCTGCTTTTTATTTTCGACTCCACGGCAAAGGCTATTTGGTGACCTTCTTCAACGGTCAGGTGTCCTGGAACTTGCACGTGCAAATCGAGAAATATGTGATCCTGCATTCCACGGCTGCGAATTTTGTGGCAACTGATCACACCGGGAACGGAGAGCACGATGCGTTCGATGAACTCCGGATCGAGCACGGCTGCATCAACAAGAGTTCCCAGGTTGGACATGATGATTCCAAAACCGGCTTTAAAGATAAAGGCCACAATTACTAACGATGCTAAAAGATCGATGATGTAGAAATGGAATTGAGCAGCGATCAATGCCACCACAACTCCCAGCGAGACGAAAATGTCTGAAAGCGTATGAGCCGCATCAGCCGCCAAGAGCTTTGATTTGAGTTCCGCCGCTTTCCTTTTCTCATATGTTGTAACCAGAATATTTATCAACACAGTTACAGCCATAACCGCATACGATACCGCGCCAACTGAGGGAACAGTGGGCTTGCTCAATGCGATACGCTCGAAGATACCGGACAAGATATTGAAGCAAGCAAGAAACATCATAAAGGAGATCACAATCGCGGCAATCGCTTCAAACTTGCGGTGACCATACGGATGCCCTTCGTCAGGCGGCTTCATTGAAATCGTAAGCCCTACAATTCCTATTACATTCGACGACGCGTCTAACAGCGAATGGAATCCATCCGCTACCATACTCAAGGTGTTAGTCGTAAAGCCGCAAATCAATTTTCCTGCCGAAACTAGAACGTTCAACCCAAGAGTTCGCCAGAAGACTGTTCTGGCTCCGCGCAGATTCGCCCCGCGCGAGACCGGAAGCTCGGTGTCATCATTTAGATCCGACAATTCATCGGCACGGGAATCATTCATAGGGTTGACGAACTAATTTGAACTATAATCCATGATTGATGATACTTTAGTGTTGAACCAGTTAAAACAGATCAGGCAAATTTTAGGGGGGTCGGGTTAGATGACATTCAAATTGACCGTCTTTATGCTGCGCAAAGCGGTCCCGGCTGTGTCGATCTTCGCATTGATTGGTGCTCTTGGTTCCGACTGTGATGCCGCCGACAAAAGTAGAATAGTTTCACCCAGGAAGGATTATTCTCCAGCCCCTGCTACTAAGGCAAGCGCGCAGGGCAAGGAACTCTTCGAGAAGAACAACTGTTCGCTTTGCCACACAGCCGAACAAGGCGGTGGCTGCCTGGCGCCACCCCTGAATGGCGTGGGAGCAAGGCGATCCAAAGAATTCATCATCGCACGCATTACTGCCGAAAAAGCCGAGGTCGAGAAGTTCTCAAAAATGTATCCGAGCGCGGAGCTCATGCCGCACAAACGCATTCCGAAATCACAATCGAAGTTGATAGCTGACTATCTGATGACATTACCTGAGCCCAAATACGGATACAAGGTGAGCGCTCACGTTGAGAAAACGCCAGGCGTAACAAATGCCAAGAGTTCAACCTCCTCGGATCAGGTGCCCGACAAATCGGCAAACCGGGGACGCAATCTGCTCAATTCTAAAGGCTGCATGGCGTGCCACTCAATAGGTAATATTGGCGGTAAGTTCGCCCCAGCCTTTGACCACATCGGAAGCAGAAAGAGCAAGGAGCAGATCAAGAAACAAATGCTCAGCGCCGAGTTATTAGCCCTCAACTCCGATCCTGAATACGCCGAGCGCGGAACCGTAATGCCACCGATGGATATCTCGGAAAAAGAATCGGAAGATATCGCAAATTATCTGAAAGCACTCAAGTGATTACCCACTGAAGTGACTAATCCGCAGGGCGGATGTGTTTTTTCCATTACAGGCGACGATATAAGCGTTGCCCCTGGAGGAAATGTGATGCACAAGTTATCAATATTGCTGGGACTTAGCGGTTCAGAGCAGTCCATGTATGCAGCCGACGTCGCCTGGAATATTGCAAACCAAAGCCAGGGAACAGTCTGTGCACAACATGTGATCGACTCGCAGACAATGTGGGAGCTGCTTCGTAATGACAGACCAGGTTTTATAGGCAGCGGGCCTTATATGGCATGCTACGAAGGGCTTCTAGAAAGCCTGCGATCGCTGTCCGAAAAACTCGTAGAAAAATTCGAGGCTGTCGCTTCTCAAAAAGGCGTCTCGACGACTACCGTCGTCGAAGAAGGCAATCCGGTTAAAAGAGTCGCTTCCCGAGCCGTCGATCACGATCTTGTCATCGTCGGACATCAACCAAGATTTATCGACAAAATGGAGACAGAGCATGCCAGGGTTGTCCGATATGCCGTTGCAGAGGGATTGGCTAATGAATGCCCTCGCCCAATGCTGGTAGTGCAGGATCGTGTGTCGGAATGGACGTCTATGACCATTCTTCTATCAACGGATCATATTAACCTGAGCTTCGTCGGGGCGTGTTTGGCGATGGCCAAGTTGCTCGGTCTTGAGCCCAAACTGGTTGCCCTGTCCAGCGGCGTCAGAGAAGAAGCGCCTAAGAGACTTCTGGCCGACCTTAAAAAGGCTGATCCGGAATTGAAAAAAGTGCCCATCGAGATTCACGAGCTCTCTGGCATGGCAGTCGAAGGAAGAGTTCATCCATGGGCATCCGAAGAGTTCGATCTCGACTGGACGCCTGATCCTGACACACTTCTTGTCATACCGACGAGGTCATCAGGCGGTCACAGGCTCACTATATTCGATACCACGCCAAATCTATTTATCAGAAATCTGGCATTGCCATCGATTTTATTGTGGCCCGAAGAGCATACTGAGTTCAAGATTCAGCAACCTCCACGAAAGCAAAAAGCTAAAGCGACTCGCTAGCAAATTCGAGGGAGTTGATCGCCGGAGAGTTTGTCGAGAATTCTCCGCCCTCCGACGGTCGACTGCATAACAACGATTCCCTTGTGTTCCGCGACTACTTTACCGATGATGGCAGCGCCCTGCCCAAGCTCATTTGCACGCATCGCCTCCAGCACGGCTATCGATTCGTTTTCTGAAACGATGGCCACAAAGCGTCCTTCACATGCCACGTGCAAGGGATCAAGTCCGAGCAATTCACAGCTGGCCTTAACGGCGGGCACCAGGGGAACATCATGCTCTCCGATTTCAATACCGACCGAGGAGGACTCGGCGAGTTCGTTGAGAGCGCTCGATAAGCCACCGCGGGTAAGGTCACGCAAACAGTGAACATCGGCATCAAGAGCGGCGATCTGTTGCGTGATTTCTTTGAGGCAGGCAGAGTCGCTTTTCAGATCGGTCTCGAGCTCAATACCTTCACGACGGCACAAAATAGACATGCCGTGCCGCCCCACGTCCCCGCTAACGATAATTGCGTCTCCCGGTTGAGCACGACTGGCAGACGGTGGATGTTCCACCGTAATTAAGCCAATTCCTGTTGTTGTAATATAAACGCCGTCGCCTGCGCCTTTGTTAACCACTTTCGTATCGGCAGCCACGATCTCGACACCTGCTTCCAGGCACGCATTTTGAGCCGATTGGATGATGACCTCGAGTTCCTTCAGTGGAAAACCTTCCTCCAAAATGAAGGCAGCGGACAAGCACAACGGTTGTGCAAGGCGCATGCACAGGTCATTTATAGTTCCATAAACACTTAGAGAACCGATATCTCCGCCATCGAATAGCAACGGTTTTATTACATAGGAATCTGTCGAAATTGCTAAGTGAGCGCCGGCGACCTTAAAGTCGGCAGCGTCTTCCATGGCATGCAGGGCGGAACTATTGAAGTTAGGAAGAAAAACTGACTCGATCAACTGCGCCGTCATTCGGCCGCCAGAACCATGTCCGAGCTTGATTACATCACTTCGTCGACTGAATGTCGGGCAGGAGCTAATCGAATTCAACTGCGCTCCTCTCTGGCAAGAGGGTTCAAACGTCTGAATTTATAATAGTTCGCGCAGGTTCCTTCCGAAGAGACCATAGTGGCACCAAGAGGAGTCTCAGGAGTGCAATTTTTTGCAAACTCACAACAGTCAGTCGGTTTTTTGAGCCCTTTCAAAATCTGACCACTGATGCAAACGGACGACTCTTCCGCGCATGGCTGCGCAGCTTTTTCAAAGTGAGTATCGGCATCGAAAGCGGCATACTCGCTGCGCAATCCATAGCCGCTTCGAGCTATCCATCCCAATCCTCGCCATTCCCTGTCAACGACTTCGAAAACCCTTTCGACCAGTTGCCGCGCTTGATTGTTGCCGTCGCGCTCCACGACTCGCGAATATTGATTGAGCACTCGATGGCCGCCTTGTTCCAACTCACAAACAAGCATATGTATTCCCTCGAGTATATCGACCGGCTCAAAGCCGGTAATCACGATTGGAACTTTATACTTTTCGGCAAGTGGCTCATATTCACGGTATCCCATGATCGTGCAAACATGGCCTGGTCCAATGAATGCTTGCACCTGGTTGACTGGATCCTCCAATAAGGCAGTGCATACTGGAGGAACGGTTACGTGGCTGCACAGAACAAAAAAGTTGTTAAGCAAAAGTGTCTTCGCCTGTGCTACGGCCATGGCGTTCGCCGGGGCCGTTGTCTCGAAACCGACAGCAAAGAAAACGACTCTCTTGTCCGGGTTCGCTTTGGCAATTTCAATAGCATCAAGGGGTGAATAAACGAATCTTACATCAGCCCCTCTAGCTTTGGCGTCGAATAAATCAATCGAGCTGCCCGGCACACGCAGCATGTCCCCGAAGGAGCAGAAAATCACCTCAGGAAGTTGGGCAATTTCGATGGCTCGATCGATCAAGCTCACTGGCGTAACGCAAACGGGACAGCCAGGTCCGTGAACCAGATTGATCTTCTCGGGCAACAGTTCCTCGAGCCCATGTTGAAGAATAGAATGAGTTTGACCGCCGCATACTTCCATAATCGTCCAGCACTTCGTCGCCATCTTCTCCAGATCGTCACTTATCCGTCTGGCAATCTGGCAGTCTCTGTAATCATCCAGGTACTTCATTTCAAACTCTTCAGCATCAGACCTATAACCAAGGTATCTGCGTGCATTCACGCTCGAGTTGTTCTCTGAACTTGGGATGAGCAATATCGATAAGGGCTCGGGCTCTATCCCTGAGGTTTCTGCCATACAAGTCTGCCACACCGTATTCGGTGACAACATAGTGAACGTCACCGCGAGAAGTAACTACTCCGCTTCCTGTGCTCAAGTTGGTGACGATTCTCGATACTGTATCATTGCTGGCGGTTGAGCGTATGGCGATAATCGCTTTGCCTTCAGGTGCCCGCGCTGCACCGCGGATGAAGTCCACCTGACCGCCAAAACCGCTATAAAGCCACTCTCCAACCGAGTCCGAACATACCTGCCCGGAAAGGTCGACCTGCAGAGCCGAATTGATAGCAGTCATCTTGTAGTTTTGGGATATCACCATTGGATCGTTTATGTAGTCGCTCGTTTGAAATTCGACACCTGGATTGTTGTCGACAAAATCATACAGTCGTTTGGTTCCCATGACAAAAGAAAGCGCCACTTTTCCAGGCAGCACAGTTTTGCGATCGTTGGTCACGACTCCGGCTTCTACAAGGTCTAAGATGCCATCAGAGATCATTTCGCTGTGAATTCCGAGATCCCGCTTTTGCTTCAAAAAGCTCAATATGGCATCGGGAATAGAACCGATTCCCAACTGTAAGGTTGCGCCATCTTCAACCAGCTCTGCAACACTGCTGCCAATCGCTTTCGAGGCCTGATCAAAAGCTTTAGGAGCCAGCTCAGGAAGGGGGCGATCGCTTTCCACGATATGATCAATGCGAGAAACATGCACAAACGAGCGACCGAGCGTGCGAGGCATCTGCTCGTTGACTTCGGCTATAACCAAACGCGCAGCTTTGCGCGCTGCCAGCGTGCAGTCCACCGAAACACCGTAGCTGCAATATCCATGGCTATCCGGAGGGGAGACCTGAATCAAGCAAACATCCAGTGGAATTCTTCTCGAGCGGAATAACGAAGGTATCTCGCTG
>AGTN01678284.1_pt1 | contig 13440 bp, 12 predicted proteins | sample 314218 | NCBI WGS metagenome assembly AGTN01 (sample SAMN02954264, study PRJNA73603) | bioreactor metagenome | biome: terrestrial; feature: non-aerated bioreactor; material: poplar woody material; isolation source: poplar biomass | place: USA | collected 2006-12 | reverse complement strand
GAAAAAGCGGAGGATGCTATTTTAAAACCGGAACCGACCATTGCTTCGCAGGCACAGCCCGTCGGTGGTTGGGGATATAACGACCAGTTCGAACCGAAATCTTCTTCCGATCTCAATACGCCTTATCATTACTGGTGGCTAAAACGGGGTAGCGAAGAATCCGTCGGATATACATTCAGCAAACCCGAGACGATTTCGAGCGTTGAGGTCTATTGGCTGGTTTTTGACCATTACGACGTTTCATACAGGGCCCCGGAATCGTGGAAGTTATTATATAAGGTTGGAAACGATTGGAAAGAAGTTGAAAACACTTCGCCTTACGGCGTTGAAACAGATACGTACAACAAAGTAACATTCACGTCCGTAACGACCACAGAACTCAAACTGGTTGCCCAACTGCAGCGTAATGAAGAAGGCACGTCCGGGAAAAAAGATTTTAAAGGCTATTCGGGGGGTATCATCGAATGGAAAGTGAATAAATAATGCGTATTTTTGGATCATGAAAAATAAGATGGTTGTACTCATAACGGTTTTATTGCTTTTTTACGGATGGGGGTTTGCTCAGAATAAAGTAGGCACTGTACCGTTGGGGTTGGATATCGATCCGTTCTATGCAAAATATCTTGATGCCGGAGGTATTCCGGTCGTTTCCTCGGAACATGTTTCCGACGAAGCGCTTATCCGGGCGCAACGTGTTATCACGGTTATGCTCTTCGGCCGGCCGGATGTGAAACGGGTCATGGCGGAGAACGGCTGTAAAGTAATGATCATCGGCCGGGATGAGGAGGTTTGCGATTTGCCCGAATACGCCCACATTTGCAATACGCCCGAGAACATTGCCTATTGGAATAAGCGGGCACGCGGTTTTGGCGGCGCTCCCGAAGATGCGTCCGGTGCGAGTTGCGGGGAAGAAAATGTGCTTTGCCTGGAGGGCGACCGGTACAAAGGCGAAAGCATTTTGGTACATGAATTTGCCCACCTTATCCATACGGTCGGGATCGCCGGTGTATATCCGGATTTCGATTCCGAACTGGAGGCACTCCGCCAACATGCCATTGAAAAAGGACGTTGGAAAGATACGTACGCGATCAGCAATAAAGAGGAATATTTTGCCGAGACCGTCCAGTCTTTCTTCGATTGCAACCGTTATTCGGAACATCCCAACGGTGTGCATAATGCTGTCAACACCCGCGAAAAACTGAAAAGGTATGATCTGGAAATGTATGAGCTGCTTTTGCTTTATTTTCCTGAATCGGATTTGGATTTGTGCGGTGATAATTATTCCGGAGAGTAGAAAATAGTGTCAGGTACTCGTCTTTACGTAGTTTAAAACATAAAAATGTGATGAAAACATACAAAACAGCCATTTTAGTTGGAATAGTGTCGGTACTGTTCATATTTGCGTCTTATGAAAAACCGGACGCAACGTCGGCGATATCCAATCCCGGGGGAGACGATTATCCTATCCGGCCGGTTGCATTTACACAGGTGAAATTTACGGACAATTTTTGGGCGCCCCGCATCCATATCAACCAGGATGTTACTATTCCGATAGCGCTCAAACAATGTTACATTACGGGACGTGTGGATAATTTCAAGAAAGCGGGCGGCTTAATGCTCGGTTATTTCGATACGCAATTCACCTTCGATGATACGGATATCTACAAAATCCTCGAAGGAATGTCGTATTCCATACAAATGTATCCCAACAAGGAACTGGAAGCGCAGATGGATACGCTGATCTATTACATTCAGCAAGCCCAGGAGCCGGACGGTTATCTGTTTACGGCCCGTACGGCCGTCGAACCGGGGAAAATGCACGAATGGGTAGGGGAGCAACGCTGGGAAAAAGATCCTGCTTTAAGCCACGAGCTTTACAATTGCGGACATCTCTATGAAGCGGCAGTGGCACATTATCAGGCTACCGGTAAAAGGACGCTGCTGGACGTGGCCATTAAGAACGCCGATCTTGTGGTAAAGGATTTCGGCCCGGGAATATTAGCCTATGAACCCGGACATCAGATTGTTGAAATGGGACTGGTGAAATTGTATCGCGTAACCGGAAAGAAAGAATACCTGGATCTGGCAAAATATTTCCTCGATTTGCGCGGCCATGGGGAAAGCGGCGAATACAGCCAGACACACAAACCGGTAATAGAGCAGGATGAAGCTGTTGGGCATGCCGTACGCGCGGCTTATATGTATTCGGGTATGGCAGATGTTGCCGCGCTTACCGGTGACCGATCCTATCTGCATGCTATCGATAAGATCTGGGACAATGTAGTGCGTAAAAAATATTACATTACCGGAGGAATCGGTGCTACCGGTCACGGAGAAGCATTCGGCAAAAACTATGAATTACCCAATATGTCGGCCTATTGCGAGACATGTGCCGCCATTGCCAATGTATACTGGAATTATCGATTGTTTTTATTGCATGGAGATTCAAAATATTACGATGTGCTGGAAAGAACGCTTTACAACGGTTTGATTTCGGGTATCAGCCTTTCCGGCGATCGTTTTTCTATCCTAATCCGTTGGAATCGGAGGGGCAGCACTCCCGGAGCGAATGGTTCGGTTGTGCCTGTTGTCCGAGCAATATCTGCCGCTTCATGCCTTCCATTCCCGGATATGTGTATGCCCAGAAGAATGACAGCCTTTATGTGAATCTTTTCGTGGAAAGCGATGCCGAATTAACCGTCAACCATACCGACGTGAAAATATCGCAAAAAACAAATTATCCGTGGGATGGAACTATTTCCGTTAAAATTGATCCTGAAAAATCCCGGGACTTCACGATTCTGATCCGTATTCCCGGATGGTTGAGCGAACCTGTTCCGGGCGATTTATACGCCTATCTGAATGCGGAAAAAGAAGAACCGGTGATCCGGATCAACGGCAAAGCGGAACGCTCTGTGCCGGAAAATAACGGATATGTAGCCATTTCCCGCAAATGGCAGAAAGGAGATGAAATCGACATCTTGTTTCCGATGGATATCCGTCGTGTTGTGGCAAATGAAAAAGTGGAAGACGATCGGGGTAAAATCGCTCTGGAAAGAGGTCCGGTCGTATATTGCCTTGAATGGACGGATAATGACGATAGGGTATTGAATGCCGTTCTCGCCGATGAAGTACAAATTTCGGAAAAATTTCTGTCTGATAAGCTTAACGGCATTGTCCAACTGGAAGCCGGTGCGAAAAGCGCACGACGTGACGAAGAGGGCCACATTATCGTGAAAGATAAGCAACTGACCGCCATCCCTTATTATGCCTGGGCTAACCGGGGAGCGGGAGAAATGGCGGTCTGGATTCCCCGGAATACAATCGGTTTTGATCCTGTAACCAGTCAGTATGTCCGGTTGGAATTTGTACTCCCTGAAAAAGAATCCGTAGGGATATATGAGTTCGAAGTGAAATGAATTATTTCGTTAAGCGGGAGCAAAGATAAAGGTGTTTACTCTTTGCCGATGCAGATAAAGTTTTGATAATAAATAGTGAATAAGATGAAGTCTATATTGACGTACTTTTTTTTCTTCCAGATTTCTGTGTTATGCGTTTCCGCACAGAATACAGACAGTTTATACCGGTTGGCGGATACCTACAGTGAACGGTTCTCTTCAAAGTACTACTATGGCGGTACGAATGTACGGGCTGTGAATGATTCCCATTGTTTCATTTACGTAGCGCAAACGCCCAAAGGGAAAGAGTTCTATCTGATTGACACCGACCGGAAAACGCAAAAAAATGCATTCGATCAGGAACGTCTGGCCGCTTCCTTATCGAAAATACTGGATAAGAAAACAGATGCTTATAACCTTCCTTTTCAGCAGGTTCGGTTCGGTAACCAATGGGACTCCATTTATTTTCGCGTAGAAACAACCGATTATTACGCCGTATTAAAAGATTACACGGTTGCGAAAAATCCGGTTCAAAGCCCCCGCGGGGAATCCTATTGGGGGAATGTATTTAAAGAAGATTCTAAGGAGAGCATTCCCTCTCCCGACGGGAAAAAGGAAGCTTATATTTCGGAAGGAAATCTCTGGATAAAGGATAAGGAAACGGGAAATGCCCGAAAATTAAGTGACGACGGTTCGCCCGGTGAATATTACTCATCGAACATCTACTGGTCGCCCGATTCCAGGAAAATCGTATGTTGCAAATATCGCCCCGGAGAAGACCGGAAATTATTGTTGATCGCTTCTTCTCCGCAAGATCGATTGCAGCCTGAAACGGAAACGTATGATTATCCGAAACCGGGAGACGCCCTTCCCGTAAGACGGCCGGTTGCTTTTCTGCCTGAGGAGGATAAGGTCATCCATTTTGATGTGCCCGATGTCGATTCCCAGTTTGATGTAGGCAATATAAAATGGAATAAGAACAGCGATTTTTTCACGTTCGATTTCAATAAAAGAGGGCATCAGCAGTTTATTGTCTATGCCGGAGATATTTCTTCGGGAACGATCCGTCCCGTAGTAAAGGAAGAAAGTCCCACGTTTGTTTTTTACAACGCACTTTACCGGTATTGGTTTAAGGACAGGGATGAATTATTGTGGATTTCGGAGCGTGACGGGTGGAAGCATATCTACCTGTACGATGTCGTGTCGGGAAAAGTAAAAAACAACTCACCAAAGGAGAATGGGTCGTAAAAACCGTTGTGAATGTCGATGAAAAAACAGGCGGGTTCTTTTCAGGGCTTGCGGAATGGATAAAAACGAAGATCCTTATTTAGAAAAATATTATGCATTGGATATCAATAGCGGGAAAATAACACCGCTTACTCCCGAAAATGCCCATCACAACGTTACCTTTTCAGAGGATTACCGCTATATGCTCGATTTTTATTCAAGAGTGGATTTATCGCCTACACTGGTTATCCGTTCCGTTGAAGACGGAGGACAAATCGTGTATAAACCCGATATACAACCTGATATTTCGGAAGTTGTCGCTTCCGGATGGCGGATACCGGAAGTCTTTTCGGCAAAAGGACGGGATGGAGAAACCGATATCTGGGGAATGATCATTCGTCCGTCGGATTTCGATCCCGCGAAAAAATATCCCGTTATCGAATACATTTATGCGGGGCCGCACGATTCGCATGTCCCCAAGTCATTCGCCGTAGAGCACCGACTCAGTGCCTTGGCCGAATTGGGATTCATTACGGTAATGATCGACGGAATGGGAACGGCAAATCGCTCCAAAGCATTTCACGACGTATGCTGGAAAAACCTGAAAGACGCCGGTTTCCCCGACAGGATTGCCTGGTTAAAAGCTGCCGCTGCCGCTTATCCCGAAATGGATATCGATAAGGTGGGCATTTACGGAGGGTCTGCCGGAGGACAGAATGCCATGGCGGCACTTTTGTTTCATCCCGATTTTTACAAGGTCGGTGTAGCTGCCTGTGGTTGTCACGATAACCGGATGGACAAGATCTGGTGGAACGAACAATGGATGGGGTATCCCATCGGAAAGCAGTATGAGGAATGTTCAAACGTTGTGAATGCACACCTTTTGAAAGGGAATTTAATGTTGATCCTCGGAGAATTGGATAACAATGTGGATCCTTCGAGTACGTTGCAGGTAGTGAATGAACTGATTAAGCATGATAAAGAGTTTGAATTCGTGATGCTTCCCGGGGTCAGGCATACGTTGGGAGAAAAGTATGGAGAAAGAAAGCGCCGCGATTTCTTCGTGAAACATCTTTTAAAGGCCGGAACGCCGGAGTGGAATACGAAAGATACGAAATAAATTTCAATGAAACGGGCATGAATCGACGATCAGCATTAGCTAAAATCATTTTTACACAAGAACATGTCCCGATAGCTATTGGGAAGCGAGTTCACTAAAGTTTCATACACCAACAAAAAAATAATATAATCGTATGAAAAAACAGCAGGCATTATTTGTTTCATCGCGTTTTTAATGAGTTGTCAGAATAAGGAGGGTAAAGACCCTGTTCGACTGAACGAAGCAACAACATTCGTTCAATTGGTGGACACACCGGAAATAACCGTCCCACCGGCTGGGTTGAACCTGGATCCGTTTTACAGGAAGTATATGAATGTAAACGGAATACATGTTGTCAGTTCGTGGCGCGTACCCGATTCCTGTTTTTATGCCGCCTACATAACCGTCAAAGCCCTGACGGATATACTGCCTCGGGACGTGATGGAGTCGATGACAAGCAGGGACACCCGGATCGGGATTATGGCGCGTTATGAAGGAACCACCGATATTCCCGAGCATGCCTACCTCGCGAATGACACTTCGCTGAACTGGGATGTCCGTGCACGCGGTTTGGGTGGAACCCTCGATTTACCGCTGACCACTTGCGCCGAAGAGAATATCTTGGCGTACCAGATCGACAAATATCATGCAGAGGATATTCTGATCCATGAATTTGCCCATACGATACATGATGTGGGGATTTTGCCGATAAACCCTGATTTTAACAACCGCCTGAAAGCATCGCTGGATGCCGCTCTCAACAACGGACGATGGGTGAATACATACGCCGCGACCAATATCTGGGAATACTGGGCGGAAGGCGTGCAGAACTGGTTTAATATAAATGCCGAGGTAAATACCGACGAAGGCGACGGAAAGCATAACAGAGTAAATACCCGGGAAGAGCTAAAAGTGTACGATCCCGGATTATACGGGATTTTATCCGAATACTTTCCCGAAACAGATAAAAACATCAGCCGTCATAAGATGGAGAATATCTATAATTTTGAGAAGAAATAAAGCGAATTAAACACTATACATAGTTTTCTATTTCATGATCTGAAAAAGGAGGATGTCCGGAAAATCCGGACAACTCCTTTTTCCTCGTGCCGTGTATAATAATAGGTGCAAGGATATAGGAAAGTCAGTAGTTTATCGTCGGTTTATACGCTTTATGTTTTTCGAATCAACAACTTTACATAGTACCCGCTGTTCAGTAAACGGTTTCTTCATTTTTCATTCCGTTCCTTTTTATATATGACACACTAAACCTGTTGATCATTTTTCCAAAATCCTTCCTTCCTGATAGGGTGTAAAACGATGGAATTTCGTATATTTGTAAAAAAGTCAGGTTAAAACCATCTATGGTAAAAGCAATATTTTTTGATATTGACGGTACATTGGTCAGTTTCAAAACACATCGGATCCCCGATTCCGCAAAAAAAGTCGATTGAGACAATCCACAGGAAAGGTATTAAAGTATTTATCGCTACCGGTAGGCATTTTTCGGTAATTAACAATCTGGATAGTACCGAATTCGAAAGTACAAAAATAAATGACGAATGCATACCATGAAAGCCAGAACGGCGGCAGAACATGAGTACGCAATTCCTTGATCTCTTCATTCCATACGCCGTTTTGCTTGGTCGCTTTCAACAGAAAAACATATTGCCCTGCCGTAAGATTGTTGTAATAAGCAACATTTTTTTTGAATCGACGAATTTCCAGTCCTGATCAAATCCGACCAGCTTATAAGCATATTTGTTCAACTCGGGATTTTTGTAATTAAGGGTCGCGAAATGGATGCTGAAATTGTTATACTTATGTGGAATCGTAATCCGATCGGAGAAGGACGGCACTTTTTCCGAAATTTTATTGGCCGTTTCCTCTTCCAGATTCGAAAAAGATGTATTCAAAACCCGAATATCCGTAATATAAAATGGTGTTGAATCGATGTCGGCATTGATCTGATCGGGGTAAAACCGTACTAATCCTTTGCATCCGCCGAAAAACAATTCTCCTTTATGGCTATAGGATGACCTGGGAATGAAGAAGTTGTCGCAAACGAGTCCGATTCTTTATCATACAGGTACAATCTTCCGCTTTCGGCTCCGGCCCACAAACGCCCGGACGTGTCAAAATGCAGGGAGTTAATAGTGTTGGAGGTAATCTTTTTATTTTTGACCGTGTAATTCTTAAAGGTAAAATCTTCGAAATTCAGAAAATCTCCTTCAATAGATATCATACCGTGGTTAATCGTGGCAATCCATATTTTTCCGGCATCGTCTTCTGCAATATCGATCATACTTGAGCGTTCCAGGTGCTTTCCATCTGCAATGATTTCATCGAAAATAAACCCCGTGCCATTATTGAACCAGATGCCCAGACCGTACTGCGTTCCGATCCAAAGTGAATTTGTATTAATATCTTCGCAAATATCATAGACAATATCATCCGATAGACTTATCGGATCGTTTGCCCTGTGTCGGTATGTTTTCCATCGGAAGTTCTCCATATCGCGTGGATTTTCAAGCAAATGAAGCCCTCCTTCCCACGTGCCTACCCAGATATTCTTTTTGCTGTCTTCGTAAATAACATGAGTCCGGAACCATATCTCTGTTTTTGCATGGAGCATCGGTAACGAGGCGGACTATCCCAACGATCCCTATTCGCATCCGGTGCTCGGAGGAGAGAAAGCAGGATTTACGCAGGCCTCCTATGGCGGATATAATCCCGATGCACCCGATGCGATGGAGTTGGGTGATATTGCAAAACGTCTGGTGGAAGTGGTGAAGGAATATGACCGGGAACGCCCCATAACCGCCGGATTGGCCGGAGTTGTCATGTCTAACGAAACCGAATACCCGGGAGCTTTGGATATTGCAGGGTATAACTATACGGAGGACAGGTATGACAGAGACCATTCAACATATCCTGACCGGGTAATTTACGGAAGTAAAAACCGGCATGATATGGCTGCATGGAAAGCGACACGCGACAGGAAGCACATTTTCGGCCAGTTCCTCTGGACAGGGATCGATTATCTCGGGGAGTCGGGCAGATGGCCTTCAAGAGGCTTTTATTCGGGCTTGCTCGACTTCGGGGGATTCCTCAAACCGAGAGGATACTTCCGGCAGTCGTTATCGTCGGACAAACCTATGGCTTACCTGGGAACCTATCCCACACCGTGCAGGGGTAGCCGACGCCAGACGAGAGATGTATTGTCGCAGTCGGAAACCGAAAATAGCTCCGACTATACCATATTGTTTTGTTCAATTCATTGAACAAAAATAAATATTTTCTGTCTAATAAACAAAACAACCGGGGCTTTATCTCAGAAGAATTATAGAAACTGTTTAAGAAACAGGGGATGGGGTAGATTGTCTAAATGCATTGGCTCGGGTATATTTATTATGTTTGATTACTCCTCCGATACTTCGCTTATCCTTTTTGCCTTAGTAGTATAAGGATTAGTGCCAGCATCCCGGCTTGCGTTATTTTTTAATTGTTCAATCTCCATCCTCAACTGTTCATTTTCCCGAATAATCTTCTCGTATCTATCTAACAGGTAATTATTGTCCACCGATTGAACTGCTATGGGCTCTTTTTCGATTTTCAGCATTGCACCTTTGCCTGTAATCAGCCACCTGGCATTAATCGTTTCATCTGAATTAATAAGCCTTTCAATATTTTCAAAAGATGGTCTACTCATTCTGTTTCCAACTATATTATTTAATGTAGGTTGAGGAATTCCGCATTGTCTTGCCATTTCTGATACGTTCCCTCCGAATTTGGTATTTAATATTTTTCTTATCCTTTCATTTATATCACTCATAATCAGTGTGTAAATAGATTTTGTTATTTATAATTATTATAAATTAATTCAATTTGATTATTTTATTCCCTTAAAAGAGCGATTTATTAATTCAATTGAATTATATTTGCATTCGATAATACATTGAGGATTTCAATGTAATATGTAGATACAAAATACGAAGGTATGGATAATAAGTTAAAAGAGACGGGATTGGTTAAAAAAATTTCCGTTCCGGGAACACTTTTGTCCTTGCCGATAGGGGAGCCCGTACTAATTCCAACTGCCAAAATCAAAACCTCCTCTATCAGGACGGCAAAGACAAGGCTTGAAAAAGCCCGTAAAGCAAAATTCGTAGTTACGACGGATGGATTGATTAATGAGACGAGAGTAATCCGATTAATGTGAAAACTATGAAAGACCTACTCCAATTCCAAAGAGAACAGAGCGAGTCGAACCGCGAGATCCCAGAATTGATAGGGATGTAACATAAGAATGTATTCGCGGCTCTCGATAAACTCAATGAGAATTACCGCAATAGGGGATTGGCTGAAGTCTTTGCAGAAGCCCCTTAACAGCTTGCCGAACAAGTTGAAGATTTTAACCAATTCAATGTAAAATAACGATAAAAATTTAATAATGGGAAACAAAAATAAAAAACACAACTATCTCTGATGATGTTCTTTCAGTTTTTTATTCAGGGATCGTGGTATGTAACCATGGGTACTTACTTGGGACAAACCCTTCATTTTTCGGGAGTACAAATCGGGTTGGCGTATAGTACGGCAGCCATCGCCGCCGTTATCTCCCCAGTCATTGTGGGAATGATAGCAGACCGGTTTTTTTCCTCTAACAGGGTTTTGTCGTTTTTGAACATCGTAGGAGCCATATTGCTTGTATGGTTAACTCAAATTGATTCTTTTTCCCTCTTTTTCCCTGTTCTGCTTCTCTACAGCATCTGTTTCATGCCCACCATGTCGTTGACGAATTCAATATCGTTTGCCAATTTGACTAATCCGGCAAAGGAGTTTTCGAGAATTCGCCTGTTTGGCTCTTTCGGATGGATTATTGCAGGGTTAATCATCAGCGCAATGGGCCTTGAACCTACTTCAACGCCATTTTTTATCGGTACCGGTGTTTCTTTCCTGGCGGGATTATATGCTCTTGCATTACCTTATATGGCACCTGTTAAAACAGCAAAGAAAGCAGCAATAGGTCAAATACTCGGATTTGATGCCTTTAAGCTGACAAAAGAAAAATCTTTTCTTGTATTACTCATATTTTCGGCGCTGATCTGTATCCCGTTAGCATTCTATGATTCATTCACGAATCTTTTTATAACCGACGTAGGCATTGACAATGCCGCTGCGGCAATGAGTATGGGCCAGATTGCCGAAGTCATTTTTCTTTTTGCATTTCCGTTTTTCTTTATGAAGTTGAAATATAAAGGTAGTATCGTCGCGGCGATCGTAGCGTGGGTGCTTATGTACGGACTCTTTGCTTTGGGTGCCCGTACGGGGCAGACCGGGTTCATTTATGCCGTGTTACCGCTTCACGGGTTTTGTTTTACCTTCTTCTTTGTTGCAGGACAGCTTTATGTGGACGAGAAAGCGCCTTCGTCATTACGGAATTCGGCACAGGGATTAATTGCTTTTTCAACGTATGGTGTCGGGAAATATTTGGGATCGCTTATTGCTGGAAATGTTGTCGACCGATATACCGTTCAGGGAATGTATAACTGGGTATCCGTCTGGATTGTACCCTTTAGTATGGCTATCGTTCTCCTGATAGGGTTTGTATTGTTGTTTAGGGAAAATCAAGGAAATTCTGCCCTCATTGATACAAATCATAAATAATCCTTCAAAGGTATTGCTGTGATAATTAAGTTCTAATATTAAATATTTAATTGCTATGTTATGATTAATTTGTCAAAAACAAATTCTGTTAAAAGAACGAAACATACGAGAAAAAGAAACCTTCTATGTGTGCTTTTTCTGATGTTCATGTTTTTATCGAGTGGTGAATTATCTTCAAACGAATTATGGGATACTCACGACGTTCAACAAGAAAGAACTGTTACGGTGAAAGGAAAAATAACGGATCCTGTGGGAGATCCTTTACCTGGTGCGACTGTTCAGATAAAGGGGAGTACCCGGGGGGTTATTGCCGATGTTGATGGAATCTATATCTTCCCTGATTGTCCTGTTGGGAGTACGTTGGTTATCTCCTTTATTGGAATGAAAACCACGGAAGCTCTGTTCAGAGGGGAAAATACGCTTGATTTTGTTATGGAGTTTCAGGCAGATGAATTGGAAGAGGTTTCCGTGGTTGCATTTGCCAGACAGAAAAAAGAAAGCGTTCTGGCTTCAATAACTACAATTAAACCCGATGAATTGAAAGTGCCAAGTAGTAACCTGACCACGGCGTTTGCCGGACGTGTTGCAGGTTTAATTTCTTTTCAGACAACAGGTGAACCCGGACAGGATAATGCAAATTTCTTTATCCGGGGTATTACTACTTTCGGAGCCGACGCCAAGAAAGATCCGCTTATCTTGATTGATGGAATTGAATTGGGACCGGATGACTTAGCCAGACTAAATACGGATGATATTGCCAGTTTTTCCATTATGAAAGACGCTACGGCTACCGCTCTTTACGGCGCTCGCGGCGCTAATGGAGTTATTTTGGTGACAACAAAAGAAGGTAAAGAGGGAAAAGTGAAATTTGATGTCCGCATAGAAAACTCGTTCTCATCACCTACCCGAAAGGTCGAAATAGCCGATCCTGTCACATTTATGCGTATGCAAAATGAAGCGATTAAAACACGTGACCCGCTGGGATTGGCCATGTATTCGGAAGAAAAGATCATGATGACTGAACGTGGTCTGTATCCGGATATTTATCCCACAACCGATTGGTACGAAACAATGTTCAATGATGTTATCAGTAACCAAAGAGCAAACCTGAGTGTGAGCGGAGGAGGGAAAGTCGCCCGATATTATGTAGCCGCTAATGTTTCACGCGATAACGGAAATTTAAAAATTGATAAGCGGAATAATTTTAATTCCAATATTCTATTGATGAAATATAATTTTCGTTCCAACGTGAATATTAATTTAACCGAAACTACCGAATTAATAGCCAGATTAAGTGCGAATTTTGATGAATACACCGGCCCTATTGACGGTGGAAGCGGAATGTATAAAAAAGTTATGCAGGCAAATCCGGTCATGTTTAAGCCCTACTACGAACCCGACGAAAGGTTTTCGTATGCAAAACACATATTATTCGGAAATTACGGACATTCGGGATATATTAACCCATATGCCGAATCGCTGAAAGGTTACCGGGATCAGAGCAAAAACTCAATGATTGTTTCTTTCGAACTGAAACAGGATTTAGCCGCTATTCTTCAGGGATTGACCGGCCGGGTAATGTATAACATGAATCGTTTCTCGGAATATAATGTCACACGACAGTATTATCCGTTTTATTATAATATCTCTTCTTACGATTTGCTGAAAAATTCCTATACCTTGCAGCGATTAAATCCTACTGGAGGTACAGAATGGATAAACTACCAACCCGGACAACGTTATATCAATACCTCCATGTATTTGGAAACCGTTGCGGAGTACAACAATCAGTTTAATTATGTTCACAGTTTGAATGCCCTGTTGGTATATACTATGCGCGACGAAAAATCAGGTATAGCTGAAAATCTTCAGCTTTCATTACCGGGAAGAAATATCGGATTAGCGGGACGTTTGGCATATAATTACGATACCCGTTATTTTGCTGAATTTAACTTTGGATATAATGGTTCGGAAAGATTTTCCAAGAATAACCGTTGGGGATTTTTTCCTTCGTTCGGAACCGCATGGATGATTTCGAATGAAGCA
>AGTN01616880.1_pt1 | contig 13455 bp, 12 predicted proteins | sample 314218 | NCBI WGS metagenome assembly AGTN01 (sample SAMN02954264, study PRJNA73603) | bioreactor metagenome | biome: terrestrial; feature: non-aerated bioreactor; material: poplar woody material; isolation source: poplar biomass | place: USA | collected 2006-12 | reverse complement strand
TCGCGCGCCTGCTTCACAGTGGCGCCGGTGGCGGTGACGCCCAGCACCCGGCCGCCGGTGGCGATCACGCGCCCATCGGCGTCGCGGGCGGTGCCGGCGTGCAGCACGGTGACGCCCTCCACCGCATCGGCCTCATCCAGGCCGCCGATCACCGTGTTCCTCTTATAGGCGCCGGGATAGCCCTCGGCCGCCATCACCACCACCAGGGCGCATTCGTCGTGCCATTCCACCTGGACCCGGTCCAGACGCCCCTCGGCCCCGGCCAGCAGGACGGGCAGCAGATCCGACTTCATGCGCGCCATCAATACCTGACACTCCGGATCGCCGAAGCGCACGTTGTATTCCAGCAGCTTGGGACCATTCCTGCCGATCATCAGCCCGGCGAACAGCACGCCGGTGAAGGGCCTGCCCTCTTCCGCCATGGTGCGCACGGCGGGCAGGATGCAGCGGTCCATCACGTCGCGCTGCACTTCGGGCGTCACCACCGGGGCGGGGGAATAGGCGCCCATGCCGCCGGTGTTGGGGCCGGTGTCGCCGTCGCCCACCCGCTTGTGGTCCTGCGCCGCCACCAGGGCGAGCGCGTTGGTGCCGTCGCACAGCGCGAAGAAGCTGGCCTCCTCGCCATCCAGGTATTCCTCGATCACCAGTTCGTCGCCGGCATCGCCGAAGACCTTCGCGCCCATCATGTCGTCCACGGCCTTCAGCGCCTCGTCGAGCGTCATGGCGACCACCACGCCCTTGCCGGCGGCGAGGCCGTCGGTCTTGACCACGATGGGCGCGCCCTTCTCGCGGATGAAGGCCTTGGCGGCGTCCATGTCGGTGAAGCGGCCGTACCACGCGGTGGGAATGCCGGCCTTCCACACCACGTCCTTCATGAAGCCTTTCGATCCTTCCAGCGCCGCCGCCGCGGCGGACGGGCCGAACACCTTGATGCCGGCGTCCTTCAGCCGGTCGGCAAGACCGAGGACCAGCGGCACCTCGGGGCCCACCACCACCAGATCGGCGGCGTTGTCCCTGGCGAAGGCCACCAGCCCGGCCACGTCCTCGGCCTTGACGTCCACGCATTCGGCCACCCCGGCGATGCCGGCATTGCCCGGCGCGCACCATAGCCGGGTCAGCAGCGGCGATTGCCGGAGCTTCCAGCACAGCGCATGCTCGCGGCCGCCGCCGCCCACCACCAACACCTTCATGGCCGAACTCCATCCTCGAAACCTCGGGCGGTTTTAGCACGGCGTCCGGGGTTTGCAATCCTTGCCCGCCCGCGCCATCATCCCCGCCATGACCGATCAGCCCACTCCCGCCTCCAACGTTCCCGAATTCTCCGTCTCGGAACTGTCCGGCAGCCTGAAGCGGACGGTGGAGGAGACGTTCTCGCACGTGCGCGTGCGCGGCGAGGTTTCCGGCTTCAAGCGCCATTCCTCGGGACATCTGTACTTCGCCCTGAAGGATGCCGACGCCGTTCTGGACGCGGTGTGCTGGCGCGGCCAGGCGCAGCGCCTGGGCATGGCCCCGGAAGACGGCATGGAGGTGGTGGCGACGGGCCGCCTGACCACCTATCCCGGCCGCTCGAAATACCAGATGGTGGTCGAGCGCATGGAACTGGCCGGCCAGGGGGCGCTGCTGAAGCTGCTGGAGGACCGCAAGCGCAAGCTGGCCGCCGAGGGATTGTTCGACGCGGGCCGCAAGCGGCCGATCCCCTTCCTGCCCGAGGTCATCGGCATCGTCACCTCGCCCACCGGCGCGGTGATCCGCGACATCCTGCACCGTCTGGCCGACCGCTTCCCGCGCCGGGTGCTGCTGTGGCCGGTGGCGGTGCAGGGCGACGGCGCCGCCGAGCAGGTGGCCCGCGCCATCGACGGCTTCAACGCCCTGCCGGAGGGCGGGCCGGTGCCGCGCCCCGACGTGCTGATCGTGGCGCGCGGCGGCGGCTCCATCGAGGATCTGTGGGCGTTCAACGAGGAGGCCGTGGTGCGCGCCGCCGCCGCCTCGGACATCCCGCTCATCAGCGCGGTGGGACACGAGACCGACACCACCCTGATCGACTTCGCCTCGGACCTGCGCGCCCCCACCCCCACCGCCGCCGCCGAGAAGGCGGTGCCGGTGCGAGCCGAACTGGTGGCGACGGTGGCCGATTGCGGCGCGCGGCTGATCGGGTCCATGGCGCGCGGCCTGGAAGACCGGCGCGGCCGGGTGGAGGCCCTGTCGCGCGCCCTGCCCAATCCGCGCCGGGCGATCGAGGATTGCGCGCTGCGCCTGGACGACCGCGCCGAGCGCCTGCGCCTCGCCCTGCCCAACCTGCTGCACCGGCGCGAGGCCGATCTGCAGCGGCTGGCCGGGCGGCTGAAGCACCCGCGCGAGCTGCTGACGGAAAAGGGCCACCAGCTGGCCCAGACCGCCACCCGCCTGGACCACGCCCTGAAGACCGCGCTGGCGGCGGAAAGGGCGCGGCTGGACCGGGGCGCGATGCACCTGGACCAGATCGGCGCCCGTCTGCAGCCGGCCATGGCGCGCGCGCTGGCCGACCAGGAGCGGCGGCTGGAAGGGCTGGGCAAGCTGCTGGAAAGCTATTCCTACCGCTCGGTGCTGGAACGCGGCTATGCCGTGGTGCGCGACGATGCGGGCGGATTGGTGAGCGCCGCCGACGCCAAGGCGGGCGCCGGCTGGAGCATCGAGTTCAAGGATGGCAGGACCGACGTGGTGGTCGGCCACGGCGCCCCGAAGAGGACCAAGGGCAAGGACGACGGACGGCAGGGGAGTCTGCTCTAACTCCCTCCCCCTTCACGGGGGAGGGCCGGCTTCACGGGGGAGGGCCGGGGGGGGGGGGTCACTCCGCCTCTTCCAGCTCGCTTTCCAGCTTCTCCTGCACCTGCTGCTTGGCCCACATCTCGGCGTAGCGGCCGCCATGGGCCATCAGGTCGGCGTGGCGGCCGCGTTCGACGATGCGGCCGGCTTCCAGCACGATGATCTCGTCGCAATCGACCACCGTGGACAGCCGGTGGGCGATGACCAGGGTGGTGCGGTTCCTCGACACCTCGCGCAACGACGCCTGGATTTCCCTTTCGGTGTGGGTGTCCAGCGCCGAGGTGGCCTCGTCGAACAGCAGGATGGCCGGCTGCTTGAGGATGGTGCGCGCGATGGCGACGCGCTGCTTCTCGCCGCCCGACAGCTTCAGCCCGCGCTCGCCCACCCTGGTGTCGTATCCCTCGGGCAGGGACAGCACGAAATCGTGGATGCGGGCCAGCCGCGCCGCCTGCTCCACCTCGTCCTGGCCGGCGCCGGGGCGGCCGTAGGCGATGTTGTAGCGGATGGTGTCGTTGAACAGCACGGTATCCTGCGGAACGATGCCGATGGCGGCGCGCAACGAGGCCTGCGTCACCTCGCGGATGTCCTGGCCGTCGATGGATATGCGCCCGCCGCCCACGTCGTAGAAGCGGAACAGCAGGCGCGAGAGGGTGCTCTTGCCCGCCCCCGACGGCCCGACGATGGCGACGCGGCGGCCGGCGGGCACGGCGAAGTCCACCCCCTTCAGGATCGGCCGGGCGGGATCGTAGGCGAAGTCCACCCCCTCGAACCGCACCGCGCCGCCGGACAGGGCCAGGGGCGCCGCGCCGGGGCGGTCGGTGACCTCGGCATCGGCCGCCAGCAGGCGGAACATCGCCTCCATGTCGGTGAGCGACTGCTTGATCTCGCGGTAGACGAAGCCGAGGAAGTTGAGCGGCAGGTAAAGCTGGACCAGATAGGAATTGACCAGCACGAAATCGCCCACGCTCATGGTGCCGTCCGCCACCCCTTGCGCGGCCATCACCATCACCGCGGTCAGGCCGACGGCGATGATGGCGCCCTGGCCGATGTTGAGCAGCGACAGCGTCACCTTGCTCTTGACCGCCGCCTGCTCGTAGCGGGCCAGCGCCTTGTCGTAGCGGCCGGCCTCGTGCGCCTCGTTGCCGAAATACTTCACCGTCTCGAAGTTCAGCAGCGAGTCGACGGCCTTGGTGCTGGCCTCGGAATCGGTGTCGTTCATGACGCGGCGGAACCGGGCGCGCCATTCGGTGACGACCAGGGTATAGGCGATGTAGACCGCGATGGTGACGAAGGTCGCCAGGGCGAAGCGCAGGTCGTACAGCACCCACAGCACGCCCGTGACCAGCGCGATCTCCAGGAGCGTCGGCAGGATGTTGAACAGCATGAAGTTCAGCAGGAACTCGATGCCCTTGGTGCCGCGCTCGATGGCGCGCGACACGCCGCCGGTCTGGCGGTCGAGATGGAAGCGCAGCGCCAGGCCGTGCAGATGCCGGAACACCTGCAAGCCGACGGCGCGGATGGCGCTCTGGCCGACTCGGGCGAAGGCGATGTCGCGCAATTCGCCGAAGGTGCCGGCCAGGATGCGGGCCAGACCATAGGCCAGCAGCAGCATGACCGGCACGGCGACCAGGGCCGCGCCCGGCTTGGCGGTCAGGGCGTCCACCGCCTGCTTGTAGAGCAGCGGCACGCCGACGTTGATGGCCTTGGCCAGACCCAGGCAGACCATGGCCACCACCACGCGGGCGCGCATGCCACCGTCGGGCGGCCACAGATACGGCGCCAGGGTGCCGATGGTCTTCCAGTCGTTGCGGGAACCGGGAGCATGGGGGGAAGGAGGCTGCGGTCGCATCGGCCTAAGATGAGGCGCCGGCGGCCCGAGTCAATCGCCGGAGGCACGATACGCACACCGTTGCCGCGCACGGCTGCCATACCTATTCTCTGACCCATGCGCCATCCCACCCAATTGCATTCGGGCGGCTTCGACTGGACCAGAATCCGCGTGCTGGTGTTCAGCCAGGACGACGGCTTCCGCTTCCTGGTCCGCCAGACCTTCCGCAAGCTCAACGTCCGCGAGGTGCTGTCCACCAGCGTCGCCGCCGACGCCGCCCCGTTCATGGGACAGCGGCCCGACATCGGGCTGGTGGATTTGGACGGCGACGCCGTCCTGGCGCTCGCCTTCCTGGAGCGGGTGCGCGCCGCCGACCCGCGCATGCCGGTGCTGATGGTGGCCCGGCCCGACAACAAGCCGCAGGTGGCCGGCGCGGTGCCCCTGGGCATCGAGGGCTTCCTGCCCAAGCCCATTTCCGGCCACGAGCTGTCGCACCGGGTGTCCGACGCCGTCAAGGCGCCCCAGCGCGTTCCCCTTCCCGCCCCCAGGCCCGCGCCACCCGCCGGCGCGCCCCCGCCGCCGGCGGAACGGCGGGATACGGCGGAACAAGGCGCGGCGCAGAAGGCCGAACTGGCGGCGCTGACCGCCCGCCTGGGCCATGCGGCATCGGGCGGCGGCGGGCCGCTCCCGGCCGGGAAATCCGGCGGCGGCAGCTATGGCGACGATGCGCCGGCATCTCCGGGCAAGATCGGCGGCGGCAGGCTGGATATGGACGACATGCCCGCCGCCCCGGCCAAGAGGGGCGGCACTCTGGGCGACGACGACGTTCCCGCGGCCGGCGGCCGGCAGAAGAAAGCGAAGGGCCGGCTGGAGGCTCTGGCCGAGGCGCTGCCCGAAGCCCTGCGCCCCAGGCATCGGGACGACGCCGGGGAAGCCGAACGCCAGCGCCGGCAATGGCAGGACGACCTGGCCGCCGCCGGGCACGAGGAACGCACCGGCAAGGACGTGGCCGGCCTGAACGTCGAGGCCATCGTCGCCGCCCATGTGGAATGGCTGACGAGCCGGGGCACCCGGGGCAAGCGCGCCGAATTCAAGGGCATGGATCTGGCCGGCGGCGACCTGGCCGGCGCGGTGCTGGCCAATGCCGGCTTCCGCGACGCCGACCTGTCCGACGCCGACCTGGCCGAGGCCCGCCTGGACGGCGCCGATTTCCGCCATGCGTCCCTGAGCGCCGCCGACCTGTCGGGGGCCAATCTGGGGGTGGCGCAATTGCGCCATGCCGACCTGCGCCTCGCCAACCTGCAAGGCGCGATCCTGCGCGGCGCCGACCTGTCGGGCGCCAAATTGCGGGGCGCCAAGCTGGCCGGCGCCGATCTCAAGGGCGCCACCCTGGTGGGCAGCGACCTCAGGGACGCCGACCTGTCGCAGGTGGACAACCTGTCCCAGGCCCAGGTGGACAAGGCCGAATGCGACATGAAGACCAAGCTGCCGCCGGGAGTGCGGCGGCCGGCGAAGGAGGAGTGATCACACCGCGAAGCGGGCCTGGAACTCGCGGATCTCGCGCTTGCTCAAGCCATAGGAGTCCGCGTCGGCGATGGTGGCCTTGCCGGCCAGCATGTCCCTGACCAGGGCCAGTTCCATGCGCGACAGGCGGCCGGCCTCCAGCTGGTAGTCGCGGAACGCCTCGGTGGTCACCGGCACCCAGTCGGCCATGATGCCGAGCATCTTCTCGGCGAAGATGCGGATTTCGTACTGGGCGTGCGCGTCGGCGCGCAGGCGCAGGAAGTGCATCAGGTTGTGCAGGTTCGTCTGCCAGTACATCTGGGTGTAGGCGGACAGCGGCAGGCCGATGCGGGCCAGCTCGCGGGCGATGCCGGCGCGATCGCCATCGATGGTCCTGCCGTCCTCGTCGGCGTTGAGAAGCTGGTGGTAGGTGGTGAAGCTGCGCTGGGCCTCGTCCTTGAGGATGCGCAGCACCTCGGCCGCCTGCTCCGCCGTCAGGGTGTCGCCGCGCCCCTGTTTGTTGTCGGTGGACTGCACCGCGAGCTGCGCCGGCTCGGGCAGGTAGAACTCGTCCGGCATGATGGAATAGCGCGCCGAATATTCGTTCAGGGAGGCGGTGCGGTGGCGCACCCACTGGCGCATGACGAAGATCGGCAGCTTGACGTGCAGCTTGATGACGCAGCCCTCGAACGGGCTGGTGTGCAGGTGGCGCATCAGGTAGCGCAGCAGCGCCCGGTCGTCGGCCAGGCTCCTGGTGCCCTTGCCGTAGCTCATGCGCGCCATCTGCAGCACCGAGGCGTCGTCGCCCATGTAGTCCTTGACCGCGATGAAGCCGTGGTCGAGCACCTTGTGATAGACGTCGAGGTGCTTTTCCATGCCCTCGGCGACGGGACGGAAGGTCACGGCCTGCTCGCGCACCGGCGCGTCGGCTTCCAAGGGCTCGGGCTTGTCGGACATGGGATACTCCAGGCGGGAACCGGATTGCTTTAAACAGAACATGGCGGGGAAAAGCAAGACCGGGCGGCGGCCATGGGGGTCAGCGCGTCAGGTTGCGGATGTTGCGCACGAAGATGTTGAGCAGCCCGCGGATGAACGGATCGGCCTTGGACAGCTTCTCGCGGAAGGCGTCGCGGCCGATGATGACCACCGACACGTCGGTCTGGGCCTTGGCGGTGGCCATGCGTGGCTGGTCGTCCACCAGCGCCATCTCGCCGAACATCTCGCCCTTGGTCAAGGTGCCCAGCATGAGGCCGTTCTTGGTGATCTCGATCACCCCGTCCTGGATGAGATAGGCGCGGTCGCCGCTGTCGCCTTCCTTGAACACGCACTGGCCGGCATAGAAGACCTTGCGTTCCAGCACCTTGCCTTTTTCCATCGCGCGCTCCCTCGGCCCCGTTCCAGCAATTTAGGCACAGAAGCGCGCGAAGTCACGTCAGATGCTGGCGGGTGACGTAATCCTCGGCCTGCATCTCCATCAGGCGCGAAACGGTGCGCTGGAACTCGAAAGCCCCGGTGCCGCTCGGGTACAGGGTCTCCGGCGGCGCCTCGGCCGAACAGATCAGCGTCACCTTGTGCTCGTACAGCGCATCGACCAGGGTGACGAAGCGCCGCGCCTTGTCCTTGTTGTCGGGCGACAGCAGCGGAATGCCCGACAGGATCAGGGTGTGATACAGCGTCGCCAGTTCCAGATAGTCGCTGGGGCCCAGCGCCGTGCCGCACAATTCGTCGAAGCGGAAGCGGGCGACGCCCGCCGCCGCCACCGGCACGGTCAGCTTGCGGCCGTGCACGGTCAGCACGTCCGGGCGCGGCACCGCGCCCTCGGTCAGGCGGGCGAAGGCGGCGTCCAATTGCGTCTCTGCCTCGGGCCCCAGGGGCGCGTGATAGACCTGGAGGCCGCGCTTGCGCCCCAGGCGGTAATCGCGCTCGCTGTCCAGTTGCAGCAGGTCCAGGCGCTTTTCGATCAGGGCGATGAAGGGCGTGAAGCGGTCGCGCTGCAGACCGTCCTTGTACAGGTCCCGGGGCGGACGGTTCGAGGTGATGACCACCACCACGCCGGCATCCAGCAGGCCCTGGAACAGGCGTCCGACGATCATGGCGTCGCCGATGTCGGTGACCTGCAACTCGTCCAGGCACAGCAGCCAGGCGTTGGCGGCCAGATCGCGCACCAGGGTGGGAATGGGGTCGTCGCCCTGGGCGCCCGCCTGCCGCCAGGCATGGATCGCCATGTGGACGTCGCGCATGAATTCGTGGAAATGCACCCGGCGCTTTCCCGCCATGGCGGTGTTCTCGTAGAACAGGTCCATCAGCATGGACTTGCCGCGCCCGACCTCGCCGAAGATGTACAGGCCCTGCTTGGGCTCGCAATCCTCGCAATCGCCCGGCCGCCATTGCAGCCCCGTCTGGACCGGCCTGCCCCCCAGGCCGAAGCGCGCCAGCCAGCCGCGTTCGCCCGTGGCGGGGCGGTAGCCGCGAATGGCCTTGCTCAGGCTTTGCAGCTTCTCCACCGCCAGTTCCTGGGCGGGATCGGGTCGGATGTCGCCGGATTTCAGGCGTTCGCGGTAGGTGAACAAGGGGCCTTCGCTCATGGTGGCGAGAGAGTACCCCAGCCGCGCGCGGGGGAAAAGCCGGCATGACGGAAGCCCCGGCCGAAACGGCGGCGGAAAGCCCGTCTCATGGTCCGGGCACCGACAGCCGCAGCCCTTCGCCCTTTTCCCCCGCTGCCGGGAGAAATTCGATGCCGCCGTTTTCCAGCGCCCGCTTGACGGCCATGACCGTGCTCAGGCGCGGGTCGCCCCGGCCGGCCTCCAGCCGCTTGACCGCGTTCAACGAGAGGATGGCTTTGTCCGCAAGATCTTGTTGCGACCAGCCAAGAAGGGCGCGGGCCGCCCGGATTTGCCGTTCCGAAATCATGCGGAAATGAGAGGCTATGCGCCCCTTAATGGACACAATAAGGTCTAAAAAGACCCTTGAAAGGCCCCATTGCTCGCAATAGGATACCGCCTCTTCCGCAGCCACAGCTTGTCAGGGCGGATGGGCAGACGGGGCCACGGACAATGAGAGACCCTATGACCAGACAGCGGTGGAATGAAGGGGCAGCCCTAAGGGAAATACCCCGGCATCTAGCCGGCCTTCCGCCGCCGCCGCGCCTCGAGCACGTCGACCAGCCCGGCAACGATCTCCAGATCGTCCTCGGGCAACAGATCGGCGGCATTGAGAACCTTTGTGGCGGACACCGAGCGCTGCTCCAAAGGTTGCATTGCCGGGACGTCGGAGAAGAAATCCTTCACCGCGACTCCGAAATAGCGGGCGAGCTTGTCCAGCGTGAGCAGGCTGGTCACAACCTTGCCCCGTTCAAAATTGGAAATGGTCTCGATGGACTTGCCCAGCACCCCGGCAAGTTGCGTCTGGGTGAGGCCACGCGCTTCGCGCAGTGCCTTGAGCTTCTTTCCGACCTGTTTGCCAATGTCCGTAGCCATGGTCTCGATTTTGGCCTGGATTTCCGGGGGCGACCATTGGTGTGGTTTTCCTTGCTAGATACATGATGTAATTTTTCTATAATGAAGGCCGGAAGTTGACACCCATGTGCCGTGCCGCGTCCCGAACACCGCGATGGACAAAGAATGATGCCGCATACGGTTAAAATCGCCCCCTCGTCCCGACGCCGCCGCCGCTCCGCCATCCACGACGGCCCTGAACCGGTGGACGTGCATGTGGGCGCCCGCATCCGGCTGCGGCGCACCATGCTGGGATTCAGCCAGGGCGAACTGGGCAAGGCGCTTGGCCTGACCTTTCAGCAGGTGCAGAAATACGAGCGCGGCAGCAACCGGGTGTCGGCCTCCACCCTGCACCGCATGGCCGGCATCCTCGGGGTGACGGTGTCGTTCTTCTTCGACGACCTGCCCGAGCATCTGGAGCCGGCGCCCCAGGGCCGCCAGGACGATGCCCTGATCCGGCGCGAAAGCCTGGAACTGCTGCGGAACTACTACACCATCCCCGATCCCCTCCGCCGGCAGGTCTACGACCTGATCAAGGTCCTGAGACGGGGGGAAGAGGATGGCCGGTGACGAAAGGCAGGGCACGTTCCAGGACCGTTTCGAGCAGATCGTGCTGCGGGTGGCCGGCGAGATTCTGCACGCCGACCGCCGCATCGCCCCCGTGGTGGATGCCGCCCTGGCCGAAGACCCGCTGGACCGGGAAGATCCGACCGTGCGCGCCGATCTGATCATATGCGTGGCCGAATGCCTGCGCCTGGTCTCCGCGCCGCCGGACGGCACGCCCCCCGCTCCCGATGATTTCGCCGCCTTCGCCGCCTCCTGCCGAACCGCATCGGTCCATGGCCATGCCGACACCCCCACCCGCATCCAGCGGACCCTGCGCCGCTTCACCGCCGGATGGCAGGCCTACAGCCAGAGGTAGGCCCGCACGGGCGAACCCGGCGGTCTTGATGCGGGCTATTTCCTCACCAGCGGGCATTCGCTTTCCGCCAGGGGGCGGAAGGCCTTGTCGCCGGGCACGGTGCGGACCAGCTTCAGGTAGTCCCACGGCGCCTTGGATTCGGACGGCGTCTTCACTTCCAGCACATAGAGGTCGTGGACCATGCGGCCGTCCTCGCGCACCGTGCCGTTCCTGGCGAAGAAGTCGTTGACCGGCAGGTCCTTCATCTTGCGGGCCACGGCCCGGGCCTCGTCGGTGCCGGCGGCCTGGATGGCCTTGAGGTAGTGGATCACCGCCGAATAGGTGCCGGCCTGGCCCATGGTCGGCATGGCGCGGTGGCGCTCGTAGAAGCGCCTGGACCAGGCGCGGGTCTCGTCGTCGAGGTCCCAGTAGAACGCCTGGGTCATGATGAGGCCCTGGGCGGTTTCCAGGCCGATGGCGTGGATGTCGGTGATGTGCAGGTACAGACCCGCCAGCTTGACGCCGGATTCGCTCAGGCCGAACTCGCGCGCCTGCTTGATGGAATTGACCGAATCGGCGCCGGCATTGGCCAGGCCCACCATCCTGGCGCCCGAGCTTTGCGCCTGGAGCAGGAAGGACGAGAAATCGGACGTGCCCTGCGGGTGCCTGACGCCGCCCAGCACCGTGCCGCCGGCCTTGACCACGGCGGCGGCGGTGTCGCGCTCCAGCGCATGGCCGAAGGCGTAGTCGGCGGTCAGGAAGTACCACGGCCCCTGGTCGGCCAGCGGCAGGCCGGTGCCCACCGCCAGGCCGTAGGTATCGTAGGTCCAGTGGATGCCCACGGGCGAGCAGAACCTGCCGGTGAAGTCCGACGATCCGCCGGTCGAGGCGATGACCAGCCGGTTCTTCTGGCGGCCGATCTCCTGCACCGCCAGCAGCACCGACGAGGTGGGGATGTCGACGATGGTGTCCACCTTGTCCTGGTCGATCCAGCGGTTGACCAGGGCGGCGCCCACGTCGGGCTTGTTCTGGTGGTCGCCGCCGACGACCTCGACGGGCTTGCCCAGCACCGTGCCGCCGAAATCCTCGACCGCCATCCTGGCGGCGATGACCGAGCCGGGGCCGGCCATGTCGACATAGATGCCGGACTGGTCGTTCAGGACGCCGATCTTGACCACGCCGTCGGAAATGGCGTCGGCCGCCGCCGGGCCGGCCAGGAATGCGGCGGCAACGCCCGCCGCCAGGAACCGCTTCACGCTCATCGACCAAGACACTCCCTTGAGAGGCACCACCAAAGTGCGGGGCCAAGGAGTGCACGTTCACACGCCGTCACGTCAACGCCATTCTGATATGGCAGGATTCTGTTGTATGCATGGGGCGGAAAGCCCCCGGCGGCGTCAGCCGTCGGCGTTGATCCGGGCGATGATGTCGTTCAGCGCGGCTTCGGCCTGATCGTTCTCCACCTGGCAGGTGCCGGCCTTTTCGTGGCCGCCGCCGCCATAATCCAGGCACAGCGCGCCGATATTGGTCTTGGCGCCGCGATCGACGATGGAACGGCCGATGGCGAACACCGTCTTCTGCTTCTTCAGGCCCCACAGCACGTGGATGGAGATGTTGCATTCGGGGTGCAGGGCATAGATCATGAAACGGTTGCCGGCGAAGATGGTCTCCTCCCCGCGCAGGTCCAGCACCACCAGATTCTTGTGCACGGTGGCGCAGCGCTGCAACTGGTCCTTGAACTGTTCCTCGTGGGCGAAATAGAGGTCGGTCCGCTCGCGCACGTCGGGCAGGTCGAGAATCTGCTCGATGGTGTGGTTCCGGCAATAATCGATCAGCGCCATCATCAGTTGGTAGTTGGAGATGCGGAACTCGCGGAAGCGGCCCAGGCCGGTGCGGGCGTCCATGATGTAGTTCAGCAGCGTCCAGCCGGTGGGCGACAGGATGTCGTCCAGCGAGTACTGGGCGGAATCGGCCTTGTCCACCTCCTCCATCATCTTGTCCCACGCCGCCGGAAAACGCACCGCGCCGCCGTAATAGTCGTAGACCACGCGGGCGGCCGACGGGGCGTCAGGGTGGATGATGTGGTTGTCGTGCCTGCCGACGCGGATGGTTTCCGACAGATGGTGGTCGAAGGCCAGCCCCACGCCCGGAACATAGGGCAGGTTGGTGGTGATGTCCTTGGGACCGATCTCGATCAGGCCGTCCTGCATGTCCTTGGGGTGGACGAACTTGATCTCGTCGATGATGTCCAACTGCTTCAGCAGCACGGCGCAGACCAGACCGTCGAAATCGCTGCGGGTCACCAGCCGGAACTTCGTGCTTGCGGACATGCGGCTCTCCTGCCCCTTCACCAACCTTTAGGAGAGACTATCCTGCCCATTGGGCGGTGGCAATCTCCCCCGCGCAAGGCGGACTTCCCCTTTCCCAACCGGCCGGCCTGAGATAAACAGGGACAGCCATTGCCGAAGAGCCCCGATCATGCGCGCCGTCCGCCCCCTGTTGCTACTGCTGCCCGTCATGCTGGGGGCGTGCGCCGAAGAGCCGTTCATCGACCACGGCACCGCGGTGACCATGGACAAGCCGATCGACACCCTGCTCCAAAGCGGCACCTTCACCGTCTGCCACGCCAGCGAGACGCCCATGAGCGACGTCCTGGCCCTGGCCCGCGAACGTTGCGCCGGCTACGGCCTGACGGCATGGCAGGGCGTCACCCAGCGCTGGCAATGCCGCATCTCGGCGCCGCACAGCACTCAGTTTTTCTGCTACAACCCCGAGATGCGCGACGAGAACGGAGCCGTCATCAACCCCTTCGACAAGGGAGCGGTGACGGCATGGGAAAAGCGGACCGGCAGAAAGGCCACACTGCTCAATCCCCGCCTGGAAGGCCTGCCGAAGCCCGGCGATACGGCTCCGGCGCAGCCCGGGGT
>AGTN01646822.1_pt1 | contig 13489 bp, 12 predicted proteins | sample 314218 | NCBI WGS metagenome assembly AGTN01 (sample SAMN02954264, study PRJNA73603) | bioreactor metagenome | biome: terrestrial; feature: non-aerated bioreactor; material: poplar woody material; isolation source: poplar biomass | place: USA | collected 2006-12 | reverse complement strand
GACATGTGCGGGCACAGTGTCGTCTCGCGCAGCTTTGCTTGCTCGGCCTGCGGCAGCCTGCGGAGGGAACGAAGCTGGATCTGTTCGAACCGGTGACGCAGGGCGATGCCGATCATCACGAGGCCCTGCGCTGGGCGCGCCCTGCCGCCGAGGCGGGAGCGCCGGATGCCCAGGCCATGCTCGCCTATATCCTCTCGTCGGGACCTGAAGAATTGCGCGATCCCGATGCGGCGCTGGAGTGGTACCGCAAATCCGCCGAACAGAATTTCCCGCAGGGGCGGCTTGGCTACGTCATCGCGTTGACAGTGCGGGCCGATACCGCGGAGAAGACGTCGGCCGCGCATGACGAGATCGTTCGCGCGGCGGAGGCTGGTTTGCCCGCTGCGCATTACCTGCTCGGCATGGCTGCCGAGCGCGCGGTCGGCACGGCGCTGGACGAGGCCAAGGCGCGACAGCATTTCAGGATCGCTGCCGAGGCCGGCCTGTGCAGCGCGCAGACGAGGCTTGGCCTGCTGATGCTCGAAGGCCGGGGGGGGCCGGCCGACCCGCTGAATGGCGAGAGCTGGCTGCGCCGCGCAGCCCTGGGTGGCGATAGCGACGCGGCGGCGGCGCTTGGCGATGTCCATGCCCGCGGCGGGACCCTGCCCACGAACTATGTCGAGGCGGCGCATTGGTTCCGCACCGCAGCCGAGCGCGGGCACAGAGGCGCCATGCGCGCACTCGGCATGCTCCACCTTACCGGCGCCGGCGTCGCCCGGGATCCGGACGAGGCGGCATCCTGGCTCAAGCGCTCGGCCGAGGCCGGCGATCCGGGCGCCCAGGCCGATCTCGCAACGCTGCTGCAGACGGGGGCGGCATCCACCCTGGTGCATGAGCCGCCGCCGGTGCACGAATGGTTCGAGCGCGCGGCCGAGCAGGCCGACCTGATCGGCACGTTCAACTACGCGGTCTGCCTCGCCGAGGGCATCGGTGTGCCGCGCGATGACGAACGCGCCGCCTTCTGGCTGAAACGCGCGGCCGAGGGCGTGGTGGACGCACAATATTGGTATGGCCGCGTGCTCGCCGAGGGCCGCGGCGTGGCCAGGGACGAGGCCGAGGCGGCCATCTGGTTCGCCCGTGCCGCCGAATCCGGCATGGCCGAAGCGCAGGTGGCGCTGGCCGAACTCCATTTGGACGGCAGGGGCGTGCCGCGCGACCATCGATTGGCGAAAAGCTGGTTGCTGCGCGCGTCACCGGCGGGGCATGCGGGGGCGATGTTCGCGCTCGGCATGCTGCATGACGGCGGGCACGATATCGAAACCGACCACGAGGAGGCGCGATCCTGGTTCGAGCGGGCCGCCACGCTCGGCCACCCGGTCGCCGCCCTCATGCTGGCGCGCTATGCGGTACGCGGCCTTGGGGGGCCACGGGACATCGAGGCCGGGCGCCACTGGTATGCGCATGCGGCATCGCTCGGAGTGGCGGAGGCGGCCGAAGAACTCGTCGCGCTCGACCAGGGGCCGGCGGCGGATGCCGGAACGCGGATGCAGGTCGCGGCTCCCGCGGCAGGGGAGCAACAGCGATGAGCGCGGCGCCCTCACGACGGGGCGAGCAATTCCCGTATCCGCCCCGGCAATCGCCCGGGCGCGTTCAGTTCCGCGCAGCTCTTCGCCCAATGGCCGAGATAGTCGTGCAAGGGGATGCCGCTCCGCCCCGGCCAGCGGTTCAGCGCTCCCATATCCGCGACCATGTCCGCATCGCTCTCCAGCAGACCCAGCATGGTCGAGACGGCGCCCCGGGCGGCATCGACACCACCATGCCGGTGGAAGAACGCCTCGCGCGCCTTGAACCACGCACCGAATCCGGCCCCTGCACCCTGTTCCTGCGCGGCCGCGCGGTAGCGGGCGAGGATGGTTTCCCGGTAGCTCCGGATGGAGCCGGCATAGGCGCCGTCGTTCGCAAACGGAGGCGAACGCGCCCAGCCGTCGGCCAGAAGCGCAAGGCCGCGCAACGAAAACGCTTCGACCAGCGCTTCCTCGAGCCACTGGCTGGGATTGCGGGGCCGCGCATCCGCTTCCCAACTGTTGCAGAACACGTGGCCCAGTTCATGCCCGAACTGGTAGGCGAGATTGCACCAGTCACGGGTCCCGACGATGACCGCCACCCATGCGGTGGTCGGCGCTCCGGCGTGGAGCCGGACCGATGGATTGCTGCCGGAACCGGCATCGACGCGGAGCCTTTCGGGCTGCCGGTCCGAGAGCAGGGTAACGCCCGCAAGACAGGCCGCGCGCATACGCCCGACCACCGCCGCCACGTCGGTGGGGGCCGACCCGCCCCAGTTGCTGCCGACCTCCAGCGGCGCGGCGAGCAACTGCCCGCGCGAAGAAGCGGCGCGCGCCACGCCGGCCTTCAGGGGCAACAGCATTCCGACACCGAGCAGGGGCAAAAAGCGCCGGCGTCTCATGACTCGTCCACGACGGCCACATGCGCCACACCCCTTCCGTGCCGGCCTATCGCCATCCTTCGTTCCCATGGAGTGTCCGATGAACGCTGCCAAGCAGGTAATTTGCCTGAACATGATTGTCAAGAACGAGGCCCCCGTGATCCGTCGGTGCATCGACAGCGTGCGGCCGCTCATCGGTCGCTGGGCGATCGTCGATACCGGATCGACCGACGGGACGCAGGACATCATCCGCGAATACCTGCGCGACCTTCCGGGCGAACTGCATGAGCGGCCCTGGCGGGATTTCGCGCATAACCGTTCCGAGGCGCTGGATCTGGCGCGCGAAAACAGCGACTACACGCTGATCATCGACGCGGATGACGCGCTGGAGATCGCGCCCGGCACGGTCCTTCCACGCCTGGGCGCCGATTCCTACGTGGTCGAGATCGACGACGGCCATATCAAGTACCAACGCACCCAGATGGTGCGCAGCGCGTTGCCGTGGCGCTATGAAGGCGTGCTGCACGAATATCTTACCTGCGACGGTGCCGGCCCGTCCGGGCTGCTCCCGGGGGTCCGGATGCGGCGCAATCATGACGGGGCGCGTCGGAGGGATCCCCAAACCTACCGGCGTGATGCGGAAGTTCTGGAGATGGCGTTGCGAACCGAATCCAACCCGTTCCTGCTCGCGCGCTACCAATTCTACCTGGCGCAGAGCTATCGCGATTGCGGCGAGCGGGCAAAGGCGCGCGAGCATTATCTCGCCCGGGCCGAACGGGGGTTCTGGCAGGAGGAGGTCTTCGTCAGCCTCTACAATGCCGCCAAGTTGACGGAGCAACTCGGCGCCTCCGAACAGGACGTCATTGCCGCCTACCTTCGCGCCGCGGATGCGCTGCCGACGCGGGCGGAGGCCCTGCATGGGGCGAGCCGGTTCTGCCGATTGAAGAAGCGCTACGAGGAGGGGTATCAGTTCGCAAAGCGCGGATTGAGGATCCCCATGCCGTCATCCGACGCGCTGTTCGTCGAACACTGGATTTATGAGACCGGTCTGCTGGACGAACTCGCGGTCAACGCCTACTGGTCGGGGCACAATCACGAATCCCTTGATGCGAGCCTGATGCTTCTCGAGACCGGAAGGCTTTCCGCGGAAGACATGCGCCGCGTGGCCAGGAATGCCCGGTTCGCGAGCGACAAAGTCCCGCGCGACCTTGTCCGGGCGGGGTGAAACCCGGCGACCGGCCCGGTCCCGTGGCTCGGCCACCCCCCGCGAGTGGTGGATGACGGACGGCTGCCTGCTCGGGTCGGCGGAACCGCCAGCGATCAGCCAAAGCCTATCCCGCGTCAAAGGGCGGGCGAGGGGGACGGGGCAGCCCTGGGTTGCCCGCTCCCGGGCGAGGCCAGCACGTAGGTGCCGGGGGCGTCGGCCAAAGGGGGGTGATCGGAGTTGCCGAGCGGCGGGACGGGAATCATCTCGCCTGAGCGCTCGCCCAGCCACGCCACCCAGTCGTTCCACCAACTGCCGTCATGGTGTTCGGCCGTGGCGTGCCACTGTTCAGGGGTGCCGGCAATACGGTCGTCGGTCCGATAGTTGCCCTTGCGCAGGGCCGGCGGGTTGATCATGCCGGCGATATGGCCGCTGGTGGCCAGCACGAACCGCACCTGGGCGCCGGTGAACCGCATGGACCGCCACGCCGCCGGCCAGGGCACGATATGGTCCTTTTCGGCGCCGACGGCATAGACGTCGCCGCGGATGCGGCCGAGGTCGATGGCGCGCCCGCGCAGGACGACCCGGCCAGGCTTGACCAGGTTGTTCTCGATGTAGGTGTTCTGGAGGTAGAAGGCGTGGGCGGCACGGGCCATGCGGGTGCCGTCGGCGTTCCAATACAGCAGGTCCAGGACCGGTGGCGCTTTGCCCATCAGATAGGAGTTGACCGCCGTGTTCCAGATCAGGTCGTTGGCGCGCAGCAGGTTGAACATGTTGGCGGTGTGGCGGCTGTCCAGATAGCCGCGTTCCAGCATCTGGCTCTCCATGTATGCCATGTGCGGCTCGTCGAAGAACACCGCCGTCTCGCCCACGTCCGAGAAGTCCAGCAGCGACACCATGAAGGTGGCGGCGTTGAAGCGGTGGTCGTCCGCCGCCGCCAGCCAGGCCTGGGTGGTGGCCAGCAGGGTGCCGCCGATGCAATAGCCGACGGCGTTCAACCGCTCCTGGCCGGTGATGGCGCGCACGGCGTCACTGGCGGCAAGGACGCCTTCGGCCATGTAATCGCCAAGATCCACGTCCTCCATCCCGGAATCGGGGTCCTTCCAGCTGATCATGAACACGGTGAAGCCATGCTGGACCAGAAAGCGCACCATGCTGTTCTCGGGCTGGAGGTCAAGGATGTAGAACTTGTTGATCCAGGGCGGCACGAACAGCAGCGGCACCGCATGGGTCGACGCGCCGGCAGGACTGTACTGGATCAGTTCGATCAGGCGGTTGCGCAGCACCACCTTGCCGGGGCTCAGCGCCAGATTGCGGCCGGGGGCGAATGCCCCGGTGTCGGTCATGCGCAGATGCCCGGCCTCAAGATCGGCCAAAAGGTTGCGCCAACCGTCGGCCAGGCTGGCCCCGCCGGTCTCCACCGCGCGCCGCTGGGCCGCCGGGTTGGTGGCCAGGAACAGCGTCGGGCTGGTGGCGTCGATCAACTGGCGGAGATGAAAGCCCAGGCGGCGGCGCTGGTCGGGGTCCAGTTCGGGATGTTCCGCCTCGGCCAGCAAGGCTTCGGCGCAGATCTGGTAGGTCCGCCGGAGGTGGTGGAAGCAGGGATTGTCGTGCCATTCGGGCGCATCGAAGCGATGGTCGGTCTCGCCCGCCGTCGCAGATCCGGTCGCGCCCAGCAGGCGTCCGGCCCAGCCGCACCAGCTGTCTGCCGCCACCTGAACCAGCCTCAACCCCAGTTCCCCCAGGCTGGCCGCACTGTGTTCGGGCTTGCGTGCAGCCCGCTCGCCCACCTCCACCAGGCAATCGGCGATAGTGCCCCATTCAATGGGCAGCAGACGATGAAGGGGATTGGCCTGCCAGCACTGATCGATCCAAGCCGCCAGCGGCGAGCGGGCTGGGCTGGCCATCGTCGCCCGGAGCGGCCGCATCTCGGGCGGCGGCACGGCCGGTCTCGCCGGCTCCGGCCGCTTTTCCGCCCGCATACCGCGGAAAACGTCGGCCATGCTGCGATAGGCCTGATCGGGCAGCGCCTGCAGGGCGGCGATGGCGTCGGGGCCGGCATTGTTGCGCCGCGCGTGCTCGATGACCTCCATGCGGTCGCGGGGGAAGTCGATCCCCTTGAGCAGGTGGGCGATGTTTCCCATGGACGAGCCTGATGCCATGCTTTCCTCCCTTCCCAGGCTCAACGACGGGGCCTGCTGAATCCGACACGGGGCCGGACATGGGGCGCAAATTGCGTGTGTTCAATATCGAGGATGGGGGCGCCCTGCCATCGCTCCCTGGACCGGAACCCGGGAAACGCCATACCCGTTGATCTCCTGTGTAGAGGGCGAAGCCCTTGCTAGGACATGTGCGCCCTGCTGGAGGGCGACCGTGTCCCAAGGACCGAGGCCCGCCATCGGGAGTGATTGGTCATGGCAGCGCCGTTCTTAGGCAGATGGAAAAGCCCGCTCCTGGGGTTGATCGCGCCCTGGATGACGGTTGCCGCAATATCGAATCCGGCCTTGGCCTCGGACCCGCGCGGCACTTGGCTGACGGAGGACAAGGACGCCGCCCTCACGATCAGCGCGTGCGGTGCCCGGTTGTGCGGCCAGATCGTTTGGCTGGAGAGCGCGACGGACCGGAGCGGTTCGCTTCGGCAGGACGAGAACAATCCGGACCCGGGCAGGCAGACCCGACGGATCTGCGGGCTCGTCGTCATCACGGGCCTTGAACCCTCCGGCCCCAATATCTGGGCCGGTTCCGTCTACAATCCCGAGGACGGCAAGACCTACCAGGGCAGCATCACCGTGCTGTCCGACGAGGCACTGCAGGTCAGGGCCTATATCGCGTTGCCGATCTTCGGCAAGAACCAGATCTGGACCCGGGTGCGTGGACCGGCCGCCTACAATTGCCGCAACCAGGGATGACCCCCCATCGACGGCCCTGGGGGTGATTCTGAGCCGATTCTCCCTTTGCCTTACGCCGATACCCCGCGTGGCTGCGGAACTTGCCGGCCTGCCTGTCCGTTGACGTCTACATCACAGGGTGTGCGGGAGGGTTTCGGATGTCCATACTCGCGTGGCTGCTTCTTGGCCTCATCGCCGGATTCATCGCCAGCAAGATCGTCAACAAGAGCGGCGAGGGGCTTTTGCTCGACATCGTCATCGGCATCGTCGGTGCCTTGATCGGCGGCTCGCTGTTCAACAGCCTTGGGGGCATCGGCATCACCGGCTTCAATCTGTGGAGCCTGTTCGTCGCCGTCGTCGGCGCGGTCATCGCCTTGCTGGTCTATCACGCCGTCACTCGCCGGCGGCGCCTGTAGGTGGGCGGTGGATCGTGGGCAACGACCAGATGCCGGCTGAGGGTTTGGCTGTCGGAGCGGACGCATTGCCCCGTCTTCGCGAAAGCCTGCATACCTTTCAGAGCCCGTCGGCGGCCGACAGCCTCGGGCAGGTGGCCAATTCATTCCTGCCCTTCCTCGCGCTGTGGGCAATGATGTATGCCAGTCTCGATGTCGGCTACTGGCTGACGCTGCTGCTGGCCGTCCCGGCTGCCGGCTTCGTTGTCCGCATCTTCATCATCCAGCATGATTGCGGGCATGGCGCGTTTTTTCGCTCGCGGCTTGGGAACGATGCCGTCGGCAGGCTGTGCAGCCTGGTGACCTTTACTCCCTATGCCAGTTGGCGACGCCAGCACGCCGACCATCACGCCAATTGGAACAACCTGGATCGCCGGTCCGGTGGTGTCGACATCTATTCCACCTGCATGACGGCCGAGGAGTATGGGCGGCTCAGCCCCCGGCAGCGCCGCATCCAGCGGCTGATCCACCATCCGGTGATAAAGCTGGGACTGCTGCCGCCCTTTGTTTTCGTCGTCCTCTACCGGCTGCCCTTCGACATGCCGAAAAGCTGGCGAAGACAGCGGCGCTCGGTTCATCTGACCAACCTGGCCCTGGGGCTGCTGTTTCTCGCCCTCGGGGCTGGGCTGGGGTGGCAGGCCGTGCTGCTGGTGGAATTGCCGATCATCACCCTTGCCGCCATCGCCGGGGTCTGGCTGTTCTCCATCCAGCATCGCTTCGAGGCGTCGCGATGGATGCGGCACGGCGAATGGAACAGCTGCGACGCCTCGCTGCGGGGCAGCTCCTATCTCCGGCTGCCGTGTCTTCTGCAATGGTTCACCGGCAATATCGGCTTTCACCACATCCACCACCTCAATCCCCACATTCCCAATTACCGTCTGCGGGAATGCCAGGAACGGGTGTCCATCCTGCACGCCAGCCCCGTCCTCACCCTGCGGCAGGCGCTGACCGCCTGGCGGTATTGCCTCTACGACGAAGCGGGCAGGCGGATGGTTCCCTTCCCGGAATGGCGATGACGGTTCAGTCCCGCAAGCACCAGCGATGTGAGTCTGCTCTTACGATTATAAGATAGGCGTACACAAAAAATAGTATATTTCTTATTAATCGCTGCAGTCGATTAAATACGACCCATATAAAAACATGAACAATTATGGATTCCGAAGATGGCTGAAAAGCTCACATACCGCGAAATTTTCAATCCATCCATCGCGATCCCGGTCGTGTTCTTTCTCTCCCTGGCGATCTGGGGGGCGTGGCGGTGCGCTTCCATTTTGGCTGAGGAGTAACCGGCATGACAGCGACGCGAACGTTCCCTGTGGATGATGGCATTCACGGCATGAACAGGCTGGCCCTGTGTCTCAACGCAGCCGGCTTGGCCGGGCAGTGGCATTTTGCGGCGGGAACCCGTTTCGACCAGAGTTCGGTCGATATCGGGTTCGACAACGCCGAGGACGCCGAGTTGGCCTGGCGGGGGCATAAGGACGGCGGCTCGGTGAGACGTGCCCTTTCCGGCGGCTTGGCCCCGGTGGCCGCTGTGCCACAGTTCGGCTGAACCCGTGCCCCTCCTTTGCATCAGCCACAATACCCGCTACCGCTACCGCCGGCCGGTCGCCCTGGGGCCGCACCGGCTGATGCTGCGGCCGCGCGAGAGCCGCGACATCCAATTGCGGGCCAGCGAACTCGCCATCGCGCCGCAGGCCATGGTGACCTGGGCTCAGGACGTGTTCGGCAACACCGTCGCCACCGCCAATTTCGAGACCGAGACCGACACGCTGCACATCCGCAGCCGGGTGGAGCTTGAGCTTCTGGCGCATCCCTGGCCGGTTTTCGACATCGCGGCCTCGGCCTTGTCCTATCCCTTCCGCTATTCGGACGAGGAATGGACCGATCTGGGGGCGCTGGCGACCGAGCAATATGCCGATCCGGAGGGAAGACTGCGCCGTTGGGCGCAGGAGTTCGTCTATGGCCCCGCCACCGATACCCTGTCGCTGCTGAAAGACCTCAGCACCGGAATCTCGTCCCAAATCTGGTATCAGAATCGCGATGACGAAGGCGCGCAGACTCCGCTTCAGACCCTGGACCGGGGATGGGGGGCCTGCCGGGATTCCGCCGTTCTGCTGGCGGAGGCGGCGCGCAGCTTGGGATTCGGGGCCAGGATCGTTTCCGGCTATCTGTACAATCCCGATGGCGCGTTGGTCGGAACCTCACCCTCGGGCTCGACCCATGCCTGGACGGAAATCTACTTGCCGGGCGCCGGCTGGATTGCATTCGATCCCACCAACCGCAGCGTCGGCGGCGCCAACCTGATTCCTGCTGCCGTCGTCCGTTGCATGGCACAGGCGGTTCCCGTCTCCGGCAGCTTCGTGGGAATGACCGACGCCTTCATCGGCATGGACGTGGACGTCACCGTCGCAGCGGTCTGAGTCGTGAGCTCGGGACGTGTCAGCCAGGCCGGGGCCAGGAAACCGGCCGTGGCCGAGATGACCGACGCCCCCAGAATACCAAGCTTGACCGAACCCAGAAGGGCGGGGTCGAAGTCCTGGCAGACGCCCTGCTCAAGGCAGACGTCCGGGATGGCACCGACCAGCAGGCCGTGGGCGGTCTCCTGCCGTTCCGTTTCCCTTCGGCCGGTATCGCAAAGGTTGAAGAACGCAGACCGAAGGGTGGATGCGCCGAGGGGCGCCGAACCAATCGGAATTGACGGCTAACGACAGGAAGAATTTATGATTTATTCTTCCAGCGTCGAGCGGAAATGCCGGGCAGGCCAGGGAGGAATGGGGGAGAACAGAGAATGGCCATCGATCGGGTCAAGGAGTACCTGAATGGTGATGAGGAGGCCGCCTTTCTGCTACGCAGTGGCGATCTTCACGCCGCCTGCCTGATGCTGGCGGCCAAGGCGCAGGGCATTCAAACGCAGATACTTGACATTGGAGCGCAGGCCGGTGCTCCCCGCTCTCCCTTGCTGCGTCTGTTCCTGCCGGGCAAAACCGCGTATTTCCGGCGTGGGCGCATGAAGCTTGGCGGCCCCGAAGCCCGTCCCGAGGAATGCGGGCATATCAATGGCGCCTTGTCCACAGTGGTGGACAGCAAACGGGGATCGAAGGATCTGATCCGGGTGCTGGGGTTTCCCACTCCTGCGGGAACCACCTTCCATGCCTCGCAAGAACGGGAAGCGGTGGCGTGGTTCGAAAGCTTCGGACGAGCCGTATGCCTGAAGCCGGACAAGGGGCGCCAGGGGACCGGGGTCTTTCCCGGACTTACCGCCCCGGATGAGTTCCGGCATGCTTTCAGGACGGTGGCGGGCCATTGCCCCACGGTGGTGGCGGAGGAATATACGCAGGGCAGCGCCGTCCGCTTTTTCTTTGTTCGCCCCAAGGTCGTGGGGGTCCGCATCGACCTGCCCGCCAATGTGGAGGGAGACGGCACATCGTCCGTCGCCCGGCTTATCGAGGCCAAGAATGAGGAGAAGCGACTGAGGACCGGGCATACCCCCATTCATGTGGACGAAGACGTGCTCCGTCACCTCGACCGTCGGGGGCTGACCTTGGATTCCGTGCCGGTCCGGGGCGAGCGCCTGTTCCTGCGCAGCGTTTCCAACGGTTGCAAGGGGGGTGACAGCGTTGCTTCCCCGAACGCGGTGCATCCCACCTACATCGAACGGATCGAGGGCATGTGCAACGCAATCCGCGGTTTCAACGTGACCGCTGTCGACACCAAGATGCGCGATCCCCTGGTTCCGGCCAGCCTGGACAATTACCGCATCCTGGAAATCAACAGCAATCCCGGGGTGGTGCCTTATCACTTCCCCTGGGAGGGCGCTCCCCAGGATGTCTGCACCCCCATGGTGCGCCTGTTGACAGTGCTGTAAGGAAAAGGCGCTACGAATGTCTTGCGCGCTTTCCAGGACTGGCCCGCTTGCCATTCCTACCCGGTTCGTGCATTACCATTTGGCATAAGCGGCGGGCTGTCCCGCCGTTGGAGCTGGCGGGGAATTCGGGATTGCTTTCAGCCGGGGCGGTTTCATCCCTATTGTCGGTGCCGGTGCCATGAAGGTCGCCGTTGTCGTGGATTGGCTGGCCGTCATCGGAGGCGCCGAGCGGGTTCTGGCCGAGATACTGACCCTTTATCCCCAGGCCGATCTGTTCGCGGTGGTCGATTTCCTTGACGACCGCGGCATGCTGGAGGGGCGGCGGGTCACCACCAGCTTTGTCCAGACGCTGCCCTTCGCCCGGCGCGGCTTCCGCAGTTTTCTGCCCGTGATGCCGTTGGCGGTGGAGCAGTGGGATTTCTCCGGTTACGACTTGGTTCTGTCGTCCAGCCATGCCGTGGCCAAGGGCGTCATTGCCGGGCCTGACCAGGTTCATGTCAGCTACGTGCATTCGCCCATGCGTTATGCCTGGGACCTGCAGGGCCAATACCTGTTGTCCAAAGGCGTCAGGGGCTGGCCGGCGCGCTGGCTTCTGCACCGCCTTCGCCTGTGGGACCAGTTGTCGGCCCAGCGGCCCGACGTTCTGCTGGCCAATTCCGCCTTTGTCGCCCGTCGCATCGCCAAGTGCTGGAACCGGCCTGCGGCCGTGGTGCATCCGCCGGTGGCCGTGGAGCGTTTCGCCCCCGTTGCGCGGTCCGAGGATTTCTACCTCGCGGTCAACCGGCTGGTTCCCTACAAGCGGGTCGATCTGATGCTGGCAGCCTTCGCCGCCATGCCCCGGCGGCGGCTGGTGGTCATCGGCGACGGGCCGGAGATGCGGCGGCTGGCCCGCATGGCCCCTGCCAATGTGGCCTTGCTGGGGCACCAGTCGGATGACGTGGTCCGGGACCATCTCGCCCGCTGCCGCGCCTTCGTTCTGGCGGCGGAAGAGGATTTCGGCATCGCCCCGCTGGAGGCGCAGGCCAGCGGCAAGCCGGTTATCGCCCTGGCCAAGGGCGGTGCGGTCGAGACGTTGAGCCATCATGGCGCCGGCCGTCCCACCGCCGTGTTCTTTCCGCTCCAGACTCCCGAGGCACTGGTCCAGGCCGTTGTGCAGTTCGAGAACGGCACGCCCATCAGGCCCGAGGATTGTCGGGTCAACGCCGAGAGGTTCTCGTCCACGGTATTCCGCCAGTCGCTGGATGCCGTGGTGCAACAAGCCCTGAACGCCGCGCATCCGTCGCGGGGCAAGGCGTTTCCCATCAGCGTCGCGGGGGAAGGAAATGAACGGCACCGCCTCCATGTCCGTTGATCAGGTGAAGGCGCGCTTTGCGGGCAATCCGGTGGCGGAGCATTTCGTCCGGGCCGGGGACGTCCAACTCGCCTGCCTTGCCGCCGCCGCGCGCGTCCAGCAGGTTCCCCATGCGCCGGTCGAGGAGCGCTTCGGCCCGGAGGGCGTGCCGACGCCCATGCTGCGGCTGGATCTGCCGGGACGGGTGGCCTATTGCAGCAAGGGCCGGATCTTCGTCGGGCCGCCCGACGCGCCGTTTCAATCCTGCCGCCACCTGAACGGCGCGGCGATCCGGCTTGCCGGCCACAAGCCCGCGACGAAGCTGGTGCTGGAGACCTTGGGCTTTCCAACCCCGGCCGGCCGCGAATTCGACGCCGGGGAGGAAGACGAGGCGGTGGCGTGGTTCCAGGCTTCCGGCGGGCCGGTTTGCGTCAAGCCCCTCACGGGCAGCCTTGGCGAGCAGGTCTTTCCGGGCATCGAGGAGGCCGGACAGTTGCGCGCCGCCTTCCAGGCCGTCGCCGCGTATGGCGGGCGCGTGCTGGTCGAGGAACACGTCCGCTTCCCGCATCTGGCCGGCAACACGCCGGACCGCGCCACGTTCCGCTTCTTCTTCATCAAGCCGGTGGTGATGGGCGTGCGCATGGACCTGCCCGCCAACGTGGTCGGCGACGGTTCGTCGAGCGTGCGCCGCCTGTTGGACCGCAAGAACGCCGACAAGCTGCTGCGTACCGGCCAGCCTGCGGTGCCGCTGGACGGCGGCGTGCGGGAAACCCTGCGCCGCCAGGGAATCTCCGCCGACGACGTGCCGGCCGCGGGACGGCGGGTGTTCCTGCGCGACGTCTCCAACTCCTCGCAAAGCGGCGACACCTTCACCTTTCCCGAGGGCATGCATCCATCCTACGCCCGGGAGATCGAAACCCTGTGCAACCTCATCCACGGGCTCCATGTCGCGGCGGTGGACACGATCATCGGTGACCACACGGCCCCCTCCAGCGCCGGTGGCTACAAGATCATCGAGATGAATTCCTCGCCCGGAATGATCCATTTCCATTTTCCGTGGCAGGGCGAACCCCAGGATATCGCCGCCGGCATCGTCGCCATACTGCGCCTGGGCGAGGGATGGCGCGCGGCCATGGCGGCGGCATGATTCCTGTCTCGCTGGTGGTTGCCACCCACGGGCGTTCGGTGGAATTGCGCGAGTTTCTGGACTCGCTGCTCCCCTTTGCCGCGCAGGCCGTCGAAGTGATCGTCGCCGACCAGAACGCCGACGACCGGGTGGCCGGCGTGCTGGGCGGCCACGCGCTGCCGGTCCGCCACCTGCGTCT
>AGTN01521073.1_pt1 | contig 13502 bp, 15 predicted proteins | sample 314218 | NCBI WGS metagenome assembly AGTN01 (sample SAMN02954264, study PRJNA73603) | bioreactor metagenome | biome: terrestrial; feature: non-aerated bioreactor; material: poplar woody material; isolation source: poplar biomass | place: USA | collected 2006-12 | reverse complement strand
CCGAAGCCGGATCAGACGGCGGCGGAACCCGCTCGGGCGGCGGCGTTGCCGAAGCCGGATCAAACGGCGGCGGAACCCGCTCAGGCGGCGGCGCAGGCAGTGCCCGAAGGCGCTCCGGATGCTTTGAAGAAAAGCTCGGACGCGGGCCCGGCCAAAGAGCAGGGCGGCATGCCCGGCAAGGACGAAGCGCAAAGCAAAACGGACGCGGGCGCGGTGCAGAAAACGGCCGCACCGGATGGGACGGAAAAAAGCGCGAACGCGGCGGCAGTCAAGACGGACAGCACACCGGCTGCATCCGAAAAGCATGCGCCCGCGGCGCAAACCGACCTGCCGGATGACGCCGTAAAACCGCAAAGCGCCAATGTGCAGATCGCGGACTCACGCGGCAATGCGCCCGCTGCGGCCGACGCCGCGGCGGAAACGCCTGAAGCGAAAGCGGCTGAAAGCGCGCAGTATACGAAGGAGAACGTTCTTCGTATCGTGGACAAGGTCAGCACGCGATCGGCGGACGGACGGTACGACTTTGATGTGGAGCTCAAGCCCGATTTTTTGGGAAAGGTGAGCATCAGGCTGACGATGGAGGACGGCAGCATCCGGATGCAGATCAAAACGGACGATATGTCCGTGAAGAGCATGCTGTCGGATCAGGCGTCCTCACTGCAGAGCGCGCTCAGGGAAAAGGGCATTACGCTCACGAGCGTAGACGTAACGTACGAAAGCCAGACGTCGCTGAGCGGCGAGAGGCAGCCGTTTGAGCAGAGAAATGGCGGCGGGCGGCAAAGCGGCATGTACTTTGCGCAGGCCGAGACGGCGGGGCTTGAACCGGCGGCGGAAACGTACGGCTATTACGTAGGCAACAGCTCCGTCGAATTTCTTGCATGAGAGGAAGTATGAACACATGAGCACAGATGCAGTATCAGCTTCCGCGCTGCGGTCGCTGGAAGAATACCAGAGGAGTGTTTCATCTTCATCGTCGGGCAGACTGGGCGTCAGCACCGATGATTTTCTGAAGCTGTTCATCGCGCAGCTGGCCAATCAGGATCCGATGAGCGGCTCATCCGGCAGCGGCAGCGGTACGGATTACATCGCGCAGCTCGCGCAGTTGACGATGATGGAGCAGATCTCGGCGCTGAACGATTCGTTTTCGACCAATCAGGCCTACAGCATGATCGGCAAATATGTGTATATCGGTGAAAGAACGGATTCCAATCTGATACTTGGCAGGGTGGACGGCGTGATCAATCAGCGCGGCGTCAATTACCTGATGGTCGGGGGAGAAACGTACAACGCATCGAAGGTCTATGCCGTGATCAGTCCGGACTTGGTATCCCCGGCATCGGACGATGAGGTGCTGAAAAGCGCGGATCTGATCGGCAAAACCGTGACCGCAAGCATCACCAAAACAGATAGTGAAGGCAAGGAGACGACAACGACGGTCAGCGGCAAGGTGGAAAAGATACTCATTAAGCGCGGCGTGATCTACTTCGTGGTCGACGAACAGGAGATTCAGTTCGACGACATCACCGAGATTACGCAGGCAACAGCGGAAACCACAACAGATTAATATTACAGGAGGAAAACGCTTATGATGCGTTCATTGTACTCCGGCGTGACCGGACTTCGTTCCCATCAGACCAAGATGGACGTGATCGGCAATAATATTGCCAACGTCAACACGGCCGGGTTTAAAGCCAGCCGCGTGATTTTTCAGGACATATACAGCCAGACGGTAGCCCCGGCATCGGCGGCCACCGCCAGCACCGGCGGCACGAACCCGCAGCAGATCGGCCTCGGCGTACAGCTCGCGACGATCGACGTGCTCAATACCGAAGCGTCCTCGCAGTATACCGGCAACACGCTCGATCTTGCGATCGACGGCGACGGTTATTTCGTGATTCGGGACGGCGCCTCGTATACCTACACGCGCGCGGGCAACTTCTATACCGATTCGGAGGACTACCTGGTGGACTCCAACGGTAACTACGTGATCGGATACGAGGTAAATGAACACGGCAGCCTGGTCTACAGGGATGCGGACAATGCGATTTGCGCAGCGACAGCCCCCGGCGCGCACCTGACAATGCAGAGAATCCTGGTAGACCCGGATTACTACGATGTGTCCATCAGCGCCAACGGCCAGGTGGTCGGCCTCGACGAGGTGACGAGTGAAAGCACCGTTTTAGGGCAGCTTATGCTTGCGACCTTTGCGAACCCCAACGGCCTTGAAAAGACGGGTGAAAACGCATACCGCAGCACCGTTAACTCGGGCGACCCGGTATACAATGTGCCCGGCGAAGGCGGCACCGGTTCGCTGAACCCCGGCTCGCTGGAGATGTCCAACGTGGACCTGACCGCGCAGTTCGCGGATATGATCGTTACGCAGAGAGGCTTTCAGGCCAATTCCCGTATCATCACAACGACCGACGAGATGCTTGAAGAGCTCGTCAACATGGTGAGGTAAAAAATATGATTGCGGGGAGGGCGAAACGCTCTCCCCCGCACATCAATTTTTGGAGGGAAGCATTTGATTAGTGTACACCGGTTGAATAATGAAGAATTTTTAATCAATTGTGATTTGATCGAATTTGCGGAGGAAACTCCCGACACGGTGATTTCGATGACCTCCGGAAGGAAGTTGGTCGTTTCTGAAACGTGCGATGAAATCAAGCGGCTGATTATTGAGTATAAGCGGCAGATATTCGGCGTAGGTGCTGAACGGCGTAAAAAAGGTTAACCGAGGAGTTTGGTTTTGGATCTGACAACTATTATTGGCCTTATAACAGGAGCCGTGTGCATCTCAATTTCCATATTGATGGCAGGGTCATTGGCTGCCTTCTGGGATCTGGCATCCGTTTTTATTGTGTTGGGCGGAACCATTGCATCCACTATAATTTCTTACCACGGAAAGATGCTCAAAAATTTAAAGACCATCTTTTCCAAGGCATTTAAGAAAGCGGACTTCGATCTGAATCAGGATATTGAGATGATCATCAGCATTGCCAATGTCGCACGGCGCGAGGGGTTGCTTGCGCTGGAGGATACGATGGCGGGTACTGACAACCCATTTTTGAAAAAAGGCATCATGCTGATCGTGGATGGTACCGACGCGGAGCTGATCAAAAACATTCTGGAGACAGAGGTTTATTTCATACAATCCCGGCATTCGGAGGGCCAGTCAATGATCAACAGCATGGCGGCATATGCGCCTGCTTACGGTATGATCGGTACGTTGATTGGCCTGATACTGATGCTGAGAAATTTGGATGATTCAGATTCGCTGGGGCCGGGCATGGCGACGGCGCTCATTACGACGTTCTATGGCGTTGTGCTGGCGAACCTTGTCTTCACGCCCATATCTAAAAAGCTGAAGGCCCGAAGCGAAAGGGAGGTGCTGCAAAAGGAGATGTATATCGAAGGCCTGCTTTCCATACAGGAAGGTGAAAATCCGAGGATTATCCGGGACAAGCTGAATGCGTTTATCGCAAAGCGCGAGCTCAATATGGAAAAGGCCAAGGATACGAAGGCGAATCCGGAAGTGAAGGCGCTGGGAAATGAGAGATAGGAAGAAACCGGAGGAACCGCAGGAGGAAGGCGCTCCGGCGTGGATGAATACGTACGGCGACATGGTCACGTTGTTGCTCACGTTCTTTGTGCTTCTTTTTTCTTTCTCGACCATCAGCATTGAAAAATGGAGGGATATTGTCTATTCATTGTCGGGTGTGGGGGTTGTGGCAATACCCGCACTTGATCCTAACGCGACTGCGGATCCGGGCGACGCAGGCCGGGAAGGAAAGTTTATCATTACGGTTTCCACACCCGCGCCGTCGGAAGCTTCGGCCGGAGCGTCTGAAGAAATGGTGAATGGCATGAACGCTGACGACATCCAGCATGAATTCGACGAGCTGTATAAAAAGATAAAAATTCATATTGAAGATAATAATTTAGGGTATATATTAAACGTGGAATATACCGATGAGTATACCGTGTTGCTGAGAATGTCCGACGGAGCATTCTTCGACCCCGGGAGCGCGATGCTCGACGAGGATGCAAAGCAGGCCATCAAGGAAGTGGGCGACATACTTACCGAATATACTGCTTTAATACGGATTATCTATATCGAAGGCCATACGGACAACGTGCCGATACATAACGGCAAGTATGAAGATAACTGGGACTTGTCCTATGGCCGGGCAAAAATGGTGCGGGATTATTTAGTAAGTTTGGCGGATCTGGAACAGGCGCAGCTCGTGCCCGTCTCCTGCGGCGAATATTATCCGGTGGCCAGCAACGACACAGTGGAAGGCAGGGCGCAGAACAGGCGCGTCGATTTCGTGATAGAAAGCATATTGAAGGATCAGGAAGGTTAACAGAATGAATAAAAAGCTTATCATTACAATAGCGGTAGTTCTGGTTGTCGCAGTAGCGGTATACTTATATTTTTTTGCACTTGCAAAACCTCCTGAAAAAGAATATAGCTATTATGAGCCGGGCGATTACTTCGTGACCAATATCAAGGACAGCACGAGCCTGATCAAGGTCACCATTGTGCTGGAGCTGTATACGTATAAAAGCGACCTGGAGGAGATCACGGAATACCTGAAGCAGAACAACCACGTCATACGGGATATTATCGTGTTTACGCTGCGCTCCAAAACAGAGGAGGAGCTGCGCTCACAGGACATCGCCGAAACGCTGCGCAAAGAGGTCGTGCAGCGCATCGATGAGCAAATGGGCATTGATTATATCTCAACGATTTATTTTAATGATTACGTCGTACAATAAAGCGCTGTAAATCAGGAGAGCTATGTCGAATATATTAACGCAAAGTGAAATAGATGAGCTTCTAAGCGCGCTGGCTTCGGGCGAAAGCACGCCGCAGGAGGGTTTGACGGAGGATGAGTCCAAGCTGATCCGCTCCTATGACTTCAGGACGGCGAACAAGTTCTCGAAGGACCAGATGCGCACGCTGCATTTCATCTACGAAAACTTTGCCAGCCGCCTTTCCACCTACCTGTCGGGGACGCTGCGGACGATCTGCGAGGTGGATGTCCTGTCGATCGAAGAGCAGACGTTTGCCGAGCTGAGCAATTCCATGCCGACGCCGGTAATCGTATCGATCATCGCCATGCCGCCGCTGCAGGGGTCCGTGCTGCTCGAGATCACCCCCGTCATCGCCTATGAAATCGTCAGCCGGCTGCTGGGGGGAACGGGACAGTTTGAAAATACGGATAAAGCGTTTACGGAGATCGAGCTTTCGATCATGGAGCGCGTGATACAGCGGATGCTGCTCCTCATGAACGATGCGTGGGAGAAGATCAACAAGATCAACGCGACGCTGTCCAGAATGGAGACAAGCTCGCAGTATGTGCAGATCGTTTCGGCCAACGAGCCGATTGCGATCGTGACGCTGAACGTGAAGATCGGCGAAATATCGGACATCATCAACCTTTGCATACCGCACGTTGCGGTGCAGCCGATCGCGAAAAAGCTGGTGATGAAGACCTGGTACAACTCGGACAGGGATCCGAGCCGGAATATTGAGGAGACAGAAGATTTTGAGTCGCGGCTTTCAGGCATCTACCTGACGCTGCAATCCGTATTTAATATCACGCATGCATCGGTGAGAGACGTGCTGAATACCAAGGTGGGCGACGTGATACAGATTGACCATAACATCAATTGTCCGGTGACGGTGAAGGTGGAGCATATACCCAAGTTTAAAGGCGCAGTGGGTATTCAGGACTCTAACTATGCGGTGAGGATCGTTGAAATACTAAAGGAGGACGCGGACAGTGAATACAGGGACATCTGTGAATGATACCGGTTTCGGTTTGGAAAAACCGGAGGCGGCATCAGAAATCGAAGCCCTGAGCGGCTCGGAGAAGGACACACTGGGCGAAATCGGCAATATATGCATGGGCACCTGCGCGACGACGCTCTCCTCGCTGCTGGGGAAAAGGGTGGTCATCACGACCCCGCAGGTTACCATCCTCAGGGGCAGCGAATATCTTCAGGAATACGAAAAGCCGGTCGTTGCGACGGAAGTTTTGTATACGCACGGGATCGACGGCAATAACGTGTTCCTGCTGAAAAAAGAGGATGCGCTGCTGATCACGGAGCTGCTGATGGGCGGCGGGCAAAGCGACGAAGAGATCGAGACGATGTACCTGAGCGCGACCAGCGAGGTGATGAACCAGATGGTCGGCTCTTCCTCAACCGCGCTGGCGGACATTTTGCACGTGCATGTCAATATCTCGCCTCCGGTGACGACGGAGTATAAACATGCGGAGGATATCATCAAAACCATATTCTCCGATAAGGTTTCGATCAGGATCAGCTTCAGAATGGAAATCGAGGACCTGCTCGTCAGCAACATCATGCAGATCATGCCCTTCGCGTTCGGGAAAAAATTGGCCGTTTCGCTGCTCAGCGGTGAAACCTATACGGACCCTAAAAAGTACGGCGGAGATACCGACACTTCAAAAACGGAAGGCGCGGTGCGGAGTATGAACGATTCGAACCCGAAAAAAAGTGATTCCGACGAGAAAGAAAAGAGAACGGTGGAACTGAAAACGGCAAAGTTCCAGTCCTTCGGCGATGCCAAGGCGGCGGAGCGCATGGATAAAGCGCAGCAGCAGAATATCGATCTGATCATCGACGTGCCGCTGCAGGTTACCGTGGTGCTGGGCAAAAGCAAAAAAAGCATCAAGGAGATACTTGAGCTCGGCATGGGCTCGGTGATCGTGCTGGACAGGCTGGCCGGAGAGATGGTGGACGTGCTCGTCAACGGCAAGATATTTGCGCGCGGCGAGGTTGTGGTTATCGACGACAACTACGGCGTCAGGATTACGGAAATGATGTCCGGGCAGATCAGGATGTAGTGCCCATCCGGCCCCGCCGCAAAGCGGCCGGCTGCGGAATAAAACGATACCGCAAAAAGAATTAACCCTGAAACAACGAAGTTAAGGTTTCGGGGTTTTATTTGTACCAGATGCGATGCCGGTTATGTAAATTCCGCAGGATTGGTTTTACTATGGTGTATTTATTAATTTTCGTATATAATAAAAACAATATAGAAGAAGGGGTAATTTATGCGGGACCCGCTTCCTGAGAGTTACACCAGACGCGTTGAGCAGTTGTATGATGAGTATAAAAATGTGATGCTTAATACAGCAATGAGTATCGTGAAAGATACGACACAGGCTGAAGACATCGTACAGTTTGCTTTTATAAAAATTATAAAACATATTGAAAAAATAGACAAAATGCCTTATAATGAACTTAAAGGATATATTGTGCTGGTAATCAAGAATCTTGCCATCGATTATATCCGAAAATGTAAGCAGGAGCACATTGTTCCCATCGAAAACGTGGATTATTCCAATGAAGAGGGGATATCCGTGGAAAATATCGCGATAGCCAACCTGGAGCTTGGACGGGTAAAAGAAAGCTTAAAAGTTATGGACGATAAATATTCGCTGCCGCTGATATTAAAATATTCATTGGGTTTTACACACGCCGAGATCGCCGAGATGCTGGATATCTCCGCTGAAACCGTCAAGGTGCGCTGCCATCGGGGCAAGCGCATGCTGGCGGATGCCATTGGCAGGGAGGCTTCGGAATGATGAAACAATACAGCGAAGAAATGTTTGAAGTGATGATCAGGCACGCGGGGCGCGAAGTGCTCGCGGAAATCGGCTGCGGCTGCGATTGCAGCGTGGCGGTATCGGATGAGTTCAATAAAAAGATGCACGCAATGATCGGCCGGCAGGCGGGCAGGAGGCGCGCCAGGAAAGCGCTGAAGGTTTTGTGCAGGGTCGCCGCGATCGTTGCGGTATTCATCGCGGTTTCGACTGCGGTCATATTCAGCTCGGACGCGCTGCGCGCCGAGGTGATGAACATGATCATCACTATCCGGGGCGATGGCGTAAATATCAATTATTACAGTGGCAATGAAGAACTGCCTGAGGGCATTGTGCTGCCGAAATACACGCCCGAAGGGTTTGAGATGATTGAAACTACGGAACTAAACGGGCACTATGTAAGCCGGTATGAAAACGGCGCCGGGGATATCATTACAATTGATCAATTATCGGGTGGCGGCAGTTCGGATACTACTGATCCTGAATACACTTATCAGACAAAAATAGCGGGCAGGTCGGCGGTTGTCTTAGATTGTCCTAGTGAAAAGAAGATAATTTTCTACGACAATTCATATTTATTTACTATATCGGGCAATACCACTGACATATCTGAGCTGCTGATGATGGCGGAAAGCATGCTGGAATAAGTTTTAATATATTTTATCGAATTTTGTAACCTTTTGCCTTGTATTTCGTTTATTAAGTGTAGGGTATTTATAATTAAACGATATACGAGGTTTATTTTCATCTCCCCCCAAAATATAACCTCGTATTTCGTTTTAAGGGGATTTTTATTCACTCATAATATTGCCGCTTAATTCATCATTTCATCCCCAAAAATCTCACATTACTGTTTTACCGCAGAAAATATAGTTTATTTATATTTAACAAAGTATTGAGGTTTATTTATCGCTGTTCTTTAAAAGACCTCAAACTATTGTTTTGGGCAAAACAAAAGTGCAACAGCCGTTAGCATCCAACGATGCGGACGAGGCGACAAAATCAATTTGGAGGGTATTCGTGTATTTTACTAGTACAAGCTGCATGCTGAATGTTGCTGGCGGGATTGCTGACTGTGGTGCTTCCGCCGGATGTGTTTCATCCATCAACAAGATCCGTATATCATCCTATCTGCAAAAGAGCAGCTCGGGATCGTGGGTAACGCTCAAGCACTGGACGCAGGATACGCGCTCCAATTCCGCGTCGTTCAGAAAAACGTATGCCGTAACGAGCGGGTCATACCGTCATCTTTGCTATATCTATGCGTATATCGGCGAGGCCTGTATGGATGGCGTGACAAAGACCGCATACGATTCGTATTGAGAACCGTATGCGAGGCGCATCACAGGCGCAGGGTTTGGTTTAGTGTTATAACAAACGCGGAGCAGCTTTAAGACCGCTCCGCGTTTGTTTATTCTATGTATCTTTGGTGATTATGCAGGCTACCGGCAGCTGCAAAAAGTAACCGCCTGAACGTCGGCAAGGCGGCAGACCGTTACCCTGGGCAGGCTGCCGCGGTTGTTGCAGTTGATCACCTTGCAGCATTCGTTATCCGCCTCGACCAGCAGCCCCTGAAAGCACCCGCTGCTCGTATGAAGTATTACCGAAGTGTCCAGATTATTTCTCAGCTCATCAAATATACAATCGCACATAAATTCATCAAGCTCCTTTACAGGTATTCCATACAATATAGTATTGATCGCGGTTTATTTTGGTTACAGCGCGCAAAGTATAACATTCGGATGAAAAAGATATTGAAAAAGCCGGCCAAGGTGATATAATAGAGTTAGCTTAAGCAAACTTTTTTGGGGTGAATGTATATGCAACAGCATTGGGAAATGCATCGGCACGGGGCGTGCCGTACACTCGACGAGCTGGAAATCGGCGGGAGCGCCAGAATCGCCGCGGTGCGCGGCGAAGGCGCGCTGCGCGACCGATTGCTGGACATGGGCTTAACGCCCGGCACCGCTGTGATGGTGCGCAAGATGGCGCCGATGGGCGATCCGATGGAGCTTATGCTGCGCGGCTACGAGCTTACGCTGCGCCGGAGCGATGCGAAGAATATTGACATAGAGAGGGAAGCGCATGATCATCGCATTGGTGGGGAATCAGAATTGCGGGAAGACAACACTGTTCAATCAGCTGACGGGTTCCAACCAGCACGTGGGGAATTTTCCGGGGGTCACCGTGGAGCGAAAGGACGGCGTCATCCGCGGGCATAAGGACTTAACCGTCGTCGACCTGCCGGGCATCTATTCGCTTTCGCCATATACGAGCGAGGAGATGATCACGCGGGACTTCATTACAAAGCAGCATCCGGACGGCATCATCAATATTGTGGACGCGACCAATATCGAGCGAAACCTGTACCTGAGCATACAGCTCCTCGAGCTGGGCGTGCCGATGGTCATCGCGCTCAATATGATGGACGAGGTGCGCGGCAGCGGCGGCACGATCAACGTCAAGGCCATGCAGGAGGAGCTGGGCGTGCCGGTGGTGCCCATTTCCGCAAGCAAAAACGAAGGCATCGGCGAACTGATCGAGGTGACGTTCAAGACCGCGGCGGCCCGTCAGCGGCCCAAGCGGCAGGATTTCTGCACGGGCGCAACGCACCGCACGGTACACGCGGTCGCACACCTGATCGAAGACCACGCGGAGCGCATCAATGTATCGCCGCGGTTTGCCGCCACCAAGGTGGTGGAGGGCGATGCGCCCATGGTCAAGGCGCTGCAGCTTTCCGCGCAGGAAGCCAGCTCGATCGACAGCAGCATCCGCGAGATGGAGGACGCGCTGGGGGTAGACCGCAAGGCCGGTATCGCGGATATGCGCTATAGCTTCATCGAGAAGCTGTGCAGCATTGCGGTCGTCAAGCCCAAGGAGAATAAGCAGCATGCGCGCAGCGTGCGCATCGACAGCATACTGACAAATAAATATCTCGCCATACCGGTGTTTCTTGCCATCATGGGGCTCATATTCTGGCTGACGTTTGGCGTGATCGGCAGCTTTTTAAGCGATCTTTTAGCGGGCGGGCTCGACTATGTGAGCGAAGCCACACGGGCCGCACTGACCGCGGGCGAGTTCAATCCCGTAATGATATCGCTCGTCGTGGACGGCATATTTGCGGGCGTGGGCAGCGTGCTTTCGTTCGTTCCCACGATCGTTGTGCTGTTCCTGTTCCTTTCGCTGCTGGAGGACAGCGGCTACATGGCGCGCGTCGCGTTTGTGATGGACAAGCTGCTGAGAAAGATCGGCCTTTCGGGCCGCAGCTTTGTGCCGATGCTGATCGGCTTCGGGTGCAGCGTGCCCGCGATCATGGCCACGCGTACGCTGCCGAGCGAGCGCGACCGCAAGATGACGATGCTTTTAACGCCCTTCATGAGCTGCAGCGCCAAGCTGCCGATATACGGCATGTTTACGATGGCGTTTTTCCCGCACCACCGCGCGCTCGTGATGATCGGCCTGTATCTGCTCGGCATGCTGCTGGCCGTGGTGAGCGGGCTGGTATTAAAAAAGACGGTATACCGCGGCAATCCGGTACCGTTCATCATGGAGCTGCCCAACTACCGCATGCCCAGCGTAAAGACGGTGCTGCTGCTGCTCTGGGATAAGGCCAGGGATTTTGTAACGCGCGCGTTCACCGTGATATTCATTGCGACGCTGATCATCTGGTTCTTCCAGACCTTCGACTGGCGCTTCAACGTGGTGGCGGACAGCGGCAACAGCATGCTCGCCGGGATCGGCCGGTTTTTAGCGCCCGTATTTGCGCCGCTGGGATTTTTGGACTGGCGCGCGTCCACCTCGCTCATCACGGGCTTCATGGCAAAGGAAGCGGTAATCAGCACGTTTGCGGTGCTTTCGGGCGCCAGCGCGGCGGATCTGCCTGCGGCGCTCTCACAGATGTTTACGCCGCTGGCGGCGCTCTCGTTCCTCGCCTTCACGCTGATCTATTCGCCCTGCGTCGCGGCCATTGCGACGGTAAAGCGCGAGATGCACAGCGCATGGTCGGCGATGGGCGTCGCGCTGTATCAGACGGTTGTGGCGTGGATCGTTGCGTTTGCCGTTTACCAGATCGGCAGTATTTTCGTGTAAGGAGGGCAGTATGCTGCAGTGGTTCGATTATGTGCTCATCGCGGTGGTTGCCGTACTGCTGGGACTGGCGGTATGGTATATCCGCCGCCAGAAAAAGGGCTGCAGCGGCTGCGCCTCGTGTCCGTACGCGGGCAGCTGCACAAGGGTTGGCGCCAACCGGAAACGCAATCGCAAACAGAAATGAGCGGACGGGCCGCCGGCAAGTTGTAAAATGAATTGCCCAAGAAAGATAAAAGCTTTTGCTTTCCCTTTCATCAGTAATCCAAATTAAAATCCCATTTTGCATTCAAATAAATATAGAGCTGTGATCTTGAAATCACCTTTATCGTCTTTGGGCGGAGGACGGATCGTGTTTGCAGGCTCGACGGACTGGATGCCGGCTTCACCGGCGATTATCCTGCGCTTATCGCTCATAATCCTGACCGGCCCGGGCATGCCGCCGAGGTCACCTCTATGCTTTCGCACAGCGCGCCTTCATATCGGGAGCCAAAGAAGGGGTTGCCGGGCGGATATAAAAAGCGTAATTCCGCATGGATAAACGAACAGATTGGAGCTGCAACACACCTGTATCCCTGCTTAAAAAGCGCGTGCGCATGGGAGGCCGGCTGCATTCCGGAGGACATCTGCAAATTAAAAACGCGCCCGAGGGGCTCGGCATGCGGCGCTGCAAAACGTACCGCATATACGAAAAACCGCTGAGCGCGTCACAATTCGGGCAAAGGCAAAGCCACTCCCCTGCTTTATAACCCTTGCGTTAACGCCTTACGGCCAGTAGACCTGCTCTACGAGCGATACGTGCCCGTCGCTTTCCACAGTGATATAATAGAAGTAATTGTCGAGCAGCAGCGCGGGATCGAGTTCGAATATCGTGCGGAAATCCGACGCGGTTGAGGGAATGGGCGTGGCGTTTTCCGCCTCCTTGCCGCTTGGCTGGAACATGAGGCTAAGCGACACGTCGTCGAGGTCGATTGCGCGCAGTTGGTTGTTCAGATTCTTCTCGACGAATTCCGAATCGGCATAGTCGTCCACGAGCGATTGCGCCTGAGCCTCCGTATAACCATCGTGCTCGACCAGATAATCCACCGCCTCGTCGCCGCGAAGCATATCGAAGTAATCAAATTCCGCGACGCCTGTATCCGGATCGAACGATACGAGATATGCGTAGCTTGAGTACATCCCGGGCTCGGACGGTGTGGGGGAAGGCGTGGACGCTTCGGTTTGCGCGGATGTTTCGGCAGGCGAACCGGTTGGCGGTGTTGCGGTGGCCGCGGACGCGGTTTCGGCAGGCGGCGGCGTAACCCCGCTCTCCGTTGTGGGCGCGGGCGTACAGGCGAAAAGCGCAAGCAGCAGGCTGAGGAAAACAGCGATACCAATAGCTTTTTTCATGAATCATTCCTCCTGTTAAAATGGGCGATAATTGAAATAAAAGCAATAATATATTATATCACGGCACGGAAATATGGCAAGTATTTGAAGCGGCCGAACCCCATATCCACAGGCGGCCGTCCCATAAAAAAATCTGATCGGTGTAGGTTTGTCAAACATATTGGACAGTGTACGTACTGAGGAACTGTAGGGGCGAGTTATACTGCAAAGGACGCATAGGACGGTTATTGGAGTATCTGAGATGGACGGATAGCTGCCTGCCGAAGTCGTCAAGAGAGTAAAATCGATGAATGCTGTAGAAGCGCCGTTGATCTTCGCGGTGACTGCGCTCCACCTTGCCATTGTGCCGTGGGGTATATGGCCGAATCAACTTGTGTCTGACAG
>AGTN01669283.1_pt1 | contig 13513 bp, 14 predicted proteins | sample 314218 | NCBI WGS metagenome assembly AGTN01 (sample SAMN02954264, study PRJNA73603) | bioreactor metagenome | biome: terrestrial; feature: non-aerated bioreactor; material: poplar woody material; isolation source: poplar biomass | place: USA | collected 2006-12 | reverse complement strand
TGCGAGGAATACGGGACGAACGCTACCGGCTGTACTATGGGCGTCAGCTGTACGTCCTTCGAGACCGGATTTACGGGCACCGGCCCGCTCGCGGGCATCAGCCTGACCGAGGCCGTTCTCGCTCTTTTAATCTCGGCGTCGGCGAGTTGCGCCGGTAACTTTTCTTTTTTGGCCATACGTCAAACTCCTTTTAAATTTTCCCTGTCATATATTTTTTAATTATTTATCGAAGACGCTGTACGGTATCTTTTTCCTCGCAAAAATCGAGAAAAGAAGCGTCAGCACCGAGAGCCCCGCGAGGATCAACAGGCCGTAGCCGATAGTTATCGAGGCGGGCGCGGCCGTAACCGAAGGATCGACCGCCGTCTCGGGCGCCGCCGCGAAGAGCCCCGTTATGTAGGGCATAAGCTGCGAGAAATCGAGAGTGCTCACTCCGGCTCCGGCTTCCCCCATCGTGTAGGGAAGCGCCGCGAGCCCGGATATCAAAAGCGCCGCGGCCGAGATCAGGACGAGTATGGCGGCGAGCCCGAAGCCCTTAAATATCCTCTTACCGAACAGTCCGAGGAAGCTCGTGATCATAGCGATCAGCGAGGTCAAAACACAGACGGCGAGGAGCAAGGGGGAATAGGCGAATAATATCGACTGGATCGGGGCCATACCGTCGGCCGCGGGGTCTACGCCCGCGAGAAATTCCTTGACGGAATCGAAGAAGGGCGAGCTCGACGTACCGTCCGAGTTGTCGAGGAAAGGCATCGCCGCTATGCTCTTCAGCGCCCCGAACAAGAGATCGCCGCCGGAGACGTAAGAGGTCGTGTCGGCGTAGCCTTCCGGCCTTTCGTCGGTCGGCGTATTGTCGGGCACCTTATATATGTTCGTGTATTGCTCGACATAGCCGGAAACCGACGCGGGCAGATTTACAAATTTCGTGACGACGCCGACCGCCGAAAGTACCAGAGTCAAAAGGAAAAATAAAAACAGAAAGAAGCAGACTCCCTTCCTCATTACAAAGAAGTAGTCCTTCTCCCTGCGCCTCTGGCGTTCGATTTTTTTCATCTCTTTAGGGGTAAGCGGAACGACGGGTAACCCGGCCTGCTTAGCTTTCCCCTTTCCGACGTCCCTATTTCCCACTGCCGACGTTCTCGTCGGCTTCTTCGGCGGGTTCATTCCGCCCCCCGCGACGAAGTTCCGGTAATAAGGCGAGTTCATCATACTTTTATTCAAACGCTGGGCCATAATTTACCTACTAATTTTTATATAATAATTAGCAAAGACAGTTTATCATAAGCGCGGGAAAGAACACAAGGTAAATCGCATAAATTACCATTTTATTTAGGTAAAGTCTGGAAATACTTATTTTTCGCGCCTTTTTCAGTCCTCGATCCTGCGATATCCGGTCACTTTGGCCTCCGCCTTGACCGCCTTCATCGAGCGGTAGGAGATAATCCCCATTATCCACGCGAGAAGGTCTATCCCGACCAGCGCGTAATAGCCGTAACCGAGATTCAAATTGTCTCCCGAGCCGGTCAGGAAAGGGAGGGCGGACGCAGACAGCGGCTCGCCGTTCCAGACAAGGCCCCCGACGATTCCGAGCAGAGTGAAGAGGAGGAGGAGAAGGTTGATGTAGGCGAATTTCCTCCACTTGAAGACGGGCTCGTTGGGGGCGTAAGGATTGTATTCCGGAGCCGATTTTAAGGCGCGCTTCGAGTCCGTCAGCGAAATCAAAACCTTAATAATAATATAAATCGCCGTGACGAGAGAGAGGACGATCGAAACGGGAATGGCGTAATATGCTAACATCTGGACTGCGCCGACCGTATCGATATCCTTGAGCGCGGAATTATAGAAGACGAGGTCGCCCTCGGGCTCCATTATAGAAAAGCTCTTGAGCGTGCTGTTTACTATGTCGTCCGCTCCGACGAACTGGTCGTCTTCGGGAACGTCGGCGTCGTTGACCTTATTGAACAGGGAGAGCCGGGGAAGGACGCCCAGATAACTTATCGCGAGAACGGCGATCAGGGCGATCATCAGGACGAGGATAAGGACGACCGGAAAAGTCCTCCTCGGATTTTTGTATGCCAAAACGGGCACTTTGGGATCCTCGTAGACCGGCCTTTGGAGCCACGCCGCCCAGTAGTGGGTATAATAAGGGGTCGCCTTTTCCTTCTTAGTGAGATTGTAACTGCTGTCGGCGCCGTTCGCGCCAAAGTCTTTATTCATAATCTCCTCTCTTTTTTACATTACAATATGTAAAAGTTTATCATATTTTTATCGGAAAGACAAGATATTTTATTTGGGACGCAATAAAAATGCCCGGCGGAAAACCCGCCGGGCATAATTTAGGAGGAGAAATCAACAACGCTATTTGGCTTTCTTATTGCCGAAACAGCTCAGTATAAACGCCGCGAGCTCGCATCCGAGAAGGATGAAGAAGCCTATTCCGAGCAAGATCCCGTCCGGAGTGATAAGTCCGGTCAGGTCGCCGAAGCCGATATCGATCATCGGAACGAGCGCAACGCCGAGGCCGAACACAAAGGCGAGAAGAGCGGCTATCCAGACAAGGAGACGCTTTTTGGACGCGAGCGCCGCTATCGCGACTATCGCGGTCACGAGCGCGAGTACCGCGGAGGCCGCGAATACGTAGGGCACTAAAGTGGAGAGCGCCGCGAAATCGGGCGTTCCGAATCCAAGAAGGTCGACGGAAGTATCGGTGTAAGCAGTGACGTATGAGGAATAGTCGCCGAGGAAAGTAAGCTTGTCGAGAACGTAGTTCGCCGCCGCGACTATTACCGCGAGAAGGGCGAAAATAAGCGTGAAGACAAGAACGGCCGCGTTCTTTTTGTATTTAGCACGCGCGGCGGGAACGGCCATAGGAGCGACAAACGCGGCGGCGGGGGACGCGATCACCGCGGGCGCCTCGGGAAAGAGCGGCCTTTGAAAGCGAGCCGTCCATGCGTTTCTGAAGGCGTCGAGGTAGGGCGTAACGACGTCCGGCCTCTGTACCGGTGCTACTAAATCTTCTGATTTGATTGACATAATTTTCCTCCGAGAATTACTCTTCTTCGTCAAACTGAGCGATAGGCTGCAGTTGCGAGCTGTAAGGTACGAACGAAATCGGCTGTACGATCGGGGTCAGCTGAATGAAATCGGCCGGTTTCGCCACGGGTACCGGGGCGCAGTTGTTCATAACCTTGAACGATACCGAGGGCCTCCTGACGGGTACGGCTACGGCTGCGGATTCGGCCGCCGCTTGTTCGGCGGCGAGCTTAGCTTTCTTCGACATAAATACCTCCTTATAATAGAAAGAAAATTAATATTTTCTTATATAATAGGCACATTCTACCATAAGTTCGGAATTAAGGCAACTAAAAGGATAGAAAATTACAAAGTTATTTATTTTTTTACAAAAAGCTCCCTTATGCCCTATGCCTTATGCCCTAATTTTTCGGCGTCAGTCCCCCGACGACGATACCCGCGAGCGGGAGCGCGGCGAGCAGGTAGGCTCCCGCCGAGAGAGTGGGGAGGAAGGAAGCTGCGTCGAAGCCGAAGCCCTCGGCGAACATCAGGCCGGCAAGAGCGACTATGGCGAAGACAAAAATAATTATCGGCAGGACGACGGGCGTATGCTTCTTCTTTCCCCCGACGAGGGACGCGAGCGAGAGCCCGATAGAGACTATCGATAATAATATCGTTATGATGAAGCCGAGAGGCAGGTAAAATGACCTTATCCCTAAATATTCAATAGGCGAGGAAAATCCGGGGTCGACGTTGAACGCGCCCTTGATAACGTTGCCGAGCGAGAGTATAATATTCATTCCCGTGAATTCCCCGGCCTTCGATACGGCTACGAGGAACATACAGATTATAAGCGCGGCGGAAATTACAAGGGAGATCAGGGACGCTGCGCGAACGCCTTTACTCCTGTCTTTCGGGGACTCCTCGGCGCTTTTTAGCTTGAGGAGCTCGCCCGTCTTTTTATCCTTGAGGGCGGCGAGGTTCTCGGGCTCGCAGACTTCCGGCTTCTCCTCGACGAATTTGTATATGTTTGCGGGATTATACTGCCAGACCTGTTGCAGTGTGTTTACGTAGGGCACGATGACGAAGGGCTGGACGACAGGGTGCGTCTGCTCGAATTTGTCGGGCTCGAAACGGTAATACGAGAGCGGCGCGGCGGGCTCTACGTTCTCGGGTTCCGAAGCGGCGGGGCCGACGGGAACGACGGGGGCGGCCTCGGGAACGGGGGCCTCCTTGATGCGCCTCAGGGCGGAGACGAATTCGCTCCTCGGGCGCGGCTTGCCGCAATGCGAACAGCGGGGATTATCTATTGAGTTAACGGTACCGCAAAGCTCGCAAATAAACGTAATTTTATCTTTGCTGACGCCGGCCAAAGCGTCTCTTTCAAACTCCCGTCCTAAGGCCTCCGACGAGCTCCCCTTACCTTGCGGCGCTCCGCATTTGATGCAAAAACTTGCGGTTTCCGGATTGTTCGTGCCGCAGGCCGCACACTTCGCCATAAGTTTCTCCTTAACGAGGGCGCGTGACAACGCCCGGACTCATATCTCGATAAGATACATTATATAGTTTGTCCGGGGAAAAAACAATAGCTTTTAATCAAGAAAAATAATTTTGAGCGCCTAAAATTTGGAAAAGGCATAGGGCATATGCGCTATGCTCTACCTATTGTAATTATCCTTCAGCGGTATAATCAGTCCGAATTTCCCGTCTCCCGCCTTCTTATAGTACGCCATACGCATAAACTGATAAACTTTTCCCGTCTCGCCTTCGAGGACGAAGGGCTCGGCGAAACCGCCCCCGGCTATCTTGAGGGAATCTGGATTGAGGCGGTCGTTGAAGTCGGACGAGCCGGCCGCGTCGGTCAGAAGACTGCCGTAATTATAGAAGGTTATCGGCACTGCGTCTTTCAAGGATACCCATTGCACGGTGCCCTTGACTTTTATCTCCGAGTTTTTGCCGCCAGCCGCCGAGTCCTCGATATAATCGACGACTACCGCGGAGATTTTTCCGTCCCCGCCGAGAACGGTTTTCTTGTGTTTGACGACGAAAGCGCCCTTCAATCTAAGCAGGCCGCCCTCCACAAGTCTGAAATATTTTGGGGGAGGAGTCAGGCTGAAGTCGTCGGAGTCGATATATATCTCCCGCCGTAAAACGACGGTATGGGTACCCGAATCCGGTTTGTTGGGATTATTATCTACCGTAAATTCAAATTTTTCGTCTTCGCCGATATTGTCGACGATCATCCTGAGAGGCTTCCCGACGGCCATGGCGCGGTCGGCGTTAAGATTGAGATTTTCCCTGACGCAAAATTCGAGGAGCGCGGGGTCGACTTCGGAATTTGCCTTCGCGACGCCCACTCTTTTGCAGAATTCCTTGACGGCCTCGGGCGGAAAGCCCCTCTCGCGGAGGCCGGAGAGAGTCGGCATCCTAGGGTCGTCCCAGCCCTCCACGAAGCCGGTCTCCACGAGCTTTTTCAGATATCTTTTGGACATCACGGTATTTTTCATATTTAGGCGGGCGAATTCTATCTGGCGCGGGCGGGCCGGCACCGAAAGATTGTCGATCACCCATTCGTAAAGCGGCCTGTGATCTTCGAATTCGAGAGTGCATATCGAATGGGAAATCCCGTCGAGCGCGTCGCCTATCGGATGGGCGAAATCGTACATCGGGTATATCAGCCACTTGTCGCCGGTCCTGTGATGATGCGCCCTCAAAATTCTGTATATAACCGGATCGCGCATATTGATGTTGGGGCTGGCCATATCGATCTTCGCCCTCAGAACGCGGCTCCCGTCGGGATATTTCCCGTCTTTCATATTCTCGAAGAGCTCCAAATTTTCTTCGACGCTCCTGTTCCGGTACGGGCTCTCCCTGCCGGGCTCGGTCAACGTGCCCCTCGACGCCGAAATTTCTTCCGCGGAGAGGTCGCAGACGTAGGCGAGGCCCTTTCTTATCAGCTCCTTGGCGTACTCGAAGGTCTGGGGAAAATAGTCGGAGGCGTAGAGCTCCTTATCCCATTTGTAGCCGAGCCATTTTATGTCCTCTTTTATCGCCTCGACGTATTCTACGTCCTCTTTGGTCGGATTTGTATCGTCGAATCTCAGATTGCACTTCCCGTTAAATTTCTCTTTTATCCCGAAATTTATCGAGAGGCTCTTGCTGTGCCCGATATGGAGATAGCCGTTGGGCTCGGGCGGAAAGCGCGTGTATACCGATTTATAGCGGCCCGACTCGAGGTCTTTAACGATCTCTTCTTCGATGAAATTTGAAGCTTCCATAATTTAATTTACTCCTTTCCCCCGCATTTTTTAGGGAAGACGAGTTTTTCGCTCGCTACGACCATTCTTTCGCCGCGCCTACCGAAGCCGAATTGATAAAAATACGGAGAAAAATAGTCGATATATATCTTTTTTCCGACTCGCGACAGGTTGTCCATAATCGAGCGCGTCAAAAAATCGCCGTAGCCCTTGCCCCTCTCTTCCGGAATTATCCCTATCGATTTTATGACCGAATTTCCCTTATTTATAATAAAGCGCGCCGCTCCTACCGGTTTTTCGTCTGCGTAAAGCACAAAACCCACGGCCCCGTCGAAGGGTTTGTCAAAAATACTCCCCGAAAGTAAGTCGAGGAGCTCCTTGTCGTTAGTAGGTATAAGTTTTATCATTAACAGAATTATACCAAAAAAATTAATAATTGAAAATTGATAATTGATCTGTTTAGCTGGAAGTTGGAAGCTACATAAATCTCTCGAATCTCTCTTTGCCGGCCTTGCATATCGGGCAGACGGCGGGCGGATGGTTTCCGGCCATAAGGTAGCCGCATACGGTGCAGCGGTAGACCGGATAGGGAAGCGGCGCGCCGAGACCGGCGGAAGGGGCCGGCCCGAGAGCCCTATCCTCGCGGCGCTTCGCAAGGGGCGGGCGGCGCTCGGGAGTCTGTTTCGTAAGCTCCTTGTCTCCGACGTAGAGGGCGCAAAAGCAAGCGCCGTACTCGGCTATGTCGTCGTCCCGGTATACGCAGGGGCAGACTATGTCGACGTTGTCTTCCCTGTCTCCCTCGTAGAGGCGGCATGGGCAGGTCTCTATCCCGTAGCGCTCCTTATTTCTGAGGAGCCCCTCGGCGAGCATCTCTACGAAGCCCTCGTCGGGATTCAATTTATAGCTTCCCGCGTCCTTCCTGAGCTTCTCGACGCGGGCCTTTATCTTATTTTCCATTCTGTAAATCCTTCAGCTTTTCCTCGTCGAAACCTACGATGACCGATTCTCCGCCGTTTATGACGACGGTCGGAAAAGAACAACGGGGATTGAAGAGTTTGACTTGAGTAATAGCGTCCTCTCTGTCGTCGCCCGCGAGTAAATCGACGTCCATATAAGAATACGCGACGCCGTTATCGTTTAAGAAAGCCTTTGTCTTTCTGCACCAGCCGCAGGTCGAGAGCGCGTATATTTTTACGTCGCCGCAGTCCTTTCCCGGTTGCTTAATAAATTCCGCCATTTTTTCCTCCGTTGATTACATTGAGACAATTATATATGAATAAATCGGAAATTTCAATAGACACTAATTTCCGTATAGAAGTCCGATGATAGATTTTATCGCAAGAAAACTGAAATATCTCTTTAAAAACGGAGTAAGGAGCGTTTGGGACGAGAGCGCGGGACCGGAGCTCTCGGGAGACCTCATGAAGAATATGGAGCGCCTTAAAACCGAGCTCGGCGAGAGCGCCGACCTGAAGGTGCACGAGTTCATTTTCGGCGCGAACGACGAATATTCGGCGGCCCTGTTCTATATCGACGGGCTCGTCGACACTATGATGATAACCGAAGGGATCCTGAAGCCGCTGACGGGAAACAAAAATATCAAGCGGGAAGAAGACATAACGGTGACGGCAGACTATATCAAAAAGACCGTCGTCTGCTCGGGAGACGTCAAGTGCTCCGGGCACCATAACGAGCTCGTCAAGGGAGTTCTGAACGGAAACACGATTTTACTTTTCGAAGGCTACAAGACCGGCCTCGTTATCGACACGAAGGGCTGGGAGACGCGCCCCGTCGCCGAGCCCCAGACCGAGTCCGTCGTCCGCGGCCCCCGGGAAGGCTTCACCGAAAATCTGAGGACGAATACGTCCTTAATCAGGCGGAAGATAAAAAATCCGCGTCTCAGATTCGAGAGCATGCAGATAGGTAAAAAGTCGGCGACGGAAATGTGCGTCGTATATCTCGAAGGCGTAGCGAAAAAAGAGATCATCGATACGGTCAAACAGCGGCTCGAAGCCGTCAACATAGACGCGATACTCGACACCGGATATATCGAGGAGCTGATAGAGGATAATCCCTTCTCGCTTTTTTCGACGATAGGCTACACCGAAAAACCGGACGTCGCCGCCTCAAAAATTCTCGAAGGGCGCGTAGCGATTATCGCGGACGGCACGCCCTTCGTGCTGACGGTCCCGATGCTCTTTCAGGAGAGCTTCCAGACGGCGGAGGATTATTACAACCGACCGCTATACGCGAGTCTTACCCGCATAATGAGGATAATAGCCTTTCTCATCTCTATTCTGATAGTGCCGGGGTTTATTGCGCTCGCGACTTTTCATCAGGAGTTCATTCCGCCCACGCTTCTCATCACGATAGCGGCCGCGCGCGAGGGAACGCCCTTCCCGACCGCTATGGAAGCTCTTTTGATGGTCTTCACTTTTGAAATTCTGAGAGAGGCGGGGCTACGATTGCCGCGGCCGGTGGGACAGGCGATAAGCATTGTCGGCGCGCTTGTAATGGGCGACGCCGCGGTCGCCGCGGGGCTCGTCGGCTCTATGGTCGTGATAGTCGTATCGATAGCCGCGGTCTCCGGCTTCACGGTTCCCAGCCAGGCGGACTCCATCTCCATCCTCCGCTTCCTGTTCATCTTCGTCACGGCGTTTTTCGGCGGCTTCGGGCTGGCTCTCTGTTTCCTCGGGCTCCTCGCCCATTTAGCCTCTTTGAAATCCTTCGGGGTACCTTATTTCGGCGCGACCAAGCCCGACTCCGACCAGCAGGACGCCTACGTCCGTATGCCTCTGTGGTTTATGGTCAAGCGCCCGCAGGACATTGCCGGAAACGACAAGCACAGGCTAAAAAAATTTGTGCCGCCGGAAAATTAGCGGTTAGCGTACAGGGGTCGGGGAAGGACTCTTTCTACATATGCGCTTCACTAAAAAGGCCGTCTGCCTGATTCTCGTCTTAATTATATTTTCCGTTCTCTCCGGCTGCTGGGACCAGAAGGAGATAACCGAACTCGCGATAGTGACCGGGATAGGCTTCGACAAAGGGAGCGAGGCGGACAAGACCGATTATATCTTTCAAATCGGAAAGCCGGCGGAGCGCGGCTCGCAACAGGGCTCCAAGACAAGCTCGGACGAGAAGGCGTTTTTTGTCGTCGACGACGAATTCAAAAGCCTGGCCGAGGCGCTTAACGAGATGAACAAGGAGACCTCGCGCGGGCTCTTCCTCCACCACAATTCGAGTTTAATATTGGGGCGGCAATTCGCCGAGACCGGCGGACTCGAAAAACAGATAGACGCGCTCCTCAGGACGCGGGACTCCCGCCTCGAAACGCTGATGGTCGTCTCCGACTCCACCGCCAAAGATTTGCTGACGGGCGAGTTTTCGCTCGACAAGATTTCCGGAAACGGCATAGCCCGGATGATTTACGATATAGACAACAATACGGAGACGTACACGGTTTCGCTCTTTTTATACGCCAAAAAATTCCTCGAAAAGACTACCGCGCCCGTTATGCCCGTCATCAAAACGGAAAAGGTAAACGACATCGACAAGTATTCTATAATCGGCCTCGGCGTCTTCAAGGACCACAAGATGATCGGCCAAATGGACGTCTCTCTTACCAGGGGCTACAGCTGGGCGCTCGGGCAGTACAAGCAGGTCTATATGACCGCGGAGAGCGAGGCCGGGACGGCGAACGTCTTCATACAGGGCGTCGAGCAGAAGCTCTCTTCGGAAATAAAGCCGGACGGGACGCCGCTACTCAAAATCTCGACCAGTTTCGTCTTCTCCCCGAGCGACATACAGGGCTACGACGGCCTCGATTTGCAACAGATGAAGGACACTTTGGAACGGTCGGTAGACAAGACCGTCGAGGACAGTATCCGTGCGACTTTTAATTATTCCAAGAGCATAAACGCCGACCTGTTCGGGCTGGGCGCAAGCCTCTACACCCGCAAGCCCAAAGAATGGAAACCTTACGAGAACCGCTGGGAGCAGGTTTATCCGACCGCCGAGCTCGAAATCAAAGTCGAGGGCAAATTCAGGGAGAGCGGAAAGATTACGCGCTCCCTCCGGATGAAGGAGAAATAGATGCGCTACGAAAAGGACAAGATAACCGGCTGGCAGCTCGCGTTTTCGGTCGCGTGCTTCATACAGGCCTCGTCCCTCCTCTCCTCGTTCGCGAGGACCGTCGTCAAACAGGATGTATGGTTTGTCGGCGTCGCGGGGCTTTTGATAGGGTTGCTGATTTTGACGTGCTACACGTGGATAATGAGCCGCTTTCCCGACAAAAGTTTAATAGAGGTGTTGAGGACGGTCTTCGGAAAGTTTTTCGGCGGGATTTTCGCCCTCTTCTACGTTTGGTTCTTTTTGACGCTGACCGCTTTGAACGTCTTCGACCTCGGCACCTTCGTCGTGCTGACTATGATGCCCACCACGCCGCCGATAATCATCATCTTTTTATTCGGCGCGGTCTGCACGTGGATAGTCCAAAACGGAATAACGGGCGTCGCCAAATTTTCTATGCTGTTTTCCATCCTCTCTTACGCCGTCACTTTCATTGTGATGATCTTCGCTCTCAATATTATGGAAATCGAAAACATCCTGCCCGCCTTTACCCTGCCGGTCGAGAAATACGCGCAGGGGATCAACATCACGGCGACCATCCCATTCTCCGAAATAGTCGTCTTCCTTGTTCTGACTCCCAATATCCAAACCGAGCCCGCAAAATTCAAAAGGCATATGGTTACGGGCTACCTGATCGGGGGGATCAATTTCATCATCCTGATCCTTCGCGACATATTCATTCTGGGAAACGTCGGCGACATTCTGATGAATCCCTCTTTCGAAACGCTCAAGCTCGTCAGGGTGACGGAAGCCTTTTCGAGAATCGAAATCCTTTTCGCCGCCATTCTCAGCATCCTCTTATTCTTCAAAATCTGCCTCCTCTACTATATGACGATCATCCTCCTCGCCGAAACCTTCAAGGTCAAGGCTTACCGGCCGTTCGTCTATATCGGCGGTATGTTCATGATAGGATATTCCGAACTCCTCTACCCCTCCGAAGTCGAGCATTTGAAGGGCGCCGTCCACGTTACGACGGTTATATGGATATTATTCGAATATCTTATCCCTTTGGGAATAATGATCACCGCTATGGCAAGAAAGATGGGGACGCGCCCCGCGCCCGCAATAAAAAAGAAGAAAAAAGAGACCGAGAGAGCCTCGCCCGCGGAGAGCGCGGCGCCGGCCGGAGGCGGAAAATGACGCTCTTTTTGTGCTCGCTCGCCGTTTACGCGGTAATCGTCGCAGTCGATTTGAAAAAACTGATAAAATCCAAGGATAAAAACGGCATCGTTCTCTTTTCCGTACTCTTAGTAGCCGGCCTCGTCTTCACCGCGGTCGTAAACCTAAGGCTGAAGTTCTTCTATTTTATGGAAGAGATAGATGATTTTTTTATCGACGTTCTTCATTTAAGCTGGCCGGTGAAATAAATTTATTACCCCTCCGCCCCCTACCCCCTATTCCTTTGACCTTGCTCCGTCATTATAGTATAATCTTCCCGATATGATTACCTTGACCGACGTAAGTCTCCGTTTCAGCGGAGCTTACCTTTTTAAAGACGTAAATATTAAATTCGTCCCCGGCAACTGCTACGGGATCATCGGCGCGAACGGGGCCGGAAAGTCGACTTTTTTAAAGCTTCTTTCGGGCGAGCTCGAGACCACCTCGGGAGAGGTCTCGGTCAGAAAGGGCCTCAGAATTTCAGTCCTCTCGCAAGACCACTTCGCCTTCGATCCCTATTCCGTCCTCGATACGATAATGAGCGGAAACGCGCGGCTCTATCAGGTCCTCAAAGAAAAGGAAGCGCTATATGAAAAAGGGGAGCTTTCCGAGGCCGAGGGGATAAGGGCGGCGGAGCTCGAGTACGAGTTCTCCGAGCTCGGCGGCTGGGAGGCCGAGAGCGAGGCCTCGGCTCTCATTCAGGGGCTCGGTTTGCAGGAAAAGACGCTCTGTGAAAATATGGGCTCCCTGCCCGCAAAGGACAAAGTCAAAATACTTCTCGCGCGCGCCCTCTTCGGGAATCCCGAGATACTTCTTATGGACGAGCCGACCAACCACCTCGACGTAAAAACCGTCGCGTGGCTCGAGGATTTTCTGATAAATTACGAGGGGACGGTCATCGTAGTCTCGCACGACAGGTATTTTTTAAACAACGTCTGCACCCATATCGTCGACATAGACTATTCCTCGGTCAAGCTCTACGTCGGAAACTACGACTTCTGGTACGAGTCGAGCCGGCTCATTCAGCAGATGCTGAAGGATCAGAGCAGAAAGAACGAGGAGAAGGCCAAAGAGCTCAAGAGCTTTATCTCCCGCTTCTCCGCGAACAAGTCGAAGGCCCGTCAGGCGACCTCCCGAAAAAAGCTTCTTGAAAAAATCTCGCTCGAGGAGCTTCCCTCCTCCTCCCGAAAGAGCCCCTACGTCGCTTTCATCCCCGACAGGGAGCCCGGCAAGGAGATATTGACCGTGGAAAATCTGACCGCATACGAGGGGAAGAATAAAATCATAAACAATATCTCGTTCAGGGTGAACAAGGGAGACAAGATAGCGTTTATAGGCGAAAACGAGCTCGCCGTCTCTACGCTGTTTGAAATTCTGGCCGGAGAAAAGAAAAATTTTTCCGGCTCCTACAAATGGGGCATAAGCGTCACGACCTCTTATTTCCCGAAAGACAACAATTCCTTCTTCGACGGGAACGACAAGACCGTCCTCGAATGGCTGGGGCAGTACGCGAAGGAAAACGTCGAGGCGTACCTGAGAGGCTTTCTCGGAAGAATGCTCTTCTCCGGCGACGACGTCTTCAAGCCGGTCAGGGTGCTGTCGGGCGGGGAGCGGGTGCGCCTGATGTTTTCGAGAATGATGATGAAGGGCTCCAACGCACTGATAGTCGACCAGCCGACCAACCACCTCGATTTAGAGGCGATTACCGCCGTAAACGACGGCTTGATCGATTTCAAAGGGATCGTTCTGTTCGCCACTCACGACCACCAGTTCGCCGAGACCGTGGCGAACAGGATAATCGAGCTAACTCCGCAAGGGATGATAGACAGGCAGACAACTTTCGACGAATATGTCGGATATAAAAATTAAATTCCGATTATAAGAGTTTCGGCTCCGGTATGTTCTTTTATTTCATTTCTTATTTTCTCAATATCGACACTTCCGTTGACCGCTAAAGC
>AGTN01422272.1_pt1 | contig 13559 bp, 14 predicted proteins | sample 314218 | NCBI WGS metagenome assembly AGTN01 (sample SAMN02954264, study PRJNA73603) | bioreactor metagenome | biome: terrestrial; feature: non-aerated bioreactor; material: poplar woody material; isolation source: poplar biomass | place: USA | collected 2006-12 | reverse complement strand
GCGGGTAAAGAGCATGTCCACGTTCTTGTCGCGGACGACCATCCAATCAACCAGCAAGTGGCGCAACTATTGTTGGAGGACTTGGGTTGCACCGTCGACGTGGTTGGCAATGGTGCGGACGCGGTGAAAGCCGCACAATCTAACGAGTACACGCTAATCATTCTTGATTGCCAGATGCCTGAAATGGACGGCTATGAAGCTTGCCAGAAAATTCGAGAACATCAGAAGACGAGCGGGCACCGCGTTCCTATAATAGCATTGACGGCGTTCGCGACTGAAGGCAGTAGAGAGGAATGTATCGCTGCGGGAATGGATGATTATGTGTCCAAGCCGATTGAGGAAACCGCTTTGAAGCGGGTGCTTCGGATGTGGGCCGAGGGGAAGTAGGGCATCGCGATCCCGTCAGCGTTCTGTCGTTGCGATCCCGTGAGCGTTTTTGCAATCCCCTCAGAGTCCGAGCGTTGCTCAGCGAGCCTTTGAATCTTTTGCCATCGCCTCTTCGATAATCTTCTGATTCCGCTCGAGAATTATGTTAGCCAGCTGAGCCTCTGCAGCGTCTGCATTGTTGGAAGAGTCTGCCGGCAAGACAGATTTCAGTAATTGCGTCGTCTGATCGTACTGGAAATTGAAGCGAGAGGGATTTGCGGCCAGATCAACAAATTCTTTAATCGGAGCCGAACGACTTCCTACCTTGGGACTGCCCATTTGAACAATTCCTTTAACACCGTTTTCGGTGGCTATAGCACCGCCTGAGATACCATTGGTTGCCACCGCATTCGATTCTACCCGTGGCATGTTGAACCAATCGGCGGACCGCCCAATTAAGGCTGCTCGATTTTGGCGGACAAACTGCTCGACGTTCTTGCCAAAGTGGACATCCATGAAAAAGTCGTAGAAGTTCCATCCAGATTCGAGGCTATCTGGCGTGGCCGTGAGGGAATCGCGGTCGCTTTTGACTGCTTGAATCGTTCCCTCGCTGACACACATAGGCCGGCCTTCGGCGGCTAAGGGAGCTCCAACGGTGAACGCTTTCATGTCAACCGAGTTATTTCCGTTCAAGTCGAGTTTGGCAGGCTGCGCTCCCGAAGCACTCAGCCCTGGAACTTTCAATATCGCAAGGTCCTTAACTACATCGAGTTTCTCAATGTGGGCGTCGAGCATCTGCCCGGAGGGAGTTCTTACTTGAAGTTTCCTACCAATGAGGGCAACGTGCATGTCCGTAGCCGCGTGGTCTTGTTTGTCCAATACAACAGCTGACCCAGACTGAAATCCTCCGGTCGAAAGAGCCAGAACACTTGGCTTCAGTTCGTCGAGCATGGCTGCGGAGGCATCGGAGGACGGGGGTCCGACGTCGTAGCTCTTCTTCTCTGAATTGTAGAAACAGCCGTCAGTTGGGGTCACGCGGATAATCCATTAAGAGTCGAGCCTGTTTTCTAAGAGTCGAGCCTGTTTTCATAAACACGACCTGCCATGCATATTAAATACATGGATAGGTTCTGGATATAGGTAAACTACGTAGACCCGTCAAGTCTAGTCGAGGAATTCGTAAGCCGGAAGAGTCAAGAACTCAATGAACGTGTCGCTTTCCACCAGCTGATCGAGAATCTCTCTTGCTCGCCCGAAGGCTCCGGAACTGTTTTCTGTAAGCGTGGCAATCTCTTTGTCGGCGATCGATTTGTACAACGCGATGTCGATCGTTCTACCATCGGTGAGCTTCGCGCCGCTCTTGATCCATTGCCAGAGCTGCGCCCGTGAGATTTCGGCTGTAGCAGCGTCTTCCATGAGATTGTGAATTGCAGCAGCACCCGTTCCTCTCAGCCACGAATCGATGTATTGCAGGGCGACATTTATGTTGCTCGTCAGTCCGGCTTCTGTTATTTGTCCGCCTTCGATTTTTACGTCGAGCAGTTCCTTGCCCTCGACATTGAGTTCCTCGAGCGGCTTGTCCTTTTGATTCGGCTTGTCTGCCAGTGCTTTGTCAAAGACCGCTTTCGCTACCGGAACGAGATCCGGATGGGCAACCCACGTGCCATCAAATCCGGTGGCGACCTCAAGTTCCTTATCATCTGTTACTTTTGCCAAGGCGACTTCATTGATCTTGGGGTCTCTCCTGCTAGGAATGAACGCTGCCATGCCTCCCATCGCGTGTGCGCCCCTGCGATGGCATGTGTTTACCAGCAATCGACAATAAGCGCGCATGAATGGAACGCGCATCGTCACCTGCGCTCTGTCTGGGAAGAGAAACTCTTTCTGACTGGCGAACTTCTTGATGGTGCTGAAGATATAATCCCAGCGACCGGCATTGAGACCTGCGGCATGTTCTTTCAATTCATATAGAATCTCGTCCATCTCGAACGAGGCTAAAATCGTCTCAATTAGAACGGTGGCGCGGATGGTACCACGAGGAATTTCCAGTGCGTCTTGCGCGTAATTGAAAACGTCGTTCCAGAGTCGGGCTTCGAGGTGGCTTTCCATCTTCGGCAGATAGAAATATGGTCCACTGTTTCGGCTCAGCAGTTCCTTGGCGTTATGGAAGAAATAGAGTCCGAAATCGAAGAGGCTCGCGGAGACTGGCTCGCCGCCTATGATCACGTGCTTCTCGTGCAGGTGCCATCCTCTGGGGCGAACAACTAGTGTCGCCAACTTCTCGTTCAGATTGTATTGCTTTCCTTCTGGGCTCCTGAAGCTTAGAGTTCTTCGCACCGCTTCTTTCAAAGCAATCTGTCCATCGACCACGTTGTACCAGGTCGGCGAGAGTGCGTCTTCGAAATCAGCCATGAAAACGTTGGCGCCGCAGTTGAGAGCATTGATTGTCATCTTTCGCTCGGCGGGTCCAGTGATCTCGACGCGTCTGTCATTGAGATCGGCCGGTGCTGCGCCGACTTTCCAGTCGCCTTCGCGCACAGAGAGCGTCTCGGGCAGGAAGTCGGGGAAGATACCGTTATTGATGTCGGCTTGCCGCTTCTCGCGCGCCTTCAACAGCTCCAGGCGAACGGGATTGAATTTTTCGTGGAGCTCACAGACGAAGTTCAGTGCCTGGGGCGTTAGCACCTCGCTGAACTCCGGGCTAAAGCCGATTATCTGAAGATTGCTTGCCGTTTTTGTCATGACATTCCTCGCAGTTCTCGCTTGCCCGTGTCTTGGCGCCGCTCTGCGGACACCTTCGGTCTTTCCGTCCTGGAGCATCGTTCCAGGCAGGTGCAACTGTACAATAATTCTTCCTTGCTGGTACACTCGCCAGGAAGAATATTTCAAAAATAGTTGAAGACCGAATCCCAGACCGTCGCGATGAGCCAATGCCAGACCGTCAATGAGTGAATCCCAAACTGTCATTAAATGCATACCGATTAGCCGCGCCGGTTATGAGGCGTATGGCGACTTAATCTGTGCGGATGAGGCGCTCAAGTTCAAGCCTGCCAACATGGGAACTGCCAAGCGCTTCAATTACTTGAGCAATGTTGAAAACCTCCGGCAGGGAACCAGGGACCAACTGCCGGCCAAGACCGAAGCCAGGCTCAACCTCTGCGTTTTCCGCGTTGAGCCTGCCCGAATGCCGCTTGAGATCAAACTGCTGGAACGCCATGAGTTCTCGACCCAGGTGTTCCTGCCTATGAGCGAGACTTCGAAGTTCCTTGTCATAGTTAGCCTGGGCAGCAGTGCGCCCGATCTGGATTCATTGCGAGCCTTCGTGGTTGAAGGCGCGCAGGGCATCAGCTACAAGCCCGGGGTCTGGCACTATCCGATGACCGCGCTGGACAATCGCATCGACTTCGCCTGCCTGGTCTGGGAAGATGGCACGAAGGATGATTGTGAGCTGTCGCATTTTTCGGATGCGATCAGGATTGAGCTTTAGTGTCATGTTCGAGCTTTAGTGTCATGGTCATTTCCGATATGGGGTTGCTCATAAATTGTTGGCGTCTTCGGAACGGAACGGTTGTGGTTGTGGCCTCGATCCGCGTGAACAAGTTTGCCTGATTCTGATTCAGAAAAAGTCAAACACCACCTAGAATTTGAAGCTGCCGGTTTTCGTGAACGCGATTTTCAGGTTGTGTTTGCCTGATTTTTGAACGGGATTGGGCAAACTTGTTCACGCTTATCCGGGTGTGCAAAAGCCGCTTCCAGTGAGCGATTATTTAGTGTGACAACTTAATGGCGACACCAGATATAGTGCCGGCCAAATTGGCGCTAGAAGCGATTTTTAAAGCCAGGATAACTAATCACAGCTTCAATAGAATTTCGCGTCTTTGTAGAGTCTTCAGGATGAGAGACCGAAGAGTAGCACTTTACTATTATTTTTCCGGTGTCGTTCCGCTCGGCGGTCCAGACGGATCTGAGCTCGCTTAGCTGCCGCGGTATGTTGAATAGCCGAAGGGACTCAACAGCAGTGGAACGTGATAGTGTTGGTCGGCGTTCGTGATTTCGAAGACCACGGGGACGTAAGGGTAGAAGCCCGCGGCTGAAGAAGGACTTGAAGAAGCGGTCGAAGATGCGCTCAAGTATTCACCGACGTTGAAGGTCAGCTTGTAGACGCCTGCTTGAAGCTTATGCTCTGCGGTCAGATCCGGAACTCTGCCATCCTTATTAGTGGTGCCCGTTGCAACTTGCGTCCACGTTTCGCCGTTCTTTAATTCGAGCGAGACGTTGATGCCGGCTGCTGGACAGCCTTTCGCTGTGTCAAGAACGTGTGTGGTGATGCCGCTCATAATTTGTATCTGCTCCGTTCGCGTCTCTAGTCGCCTAGTTTCTCCAGTCGAATGCGCGTGATTTTTTTCTGCTCCTCGATGGCGTTATTCAGCTCGTCTTCGTCGACGTTATCAATGCGTCCTTTGAGAATGGTCAGCATTTCATCGGCTGACTTTCCCGTGGCGCAAACGATGAAGATGTAACCGAACTTCTCGTGGTACCGCTTATTGTAGTCCGCAAGATCGCTAAGGACTGTCGCCGTAGCGCTGTTGACGCCGGCTTGTTCGCCAAGCGACAGTTCCTTTTCGACTGCGTACTTTTTCTTGAGGCTCTCGATATCACCGATTTTGGGATGAGCATCGAATGCTTCCATCCAATCTTCGCGCTTGAGTTGGAGCCAGGATTGTTCTGCCCAGAGTCCCACGTCCTCTTTGGAGTGGAACGGTCGAGCCTGAGTCATCATTTGTGCCCAGCGGTGCGAGCCGCAGCAGGTGAAGAAGGATTCTTTGGCTCGTTCCTGGTCAAGCTCGTTGATGTGATTCAGATTCATCGGCTCTGCTCAAGCTCGTTGAAAAGACTTCTCTTCAGCTTTCTTGCCATCAGACTTTGAGCCGGTCTCCGCCGCGAGCAAGCAATGCACCCGGAAGCGACTGATGCCACCATCGGGTTGAATGCTCAATCGAATGTGGGTGTACGGCCCTTCGGTCTTCAGTTCCTTTTCAAAATAGTGTTGAGTGTCTGCTTTCAATTTTGTTTCGGGCAGAATCTCAACCCATTCGAAAGTGGCTTGATTCAAGGCGTCCATGTCTCTGTCGCCGGCGTTGCAGCCTTCGATCCAGCAACTGTCAGGGAAGTTGCCTTTGTAGAACTTGGTGTCAATCTCGATTTTTTTCACCAGACCTGCGTGCGCGAGTTTAACGACGTTCCAGTCGGTATTGGGGAGAACGCGGCACCGTCTGGTTTCCCAACCGCCGCCCATGTTCTTGGCGCGACCCGGCATGATCATGTTGTTCATGTTTCCGAAGAACATGTCGTTGCAGCCGACGACCCATCCACCGTTTTCAATTGCTGCCAGATCGACTAGATCTTTCGGTCCGACTTTGCTCCAATCTTTTTTCACGTTGCCAAAAACACGCAAGCGGGCAACGCCACCATCGGGATAGATGTTGAGGCGAACGTGCGTCCATTTGCCGCCTTCTGGAATGGAGAAGATGTTTTGCGACGCTTGTTTGAGTTTGACTTTCGGCAAAATCTCAACCCAATTTTGGCTCTCGAGTTTGTTGACGGGAACATCGGACTCGAGGCAGCATGCGTCGATCGACGCGTACGAGGGGCTGTTGCCGAGGAAGTGGTTGGTGTCGATGTCGACACCTCCTATGGTGCCTGCCGTTCCGAGTTTCAAAATGCACCAGTCGTATCCAGGAACTCTCTTTCGTCTGGTTTCCCAGCCGTCCATCCACTTTCCTGCATCGGTGTATTTATCGGGATCGTAGATACCGCGACCAGCTTTTATAAGATTCTCCTTCTCGGCAAAGAACTCATCGTTTGCCAGAAGTACTTTTCCGCCGATTGCCTCTGATGCCAGATCGACAAGGCTGGTGAATACTGCAGGGTCCAGGTTGAAACTTCTTTCCATTAGCTTCTGCTCTCCACGGGTGCTTGTAATAAAAACTCTCCGGCAGGTTTGTCTAGATGCCTGCCTTCTTCGAACACAATCTTTCCTCTTACATAAGTTCTCTCGATTCGTCCATGCAATTGCATACCGTCATAGGGAGTCACTTTGTGACGGTGATGAATGATCGAATGATCGATTTTGATTTGCTCTTCGGGATGCCACACGACGATGTCGGCATCATAGCCGGGGGCGAGCGTTCCTTTCCTGGCGCTCAAGCCGAGAAACTGTGCGGGTTTGGCTGATACCCAGTTCGCAAATTGTTCTATGGTGGAACCGCGCGCCTTCGCACCGGTCCACACCGCGGGTAAAACAAATTGGAGCGATGAAATTCCGCCCCAGGCTTTGGCGAGATTTCCTTCATCGAGAAACTTCAATGACGGGGAGCATGGAGAGTGATCCGACACGACGAAATCGATGGTTCTATCTTTGACGGCTTCCCAGAGGGCTTCTCGGTTTTCGCGCTCGCGAATTGGTGGTGCGCATTTGTATCGCGGATCGCCGTCTTCGATTTCTTCTGCAGCGAATGTCAAATAGTGCGGGCAGGTCTCGACTGTGAACTGGAGTCCTTCGGAGCGAGCCTGGCGAATCGCCGGCAGAGCGTCTGAAGATGAGAGATGAACTATGTGCACTTTGCATTTGAATTCGCGGCAGAGGCGAATCATCAAGTCGATGGCGTCGTTCTCCCAGCGCCGAGGTCGCGAGTCGAGGAACGCCTTGTACGAAGATGGCTTCTCATTGAGCTCGTGCTTGTGTTCGCCGTGGCAATCCAACTCCGCGTGAACTAGAAGTGGTACACCATGGCGCGCCAGGATTGGCATCGCCTGTCGCAAGTCAGCTTCTTTGGCGTCGGGAAAATCGTCGATTCCGGAGTGAATCAGAAAGCATTTGAAGCCGGAGACTCCGCGTTCGATCATCGATTCGAGAGAGTCGCTGTTGCCTGGAACGACGCCGCCATAGAATGCAGTGTCCACCCAGAGTTTGCCCGATGCCGCCTCGAGTTTGGCTTCCAACGCGTCGCGCGTGGTCGTGACCGGATCCGAGTTGAGCGGCATGTCAGCAATTGTGGTTATGCCGCCGGCAGCCGCGGCGCGTGTTGCTGTTTCAAAGCCTTCCCATTCGGTGCGACCGGGTTCGTTGACATGCACGTGACTGTCGCCAAGCCGGGCATGACAACTGCGTCGCCGACGTCCTGGATCTCGTAGTCGGATGATACGGATGGTGAGGAACCTGATGAGCCCGATGCCGATTCGACGACGTCGGTGATTTTGCCGTCTTTGATCAGTACGGTGGCCTTTCTGAGACCCTCTGGGGTCAGAACTCTAGTGCTTGAAATGCCGAAAATTGAGGGGCTCATATATTCCAAGTTGACTTAAAAGATATGCGAATTGACCATTGTCGCATAAACAATGGATTCCGCTTGTGGTCCTGTTAGAATTATCGAATTCTAATGGTTTCTCTAAGAAATGCTGGAAAGAGGAACTCAGAAAGCATCCCTGTCGTACAATCTTTCTCGGTCAGAAATGAACATCTACCCGCCGATGATCCAGGGGGTTTCGCCAATGAGTAGCACAACTGTGGAATCCAAAAGCGTCGAGAATGAAAATTGGCCGGGTGAATTGGTCGAGAACGCCTACGGAAAGTCGCGAGTGCGGCTGTCAAAGATTTCTCGCCGTGACGACCGTCACGAACTCGACGAAATCTCCATCAATATTCAGCTGCAAGGCGATTTCGCCGGAGCTTACATCACGGGTGACAACAGCCAGATAGTGGCGACGGACTCGATGAAGAATACGGTGTATGTTCTGGCTGCCAAGAACGACATCGGAGGCGTCGAGAAGTTCGGAAAGCTGTTGGCTAAGCACTTTCTCGATAAATATAAGCAGACCGAATCTTGCACGGTTACTCTTGCAAAAGAACTTTGGCAGCGCATAGACGCAGGCGGCAAGCCGCACCAACATGCTTTTTATGGTGCTGGTTCTGAAAAGCGATCTGCCGTAATTTCTGCAACTCGCAAATCTGTCGAAGTCATATCGCACATAGAAGGACTCCAACTGGCCAAGACTACCGACTCGGAATTCCATGGTTTCGTGCGCGATGAATACACGACTTTACCTGAAGTGAAGGATCGAATATTTGGAACAAGTGTCGATTGCCGATGGAAATATGTCGGAACTGAGGGCATTGATTACACGGCTTGCTATGAGGCTGTCCGCAGTATCATTTTTGAAGTTTTTGCAGCGCACAAAAGTTTGGGCGTGCAGCACACGATGCACGAGATCGGTCAGATCGCGCTTGCAAGACGACCGGAGATAAGCGAGATAAAAATGACGATGCCTAATCAGCATCGGATTCCGTTCAATTTGAAGCCGTTCGGAGTTGAGGATAAGAACGAAGTCTTCATTCTGACGGACGAGCCTTATGGTTTGATTTCGGCGACGATTAGGCGCAAGAGTTAAATACCGCGTGCATCATTGAAGTTAAGTAGAGACCTCTGGATACTTTTGATCATCACTCTACTTTTGGTCGGTGCTCTAATTCTGATGCTGCTGCGCCTCTTTGAGCAGTCGGATGAACACGTGGAGACGGTCAAGAACATCAAAGTGACCTACTCAAAATCGGACCTTCAGCCAAAGTCTTCCGAGTTAGATAAGCAGATCCAACTCGATCTTGAGGGCGATCCAGAGCGAAAATCAGCAGGATATCGCAACTGCGAACTAACGAACCGAAGCTTTAAGTTGATTGCGAAAATGACGTCGCTGTCCGAATTGAATTTAGGCGATTGTACGTTTGATCCTCGATGCTTGCGGTATCTGAAGCATCTTAAACTGACTTCGATTGATCTCTCTGGCACAGACATGGATGATGCGAGCGTGAAGTATCTCGTTGCAATGCCTCTTCAAAAGCTGGTTTTAAGTGAAACCAAATGCAGTGGCAAAATAATTGCTGACTTGCAACCATTGACGAATTTGATGGAACTGGATCTAGGTGGAACCAATACAAATGACGAAGATCTCAAATTACTAAGCGCGATGCCAATTCAGAGGTTGGTTCTTAGTTCGACCCTGGTGACAGATGACGGATTGAGAGCTCTCAGTGAGTTGAAGGGATTGTATCGGCTCGACGTCAGTCGCATGGGTATCAGCCGAAAGGGCATTGAAAATCTGCTGGCGGTAAAGGGATTGACGGAGTTCTTGATAAAAGCGAGCCGACTGCATGACGAAGATATTCCGACAATTCTTCGACACACAAGGTTGGTAAGGCTGAGCCTGGATGAGAATCCAATCACGGATAAAGGGTTTTTGCAGCTTGGCCAATTGAAGAATTTGATTGGATTGAGCGTTCAACTGTGCGACAGAATTAGCGATCAGGCGGTCGCGAAATTTAGAAAAGAGCATCCGCAAATTGGGCTTTCCACAACAGAGTTGGGAAAGTTTAAATTGCAGGAGATTTTAGAGTGAGTGCACCGACGACGGCTTTCATTGCTGTGTCTCTGTCGTCGTCGGTTGGCTGGGTAGTACCGCCGTTGTCGCCTTCGGCCATGGCGCAGGGTGAACGCAGACCAGGAGCGCTGCAACCTGGCACCGGCTTATCCGACATTTGAACACCTTGAGATTCGTCGCCATAGTCGTGATCTCAGTTCCTTTTATCCCATTATTCGTTAAGTCGTTTGAGCATTTGTTTGATAGTGACTCTGCTTAAACCCAACTTCTGAGCAATTGTTTCGGGCGAGAGCCCCTTTTCTGAGAGCCTACGAACGTCTTCTTTGTACTTTTGCGCCATTTGAGTGCCACTTTCCATTTCGTCGCTGTCACGCCGTTTTCGTCTTTCCTCTCGGCTAGCTCTAACATCCAGGTTGAAATCGCTGAGAACCTGAGGCACCATATCGAGTATCGCTTTGGACCCAGCATTGAAGTCGAATGACTCAGAGATTGAGACGAAGGAGATTCCATTGTCTGCTAACTTCTCAAGACTTTCGACCAGATCCGCAACCGACTGTCCCCACCGATCCAACTTGAAGACGAGCACGACATCGATATCTCCGCCGAGTGCTCGTTCCAGAACTTCATCGCGACCAGGACGTTCGATCGACGAGTCGATGACGCAAAGTTCGAATACGGTATCCCAGTTCTTCACCTCAGCGTACCTGTGTAGAGCTTCCCTCTGAATCCTAAGATTCTCGCTGTCGGACGCTCTCGCATATATTGCGGCACGCATAGTAAGGTCACCATTGGTAGGGGCACCATCAGGCAAGGGCGATCGAAATGAGTCGCCATGAAGCGATCTGTGTCGACAAATGTCACACAGATCAGGCCGGACTTTTGGTCCGGGACCTCTCAGGCAGGCTATTTCCAGTTTACTTATCGGTGAGGATTTCGTAAACCGCTTTGAATTAACACAATGCTTCGGAGTCTAAATTTGGACTCGCTACAAATTTGCTCGCCGCTTGAAACCATGAACATATGCGCCTTCCTGAAGCTTTATCTGATTCGTGAGGTATCAGCAGTGCTGATCCTCGTGTTTAATATGCTTCACAATTCTTGAACTCCACCCGGATCGATCATTTTTATATGATCCGGGTTGGAGAGAAACAGGCGCCAGGGCATCAGTGCTTCATCACAAACCTGTATCACGAGTTCGTCGTGTTCAACGTAGGCACTTGCTATAACGCATCAGGTAGCAAGGTTCATGCGGATGAACTAATCGAGTTAATGGATCTCATACCATAAACAAAAGGTGCAGCTTTCCTTTCCAAAACGGTTCGTCGACATGAGGTTGCAAACATGAATGGAGTAGGAAGCTATCGCAACTCGGCGCAATTCCGTATGGATGCTAACCCTCAGGCAAATATATCAGCATCTGATTAGTACTTTGGAAGTGAATTCTTGCGTCTGCTTTCCAGAGCTCGAAATACGGGAGAAAGGGATCGTTCAATTCAGACGAGCCTTCGTCCGCCAACTGTAGGGAACGCAAAAGCGGCCATAATATGAATCGCCCAAGCTGATAACTCTGAGACATTCTTGAGATAGGCTCGTACAGCGCGTGCGCAAACTCGTTGCTTTCCATTAATTTTTGAGTAGAACGATCGCACATTTCAAAGATCAGATTTTCAAACTTATCTGGCTGTGCGACTGGGCGTTGTGTTCCCCGAACGATTCTCATGGACGGAACAGTCGTTAACACTGGCAGAAAATTACCGAGATTGCGATTAATAGCGATCAGATTTGCACAGTAGCTCTCAGCGAGCTTTCGCGCGGTACCGTTCGTAATGTTTGTCCAAGCACTGTATGTGGTGCCGTCTTCGCTTTGCCAGGCTTGCAATTTTCGTTCGCAGACAAGTTCGCTGACTTCATTCAGACGGAGAAGTATTTCGTCGCCCTGCGGAACGTCAGAGAGAATCGCGGCGTAGATGGGATCTTCCGGACCGCAATTGCAGAAGGCATGCGTAAAATGCTCATAATCCTCCCAGGGCGGGTCCGACTTCCGACCGCCGAGCAGTAGCTGCCAGCGTCGAAACGCTCGTTGTGCGTTGGTGTTGAGCGTTCCTTCAAAAGGATCCGCTGCATTTCTTTCGGTTTCTAATTCGTCTTCATATTGTTTTCGATAATGCTCTTGCTCGAGTTCCTGTAAGCGGTGTCTTTCCTCTAGCTCGTCTTCCTGTCTTCTGAGCTCAGCGTTGACGACAGCAAGCTCGCTGTTTCTTCCTAACGCCCTGAGGCACGTGGCTAACTGCGTGTAGACGAGATCGGTTGTCATAATGGGATCCTCCTTAGCCCACTCAATGGATTCGGTGAGGAACGATGCGGCCTTCTCGTACATCTTCTTGGCAAGATACGCCTGTCCGCAAAGAGCGAAATTGCTCGCCGTTTGCAGCGGATCTTTTAAATTCCGCTTGCACAGGCATTCCGCGAACGCGTCATAGTCCAGGAAAATCGCCGGCGGTAGGACGCACATCAAAAATTGAGACCAGCTCATTGCGGCGTTTGCTGCTTGGTTTTCTTCAATGGTTTCAGCAATTTTCTCGGCGAAAGCTATAGCTTCGTCCTCGCGATTGCTAGCGAGTAAGTGAACAATCAACGGCGCCCCTTCGACTCCGGGAACATACGGATGCGACAGGGAACGCTCGAACGCTTCGGTGCGTTCCGAGTCGGTCAATGCGGACGCCTGATCGAGCATCTCCTGCGCCATTTGCGGAAAATGCTCGATGGGGATTCCTGCGCCGATTCTGATGCCTACCATGCTGTATTACCGTTTTTGTTGCTAGATTATAGAATCTGAGACTGACATTTGACTGACAGAGGTTCAGCGAGCTTGCTTACTAACGCAACAGCGGGCGGAGCAAAAGTCCCTGTGCGAATCCACAATCTTGAGAAGGTTTAGTAATTTCCGCAGAGTCGGGTCGCCAAAGAATCGCCTCAAAACGACGATCGCATCAGTCCGTGAATTCAAGGGATATCCAAAGGGAGAAGATTAGATCGACTCTTTGAGATAAGATCCTCTTTGTCCTATCCTGTCATTCGGAGCCAATAGTCATGTTAAAAGCGAGCCTTGCACTGTTGCTCATCATGGCGGCTTTGGTCTTTATGTCTACAGTCGCTCTGGCATTCTCGTGGGATACGAAATACGATAAGGCATTTCGCGACAAAATCACGGAGAATTGGAGTGCTCCGGCGGGCATCGGCAATGTCACCGTGGCGTTCAACGTTGCTTCCAATGGCACCATATCTAACTTGCATGCCCGTGACAAAAATGGGCAAGTATCACAGGCGGAGTTCATAAAGAAGCTAATCCTGGCCAGACAGCCATATTCTCCGCCCCCCAGACTATATGACGGGAAGCACTCCGTCTGGATGAACTTCAAATGGGAGCCACACATTTACAGCGCCAGTGGACCCTATTTCGATTCTACTGTTCCGTCACATGTAAAAGTAACACTGGGGCTAGAGACTCTGCCTTACCTTAGTGTAATAGGCTGCAAGCTTTCTGGGTCCGCTCAGAAAGCGGCGCGCCCAGGCAAGGCTACAGTGTATCTAAAACTCAAAAGAGAAACTGGTGCAATTGCAAAAATATTTATCGTAACCGAGCCTAAAGATGCCGCGGTGGAGAAAGAAGCTTATGTGATCGTCCAACGTGCGCATCCGTTCGGTCCGGTTGAAGCAGCCTATGCTTCGTCTCCTTACTTCAAGGTAAATATGGATTGGGG
>AGTN01525564.1_pt1 | contig 13598 bp, 16 predicted proteins | sample 314218 | NCBI WGS metagenome assembly AGTN01 (sample SAMN02954264, study PRJNA73603) | bioreactor metagenome | biome: terrestrial; feature: non-aerated bioreactor; material: poplar woody material; isolation source: poplar biomass | place: USA | collected 2006-12 | reverse complement strand
TGGTCGGGCTCGCGCTGTTCCTCACATTGTTCGTGATGTCGCCCGTGATCAACGAGATCAACGAGACGGCCTATCAGCCCTACGTGGAGGAGCAGGTGAGCGAGGAGGAGGCGGTTGCGCTGGCGATGGTGCCCGTGCGCAATTACATGCTGAAGCAGACCTATGAAAAGGACCTTGAATATTTCGTGTCCATTTCGGATACGGCGGATGAAATTCAGGCCGTCGAAGATATCCCCAACACCGTGCTGATACCCGCCTATATGACGAGCGAGATCAAGCGCGGATTCCAGATCGGATTTTTCCTGTATGTGCCGTTTGTCGTGATCGACATGGTTGTGGCAAGCGTGCTGATGTCGATGGGCATGATGATGCTTCCGCCGACGGTGATATCGCTGCCCTTCAAGCTGCTGCTGTTCGTACTGGTGGACGGCTGGATGCTCACGGTCAAGACGCTGATCGGCAGTTTTGGATAACCGGCCTATAAACAGCCGGTACACCGGATCAAAAAAGTGCAAGGAAGTTAAGCAAATGGAGCAATCAGAGGTTATCACCGTACTGCAGGATGCGATTACGACCATACTGACCGTCGCCGGGCCCATGCTGATCGTCGCGATGGTGGTCGGGCTCATCATATCGATATTTCAGGCGACCACGCAGATCAACGAGCAGACGCTGGCGTTTGTGCCCAAGATCGTGGCCATTCTGCTGACGCTGCTGCTGAGCGCGGGAATGGTCATATCGACCATGACGGAGTTCACGACGAGAATGTACGGCTACGTCAATACGATGATCAAGTGACGATGGGTGCGTGATGGAAGCGATACTGGATAACATCAGCCTGAAGCTGGACCTGTTCATACTCATGTTTATCCGCGTATCGGCGCTGATCGTGTCCTCGCCGATATTCGGGAGGAAAACGCTGCCCAACCTTTTAAAGGTCTGCCTGTGCCTTGTGCTGACGTATGTGATGTTTGCAGCCAATCTGACCGCGCAGACGCCGGCGTACGGCAGCTTCATCGGGTTTGCGGTGCTGTGCCTCAAGGAGATGCTGTTCGGGCTGGTGCTGGGGTATACGCTGACGCTGTTTTTCTCTCTCGTGCAGATATCGGGGCAGTACATCGACATGCAGATGGGCTTTGGAATGGTCAACGTGCTCGACCCGCAAAGCAACCTCAACGTGCCCATCACGGGAGAGCTGCTCAATATCGTGCTGCTGGTTACGTTCTTCGGCGCGAACGGGCATTTGAAGCTGATTTACATCATCAACAGCACGTTTTTCCAGATTCCCGTTGGCACGGTTGCGCTGAACCCCGCGATCGGGATGGCCGCGCTGGAGGTGTTCATACTCGCGTTTCTGCTGGCGGTGAACGTGGCGCTGCCGCTCATCGCATCGGGGCTTCTGGGAGAAGTGGTATTGGGGTTCATCACGCGCGCGGTGCCTCAGGTGAACGTATTCGTGGTGGGCATACCGCTTAAAGTGATACTCGGGTTTCTGATGCTGCTGCTCGTGCTGCCCGTATATGTGGGCTTCACCGACGTGATATTCGACCGGATGTTCAAGTCGATCAACACCATGATGCTGGGGCTGGCGCCATGAGCGCGCAACCGGCCGGAGAAAAAACAGAGAAAGCCACACCGAAGCGAAAACGCGAAGCAAGGGAAAAAGGGCAGGTATTCAAGAGCGTAGAGGTGATCTCGGCTTTCTCGCTGATCGTGCTGTTCGGGGTGCTGATGATATTCGGGAAAAGCATGGCGGTCAATATCAAGGCCATGATGCGTTCGTTCTTTACGGCGGACGTACCCGAGGTGATGGACAGCAGCGCCGCAACGCAGGTGCTGGGCAGCGCGGCGCTGTCGTTCCTGAAGATTGTGGCGCCGGTGCTGATCGCGGCGTTCCTGTGCGGGCTGGTCTTCAACCTCGTGCAGGTGGGGTTCAACTTCTCGTCCAAGGCGGTGACGCCCAAGCTCGAGAAGATCAGCATGCTGTCAGGCTTCAAGCGGATATTCTCAAAAAGAACGCTGATCGAGCTGCTGAAGTCCACCATCAAGATCGTGCTGCTCGGCTGGGTCGCCTACAGCGAATACCGGAAGCGCATGAATACGTTTGCGCCGCTGATGGGCGAGAATCTGGAATACGCGATATCCGTGTCCATGGATATACTGCTTTCGGTGGCGTTCAAGCTGGGGCTCGCCTTTGCGATATTTGCGCCGTTCGACTACATGTACCAGCGGTGGAAGCACAACAAAGACCTGATGATGACCAAGCAGGAGCTCCGCGAGGAGTACAAGCTGACCGAGGGGAACCCGCAGACCAAAAGCCGCATCGCGCAGAAGCAGCGGCAGATGAGCCGGATGCGCATGGTGCAGGCGGTGAAGGACGCGGACGTGGTCATCACGAACCCGACGCATTACGCGGTGGCGCTCTCGTATAAGGAAGACAAGCACAAGGCGCCGGTGGTGGTGGCCAAAGGCAAGGATTATCTCGCGCAGCGCATCAAGGAGGAAGCGAGGGAGCACCGCGTCGAGATCGTGGAGAACAGGCCGGTGGCGCAGTCGCTGTACTTCTTCTGCGAGGTGGGCGACGAGGTCCCCGAAGACCTGTACAAAGCGGTTGCGGAAATACTAGCGGTTGTATACCGGCTGAAGAAAAAGGCGGGGAGGTAGAGCGTGAAAAAGATTTCCGACATATTGATAGCCGTGGTCGTGCTCGGCATCGTACTGCTGATCATCATTCCGCTGCCCACGTGGCTGATGGACTTTTTCCTGATCATCAATATCTCGGTGTCGCTGCTGATACTTTTAATTACGCTGTACACCAAAAGAACGCTCGATTTCTCCACTTATCCTACGGTGCTGCTGATCACCACGCTGTTCCGCCTTTCGCTCAACATCTCGTCCACCAGGCTGATACTCGGCAACGGCGGCGACGCGGGCAACGTCATCAGAGCGTTCGGCAGCTTCGTGGTGGGCGAAAACCTGATCGTGGGGCTCGTGATATTCCTGATCATCGTCGTGGTGCAGTTCATCGTGATCACCAAAGGCGCGGAGCGCGTCGCCGAGGTCGCGGCGCGGTTCACATTGGACGCGATGCCGGGCAAGCAGATGGCGATCGACGCGGATTTGAGCTCCGGGCTCATCAACGAATCGCAGGCGCGGGAGCGCCGCCAGGACATACAGCGCGAAGCGGACTTTTACGGCGCGATGGACGGCGCGTCCAAGTTCGTCAAGGGCGACGCGATCGTGGGCATCATCATCACGCTGATCAACATCATCGGCGGCATACTCGTGGGGCTGCTCGGCGGATCGGGCATGGGCTTTGACGAGGTGATACAGGTGTATACGCTCGCGACGGTGGGCGACGGCCTGTGCAGCCAGCTGCCCGCGCTGCTCATTTCCACCGCGACGGGCATCATCGTGACGCGCGCAACCACCAAGGACAGCTTCGGGCAGGATGTTTCCCGCCAGATGCTCAGCCAGCCCATCGTATTCTACATTCTGGGCAGCATGATCGCGCTGATCGCGCTGGTGCCGGGGCTGCCCAAGGTTCCGATGTTCCTGGTCGCCGTCGCGCTGCCGGTCGTGGGCTACTACAAAGCCAGAAACGCGAAAAAGAAGGAAGACGACGAACGCAAGGATGTCGCCGAAACGACGGCTGCGGAGAAGCGCAAGCCCGAGAGCGTCACCTCGCTGCTGCATGTGGACCTGATCGAGATGGAATTCGGCTACGGGCTGATCTCCCTCGTGGACGCCTCGCAGGGCGGCGACCTACTCGACCGCATCGTGATGATCCGGCGGCAGTGCGCGCTCGACATGGGCATCATCGTACCCATCGTCCGGCTGCGCGACAACGTGCAGCTGGGCACCAAGCAGTACGTGATCAAGATCAAGGGGCAGGAGGTGGCCCGGGGCGAGGTGATGCCGGATCATTATCTCGCGCTCAAGCCCGAGGATGTGGACGAGCCTATCGACGGCATTGAAACCGTGGAGCCCGCATTCGGCCTGCCCGCGCTGTGGATCACCGCGGCGGCCCGCGAGAAGGCGGAGCTCAAGGGCTATACGACCATCGACGTGCCGTCCGTGATATCCACGCATCTGATGGAGATCATCAAGCGGCACGCGGACGAGCTGCTGGGGCGGCAGCAGGTGCAGACGATACTCGACACCTTGAAGCGGCAGCAGCCCGCGCTGGTAGACGAGGTCTTTCCCAAGATGTTCTCCATCGGCGAGGTGCAAAAGGTGCTGTCCAACCTGCTGCGCGAGAGCATCTCCATCCGGGATATCGGCTCGATACTTGAGATCATGGCGGATTACGGCGTGATCACCAAGGACACCGACATGCTGACGGAGCAAGTGCGGCAAAAGCTGCGCCGCGCGATCACCAAGAGCTTTATCCCCACCGGCAAGGCGCGCGTGGATCACGATCAGCCCGGATGTGGAAAAGGCGGTTTCGGCCAGTATCCGGCAGACGGATCAGGGCGCGCACGCCGCGCTGGAGCCGACGCAGATCCAGAAGCTGCTGGGCAATATCAAAAAAGCGGTGGAAAGCGCGCTCAGCCTTGGCATTACGCCGATGATGATCACCTCCCCGCAGATACGCCGCCAGATCAAGAACCTTTCGTCGCAGGTGTATCCCGATCTGATCGTGCTTTCATACAACGAACTCGAACAGGATGTACAAATTATTTCCGACTGGGTGGTGAGCATATAGCATGTTTGTAAAAAGGTTTCTGGCAAACGATATGCAGGAAGCGATACGCAAGATCAACAACGAGTTTGGGCCGGACGCGGTGATACTCGAGAACAAGAGCGTGCGCAGCAAAGGCGTTACCGGGCTGTTCAAAAAGAAGATGGTGGAGGTGGTCGCCGCATACGAGCCGGACCATCCCAAAAAACAGGCTCCCAGGAAGCCCGCGCCCGCCAAGGCGGAGCCCGACGCGCCCGCGCCGAAGAGCGAAAGCGCTCCGGACAGCGCGCAGACGAGCATGCTGGGCAAACAGGTGCAGGAGCTCAAAGACGTCGTTCAGGATTTTACAAACAAAATACGCATCGCCAACCGGGAAACAACGCTCACATATTCCTCGGAGGTATTGAGCCTGTACAACGGGCTGGTGGAGCGCGACGTTCAGGAGGAGATCTGCAAAGAGATCGCGGTGCAGACGCAAACCATTCAGAGCCGGCGCGAAGTGGATGCAAAAACCGTTGCGCAGCAGCTGGTATTTGACCGGCTGGGCGAGCCGATGCCGCTGAAGCTCAGGAAGTTTGAGCAGAACGTGCTGCTCTTTGCGGGGCCTACCGGCGCGGGCAAGACCACCACGCTCGCCAAGCTGGCGGGCCGGCTCAAGTTCAAGGAGCATCTCGAGGTCGGCCTCATCAATACCGACACGTACCGCGTCGGCGCGATGGAGCATATCCGCATCTATTCCGAGATCATGGATATACCGCTGATCAATGCGTATAATCCCGGGGAGCTCAAGGAGGCGCTGCAATCGCTTGCCGATAAGGATGTGGTGCTGATCGATACCGCGGGAAAAAGCGCCAAGGACGAGGGGTATCAGAAGGAGCTTGAGCAGCTCATTGAAGCGGCCCGCGCGGACGAGGTTTTCCTCGTGCTCAGCGTCGTGACGGGCTGCAAGGCCTGCAGGGAAGTGATCGACCATTATTCGTTTATAAACAGCTACAAGCTCATCATCACCAAGCTCGACGAGGTGGGCGTATGGGGCAACGTGCTCAATATTGCCGACTTCTCGAAGAAGGGGCTTTCCTATGTCACCATGGGGCAGAATGTGCCCGACGACATCCGCGAGGTCAATACGCTCAAGCTGGCCGGCAACATCGTGGGGGACGGGGAGGCGTGCTATGATTGATCAGGCGAGCGAGCTTCGTAAAATGGTAAGCGCCCAGAACAGCAAGCCGTCCCGCGTGATCACGGTAACCGGGGGCAAGGGCGGCGTGGGAAAATCCAGCGTGGCGCTCAATCTGGCGATCGCGCTGAGCCGCAGGGGCCACCGCGTGCTGATCATCGATACGGATTTCGGTTTTTCCAACATCGACGTGATGCTGGGCGTCAACACGCGCTACGACCTGCTCGATGTCGTCAAGCAGGATCTGGACATTCGGGACATCATTGAGCATGGCCTTGAGGGCGTGCAGTTTATATCGGGCGGCAGCGGCGTATACGAGCTGACGCAGCTCAGCGGCGGCCAGCTGATGAACATCGTGAACAACCTGAAGAACCTGGAGGACGTGGCCGATACGGTCATATTCGATACGGGCGCGGGCGTTTCGGACAATATACTGCGGCTGATACACGCGAGCCACGAAACGCTGGTCGTCACCACGCCCGAGCCGACCGCCGTGGTGGACGCGTACGCGCTCATCAAGATCGTCGGCGAGCAGGGAAAAAGCGCGAATATCCGCCTCATCATCAACAAGGCGGACAACGTGAGCGAAGCGGCGTCGGTGATGGACTGCATCGCGCGGATCGCCGAAAAGAACGTGGACGTGCAGATCGACAAGCTGGGCTATATCATGCGCGACGTAAACATGCACAAGGCGATACGCATGCAGGTGCCGATACTCGTGAGCTTCCCGAACTGCACGGCGTCCCTCAATATCAACAGCATCGCGTCCAAGCTGATCAAAATGTCGACGGCAGAGCCCGAAAGGCCGGGGATAAAGAGCTTTCTGGATCGCTTCCTGGCCAAAAATTCAATCTTTCCGGGGTGACCAATATGAAGCTAGACGAAATTATCACACTGGGTGAGCTCTTCGAAATCCAGATGAAGGATTTAACGGTACGCACCAAGCTGCAGGAAATTATTTCGGACAGCGAATTCGTCGTACTGCAGCCCACCGTCAAGGGCGTACCCGCGCGGACGACGGATCAGGATGTTTCATTTACCTTCTATCGCCCGAACGGATGCTTCAGCTTCAAGGCGCGGATGTCTCCTCCGTTCTTCAAGGACGATATCCGCTTTTGCATGGTCGCGCGCGTATCCGACGTCGAAAGGATACAGCGGCGGCAGTGCTACCGGCTGCCGATCGTACTCGACACCTTTTTATTCGATCCAAAGGAGGAGAGCCAGCCGAACAAAAAACGCTGGCGCGGCAAAACGATCGACCTTTCCGAAAAAAGCGTGGCGGTCAGCTGCTTTGCGAGCTTTGAGGAGGACACGCCGCTTGCGGTGGAGATCAAGCTGACGCCCACGAGCAAGCTTACGTTTCAGGCAAAGGTGCTGCGCTGCAAAAAGCCGGATAAGCCGACGGACCCGCACGAGGTCGTACTGATATTTACCAATTATGACGAAAGAGGCGGGGCGTTTTTAAGGAAATATATATTCAACCGGCAGATAGAATCGCGCAGAAATAAGACCTGAGGGGTTCGGAGATGACCATGAGAAATGGGGGGGCATGCAATGAGCAGAGAAGCTGATGCGGAAAGGCTTTGGGAGAGATACCACAAAGAAAAAACGGTCGAGCTGAAAAATGAACTGGTGATGCTTTATATCGGCCAGGTGAAAAGCATCGTGCTGCGTATGGTTCCGACTTACCGGGGCTACAGCAGCTATGATGATATGCTTTCCTGCGGTATATTGGGCCTGATGGACGCGATCGAAAAATACGATGCATCCAAAAAGGTGAAGTTCGAGTATTACGCCGCGATGCGCATCAAGGGTGAAATCATCGATAATATCCGCAAGCAGGATTGGGCGCCCTCCAGCCTCCGGCGCAAGATCAAGGCCATCAGCAACGCCTGCAGCGAGCTGGAACACCGCCTCCACCGCACGCCGATGGACGATGAGATTGCGGAGCACCTGGGCATGGAGGTGGATGAGGTGCGAAGAACGCTCGAAAAATCGCACATGTTCAACATCATCTACTTTGAGGAAATGACGCAGGACGACCATCTGTGGGAAAGCGCGGACCCCGATGAAACCATGGAGGAAAAGGTGGAGGGCAACGAGATGGTTAAAATACTCGGCGGCCTCATCGAGTGCCTTTCGGAAAAGGAGCGCCAGGTGATCACGCTGTATTATTATGAAGAAATGACGCTCAAGGAGATCGCGGGCGTTCTGGGGGTTTCGGAGTCGCGGGCGTCGCAGATCCATTCCAAGGCGGTGATGCTGCTGAGAGCGAAAATGGATACCGTCTACGCATCTTAGAGGTTGGGGGAAGGATATGGACATTACACACTTCGCATTTGCATTCTTTGTATTCATACTGGTCTGCTGCAGCATCTGGGTTTACGGCAGGGTGATGCGGGCGGATAAAAAAGGCGGTAAAAGCGGCTATGAAAAGGAGCAGCAGTTATTCAGGCTGTATCAGAATGTCGAGGATATGCTGAGCAGCTTCGAGGAATACGTCGAGGAAGCGAAGGCCGATCTTGACGGACGGCTGAAGCAGGCGGAGGCCGCTTTGGCAGGCGCGCGCCCCGTACAGGAAACCGGGCCCCCGCCGTTCGAAACGAAAAAACCCGCGCCGGAGGAAGCGAGGAGGCCCGCGCCGGAAGCGGTGAAAAAACCCGCGCCGGAGGAAATAAAGAGGCCCGCGCCCGGGGCGGTGAGAAACCCTGCGCCGGAGCTTGCAACGGAAACCAAAGGGCCTAAAAAGAGCGAAGCCGGCGGAGCGTACAAGCCAAAGTATAAGATCGAGGAACTGATCCCCCAGTATATCGAAAAGGGCATGACAAAAGAGGAGATCGCCAAAGCGCTCGGCATGGCGTCCACAGAGGTGTCGCTGATCATGGAATTAAAAAAAATGGGCGCGCCGGGCGATAAAGCCTAAAGCCGCGCCTGTTTTTATCGATATAACAATTAAGAGCAATATTATCTTGCGAAGGGACGTATTATGCTTCGATGCTTTTATACCGCAGGCACGGGGATGCTGGTTCAAAGGGACCGGATGGAAGTGCTGGCCAACAACCTGACCAACGTGGAGACGACCGCATATAAATCCGATTCCTTGATATCTTCGACATTTGGGGATATGATGATCGAGAGGCTGAACGACCCAAACGTTATCAGCGCCAACAATATCGTGGGCGCGCTGGGTACCGGCACGCACGTCGAAGCGGTTTATACCTCGTTTGTACAGGGCAGCGTCGAGGAGACGAATCGCCCATGCGATTTTGCGCTGCAGGGGGACGGATTTTTCGTGATATCCACTGCAAAAGGCGACCGGTATACGCGCGACGGCAGCTTTTCGGTGAACGACGCGGGATATCTTGTGACCAGCGAAGGGCAGTTTGTGCGGGGCAGCGGCGGCAGGATCTACGTGGGCGGCGACGACTTTAAAGTTGATGGGCAGGGCAACATCTACGTGGGCGGCGCGCTTACGGACAGATTCGAGATTGTGACGTTCGAGGACCTGGGCGCGCTGAGGAAGGACGGCGGCAATCTGTACTACAGCGTATCGGGAAGGGCGATTGCCTCAACCGGCACGGTGGTGATGCAGGGCTCGCTCGAAGGCTCCAATGTGGATACCGCGGAGGAGCTGACGCGCCTGCTTTCCGTATCGAACGCATACCAGCTTAACCAGCGCGTGCTTACGATCGTGGATCAATCGCTTGACAAAACGGTCAACGAAGTCGGAAGGGTAGGATAAGGCTATGCAATCTGTTTTCACCGCGAAACACGGGCTTCAGGCGCAGCAGCAGAGGCTGGATATCATTGCCTCCAACATCGCCAATGTGGGCGTAACGGGTTATAAGAGCCAAAGCACAGGCTTTAAGGATGCGCTTTATACGCAGATGGTCAATCCTGCGGACACGGGCAGCCCGGCCAACCTAAAGCAGGGCAGCGGCGTTCAAATTGCATCGGCCTACCGGGATTTTTCGGCAGGCACGCCGCAGGAAACGGGCCAGCCGATGGATCTGTACATTGAAGGGGACGGATTTTTACCGTACAAAACAGCAGCGGCGAAGTTCTATACACGCGCAGCGGCGCGTTCTCGGTATCGGCGGAGGCCGGCGGGCGGTATCTGGTAACCGCGGGCGGCAATTACGTGCTGGACACGAACGGCAACCGGATTACGCTGCCCGAAGACCAGGACAGCATATCCGTCGGGCAGAACGGCTCATTGGATTTTGGCGGCGGGGCCACCATTGCGCTGGGCCTTGCGGCCTTTACCAATAAGGACGGGCTGGCGCTGGTGGGCGGCGGCTGCTACGCGGCGACGGAGGCCTCCGGGGAAGCGAAAAGCAGCAGCGCAACGGTAAGGCAGGGGTATCTGGAATCGTCCAATGTGGATGTCAGCGTGGAGCTGACCGAACTGATCCGCACCCAAAGGGCCTATTCGCTCGCGGGCATGGTGCTGTCCACATGGGACGAGATGGTATCCGCCACGAATAACATTCGGTAAGGGAGGGGACGCAAATGGGTTCAAATGTTAAGCAATGCAGCCAGTGCAGGAAATTGTTCCAGTCGACGTTTGGTTCCGGCGTCTGCCCCGAATGTACAGAGGAAATGGACAGATATTTTAACGCTGTGAAGGATTACCTGTATAATCATCCGAACGCCAACGTGATTGACATTGCAAAGGATACGGGGATTGCGGAAAAAACGGTGCTGAACTTTTTGAGGGAAGGAAGGCTGTCTATCAACGGTGCGGAAGGCGTGTTTGAGTGCGATAAATGCGGCGCGCCCATCACGCACGGCAGGTTTTGCAGCGCCTGCCAAAGCAAACTGGAAGGCATATTGGGCAGCGCCTGCAGGCCAAGCGCGATCAAAAGCGAAGACAAGGGTAAAAACCCGAGCCCTGCGAAAATGCATATTAGTTTTGGGAGTAAATGATTTTATTTGAGGTGATATAAATGCGGATCGATTCAATTCCACCAAAAGAGCTGTTGAGCCAGTACATCCATGTGCGTGAAAAGGTTACCGTGGATAGTCCGGTATCCTCCACGGACCAGGCGGAGCTGACCAGTGAAGCCAGAACGTTTTCCGCAGCGCTCAAGGCAGCCAAGGACGCAATCGGGGTGCGTTCGCCTGAGGAACAAAAGCACATCGGGGAGGTTGCCCAAAGCCTTGCAAACGGCACGTATTCCGTGCCCGGCGAAAAGGTTGCGCAGAAGATACTGGGGAAATAGCCGGCTCTAAGGAAAGGGGATGAAGACTTGGAGCATTTGTTTTTATTACGGGACATATTGGAAGGCGAGGTAACCGCCTATGGCGAATTGCTTGCGCTGTCGTATCAGGAAAAAGAAGCGGTGACAAAAAACGATGTACAGCAGCTTTCGTCGATCACAGAGAAGGAGCAGTCGATTCTGGATACCGTCCGCAGGTATGAAGCCGACAGAAAAAGCCTGTTTTCCGCGATTCAGGCGGAGCAGGGCCTGCCGGACGGAAAGCCGACGCTGAAGGACGTTATCGAAACCGCGCAGGGAGAGCTGCGTCAACAGCTTCAGGGCCTTGCCGGAGAGCTTGAAGATACGGCGATGAAGCTGCGGCGCATCAGCAAGCTCAATAAAACCCTCATTAATTCACAGCTGCAGTACACGTCGCTTTGCATCAATCTGATTATGGGGCCGCAGACCCCGCTTGGCACATATTCCGGTTCCGGCCAGAAAAACGAAGAATGCGCCACGGACCGCCGTTTGGTGGATCAGGCGATATGAGGCAGTGATATGTCAGGAATATTTTATGGTCTGGAGATCGCCCGGAGAGGGTTGGCCGTCAGCCAGCAAGCCATTACGCTGACGGGCAACAACATATCGAACGCAAATACGGAAGGCTATACGCGTCAGCGGCTGGTTATTGAATCCCTTTATCCCAATACGCAAAGCCGCCTTTCCGGAGTGGTTACGATCGGCGGCGGCGCGGAGGTAACCGGCGTCAGCCAGGTGCGCAGCGAGTATATCGACCGCCAGCTTCGCGATGAGTACGCGGCACTCGGGCAATGGAACACGCGCTCGGAGGAAATGCAGTTCATCGAATCGATACTCAACGAGCTTTCCAAAAGCGGAAGCATCTCTTCCGCGCTCGCGGATTTTTACAAGAGCCTGGGCGAGCTGACGACCAAACCCGACAGCGTGGAGATACGCACCAATCTGCAGCAGAACGGCATCAAGCTTTGTGAGACGCTGGGGTACTACTACGACCAGCTCGTGGAAGCGCAGAATTCGTACAATCAGGCCATGTCGGTTACGGTGAACAAGATCAACAATCTGCTCACGAGCATCGCGAGCTATAATGAAGAGATTTACGGGTACGAGATGGGCGGCCAGAACGCAAACCAGCTTCGCGACAACCGCAATATGCTGTTGGACGAGCTTTCGAAGCTGGTGAACATCCGCTATTCGGAGGACGCGGATGGCAAGCTGACCGTGTCGGTGGAGGGAACCGCGCTGGTCAGTCACACGAGCACCACGCTGCTTACCGTCGATGACGACCAGACAGGCGTTGTATCGGGTGAATCGGGCTATTACTCGATCTATTACGCAGGCACGACAACGGATTTTGAATACAGCGGGGGGCAATTGCAGGCGTATACGGACCTGCGCGACGGCAACACGGTGGGCAATATCGGTATCCCTTATATGCTGAACAGCCTCAACGCGCTGGCACGGGGCCTTGCGCAGGAGTTCAACGCGGTTCATAGCGGCGGGTATACGATACCGTATGGCGCGGGCACATCGCAGACGGGCGTCAATTTGTTCGAAGTGCCGGCGGGCGGATATGCCGCGATTACGGCGGGGAACCTCTCGCTGTCCGAAGAGGTGCTCGAAAGCGTTTACAACATCGCGGCTTCCAGCAAGGAAGTTGACCTTTCCGCATCCGATACGCAGGAAGGCAACAACGAGAACGCGCTGGCGCTGTATGCGCTCACATCCAGCAAAACGCTTTCCACCGTGGGCAATTTTGAAGATTACGTCAAGAGTTTTGTCGTTCAGGTGGGGATCACCAGCGCGGGTGCGCAGGAAACATCCGAAAGCCAATCGACGATTGTGGAGAACCTTGAAACGCGCAGGGAATCCATATCGGGCGTGTCGATCGATGAGGAAATGATCAATCTCATTTCCTATCAATATGCCTACGCTGCCGCTTCGCGCGTACTGACCACCATAGACGAAGCGCTTGATGTTTTGATCAACCGCACAGGAAAGGTCGGCCTGTAGCCGTTTACAGGAGGGAATCATGCGTATTACGAATAATATGATGTCCAACAACTACTTAAGCACCCTTAATAAAAACCTCGCAAACCTGGTCGAATATCAGGAGCAGGCTTCTTCGGGCAAAGCCGTCAGATCGCTTTCGGACAATCCCGTGGCGCTGATATCGATTATGAACTGCAACGTCAAGCTCAGAAAAAACGAGCGCTACGAAGCGTCGGTGGAATCCGCGCTGACCTGGCTGAAGGAGGCGGACACATCCGTCTATCAGATGAACGGGGTGCTCCAGTCCGCCTACGAAACGCTCGTGCAGGTCAGCAACGATACCTATACCGCGGGGGACAAAGCCTCGGCTGCGGAGTACATCAAGCAGCTGCGCGATGAGGTGCTGACCATCGCCAACGGACAATCGAGTGACAAATACCTGTTTGGCGGGTATAATGTCAACAACGAGCCCTTTACGCTGGACAGCAGCGGGAACATACTCTAT
>AGTN01646839.1_pt1 | contig 13629 bp, 14 predicted proteins | sample 314218 | NCBI WGS metagenome assembly AGTN01 (sample SAMN02954264, study PRJNA73603) | bioreactor metagenome | biome: terrestrial; feature: non-aerated bioreactor; material: poplar woody material; isolation source: poplar biomass | place: USA | collected 2006-12 | reverse complement strand
CCACTTTTCCATTACGGAAAAAACGCTCCTGAAGGGCCCGCTCGGCATCAGGTTTGGCACGAACCATGTCGTCGGCCATGTGGGATTCGTCCTGTTGTCTATCTCATCGCTGATGTCGTCCGGAAGGTTGACCGTATACCCCTCCGCGATCTGCAATGTCGGGCCAATGCCCTTTACGATATTTAACCTGAGCATCGTTACCGGCATTTCGGCCCTCGTACGCCAGCACGACGAATAGCCGCCCGCACGGAAAGATACCGCATCGGCGGGCTTCCACGACGTAGCCTTAAGGCAGGCGTTCGCATCCGCCTCCGTCGCCTCATAGAACGCTTTGATAACGGCCCCGCCCTTCTCATCTCTTTCCTCGCCGGTGCCCTCAAGTATTGCCGGGCCCGAGTTTTTAAGATGGATGACTCCGCCCGCGGCCCTGCCTGTAAGCGCCTTTCCCGTTATGCGGAGCGCCGTCTGGGGGCTGATATATGTTCTGATATCGGCATATATCTGCGGTTTTCCGTTGGTCACCAGATGTGCGAAAAGCATGGATGCAGCATTGAGCGAGTCATTTTCAGTTGCAATGATATACGGTTGCCGCAGCCCTGTCCAATCAAAAGTGGAATTCAATATGACTTCCGCGAAATCACTTACCGGATAATGATCCGTCCAATGGCGCTGGCCCTGAAAACCCGCCGCGATCGCATTGTGGCCAAGGGCCTCCTCTGAAAAACCTTTTTCCTTAAGCGCTGGATTCCCGACCATGAGGTCTCTTATGATCAGTGTTATCAGCACCGATGTTTCCCAGGCGCGGTCCTTCGAGGCTCTTGAAAGACGGTTGGCCTCCAAATTCTCATCCTCGCCCTCAAGGCAATATTTTTTCACCCATGCCAACGCAAGCTTATATTCCTCTTCGTCGTAGATCTTTCTTTCTATGCGCCTGATCACTTCCACCATATCGACGCTTTCATTGCGCATGTTGAGGTATTCCATGAAGAAATCCTCATTGACTATCGAGCCGGCAATGCCCATGCAGACGCCACCGATAGACAGATAGGACTTTCCGCGCATATACGCGACCGCTGTTGCGGCCCTGGCAAAAAGAATCAGCTTGGGTTTAACGTCCCCGGGTATTTCATGATCATCCCGGTCCTGAACCTCAGCGCTGTATATTTTGAAAGCGGGCAGGCCCTTCTGATCGTGAGCCGCCGTTGCGCACGCGAGATAGACCGCGCCGCCGACGTCCGTGCCGTTGATACCCCAAATGGCCTTCGGGATGAGCGAATCCATATCCATGACCTCTGTGCCATAGCACCAGCTCCAGCTTATCGTCAGCGTTGCGCCAACATTCTTTCTGGAAAATTCATCGGCGCACATCTGCGCCTCCGCGACACCGCCGATGCAGATCGATGATACCGTACATTCAACGGGCATTCCATTTGGATATCGGACATTGGCTGAAATAAATTCGGCAGCCTTGTGAGCAATCGCCATGGTTTCTTTTTCGCGCGCTTCCCTCGCACCGCCGATCCTGCCATCCACGACCGGCCTTATCCCTATTCTGGGCAAAGCGCCAATCAGTCTTTCACGAACAATTATGTCCATTTCATATCCCCATAAATTATTTCTGTTTACCATTCATAACATAACCGACAGGTATACTTTAACCGCCTTCAAATACCGGCAGCAGCCGTGCGTGCGCGGCATCAAAAGAATTTTTTAAGTGCAAGTTGAATATAACACCATGCATTCTTTTAGTCAATACTTTTTTTATATATCATTATAAGTATTTATATATTTGTGAGTTTAGCTATTTTTGGCATCTTTTCTGCTCTTTTCGGCAGTTTATTTGCCCCCATTATATTTAAAATTATGTTGACAATTATATGTTTGTACCCTATATTACAATTATCAATAGTAATATATATTCTTTTTTAATGTTATTATATAAGTATAATCTTAATTCAGATGTGGATTTCAAATATATTGATCATCGACAAGGCTGGTAACACAACATGAAGGTTATTGGATTCGATCTTGGCGCAAGCAGCGGAAGATGCATGCTCGGCGAATATGACGGAAGGACGCTCAGGCTTAATGAAAAGCACCGTTTTCCGAATACGCCCGTATCCGTTCTTGGCCATCTTCACTGGGATATACTTTCCCTGCTCCACAATATATATACGGGCATAGGCATATGCTCCGAGGAAGAAAAGGGCCCGGTTTCACTTGGGATCGATACCTGGGGCGTCGATTACTGCCTTTTTTCGGAAAGCGGAAGCCTTATCGAAAATCCTTACCACTATTTTGACAATCGCACTGCCGGCACGCCTGCCGGTCTTGCCGATATGCTCGCAGACCATTCAATCGCGGGCGATCTTGGATTCGTGCATCCCCAATCCACACTTTTTCAGCTTGCCGCGGCGGTAAGGCAGGAACCCGAAACGCTGCTCATTGCGAAAAAGCTGCTTTTTATGCCGGATGCGCTGGCCTATATGCTTACAGGCGAATTCCGGACAGAACATTCCATCGCCTCAACATCATGTCTTTATGATCCCGTCAACAGACGCTGGCGGCGCAAGCTCATCTCCTCATTAAAGCTGCCCGCGTGGTTGTTTGGCGATTTTACGGAGGCGGGGACTCAATGCGGCCTGCTGCAAAAGCACATCACCGATGATTTTGGCGGCAAAGGGGTCAACGTTATCACCGTCGCGGGCCATGATACCGCTTCCGCAGTCTCGGTCATACCCGCGGACGAGGACTTCCTCTTCATCAGCTGCGGCACCTGCTCCATCACGGGCATATGCACCGGCAGCCCGGTAAAAATCAAGCCGTCCAGCAAAATACAATATGAAGCAAACGGTTCCGGCAAGCTCAGATACGTTAAAAATGTGATGGGACTGTTCTTTTTGCAGCAATGCTATTTGGAGTGGAAAAAGGAGGATCACTCGCTGGACTTTTCCATTCTTCAAAGCATGGCTGAAAGCGAAAGGCCCTTTAAGACATTCCTCAATTTCGAAGCGCCCGAGCTTCTTTCGCCCGGCAATATGCCCCAAAAGATTTCCGATTTTATTTTACGCACGGGTCAGCCTCAGGCTCAAACGCGCGGTCAGGTTGCCCTCGCCATATTGCAGACGCTTGCAATGTATTATAAGCAGCAGATCGGCATTTTTGAAAATGCCTTCGGAAAAAAGTTTAACAGGATATATATGGTAGGCGGCGGAATACAAAACACCCTGCTTTGCAGATTTGCGGCAAACGCCACAAAAAAAGAAATTGTTGCGTTTTGTCCCGAGGCGGCCGTCGCGGGCAACTGTATCACCCAATTACGGGCGTTGCGGGAGCTTGGCAATCAAAGCGAAGCTGCGGAACTCATATCCCGCTCCTTCCCAACGCGGGTTTATTTGCCATCCGATACCGAACCGTGGGATAACGCTTATGAGGATTTTTTAAAATTCAGTAATCAAAAAACGGAGGATATAATATGAAAACACCAAAACTGTTCGTCAAGCTTCCCGATTATGTCAGCACGCCCGACGGTATGGCGATAGACAGCAAGGGGGACCTTATCCTTTCCTGCCCTAATTTCGCCGACCTGAGCATGCCCGGCCTTGTCATGAAGATCGATAAAAACAAAAACATGACGAAGCTTTTCGAAGTACCCGTGCACCCCGAAACCGGCTGCGCGCGCCCCATGGGCATTGCGCTGGACGCGCATGACCATATGTATATCTGCGATAACCAGGCGTGGCCCGGCGATCCCGCCCGGCAATTCAAATGCCGAATACTGCGCGTCGAATTCGACGGAAAAAGAATTACAAAATGCGTCACCGTCGCCAACAGAATGGAGCACCCCAACGGCATAAAGATTAGGGGCAATTACATGTATGTAACCGAAAGCAAAATGACAAAAATCAAGCACCCCTCGGGCCTTCTCGTCAGCGGCGTCTATAGATTTGCCCTTGACGACGAAAACATCGATGTCGAAAACACGCTGGACGATCCCAATCTTCTCACCACGTATGTTTCACTGAACGCCGATTATCAATACGGCACGGACGGGCTCGCGATAAGCGCTTCAGGCGATCTTTATGTGGGCGTTTTCGGCGATGGCGCCGTATACAAAACGACGTTTAACGAGGATGCTTCCGTCAAAGAAACCGTGCTTTTCGCAAAAAACCCCGAGGAACTGAAATCCACAGACGGCATGACCTTCGATGACGCGGGCAACCTTTATATCGCTGATTTTAATGTAAACGCCATCGTCAGGGTCACACCTGACGGGACGGTTTCACGCTTTGCGCAAAGCCCTGACTGTGATGGTTTTGACGGCGGTCTGGATCAGCCGGGCGAGCCCTGTATCTGGGGAGATAAAATAATCGTTTCCTGCTTCGACCTGATCACAGGGCGCGAAGACACCTTCAATACACAGCATGAGCTGCCCGCAACCCTGAGCGAGCTCCCGCTCAATTAACGTTATGCTCTATGCGACTGCGCCGCGCGGGATATCACGGGCAGAAAAATGAACCGGGGCAAAACCGAAGCGGCCCTGCATATAAACCGCAAGCCCGGAGAAACAATGGAAGCGGGCCGGGCGGGCCAGGCCGCTCAGCCCGGTGGACAGCGGCACGGGCGAAGCCCCTGGCGCGTATGGATTTGTGGCGGCTCTGCCTTGCAGCGGCTATGCGTACAATCAAATTCCGGCGGTGTGCCCGAGCCTGAAATTTTCCGTGAAAGCCTTCTGCGACAGAATAAAAACACAGGAGGCTTTATTTGCAATTACGACATTAACGGGATAAAATACAAAATGAATGTTATGAGAAGCATGATTGATTAATTTAGGGGGCTGATTGTTATGTTACAGGCTATGATTAAAACCATGACATATTTCATTCCAACATTTCTGGTATTCGCCGTCCCGGGATTTTTTCTTTGGAAGCCTTTAGTACGCAAATTCTCATGGCGGCCCAAAACGACATTGGTGTTTCTACTTTATTTTGCCGTCGTTTTAGGCCTTACGCTCAGCCCTTCAGGAGGCTATTCGATTGCTTATCAAACAGGCCTTTCGCTGCCCGAAATAAGCGATATCACCCATATGATCAATTCATTTGAAGGACCGTTGAACATTTTGCTTTTTATCCCTTTTGGCTTATTATCGGTTTTGGCGACACGAAAATATTGGCAGTCGCTGCTGGCCGGTTTTCTGGCTTCAATTATTATCGAGCTTTTGCAGGGCATACCATTTATTTCACGTGCATCGGTCACGCAGGATGTCATTTCCAATCTGGTTGGAACTATCATCGGTGTCCTGATTGCCTGGTTGGTCAACTCATTAATATCCAGAAAAAAAGACGCAAAGCAAACGGATATATCCGAAAAATAGGGATTAAGACATAGGGATTGTGTTTAAAGCATGAAACCGAACCCTGCGCAAAATTATATTGTATCCAATATGGCGTAGCCATTGAGGGCATACAGCTGCTTCCTCTCGGGATTACAGTGAGCTTCCACCACCTCGGCGATATAGATGCAGTGATCGGAGACCTCCACGATGTCCGTCAGCCTGCATTCCATTGCGACCCGGTGCGCTTTAACCAGCTTCGCCGATATCGATGTCCCGTCGAAAAGCGCGATACCCAGCTTCTCCGGCTTATTCTCATTGCGGCCGGAGCAGGTGCCGCACCGAAACGCCTCCTTTTTCAGGCTTCCGTCCACGACGCTGAGCCCGAACTCCCGGTTTTCCGTATCAGTTCCCCCGTGTATCCCTTTTTGCTGAGGCATACCGCGATGGTGGCCGGGTGGTTGGAAACATACGTCCACCACGACAGCGCCATCAGGTTGGTCGTGCCGTCCGGCTTGCTTACGGATACCAGCGCGAACGGGTTGGGCGAGGTGAGCTTCTGCACCGCTCCGATATTGACTGCCATATGAACTCCTTTCTCTGCTCCAAAAGCAGATTCTCCCCGGTTCTGTAAAGCATAACCCCGCCGGGGAAGATCCGGGCGGGGCCTTCGCGTTCTCTTCTCTATCAAGGCTGCCCTTGACAGAAACTCTTTTTTTCCGGCAGGATGCTTCCGACGGCTTCTTTGTTCTCCCCTGCTAACGTCACAATATATGAAATGCGCGGACTCACGCAGGCCGCCTGAAACCGAAGCCGCGCGATCGGTTTCGCGCTTCGCTCACTCCTTCGCGTCCAGTTCAAACAGCTCGCCGAGCGATTTGAACAGCACCTTGAATTTCGCGTACTGTTTCTTGTAGATCTCGTGCCTGGCCATATCCGGCTCGAACGTCTTTCTGATCCGCACCATCGAATCTACCGCGCTTTCGACGCTCTCGAACACACCCGCCGCAACGCCCGCGAGTATCGCCGCGCCGAGGCACGCCGTATCCTGTGCGGAATACGTAATATAGAGCGTCTTGCCCGTGATATCGGCCTTGATCTGGTTCCAGACGTCCGACTTGGCGCCGCCGCCCATCGTGCGGATCTGCCCGACTTCCAGCCCCATGGCCTCAATCGCCTCGAGGTTGCGGCAGATGATGTAGCCCAGGCTCTCCATGATGCTGCGGATGAAGTGCGCGCGTTTGTGCTTGAGCGTCGCGCCGTAGAACACGGCCTTGGCGTTCAGATTGACATCGGGCGCCATCGACCCCTGCAGGTGCGGCAGCGTGATCAGTCCGTCGCTGCCGGGCGCGACCGTCGTTGCTTCCTTATCCATGAGGCAGTACGAGTCCAGCCCCGTCGCGTTCTGCGTGTTCACCGCGTCGATGCAGAAGCCGTCGCGGAACCAGCGCAGGCACATGCCGCCCGTCGTAAACGTGTGCATCATGTACGTGCCGGGTATCGCAAAGTAGTGCACCGGCATCAGCCGGTTTTTATCGTACGTCAGCTTCGCGGTCGGCACGCAGATGGCCAGCGCCGCGCCGATGTTCTCGGAGAATATGCCCGGGCGGATATTGCCCACGCCGATCGCGCCCGCCGCCTGATCGAGGCAGCCCGTGCTGATCCTGGCTCCGGGCGATATGCCCAGCGCATCCGCCATTCCGGGCAGTATCGTGCCCACCAGCTCGCCCGATTCATGCACCTCGGGCAGCCACGCTTCGTCGATACCGGCGAAGTCGAGCATCTCCTTCCAGTACCGCTTCGTGCGGATATCCCAGTACTCCGTCGAGGTGAGCAGCGAGCCTTCCGCGACGAACCTGCCCGTGAGCAGGTAGATGATGTAGTCCTCGAGCAGCAGGATATGCCGTACCTTAGCGAACAGCTCCGGCTCGTTCTCCTTCACCCACATCACCTTGGATACCGGCCAGCACGCCTCGAAGCTGACCTGCCCGGTCACCTCATAGCACTTCCCGTTGCCGAATTTCCCGCGCAGCTTGTCCGCCTGCGCGCCCGCGCGGTTGTCCATCCAGACGATCGCGTTGCGCAGCGGCTGGGCGTCGGCGTCCAGAAAGCAGAGCGTTTCGCCCTGTACCGAGAAGCCCACCACGGTGATGTCGCGCGGTTCGACGCCGCCCTGCGCGGATATGACGCGCATGCACGCCGCGATGGCGTCCATATACACGCCGCACGGCGCTTCCACCACGTTCGTTTCGGGCGTCAGCAGCGCGTACTCGACGACCGCCGCGGCCTTCTGCGCCCCGCTGTGGTCGAACACCGCGGCCTTCAGCGACGTGGTGCCGATGTCAAGCCCCAATATCAGCTCCGGCATGGTTGAACCTCCCGTCATTGATGCGGCGCGCACGACCACGTGAGGATCGCCTTTTCCCCGCCGATGTTGAACAGCTTATGGTCCTTGCCCTCGGGGACGAGCATGGCGTCCCCCGCGCTCAGGCGGTAATACCTGTCGTCCTGCGAAACGTAGCACAGCACCTCGCCCTGCACGCAGTAAAACACCTCGTGCGCTTCGCTGTGGCCCGGGTCCACCGCGCCGACGCCGCCCGGCGGCAGCTCGGACATGCCAAAGGTTAACTTACCGGTCTTGTAATATTCCCTGCAGACCTCCTGATCCTCCATCCATATCTTCGCGGCGTTTTTGGGCGTTACGATAATATCCGCCATGGCCGTCACCCCTTTCCGTCTGTTTTCTTTGCGCTTATTATACCATATATTATAAAATATCTCGTTACTGCGTCCTGACGTTATTCGGCAGAAGGTGAGAGCTCTTTATATTTACACCTTTTTCATATACGCCAGAACCTTATCGATCTGCTCTGCAATGGTACCGCCGAACTTGTTTTCAAAAAAAGCGCCGCCTATTGTAAACGCCCATGGATTGGCCGCCTTAACCTCATCCAATCTCTGATAGCCGGATACGCTGCCTGCAAGACAGACGGGCAAATCAATTTCTGCAACCGCCCTCTGATTCAGCATGACTGCGTCTCCGACAAAACGATATCCCAGCAGATCGATTCCAAAAACGCCTTCTTCTTTCAAGGCATTCCCTTCTTCTATGATATCCTCTATCGTACCCTTAAGTACGCTGGGCCTGTCTTCAATCTTTCCGACAAACGGCATATACTTTATGCCGTGGCCTTTCGCAAAATCATTGACCGAATCAGAGAACATGGTGCCCATGAGTATTTCAAACCCGCACGCCACCGCCTTTTGGGCGCCTTCCAGGCATTCCTTTTCGGTATAAGCCACAACCTCCAAAAAAGTCGTTTTCCCGGCATCCTTCATCATCCGGCACAGCTTCTTCATATCATTCAGAGGCAAGCCCTCTTCTTTAAATCCCCAAAACTTTGCCTGCGTATTTTTGCATTCTTCAAATACCTCGATTGCATTTTTTACCGTGACATCGTTATGCGTCAACATCACAATTAATTCTGACATTATTCAATATCCTTTCATTAATATAGTTAAACGATCGTATATCCGCCGTCAATCACGATGTTTGAGCCTGTCGTATAGCTTGAAGCGTCAGATGCAAGATAAATGACCGCGCCCGCCAGTTCATCCGGTTTTCCCATACGTCCGAATGGTATGAGGCTGCACCAGTAGTCCTTTCTTTTTGGGTCAACATTTTTGATCATATCGGTCGCTATATATCCGGGGCTGATAGAATTAACACGTATATTTTTGTCCGCCCATTCGACAGCCAAAGTGCGCGTCAGGTGTATCACGCCCGCTTTTGAAGCATTGTACGATGCCTGCCCCTGCGGAATATTCACAATAATTCCGGACATGGACGCGGTATTGATGATCGATCCGCCCTTGTTGCGGGCGATGAGGTGTTTCGCAAAAGCCTGTGCGACATAGAACACCCCATTTAAATTGACATCGATAACATGCTCCCAGTCCTCTGGTTTTGCGTCAAGCGCAGAATCCAGCACGCCCGTCCCGGCATTGTTAAACAGTATGTCGGGCGTTCCCATTTGTTTTTCTGTTTCATCGATGGCGGCGGCTACCTCATCCGGCTTTGAAACGTCACACACCAAAGACGTTGTTTCAACGCCATATTCCTTTGCTATGGACATCGCTGTCTCCCTGTGCGCGGAGCCTGCCAAATCCATAACGACGATATCCGCCCCCACACCGGCCATATGTTCGGCAACAACCTTGCCGATACCGCGTGCACCTCCGGTGACCAGTGCGACCTTTCCTTTCAGAGAAAACATATCAGGTTTATTCAATTTGATCCTTCCTTTCTTAACCACTTCAAATTGTGATCATTATTTTCATTGCGCGATCCTTTTGGTCTTCGATATACCGGTAAGCCGTATTATATTCGTTAAAGCCAAAGCGCTTTGAAACAAGCTTTTCAATTGAAAGCTTCCCGTTACTTATAAGCGAAACAGCGCGTTTCATGTCTTTTCTCTGGTACATCAGCGACCCTTGTATCCTAAGCTCATGATCCTGGACGATCCCCATATCGATGCTTGCATGTGACCCAAGCACACCGACGATCAGTATGTCCGTCGCCTTTCGGGCAACCTCAATCGCCTGGTTAAACGTTGCCTCCGAACCGACGCATTCTATAATTGCGTCCGCCCGCTTGTCACCATACCGTTTATAAAGCTCCGCCTTGAGCTCGGCTTCCGCCACGTTGACGCAGCAGTCGATACCGCACGCTTTTGCCATATCCAGCCGGAAGTCGCTTATATCCGTTATCATGACCGACTGCGCCCCGCATACCTTACATACCTGGGCAACAAGGTTTCCGATCGGTCCGGCGCCCAGCACAAGAATATCCTTACTCCGGATATCACCCAGTTTATCAACCGCGTGAACGGCAACGGCCAATGGCTCGACCATAGCGCCCTGATCATATGAAAAGTGATCCGGCAGCTTTAAAACCTTCCCGGCATCGATCGCAAAGTATTCCGAAGCGGCACCTTCCACCTGAAAGCCTAAAACCTTCAGATCCTCGCATACATGATCGTTGCCGTGCCGGCATTGATAGCATTCTTCGCATACGACCTGCGGCTGGAAGGTCACTTTATCTCCGACATTGAAATCCGTGATCCTGCTTCCTGCCTGTGCGATTTCGCCTGCAACTTCGTGTCCCTGTACAATCGGATATTCATTATATAGATGCACGCCATTATAAACGTGTATATCCGAGCCGCAGATGCCGATGCTTTTTACTTTTATCAGCACTTCATTTTCATTTATTTCCGGGATGGGAACGTGCCTTATTTCAACATTTTTATAGCCAACCACTACCGCTTGCAGCATATGATCCTCCAGAATATATTGATCAGCGCGCTTTCTTGTTGTTTAAGCTGTCAAATATAACAGCGAATAACAGCACCAGGCCTTTTATCATCAGCTGATAGTATTCATTGATACCCATGATTATAAGGCCGTTACTCAGAACACCTATAATCAGAACGCCTATGAAAGCGCCGAATACCTTGCCTTCGCCTCCAAGAACACTTACGCCCCCCAGTACCGCGGCCGTAAGAACATCCATCTCAAAACTTCTGCCAGCCGTCGGATTTCCCGAATTGATTCTTCCCATCATGATGATTCCGGCTATTCCGGAAAAAAAGCCGCTCGACATATAAGCCGTTATTTTGATTCTCGTCACGCTGAGGCCGGATAATCTTGCGGCTTCCTCATTGCTGCCTGTCGCATAGAAATACCTGCCGATATATGTTTTATTGAGTATGAACGCGCCGGCCAGCATTATGATAACCATGATGATGATCGGTACAGGTACGGGTCCAAGATATCCCTGCCCTAAAAACTTTAAAGATTCCGGCAAACCATAAACAGGGACTCCCCTGCTGATAATAAACCCTAACCCCTGCAAAATCTGCATCATCGCCAATGTTACTATCAAGGGCGGTACTTTTGTTTTGGATATTATGATACCGTTTATCATGCCGATGAATGTGGTAGCCGCTATTCCGATTAAACATGCGATAAAGGGATTAATCCCCAAAACAGATACCAATGTCGCTATCAGTACGCCGATAAAAGATAATTGAGAACCAACGGCTAAATCAATTCCCCCTGAAATCAGCACAAAGGTCATTCCAATGGCTACAATGGCCAGCATGGAAACCTGCCTGAATACGTTTATAAAATTTCCAATCGAAAAGAATAGTGGGTTTCCTATCGTAAACAGCGCAATCAGCAAAATCAAAACCAGTACCATTGCATACTTTTTAATGAGATTATTAATTTTCATTTTGATTTCTCCTTATTTATTACCCGAAGCATAGTCTAATATTTTCTCTTTGCCATACTCGGACTTTTCCATATGTATTATCACTTCGCCCTCTGCCAGTATTATCAATCTATCCGCTAATCCGATGACCTCATCCAATTCGGATGAAATCAATATGATTCCGATGCCGCTTTCCGCCAGCGCGTCTATCAGCCCATAAATCTCCTGTTTCGCGCCGACATCTATCCCCCGTGTAGGTTCATCGAATATAAGAATTTTTGAATTGCTGGCCAGCCACTTGCTTAATACGATTTTCTGTTGGTTCCCGCCGCTTAATGTCGCCACCCTCTGCCGTTCGCTGGATAACTTTACGTTCAAAGCGTTGATATACTCATCAATCACTATTCTTTCTTTTTTCGAGTCTACAACCAATAATTTGGAAATTTTTTTATTATGGGCATGCTGATATTCCACTTTACAGACAGGTTCAACAGTACGCCCTGATTTTTTCGATCTTCCGGAACCAACCCAATGCCCTTGCTGACGGCATCCTTCGGAGATTTTATCTTTGTTTCTTTCCCTTCAATCAATATGGTACCGGAATGATACGGATCGGCGCCGAAAATCATCCTGACTAATTCGGTTCTTTTGGCCCCTACCAGGCCCGCTATTCCAAATACCTCGCCTTTTCTTACTTTAAACGATATATCCTTTAACCCATTTCCATTCAGATTTTTCACCTCAAGAAGCGTATCCCCAATGTTGTTATTCCGCGAGGAAAATTTTTCTTTTAACTCCTTCCCGACCATATGATTAATGATGTCTTTTCGGTTGGTATCCCGCGTATTAAGCGTTATTACTTTTTTCCGTCCCGCATGACGGTAACCCTGTCAGAGATTTCAAAAATCTCCTCAAGCCTGTGCGATATGTAAAGTATCGTTATGTCCTGTTTCTTTAGATTCCGTATAAGCTCAAAAAGCTTTTCAACTTCATTATTGGTCAAGGGAGCCGTGGGCTCATCCATTATCAAAAGCTTAATATCTCTGGACAGGGCTTTGGCTATTTCAACAATTTGCATATAGGCAACCGATAACCCCTCAACTTTGCTTTTCGGCTCAATTTCTACATTGAAAAAATCCAGAATGTCTTTGGTTCTTCTTTCCATTTCTTTAAAGTTAACGATCCCCCCTTTTTTAATTTTATTGCCTAAAAAGAGGTTTTCCGCAACGGATAAAGATGACACCAGGTTGAATTCCTGATATATGACATCTATCCCCAGCGCGCTTGACAAACGGGGGGTCATTGACGCATATTCCTTATCCTCAAAAATTATCTCTCCGGAATCCAGCACGATGGCGCCGGAAATCGCTTTGATAAGTGTTGATTTCCCCGCTCCGTTTTCACCCACGATAGCGTGAACTTCTCCTTTTTTAAAATCAACCGAAACGTCATCAAGCGCCTTAACTCCCGGATAGCTTTTGGAAATATTTTTTAACGATAGAATAGTTTTATCAATCATTTGTTTATCTTCCTTTTTTATGGAGGGGCTCAATTGAGCCCCTCCATCTGATTAGACTGTATTCCTACTTGTTTGAGATGAATTCGTCAACATTTGACGCATCGATTGTCACCATATCGAAATACGTTTCTTTTACGACTTCCTCGCCCTTTATCAAAGCGTAAGCGGTCCGGATCATTTCTCTTCCAACTGTTTTTTGGTCAAGAGTGATCGTGGAGCGATAGATCGTGCCTTCGCTTATAAGCCTTAACGCTTCGTCCACCGCATCGACTGCGAATATGCCGAAATCATCCGTATTTTTGTTGGCCGCTACTACGGATTCATATACGCCGAGCATTCCCGCGTCATCTATCCCGCAAACAACTTTCATGTTGGGATGGGCTTCCATAAAGTTTTCACCGACTTCAATGCCTTCCGGCGTGTAACCGGCCTGTGCTTTGGCTACAACTGTTGCGTTCGGCGCATACTCCGCAAGCCCCGCTTCGATTCCTTCACCGCGTT
>AGTN01324952.1_pt1 | contig 13673 bp, 6 predicted proteins | sample 314218 | NCBI WGS metagenome assembly AGTN01 (sample SAMN02954264, study PRJNA73603) | bioreactor metagenome | biome: terrestrial; feature: non-aerated bioreactor; material: poplar woody material; isolation source: poplar biomass | place: USA | collected 2006-12 | reverse complement strand
TCAAAACGCCCTGTACGGCGACTGGCATTCGGCTCTGGTTTCGATGATAAAAAACCTTCTTTCGGACGCCGCCCGCCTCGGTAAAAAATCTCCGCGCGGGAACAAACTTTTAGCGTTCGTCGAAAAAAACGGCGCGGCTTTCGAGGGCGTCGAGCCCCGCCTCGTCAACTTCGATATCTGGCCCCCGAACATCTTCGTCCTCCGCGAAGAGGGCTCGTTCGATTTAGCCTGGATAGACCCCGAAAGATGTTTTTTCGGCGACAGGATAGCCGACTTCGTCTGCCTTGAATTTACAAAATTGTCTTTGGACGATAAGTTAGAATCGCTCAAAAATTATAACGCCGCAGCCGATATGCCTATTATCGTTGACGACAAGGCCCAGATAAGATATTATTCTATGCTCGGCTATTTGGGACTCGTTATGGAGGTCGAAAAATACGCCCGCTACACTCCCGCGCGCTTCGGCTGGTGGCGGAACGTATTAGTCTCCAAAATGCTCTTTGGAAAAGCGTTCAAAGCGCTCGCAAATTTCAAAAATAATTATGAGTAAGGTAAAAATCGAAATCGAAAATCTTTTGCTCTCTCCCGAAGGCGGCCTATTTTACAAGCTTGTGGAAAGGCTTCCCTACCCTATGCAGGTCTATCTGCCGGACGGAACGCTGCTGATCGCGAACCCGGCCTTTTTGAGGGAATTCAAAATCCCGTCCGCCTCTCTCGTCGAGGGCAGATACAATATTCTGAAGGACGAGACTCTCGCGGGCTACGGAGTGAGAGAAAAGGTCGTCGAGGCCTTCACAAAGGGCGAACCGGATACCATGGCCGGAATCCCGGCGCCCGTCCACGCCATAAAAAAATGGTTTCACCTGCCCGTCTCCGACGCCGAGTTATATTATCTCGACGTCTCCTCGGCCCCCGTTAAAGACGGCGAGGGAAAACTGTTATACGTCGTCCTCATTTTCGTCCCCCGTAAAAAGCTCGTCGACAGCAGGGAGGAGATATCGAGAGCCAAAGAATATATAGAGGCGCACTGGAGAGAGGAATTTTCGGCGGAAGATATAGCTTCGATAGCCGGAATGAGCTCCCAGCACCTCGCCCGGCTCTTCAAATCGAGCGCCGGACAGACGCCTCACGACTATTACGTCAAAATAAAAATCGACAAATTGAAGGAAACGCTCCTCGACGGGAACAGGAGCGTAGAGCAGGCCTTCTCCGACTGCGGCATAGTCTATCACGGCTATTACGCCAAATTATTCAAAAAAATGACCGGAACGCTCCCCTCGGAATATAAAAAATCGGCCGAGAAAACGAAAGACAAAATCGATTTATAATGTTCATATATTGACTTTTCCTCTCCCGTTTGCGTCTATAATCCGCCTAAAATTTATTATATAATAAATTATCCGTATAGCTGTAAGCTATCAGCTGAAAAGGGGATTATATGCGAAAATATTTATTGCCGATTTTGATCGTTTGCTCTCTTTTTTTGACGGCGTTTACTTCGTCCGAGAGGGCCGCGGAAGCGCCGAAAGCCGGGCCCGCCGGCCGGACGGCCTCGCAAAACTCTTTCCGCGGCTTCCCGGACAACGGTATGCCCGCTTATGATTTTGACGCCGATTTTATACCCGCGAGCGCGGAATACATACAAACTATCGCGTCCGTTCCCTCCTATACGGCCGCCACTTTTTCGCCGAATAAAATTTCATATCAATTACAGGACGGCGTTCTTTCCGTCGACGACGGCGCCGTTTCCGAAAGCATTACCTCGAACGTCGCTTCCGCGGGACAGCTGATCGCGGGAGGGACTCAAAAACTCCGTCCGAGCCGGATCATCGCGGAAGGCGGCTATGTTCCGATGAATCTTCTCGACGGCGCGGCGTCGCTTAAAGGGCGGACCGTACGGAACGGGATGATCGTAGTCGACCCTTCAAACGGCGTGGCCTTCAAAGTCGTTTCGCCGACGGTGTTCGGCGGCGCCGCGGAAAGCGTGCCCGGGCTTTCAGCCTTAACGGGGCATTACGCCGTCGCGCGGCCCGAGCTGACCGAGGTCGTCAAAGATTTTACCTTAGAGGAAGATACTATCGCGCTTACCAAAGGCAACATTGTCGCTTACGCGCCCAACGTCGAAAAAAACATTATCAAGAATCTTTCCTTAGGCGACCCGCTCAACGATTTCAAATATCTGTCGGACGATCCCCTCTTGCCTTTGCGGTTCGATAACGAACACCTGAACGCCAAAGTCGGCAATTCCAACTTCACGGTGATAGTCAGCGGCGGCATAGGGATCGACGGCATCGACCTCACGGGCAAGTATTCCTGCAACGGCGGCTATAAAGTGGCTATGACCTTGAAACAGGAAAGCTATTTAAACATAAAGATGGTCGCCGCCATACACGACGCGATAAGAATTCCCCTCGCGGGGCTCGAGGTAAATTTCGGCGTCGGCAGGGTGGCGCTCGGAATTTTTGCCGAAGTGGGCGTCGACGGCGACATCCAGCTGCAAATACAGGCGCGCGAAATGACGGGAATAACGCTCGGCGTTCACGGCGGCACAAAGCTATATATCCCTACAAGCGTACATAAAATAGCCAAACCCGAAATACATACCGACGGCGACGTCGACTTGTCGGGAAAAATCAACGCCTACCTGAAATTGGGGCCGATTGCCGAATTGCAGCTGTTCGGGTTTGACTTGGTCGGCGCGGGCGTGTTTCTCGGCGCGGGCGTCAACGTCGTCAAAGACGGAAAAACGCTTGACGTCACGCTTTACGCTCTTTTCAACGTCTATATAAAATTTTTAGGCGACACATATAATTTGGTAAATTGGCAGCTTGAAATTATGCACCGCAAACAGTCTGATACGGCGGGCTACCGCGTGAAGATAGTCGAAAGCTTCGTCGGCATGCCCGGCAGGGTCGGCGGTATCCTTGAAAAGCCCAAAGGCGGCGGACAGATGGGCTACAATCCCGCGGAAGGGACAGAGTACCGCGTTTTGGTCGCTAAAGAGGGCGCCGCTATCGACCCTAACGCCGAGGCGAAAATCGAGCAGGGTATCGCAAACGGCAATATCCGCGCTTACCCCTCGTCGGGCTACGCGATAATAAATAATGTCGGAGAGTTTTTCCAACGGGACGATAATATATTACACGAATATGAAAACGCTTATCTGGAATTCAAGATAGACGGCGAAAGCTATTATTCCGAGCCTTCGCCCGCGATGTTTCCGTTCCAAAAAATAATCATAACCGACGCGGATTATTTCAATGATTTTGCGGCGGGCCAGGTGACGCCCGTAAGAGTCATCAATTGGTACGCGCCCGAAAACAAGCCCTCGAACGCCCCCGAAGAGGAACAATATGAATATATGTATTACAGCGGCGGTTTGGTGAAATTGACGGCTTATTTCTACGGCGAGGGCGGCGGCGTTACCGGCGGAAGCGCGTCCTGTCGGACGGACGAATTCGGGCGGTTTGACACGAGCAAGCCCTTTACCGACAACGGCAAAACGACGGAAAATAAAATTTATGTCTATCCGAATACCTTCCATAACGAAAATTCGGCATATAAGGGGCAGGCTTTCCTTGTGACCGCGGACCATGACGGCGGCACGTTGTCGCAGGAAATATATTTTTCCCCCACGGCCTCGTTCGCGTTTTCACGAACCGTTGACGCGGATTTGACTTCCCACGAAAGATATTGGGAGGGCGATAAACTGATCGACCGGATGATTTACGACGAGTATATTCTGATCACCAACTTAAACGGCGTCAAAGCTCCCGATCAAGCGCAAATAGATTTTTCATTATCGGCGTTCTCCACGCAGGATCTGATCTACGAAAGCGCCCAGTTTCTGGCGCTGCATACGGGAAACGACGGCTGGCTGGTCGACCCGGTACAATATATCAAAGCCGACCCGGGGCATTTTGTGCCTTTGCTCGACGAATACGGCAACTATACAGGCGTTTCCGAGCTGCGTCAGCGGATAGCCGTCGAATGGGTATGGCAGCAGCATCCCAACCCTTCCGTCATTACTACGGAGGATAATATCCAAATGACCTCTTCGGGCGGCGCCTTCGACGTCGACGCCGAAGGCAACGGGCCTTTCGGCTATAGCCTCGTCGACGCGCCCGCGGCGGTTTTCATCGACGAGGACAGCGGATTGATAACCGTCGCGCCGGGGATTTCCGAAGGCTTCTATTCGTTCGTCGTGCGCGCCTACCCCAAAATCCTGTTTCTTTTGCCCGGCGCTCCCGACCCCAGGAAAGGCAATTCTTCCGTGCCCGCCGAGCAGGTCTTTATGCTGCATATCGTCAGCCCTATCATAGGCGAAGGGATAGCGCCGGTATTCGCGCCGCAGCCGCACGGCTACAAATTTGAAGACGACCTTCAACAGGGGGATCTGACGATCGGTTTCCCGCTGTCGCAGGGCGAAAACGCGGTGTATTCCTTGATAAGATCCAACAGAGATATCGCGATACCCTCCGAAATTTCCGTCAATTCTTCCACGGGCGCCGTAACCGTACGACACGGGCTTGCGGCGGGTAATTACCGCTTCGCGGTACAGGCGGTCAACGCCTACGGCGGCGATACGCAAATTTGCGAACTCAGAATAACCGACCCTTCCGTTACCTCGCCCGAAAATTTATCGGTAAACTATTTTATCCGCTTCGACCATCCGGCCGACGTCTACACAAACGACAGATTTTCGATAAACGGCGCGGAATATGTAAAATGGAATGAAAAGCTGACGCTTAAATACGAAAGCGCCGAAGTCTCGGGTATTGTCGTAGATAATTCCCCCGTCTGCGATAATTACCATTATATACGTCAAACCGATATGCCGCAGGAAGCGGTCGACGAAATAGCCGCGATGTTCGCGGAAAAACTTTCCGATTATCAGAATATGCGAACCTATTTGGGAGAGCGGCTCAATTCAACCGAAAAAGCGGCGGATATCAATAAATATGTTACCGACCCGGACAATTTTACCTATTTGAATTACGGCTCCGTCGTCGACATGCTGAATAATAAGAAGGGCGGAAATTATTCGGTCGAACTCGGCGGCCGGAGCGGCTGTCTTGTCACGGGCAAGTTTTTCGACGCGCTTAAAAACAACCCGAAAGCGAGTCTGAACTTCGGGCAGGAAGGCGTGGATATTTCCTTTAAGGGCAAGGATATCTCGACGGATATATCGTTTGCAAACGAGCTGTATAATTTCGGATTTTCCACCGCCGCCCCGCATAAAACGGAGATGCTCGCGGCCGCCCCGGACGGCTTTACCTATTCCTTCGACGGCCACGGCGCGCTCCCCGGCCTCGCGACCTTCGCCGTCGAGACAAATTTCTCGAAGGGCGAAGAGGTCAACGTTTACAAATTCGACGCGGAAACGAATAAATTCACGCTCGTCGCGGATAAAGTAAAGGTGGGCGCGGGCGGCCTCGTAAAGTACAAAAACAACACTCTGTCGGAATACGTGATCACGACGGGCACGATAGCCGGCGCGGAAATTTCGGAAACCGTCGGTATGCAGGGCGATCCCCTCTCCGCGGGAGAGATAGCCGCGATAGCGTCAGCCGCCGTAGTCTTAGCCGCAGTCGTAATCATCATTATCGTCGCCAAAAAGAAAAGAAATCAAGTGAAAAATTGAAAGTGGAAAGTGAAGGGAAAAAATACTGCCGTCCATTGCGGACGGCAGTATTTTTTGGAGCGGAAAACGGGATTCGCTCCGCAATTCGCCTGAAGGCGAACGCATTCGCGCCCCCGAGGGGTTGCTATCACGCCGGGGCGAATGGGAAAGGTAATACGATACCTTTCCCTTATATCGCCCGTTCGAATCCCTTCTTAATTTTCCAAATAAAAATATCGCCTTGTTGAGGCGATATTTTATTTGGAGCGGAAAACGGGATTCGAACCCGCAACAACCGGCTTGGGAAGCCGGGGCTCTACCGTTGAACTATTTCCGCGTAAAGCACTAACATTATACTATCGGTGATAAAAAATTGTCAAGACGCTTTTCCCTTGATATAATAATTAAGACGCTATGAAATATTTAATCGTTCTCGGCGACGGCATGGCCGACCGGCCGATAGAAAAAAATGAGCGGAAAAACTCCGCTCGAAGTCGCGGATAAGCCCGACATAGACCGAATGTCGCGTATGGGACAGGTTGGACTAATTAAGACCGTGCCCGACGGGATGAAGCCGGGATCGGACGTGGCCAACCTTTCCGTACTCGGTTTCGAGCCGGAAAAATATTACACCGGCAGAAGCCCCCTCGAAGCCTTGAGCATGGGGATAAATATGGGGGATGAGGACGTCGCGGTAAGGACGAATCTTGTGACGCTCTCCGAAGAAAAAGAGCCGGCGATGCTCGACTATTCCGCCGGCGAGATCTCTACGGAAGAGGCGAGGGAGCTTATCGGGGCCGTTCAAAAAGAATTAGGAGACGGGAAATTTTATTTTTACGCCGGAGTCGCTTACCGCCATTGCCTGATCGTCAAAGGCGAGGTAAAGGCGGAGTTTACTCCGCCCCATGATATATCCGGAAAAAAGATAGCCGCGTACCTTCCGAAAGGCCTCGGGAGCGAAATTTACCGCGTCTTAATGGAAAACTCGCGGCGAATATTATCCTCTCATCCCGTCAATATTAAAAGGATCGAAGAGGGCAAGCGTCCCGCGAATTCCTTATGGTTCTGGGGCGCGGGAAAGCGTCCGGCTCTCGATTCCTTCGAGCATAAATTCGGAATCAAAGGCGCGGTGATCTCCGCGGTCGACCTTCTGAAGGGGATCGCCAAGGGAAGCGGTATGAACGCGCCCGACGTGAGAGGAGCCCTCGGCAATCTCAAAACCGACTTCGACGCTAAAATAAGAGCGGCGATTGAGGAATTCGAGAGCGGCGCAGGCTTCGTCTACGTCCATATAGAAGCTCCCGACGAGTGCTCTCATCAGGGCGATCTCGAAGGAAAAATCAAGGCGATAGGGAAAGTAAATTACGTCCTCAAAAAAACTTTGGGAGTACCTTGAAAGATCGGGCGAAAGCTACTCGATAGCCGTTCTCCCCGACCACGAGACGCCTATTTCGACAATGACTCACGGAATGAGTCCGGTGCCATACGCCCTTTATAATAATAAAAAGCCTTATAATTCGGGCCTCGATTTCAACGAAAAGGAAGCCGCCAAAGGCGTCTGTCTCGAATCCGGCCCCGCGCTTATCGAACTTATGTTGAGGAAATAGATATATGATAACATCCAAAGAACTCCGTGAAAAATACCTCTCGTTTTTTGAAAAAAACGGGCACGCGATAATACCTTCGGCCTCGCTGATACCGGATAACGACCCGACCGTCCTCTTCACGACGGCGGGGATGCACCCGCTCGTTCCATACCTTCTCGGCGCGAAGCACCCGCGGGGGAAGAGGCTCGCGGACGTTCAAAAGTGCGTCCGCACAGGCGATATAGACGAAGTGGGCGACGAGACGCACTGCACGTTTTTCGAGATGCTCGGCAACTGGTCTCTCGGCGACTATTTCAAGGCGGAGAGCATAGGCTGGAGCTTCGAGTTTCTGACGAAAGAGCTCGGGATAAAAAGTCAAGACCTCGCCGTATCCGTCTTCGAGGGCGACTCGGACGCGCCGAGAGACGAGGTTTCCGCTTCCAAATGGAAAGAGCTCGGCGTTCCCGCGGAGCGGGTATTCTATCTTCCCAAAAAGAATAATTGGTGGGGCCCCGCCGGTCTGACCGGCCCCTGCGGCCCGGACACCGAGATATTTATCGTCAGAGACCAGGCTCCCTGTTCCCCCGATTGTACTCCCGCCTGCTCCTGCGGAAGGTACGTCGAAATCTGGAACAACGTATTTATGGAATACAATAAAAAAGCGGACGGCTCGTTCGAGCCTCTGAAGCAGAAGAACGTCGACACGGGAATGGGACTCGAAAGGACGGTAGCTATGCTGAACGGTTATCCTTCCGTCTACGAAACCGACGTCTTCGCGCCCGCCGTAAAACTGATAAAAGAAAGGTCCTCGTCCTTCGATTTAAAGGCGGTCAGAATAATAGCCGACCACATCAGGACGGCGACCTTTATGCTCGGGGACGAGAAGGGAGTGACGCCCTCCAACGTCGATCAAGGGTATATCCTTCGCCGGCTGATCCGCCGCGCCGTTCGCTACGCTCGTCCTTTGGGCTTTCCCGCCGAGCTTCTCTCCGAAATAGCCAAAACCTATATCGAGGTCTACAAGGACGTTTATAAGGAGCTCGAGATTAATTCGGAAAAAATAGCTTCAGAGCTCGATCTCGAAGTCAAGCGCTTCGAGTCGGCGCTTCAGCAGGGCCTGAAGGAGTTTGAAAAGCTCCAAAAATATATACAGAATAATAGGATCTCCGGCAAGGCCGCGTTCAGGCTTTACGACACCTACGGCTTCCCCGTCGAGATGACCGAGGAGCTCGCGAGGGAGAACGGGATAACGGTAGACCGCGAGGGCTACGAGGAGTGCTTCAAGGAGCATCAGCTCAAGTCGCAGGCGGGCGCCGAGCAGAAATTCAAGGGCGGCCTCGCCGACCATACCGAGGCCACGGCCCGTCTTCATACGGCGACTCACCTTCTTCTCGCGTCCCTCAAAAAAGTTTTGAAGGACCCCTCGATACGGCAGAACGGCAGCAATATCACCGAGGAGCGCCTCCGCTTCGATTTCAACTTCCCCCGCGCGCTCACCGGCGAGGAGGTAAAAGCGGTCGAGACAGAGGTCAACCGCGCGATCAAGGCGAGAGTGCCCGTCGTCTGCGAGGAGATGCCTTTGGAAGACGCTAAGAAGAGCGGCGCTACCGGCGTATTCGAGAGCAAGTACCACGAGATCGTCAAGGTCTATACCGTCGAAGGCTTTTTCAAAGGAAATTTGCGGCGGTCCTCACGCGAACAATACGGGAGATTTGGGAGCCTTCGAGATCGTAAAGGAGCAGTCCTCTTCAAGCGGGGTACGCCGTATCAAAGGCATATTAAAAATTAAAATTTTCATATCCTATCCTCAGCGGAGGAATTATGAGAAAAGATAAAAAATGGCTCGCGTTTATGAGAAAGAGGCAATCGCAACATATCGAAACGGAAGAAAATCTAAAGAAATCTTGACTAATCGCCCTCTTTAAGATAAGATTTTATCAGTGGCGGCTTCAAAGAAAAAATATTCATAGATCTGATCGTCGCGTCCCTGATAATCGCGGGGCTGACCTTTTTAGCGCCGTACTGGTATCGGCTTTTCGGCGGTCTGGCGGCGAGGATAGCGGCGATACTGTCTTTTCAGGTTATTCTCGCGCTGATCGTCATAATCTTAAATTTTGCGGAGAGGGAGAAGCTTTCTTCTCTCGGATTTAAGAGAGGCGGATTAAGCTCTCAGATAATCGCCGGAACGTCGGTTTTCGTCGTCCTGTCGGTCGTCTTCATAGGCGCGCCCCTTCTCTTCGGAATCAAATTACAGGATTTGCTTCCGTCGAAGGACGGGTCTGTCGCCTTTTTTTATAATTTATTACCTCTTCTTCGTAGGATTTTCGGAAGAAATAATATTCAGGGGCTACTATTTTTCCCGCATAACTAAACTATCGAACAAGTGGCTCGCGGCCGCGCTCTCATCCCTTCTCTTCGGCCTGTGGCACCTGATTCTCGGCTCCGTGGCGCAATTTGCGGTCACTGCTTTCATCGGCCTCGTCCTCGTCTTCCCGCGCCTTTTCTTGAAAAATTACACGACGCTTTCCGCCGCGGTAGGCCACGGCCTCTACGACGTCCTTCTCGCGCTTCTCAGCTATTTTCTTTTATAAATTTTTTTTTCACGCATACTATTTCCGAAATAGTATACGATGCGAAAGACAAAAGCCTTGATCCTCATCATATTTTTCGCCCTCGCGCTCGCGGCGGCGTTTGTTTCGTGCAAAAAGAAATTAGAACCTCCGCCCGAAGAGGGGTTTATCCCGACTCGCACGGTCGCGACCACCAAACTCGTAAGCTACGAGGGCCCCTCTATAATGGAGCCGTTTTCCGACTATACGGTCAAGGTCGAGGGCGTAGACCAATTCGTCTACGGGACGAGGATCAACCGGAACAGGATATTTTCTTTCACCTCTCCCGAAACTAAGGCGGGAGTGGTCATTTTTGATTTTGAAGGAAGAGTGAAGGTCGAAGTGACGGTCAACGGAGCGGAGACTATAACCGACGTAGCGGTGCGCCCGCTCGCCTACGGGATAACGCCGGCCGTGACGGGAAATAAGGCGGAATTTTATCTCGAATACCCCGCTCCCTATTCCTTCGAGTATAAAAAGGACGGGCAGGGAGTCGCATCCGATAACGCCCTCCATATCTTCGCGAACGAGCTTGAAACGGAACCCGTCGATCCCTCGGACGTTCCTTCGGACACGCTCTATATCGGTCCCGGCCTTTACGAGGCGGGCGCGATACCCGTTCAAGGCTATAAAACTATATATCTCGCGGGCGGCTCTTACGTCTACGGCCAGATAAGGGCGGAAGCCGCGTCCGGCCTCAAAATCAGGGGGCGGGGAATTCTCTCCGGCTCGATTTACAGGCGCGCGACCGCTTCGGAATACGTTTTGCCGATCGAGATCAGAAATTCATCCGGTATCGGGATAGAGGGGATAACCATCCTCGATCCGGCGGGCTGGGCCGTCACGATCTATAAATGCGACGGCGTAAACATTACTAATTTGAAGATCATAACGGCGAGGGCGAACGGCGACGGAATTTCCGTTCAATCCTCAAAAAACGTCACCGTAACGACGGGATTTGTGAGAAGCTGGGACGATTCGCTCGTCGTCAAAAACTACGACAGGGGGAACACGGAAAACGTCCTCTTCGACGGCGTCGTTATCTGGACGGACCTCGCCCAGAGTATGGAGACCGGCTTCGAGACCAACGGCGAGAGGATGACCGGCGTCGCTTTCAAAAACGTCACGATCCTCCACAATTTCCACAAGGCGGCGATGAGCATACACAACTCGGACGACGCCGATATCACAAACGTCTCCTACGTAAATATCACTCTGGAAGACGGCCAGATGCTCGGCGACAACCGCGCGGACGGGCAAAACGACTATCTGATCGATATGACGATAGCTTACAGCCCGGACTGGTCTAAGCAGGCGGCCAAACGGGGCAGGATCTCAAACGTCGTCTTCAACAATATAAAGGTTTTGAGCCTCGCGGACACCGTTAAATCCCGAATGAACGGCGACGGCCCCGCTACGGGGATAAGCGGAGTGGCGATAAACAATCTCGAAATCGAAGGAAGAACAGTTACCGATACTTCCGCGCTCGGGCTCGAAAAGAACGACTTCGCCAGCGGCATAACCTTCGCGGGCTCGGGAACGGTGACGGGAGCGGGAAAGCGCAGGGCGTATATTCTCGCCCTCGCCGACTCGAACGTGGAAAAGACGCTTCGCCAAACGAAGGCGCAGGAAGGGCTCGAAGTGCCGCAATTCGCGATCTCTACGGCGGCCGAGGGCTATATGGGCGAGAAGCTCGACGTCTCGGACGCTTCGGTGACGGCGACGCACGGCTCGGGCGATACGATCGCGGCGGTCTACGACGACGGCTCGGGAATAATGGAGACCGAGGGAGGAGAGCTGGAAAACTTGCTCGATTCCGACAGAAGCTCCGAGTGGATACCCGGCCCGTGGCAAGGACAAGGGAACGAGTTTTTCGCCCTGACCTTCGATTTTGGAAAATCCACAAAGCCGGGAACCGTGCGGATATATTTGCCGCAAAATTCCGTCCTCGTCCGCGCCTTCGACGTTTCGGTCTTCACTAAACTGACGGCGGACGCTCCGGGCTTCGCGCGCTCGATGTCCTTGAAGGCGTATAAAGCCTCGCCCGCGAGCGGCAACTATTTCGATATCAAGCTGCCGCCGGCGCTCGAGTGTTTTCAGCTTCAGCTCCGCTTTTTCAGGACTTCGGGCCCGACCGCGCCCGAGCCTTTCAAAATCGCCGAGATAGCCTTTTATCCGACGAGCCTCTCGACGGGAAAACCGATAATAGCCTCGACGCCCTACTTCGACGTCTACAAGCCGGACAATCTGACCGACGGCGTCGATTCGTCCTACTGGGAAGCCGTCTCGGCTGAGGCGTTCGCGGTGGTCGACCTCGGCGCGGTCTATCGGATAAGCCACATAAACCTCTGCCTTCCGCCGCTCGGAACATGGGAAGCGAGGACGGAGACGATAACCGTTCTGATAAGCGAGGACAACCTAAATTACTCCGTCCTCTTCCCGCAGGCGGACTATAATTTCGACCCGCGCGCCGGAAACTTCGCAGGCCTCGCCTTCGACGAAATTCCGGCCCGCTATATCAAGCTCGTCTGGTCTTCCAACACTTCGGTAGGGGGATACGGGGCGCAGTTATCGGAAATTTATGTTTACGGACATTAAAAATATTCAGGAGGAAAACAAATGAAAAAAATCAAAATAGGCGCGATCATATTCGTCTTTACGGCTTTGGTCGCGCTGACCGCGATTATGCCTTTTCAGGCCTTCGCGGTCACGGTAGACCCCGCGAGAGCCTTCTCTGCGAAGTACGACAGGATGTTCGAGAACTTCGACAGGACGGACTTTACCGATCTGACTCTGACGGGCGGCGCGTCTGTCGCTCCGACGCATCCATATCTTCACGCCTCTTTCGAGGACGGAACGACCGATTCGCCGGATCACGCGCTCTACAAGGAGGGCCAGCCGGACAACGACGCCGCGCGCGGGAATCTCGTAATAATAATGCGGTCTCCGGACGGCTCGGCGGCGCTTTCCGAGCTGATGCTCGGGATAAGAAGGAGCGACACGGCCGGAGTTTACTCTAAGGCCTTTACCGGCCTCAGGGACGGCACGGGCGCAAGTCTTCCCGCGCTCACCTCGAACTTTCAGAAATATATAATCAGCTTTTCAAACAGCTACGAGGATACAGAGGTATTCCCGGGTAACGGCGAGAAGGTCAACGAGGGAATGGCTCAGGGTATCCATATCTTCAATAATACGGGAGACGCGGGAATTCTCGATATCGAGCGGCTCTACTGGACTACCGACGCGCTCGACAACAGCGCCGCCGCCCGAAATATTTTGAACGACTTCATAGGCGGCGGGACCGTCACGGAAACGATGAACAGCGCGTGGTGGGCCGGGAGCGGCACGGGGTATATCGTGAAGCCGGAGCTTAATTTTTCGGGAGCCGGAACTGCGGAAATCGTGCACGCGGATACGGCGAGCGGAAATTACGGCTATATAGTTATCGGCGCCTCGGGCGACACGGACAACCTGAAAGTCGCTTTTTGGAACGGCACGGCCTTCACGGCCGAGGCCGACTATTCCCGCGCGCTGGAGCTTCCCTTCGCGACTACCGGAGTAAAATTTACGCTCTCCTCTGGAGACGCGGCGGTAACTTCGATATTCTTCACCAACTTTAAAGTGGGCGTTCCCGCGACGGGATACCCGATAATCGATCCCGCGCACACGATGCTCTTCGAGAGCTTCAACGTCCCTCAGTCGGTCTTCTCCGACGTATACGAGGATATGGCGGCCCGTCCCGAGCCCGCGGCCGCGGGAGTATGGTATAGGCTCTCCTACGCCCATCCCGAAAAGATATCAATTAACGGCGGCGCGCTCACGCTGACCGGCGAAGGCCTCGCGGCGGACGCCACT
>AGTN01531561.1_pt1 | contig 13701 bp, 14 predicted proteins | sample 314218 | NCBI WGS metagenome assembly AGTN01 (sample SAMN02954264, study PRJNA73603) | bioreactor metagenome | biome: terrestrial; feature: non-aerated bioreactor; material: poplar woody material; isolation source: poplar biomass | place: USA | collected 2006-12 | reverse complement strand
GAATACACCGTTCCTATATAGTGGCCGTATCACGAATAAAAGCCATAGAGTATAAAAGGGCCATCATCGGAGAGAATTTATCTTTACCTATAAGTAATTCTTATTATGATGCTTTATACGATAGTCTGGTTTCAAATCACATTGTCAAATAACGTTCTAATTAAATTTTCTTTTCATGAACCATTGGTCAATAATTGAGCAATTGAATGTCAGCATGAAATAGGATTCTTTTATATAACTCGCCGGCGCGGATAAAGAATTTCCGTATTCTAATGCAATATTCAATAAACTCCCATTGGCCGGTAAACTGTATCCGGCCGAAACAGAGTAGTTATAAGCATTCCCTCCCCCTACCTGTATATAAGATTTAGAGAAAGATGCTCCAACTTGCATTTGCTGTTGATCCCTGAATCCATAAAATCGATTGCTTCCCAGCGTATAACCCAAACCGGCATTAATCCGATACGAATCTACAATTTTAACGCTGCTAATGCCGGAATCAATTCCCTCCCACTTTTGATACTCGAAGTCCATGCCCCAGATGATCTTTTTACTGTCACGGGAAAATCCTACTCCAAACGTTTCCGGAATAAACTGATCCGTAGACCTGTCTTTTCTTCCTGGATCAAATTGTATCCGTTATCATATACTATTGTTTTATTATTCATCGATATGTTTTGTTTATAACCATAGGTCGCCCCGAATGTCAGGCCTTTTCTATGATACTGGATTCCGAATGTATTATAGAATTGAGAGACGCGAGACTCTTTTTCGAAAAGATACTCCGATTGATTTTCAGTTTGCTTTAATGTTCCGCTAATATATTTTGTATGCATACCTACGGAAAAGTGATTTGTTATTTTAATACCATTCGACAGATATAATTCGTACAATCCTCCGCTTCCTTCAAGATATACAGCTTTTGTATCTGTTGATCCCTCGATAAGCTCTTCGCTAAATATTCGATAACCGATATCACTGAATGGTTTTATTCCTAAAGAGATTCCCCATCCGGGTGCAAGCCTGAATCCGAATGATAGCTTTTTCAGATTTCCGTTAAAAGCGTCATCTTTCTTTCCTTTCCCTGTAAAATGGGATTGTTTCCCTGCTACTGATAAGTCAAATATAAATCTTAAACTATCGAGACCACTAATTCCTGCAGGATTTGCCATATTCAAATAATCAAAATCCCTCACTCCAATTCCGATATTAGACATTCCGGCAGTCCTTCCGTAGTCTCTATTTTCAATTTCCCCCAGTCCGAGCATGGAATAAGGGGAATAGGTCGCTTGCGCCTGCATGTTCAAAATAAAAGATATCGAAAATATAACTGTTATAAAAGATCGTTTTTTAATCATTATCATAAACTATAACATATATAATTAAATGAACCCTGTTTTCCTCATTCGAAAACGATGAATCCCCCAATACTAAACTTTTTAAAGTATTGTTTTTTTCGGTATCGTCCAGAAATAATTGTAATGATGATTTATACATTCCTATCAAGCCTAACTCATATTGCAGATAACTTGTTACATCAAATGCATAGTATGTGTTTCTATTGTAGATTTTATCCTCGACTAAGGTACCGGACTGCACCGTTGTTGTACTCGGATCTGTATATATATCTATTGCCTTACCGTTTTCATCCAAATAATTCAATGAAAGGTTTGCAGGCAGGGGTGTAAAATCGTTATATGTCCCTGATACGGGGTAAACATAGAGGATTGCTGAAGAAATAATAACATAGTCTCCCAGTTTTAGTATTTCATTTAGATCCGGAAAGCTCAGTTTTGTATATAACCCTGTTAATCCCTGTAAATGGACTTTATTATCAGTCTCCGCAGACGGTAGTGGGTTGTTATAGCTTAGCGAATGCAATAATGTGTTGCTTCTATCTGCCTCTATTTGAGAAAATGCAGTACTTGTATGTACGGTCATGTCTATTTTGTTTTCTTCGGTAGTGACAGCCCCTATGGTTGTGTAATGAAGCCTTATGACCGGATATTCCTCATCGAGCACAAAACTGTTGACGGCGGCATTATCGTTTATTCCCGGAGAAAGTTTTATCCCTTTGAAATAAGTCCGGAAATTGTCATACGTTTCCAATAGATCGGATTGGGCCTGCATCAGGTTAATCAACTCTAATCCGAATTCATCGGGTAGCCTTAATTCTAAAGTACTGTCGTTTTCCCAATGCTCCTCCGGCCTGCTAAATTGATAGGTTACCCACGGGGCTGTCTCGACAGGAACAGATGAGGTGGTATACAATTGGCTCTTCTCATCTAATTCTATAATTTGTTTTAGCTTGTATATATTGATTGTTTGCATTTGAGTTGTATCCCCATAACTAACGTTATCATATCTCAGAATCAAGGAAATAGAATCAAATTTAACCGTGACGGTGGCATCGGGACCAAATTCCGACCTGCTGTAATCAGGCGGGGTAAAGTCTAAATAAGAATGAGCTGTAATAATTCCAAAGTCAGATGAATCATAGTTACCTTCAAAGATTCTGGACAACCCTGTTGTTACGGTTGAATCACTTAGATGAGTCTCCAGATCAACAGTACAGTCTTCTATAAGCATATTTCTTCCATTCCCCGCAACTAAATTATCCCCCACAGAAAAATGATCACTAATACATGATACGAAGAAAATAATACATAATAAAAAACACGATGGAAATTTCATACGATTATTCTATTTTTTTACATTATGGTGCATGGAACGCTTTTTGATTGATTGATTAGAATTATCAACTAGGTACATCATCACATAATTAAATCGACTTACATGCTCGTTTCATACATATGTCTTTAGATGACTCAACAAAGAAAGGCCAAAGAAAGATGATGGGAAAATATAATCGATGAATCAAATTATTCCCTCTTTGAACTATTCTTTATATGCTATAATGTTCGTTTTTACGAGAAAGAACCTGCCGTCAGCCGGTTAGCGATGATTTTGAACCATTCATCGTCCCCTAAACGACATTCGTCGATATTTTTTTTTCAAAAATAAGAGTGTGTATATCTTTGCAATTACCTGAATTAAAACAGTAAAGTATTAAAATATAAATAAATCCATATTGTTATGAATAATCGAGTCAAATTAATGGCACTTTCTTTTTTTTATTAAGCTTCTTCTCCTGTTCTGATGACAGCGATAGCGACCTGGTTGGGAACTGGATCAGACGTTCGGACTTCGGGGGGCCAGTCCGGGGACTTGCTTCCTCTTTTGTAATAGACAGAAAGGCTTATGTAATCGGAGGCTATGACGGAAGAAAAAGATTAAATGATATTTGGGAGTATAATATTGATCAGGGTTACTGGACGCAAAAGGCTGATTTCCAGGGCGCGGCCAGAAATTCTGCATTTGCTTTCGCGTCTGAAGATAAAGGCTATTATGGAACCGGAACTGATGGAACAAATCATTATAACGATTTCTGGGAGTTTGATCCTGTCAATAATCAATGGACGCAAAAAGCCGATTTTGCCGGTGGCGCCCGTTATGGCGTTACTGCATTTTATCTGAAAGGGATCGGCTATGCCGGTACCGGTTATAGTGCCAATTATTATATGGATTTTTATAAATATGATCCCGCGACAGATACATGGGAAACCGGAGTGAGTATACAAGGGACAAAACGTGCTAATGCCACCAGCTTCACTATAGACAATAAAGCATATGTTGTCGGAGGTATAAATAACGGTACTTATCCGTCCGATTTTTTGGATGTTCGATCCAGATACCCAAACGTGGGAACAAAAAGCGCAGATAGGTGATAAAACCGATTCTGATTTTGATGACGATTATACGACAATAGTCCGTTTGAATACTGTTTCTTTTGTCATTAACGGATTGGGTTATTTAGTGACCGGTGAGACGGGTGGACTTAATAGCTATTCTTGGGAATACAATCCGGTTACCGACAGATGGACGGAAAGAACTTCATTTGAAGGATCGGCACGGCGCGGCGCCGTTGGTTTTTCGATTGATAACCGGGGTTTTGTTTTAACCGGTGTGGGCTCTACCACATCAACTTCTCTTTATTTTGACGATATGTGGGAATTTAAACCGAGAGATGAGTATAATGAATATGACTAAAAGAATAAGAGTACTCATATTATTCGTAATTGGCATTATTTTGTTGATCAATTTTTCATCCACACTTTCATATGATTAAAATTATTTATTTTCAAAGGTATCATATGGAACTCGCTTTAATCATTTTCTTAGGTGTAATGATGTTCATGCTCGTTTCAGATGAAAATAAAAATGCTGATATGTATAGTGTAAGGACATTTAAATCAAGTGATGGTTGGGGATATCAAATAAACAAAAAAGAGAAAGTGATCATATTGCAACCCCATATGCCGTGTATCAAGGGGAATAAACCTTTTCCTGATGAAAAATCAGCGCTGGAGGTTGGAGAACTTGTTCTATTCAAAATAAAGAATAATGGAGCCCCGTCGGTTACGATTGAGGAACTTAATAAGAAAATCAATGCATTCTATGACTAAAAATCGTGGATAAGGCCATGCTTCGGTTTCGGTAAAAAATCGAATCAGGCTCATCATTAGAGGCTTGAATGCCAATCACTATAAGTCGTATAAATAATACAAACTAATTTTAACCTTGTAGCTATATTTATTATCTTTGCAAAATATAAGGCCGTTTTCGATTTTGCTTTCAGATAGCTGCAGCGAATGTTTTTTCGTTAAGCAAGAGCAGACAGCGTGAACTTTGGTTATGCCGGAAGTAGACGAAAACGCCTGAATTTAATGATGAATATAGCACATTCATGAGCAATCAACGATACAATCAGCGAGGAGTTTCTGCATCGAAGGAAGATGTCCACAATGCCATCAAAAACATCGATAAAGGAATTTACCCCAGAGCTTTCTGTAAAATTATTCCTGACTATTTGGGCAACGATCCCGAATATTGTAACATTATGCATGCTGACGGCGCCGGGACGAAATCGTCGCTGGCTTATGTCTACTGGCGTGAAACAGGCGATATTTCCGTATGGAAAGGAATCGCGCAGGACGCATTAATCATGAATGTGGATGATCTTTTATGTGTGGGCGCCACAGATAATATATTGCTCTCTTCTACCATCGGGAGAAATAAAAACCTGATACCGGGAGAAGTGATTTCGACCATTATTAACGGAACAAACGAGTTGTGTGAGGAATTATCCTCCCTTGGAGTGCATATTTATCCTACGGGCGGCGAAACGGCCGACGTGGGAGATCTGGTGCGCACCATCATCGTAGACAGCACCGTAGCGTGCCGCATGAAACGTTCCGACGTGATCGACAATGCCCGTATCCGGTCAGGCGATGTCATCGTAGGGCTCTCTTCTTCGGGACAGGCAACGTACGAGTCAGCATACAACGGCGGTATGGGCAGCAACGGGCTGACCTCGGCCCGGCACGATGTGTTTGCCAACTATCTGGCACAAAAATATCCGGAGAGCTACGACGCTTCCATTCCTGCCGATCTGGTCTATTCCGGTCAGATGAAATTGACGGAAGAGATTGAAAATCTGGGTATTGACGCCGCAAAACTGGTTTTGTCCCCTACCCGCACCTATGCTCCTATTATATCATTGATTATCAATGAATTAAAAGAAAATATTCATGGAATGATTCATTGCTCGGGCGGTGCACAAACCAAGATTCTGCATTTTTTGGGTGATGGGCTGAAGGTGATTAAAAACAATTTTTTTCCTGTTCCTCCCCTCTTCTCCCTAATTCAAAAGCAATCCGGGACGGACTGGAAGGAAATGTATAAAGTGTTCAATATGGGGCACCGGATGGAACTGTACCTTCCCGAAGAATATGCGGAACGTGTTATTGAGATATCCGAATCATTTCGGGTGGATGCGCAAATAGTAGGCCGTGTAGAAAGTTCGGATGTCAGGGAACTGGTTATTGAAACCGAATTTGGGCGCTTTACCTATCTCTGAGCCCCGGTAGTAAAAATTCATTAATAATAATGAACGGGACAACATCCTTCTTAGGATAATTTTGGTCTATTTATATGTCAGAAAACTCATTACTCAATAAATTAGAACACCTTGTAACCCGCTTCAATGAAGTGGGCACATTGATCACAGACCCCGAAGTGGTTTCGGATATGAACCGTTATGTAAAGTTGAACAAAGAGTACAGCGATCTGCAAAAAATTGTAGATGTGCGAAACGAATATAAAGCGGCGCTCGACAACATTGCAGAAGCGAAGAATATTCTCGAAAACGAATCGGATGCCGATTTAAGGCAGTTTGCCAATGAAGAGCTCTCCGCGAACAACGACAAGCTTTCCGGGTTGGAAGAAAAAATAAAGCTGTTGCTTATCCCCGCTGACCCGGAAGATGCCAAGAATGTGGTGATGGAGATCAGAGGCGGAACCGGCGGTGACGAAGCGTCTATTTTTGCCGGCGACCTGTACAAGATGTACGTGAAATATTGCGAAACCAAAGGATGGAAAACCGAAGTGAGCAGTTTCACCGAAGGTACTGCGGGTGGTTTCAAGGAAATTATTTTCACTGTCACAGGCAACGATGTGTATGGAACCCTCAAATATGAATCGGGCGTGCATCGGGTACAGCGGGTACCGCAAACCGAAACACAGGGACGGGTACACACTTCGGCGGCGACCGTAGCCGTTCTGCCGGAAGCCGAAGAGTTTGATTTCCAATTGAATCCGGCTGATATTGATTTTCATACCGCCCGCTCCAGCGGTGCCGGCGGCCAGAATGTGAACAAAGTAGAGACCAAGGTGCAGCTCACCCACAAACCGACGGGGATGGTGGTAATCTGTCAGCAAGCACGTTCGCAGCTGCAAAACAGGGAATTGGCCATGCAGATGCTTCGTACGAAACTATACGACATCGAACTCTCCAAACGCCAGGGAGATGTTGCATCGCGCCGCAAAACCATGGTTTCCACCGGTGACCGTTCCGCAAAAATCCGTACCTACAACTATCCCCAAGGACGCATCACCGACCATCGCATCAATTACACCCTATATAATCTCGCGGCATTCATGGAGGGTGATATACAGGGTGTGATAGATCAGTTGATGATCAGTGAAAATGCGGAAAGGATGAAAGAAGCGGAAATGTGATAAATTGCTTTTTATCGGCAAGTCGAACGAAAAAATAATTTGAAAACACAACAGAAAATTCACAAGCAATGTAAAATACAACTTTATGAAACAAACAATCTTAATAACCATGTTGTGCTTTATATCGGGAACATTGTTTTCCGTATCGGCACAGGAAACGTATAAACATCCCCGGTTTCGTGTCAGCGCTTCCGGAGGATTGGGGTATATGATCGCAAAGGGAACGACTTCTTACGGATCGGGGGATATAAATAAAGAAAAATCAAAAAATTTGAACGGGATCTCCGTTGGTCGCCCACATTCAATGCCGATGCACATTATCTTTTAGATTCCGACTGGGGAATTGGGGCAAAATATATATTTGCAACCGGTTCCGCTGAAGGGGAAGGTTTTATTTTTGATCCTTACGATGCGGTGCATTATCAGGTCGGTGATGTATCGGAAAAACAATTTATCAATTATGCGGGACCTTCCTTTTACGGATCTCATTCTCTTGGAAGCAATGAAAACCTTTACCTTATATCGTCCTACAGCATAGGGTATGCCTGGTTAAGGGATGAAACCTCCCTGTTGATGACCAATATGTTGACGACCGCAGGTAATCTTGCGATGAACTATGAGATCGGATTGGATTATCTGTTCCATCGTACTATCGGAATTGGGGTAAATTTAGGTGGATTCCTATGCCATTTCAGGAAGATAAAGCAAACAGACGGAAGTCAGACTCAAACGACCAAATTGGAAAAAGATGATAGTATCAACGTATCTAATATCAACCTGACTGTAGGTATTCGTTACTATATAAATAACTAAAAGCCATGAAAAAGAACCTCTTTTATATAATCGTATCGCTTGCATTGTTAGCGATGAATTCCTGCAATAACGATTTTCTGGAAGAAAATAAAAAACAGATCGATGGATATGAATTGGATGTACCCCTGTTTGTTGAACCCGTTGAAACGTTTACCGAAGTTTCCATTACGCTGCCGGATTTGAAGAATAAATCGTTCAGCGTACTTCAATATCCTCAGATCATACATTTTAAATCGTTTAAAGGAACGATCGATGAAACCGGTTTATTGAGAATGGAGATCAAAGTAGATTATTTCGACTCACAAATAGATAATACTCCCCGGGATCTGGGAAGTATTATTCTAAACATTGACGGTTTCGGTCTTTTACAAATACATGTGTACCATGCGAATTATGGTGACCCAGTATTGGGCCTAAATCAGGAATCGTTTGATTTTGCCGGTAGCCGCGCGGAGCGTACATTGATAGTATCAAATAAAGGGACGGGTTATTTGATGGCTAAGATGTATGATTTTCCTGCATGGCTTGAAGTAAACACCAATAATTATTCGGATGCAAACGGTTTTGTAACACTTTCAGCGCATTCAAATGCAGAATTAAAATTAACGGTCAAGAGAGACGGATTGAATCCGGGAAGTTATGAAGGAAACATAACCATTATCAGCAATGATATTTATCAGGAGTCGCATATTATTCCGGTAAAAATGATTGTAAGGGAAAATAGAAATGCTGAAAACATCATACCAATTGGAGGGGTGGTAGTAGATAGCGAGTTTGATAAAAATATGAATATATTGTATATTGCTTCGTCGGAAGTGAATAAAGTGTATGTCTTTGATTTAACATCAAATTCTGTAACACAGGAAATAAGCTTAACAAAAAATATAAACGATGTTTCTCTTTCTGAAGATGGCAAAACGTTATTTGTAGGTCAAAGCGGATTAATTACTCTTTATAATACGAGCGATCTTTCTGAAAAACTGCAAATAGATACAGACTTTATAGCATCGGACATAATTGACGGCGAAAACGGATATTATTATATTTCAAAACAAGACGGCGATTATGACACTTATTTCTATTCTTATAATACAGCAACAAAACAATTAGCTCCTTCGGGCAGGTATATCAATAATATTGAAGGAGATGTTTTAATGAAACTATTGGATACCCCGTATTTATTAATAACCAGAAAAAATACCAGTCCCAATGGGATAAACCTGATTGATATAACCAAGGGAGATCCCATAAGTGTAAAATACTGGCATCAAAGTTTTGGAAATAAGTTGTGGCAAAAAGAAGACGGAACTATTATTATCGGAAGAAATGGCTTGGTATTTAAAACGCCAACAATTCAAACCGGTGATCCGATGAATACTTTGGGCACAATTAAACCCTACTATTTAGAATATCCGCCCAATTTTGGTTTTGATTATACATGGCTGAACTTCAATGCAAAAACAAAAAGTATATGGGGTGTCTATTATTCGCCCTATGATTATTACGACATTGGAAAAACTCCAAAAGTTTTAGAGTGGGATGACAACACGTATGCCCTCCGCAGGGAGGTTTCTTTTGAGGAATATTATACAACAATAAACGGTAAAGCTGGTTTCTACGCTGCGCGTCCTCACTATATCTTTTCCTCCAAAGAAGGGGATAAAATAATTCTCGTAAAAAACGTATACAACCCGGATGATTCTTATACACAACAATATAAAGAATGGCATCTGGAAATAATAGATGTACGTAAATAATAATGAAAAAAAATAAAAATAGAGAGCTGCTGACGACGGGCATAAAAATTCGCAGCCCGAAGTTCCAAATACAAAAATACACTTTGTAATAATAAATATGACGAAACAACAACTTTTTGAACAGATACGGAAAAAACAATCGTTCCTGTGCGTGGGACTGGATACGGATATGAAAAAGATCCCGGAACATCTGCTGGAGTCGGAAGATCCGCTGTATGAATTCAATAAAGCCATTATTGATGCCACAGCGCCTTACTGCGTGGCCTATAAACTGAATCTGGCGTTTTACGAAAGCAACGGCTCCACCGGATGGTTCTCTTTCGAAAAGACCGTGGCCTACATAAAACAGCGCTATCCCGAACAATTTATCATTGCAGACGCGAAACGCGGCGATATCGGGAGTACAAGCGAACGATACGCCGGTGCATTTTTCAGTACGGTAAAAACCGATGCCGTTACGGTGGCGCCCTATATGGGGGCAGACAGTGTAAAGCCGTTCCTCTCCTACCCTCAGAAATGGATTATCCTGCTGGCGCTGACCAGTAATGAAGGAGCCTATGATTTTCAGTTCACGGAAGACAAAAACGGCGAACGGCTTTTCGAAAAAGTGCTTCGTACCTCGCACTCGTGGGCTACTGATGAACAGATCATGTATGTGGTAGGCGCTACACGCGGCAAACTGTTTGAAGATGTGCGGAAGATTATTCCCGACCATTTTCTGTTGGTTCCCGGCGTAGGAGCACAAGGTGGTTCGCTGGAAGAAGTATGCCGCTACGGAATGAACAAAATATGTGGTTTATTGGTTAACTCTTCACGCGGAATCATTTATGCCGGCAACAGCGAGGATTTTGCATCGGCGGCCGGCGAAGAAGCGTGTAAGCTGCAGCAGGAGATGAAGGAGATGCTGGAGAAGTATCTGTAAAGCAAGCAAGTAAAAGTTGTTACGAACGAAAAAACGAAATGAACAAGGTTTTCTTCCATATGAATAGCGGCTGTAACGTATCAACAACGATATGTTGTTGTATGTCTGTGTTGCTTCAACAACATGGTATCGGGTAAAATATGGAATCTCATATATCGCAAGACTCCCCCGATACGGTTTCGGGGGAGTCTTTTTTTATGAATTGAAATGAATAAGGGAAATTGAAAGATTTGGTGATAAAAAGGAAATCGCTCATAAATTTAACATGTTAAAAATAAAATAATCGTATGAATAAAAAAAGTATTTCGAAAAATCACGTGGATGAAAAAGTAGTGCGGCTGATTGCCGCGCAGGTGATCCTTCTCACGTTGGTAACATTGTTGACAGGGTGGACATTGCTGGCGCTTTTTTTAGCCGTCGATTTTGCTTTACGGGCTTTTACGCGGATACCTTCGCCGCTGGCGGTCATAGCAAAAGGAATAGCAAAAGCATTCAAATTAACGCCAAAACCTATCTTTGCAGCGCCTAAAAAGTTTGCGGCAGGTCTGGGATTTCTGTTTTCAATCGGTATTGCCTTGTTCTTTTACATCGATCTGCACACCGCTGCATATGCGACCGGAGGAATATTGATTGTCTGTGCCACACTGGAAGCTGTTTTCAATATTTGTCTGGGGTGCTATGTGTATAGCTGGATAATAGCTCCTGTTGTTAACAGGAATACTGGAAAAAAGAAACAGATAGTGAAATGATCGCCATTAGAAATATTTCCAAGACATTCCATCAAACAAAGGAGCCTTTTAAAGCGTTAGTTGGAGATATATCCGGATGCATAGAACGGGGAATAAAAACCTAAAAAATGAAACGATACAGCAGTTATTTTATTTTGTCACTGATCATTATCCATACAGCCTTTGCACAGACCGGGCATCCCCGTCCTGTTCTGGATATTATGCTGACCAATTACGAATATCCGTTTGAAGTGCACTACCTGAACCTGAAAAGCCAGAACCGGGAACTGAAGATGGCTTATATGGACGTGCATCCGCAACCATCCAACGGGAAAACGGTTGTGTTGTTACACGGAAAAAATTTTAACGGCGCTTATTGGAAAACCACCATAGATGCGTTGGTTGAAGAAGGGTATCGTGTCATTGTCCCCGATCAGATAGGATTCGGAAAATCCTCAAAACCTGTCGGTTATCAGTTTTCTTTTCAGCAACTGGCACAAAATACCAAAGCGGTACTGGATGAACTGCAGGTCGATAAGATGTATCTTTTAGGACACTCCATGGGTGGAATGCTGGCAACCCGTTTTACGTTGATGTATCCGGAGACGGTAGAGAAACTGGTACTGGAAAATCCGATCGGGTTAGAAGACTGGAAACTGGCAGCCCCTTATGTTTCCATCGACGAAAATTACCGGAACGAGCTGAAAGCTACCTATGAAACGACCCGAAAGTATCAGTTGGAATTTTATTACGACCATATATGGAAACCGGAGTACGACGAATGGGTATATTTGCTGACCGGCTGGGTCGAACATCCTGATTATCCGGTTGTGGCAATGAATAATGCCCTTACATCGGATATGATTTTTACCCAACCCGTCCTGTACGAGTTTTCGTATATACAGGCCCCTACACTCCTGATTATCGGTACGAGAGACCGGACGGCTATCGGAAAGAATAACGTAAAAGACGAAACCGTAAGGGAGAAGATGGGTTTGTATCAATACTTGGGAAAAGAGACCCAACAAAAAATCCCCGGTTCAATATTGGTGGAACTGGAAAATGTAGGTCATTTACCTCATATAGAGGTGTTTGACCGATTTATTGAACCCTTGAAGAATTTCTTGAGGAAATAACATATAGTTCTCCTTGGCTATCAGTTGGCGGTTGCAAAGATACGCAGAAAGTACAGAATTTCGTAAAAGCGTATCAGTCAGCAGCAGTGGAACAGGCCGCAAAAGAGATATTTAAAGACGGAGCGGTAAAAGGTTGGTAAACCGTGATACGGTAGTCTGTGAATAGCATCCCAGTCATTTTTCTCATTCAATTGCAATACGATTGCGTTTTTTTCACACTATCTTTGCAGTGAATAATAAAAAATGACAGGGTTATGAAATTACCTTTGCACGATAAAAAATTTGTATTTCTTCTTGTTGCAGTAGTATTATCTGTAACACTTGAGATCTTATCCCTCACAGGGATAGAGATCCCGATGCCTTATGCTCCTTTCATATATGGTGCGCTGATACTGGTTGTCGGTTATAAAGTCATTTGGAACGGAGTAAAAAATTTCGTCAAATTAAATTTCAGGAGTATCAATGTCCTGATGCTGATTGCGGCAGCCGGCGCCTTTTATTTGGGGGAATATCCCGAGGCGGCAGTCGTAATTATCTTGTACGTATTGGGCGAAAATCTGGAAGATATCGGGATCGGGAACAGCCTTTCTGCCTTGGAGAACCTGGTGAAAAATTCTCCGAAAACGGCTTTGGTAAAAGTTACCGGAGCCTTAATGCCGGTAGAACAGGTACCTGTTGGAACGGTTATTCAGGTGAAGCCCCATGATATGATTCCTTTAGACGGAGTGATAGAATCGGGGAATACATCTGTCGATGAATCGTCGATCACCGGAGAATTTATACCGAAAGATAAAAACAAAGGAGATGATGTGTTTGCAGGCACAATGAATACAAACGGATTCATCGAGATCCGCACGAGCAGATCGGCCGAGAATACAACATTCGCTCAAATTGTAGCTGCAACCTATGAGGCGCAGAGCAATAAATCCGAATCGCAGGAATTTATCCAGAAATTTGCCGGAATATACACGCCGGTTGTTATTGTATTGGCATTGTTTTTATGTACGGTTCCGGTTCTTCTGCTGGGACAGGATCTCAATCATTGGTTGCTTCAGGCCATCTCCCTTTTGGTAATCGCTTGTCCTTGTGCGTTGGTGATCTCTACTCCTGTTGCCGTTTATGCAGCGATGGGAAATGCTACAACCAGAGGCGCTTTGATAAAAGGGGGAAAATACCTCGAAGCATTAGCCGGGATAAAAGCCATC
>AGTN01306985.1_pt1 | contig 13703 bp, 4 predicted proteins | sample 314218 | NCBI WGS metagenome assembly AGTN01 (sample SAMN02954264, study PRJNA73603) | bioreactor metagenome | biome: terrestrial; feature: non-aerated bioreactor; material: poplar woody material; isolation source: poplar biomass | place: USA | collected 2006-12 | reverse complement strand
GACGCCGGCGTCGTCGATAGGGCAAAAGGCCGGTAAATTGTGCTTTTTGCCGAGCTCGAAGTCCTCCGCGCCGCAACCTGGAGCGATGTGCACTATCCCTGTGCCCTCGGCCGCGTCTACGTCCTCCCACGGCACGATCTTGTGGGAGAATTTTTGGATTTCAAACTCGGGGAAGCACGTCTCGTATTCGAGGCCGACGAGCTCGCTCCCTTTGAAAGGCTCGGATATTTCCAAAATGTCGCCCTTGAGTCTCCCGAGCGCCGATTTTCCTATAATCAGGGGCTTTTCGTCCGATTTTACTTTGACTCTTACGTAGTCTGTCCCTGGATTTACCGCGAGAGCGACGTTAGCCGAGAGCGTCCACGGGGTAGTCGTCCAGAGAACGATTTTTTCTTTGCCGTTTGCGAGGGGAAGCTTAGAATAAATAGAGAGATGCTCCATTTCCACGTAGGAGCCGCTCATCTCGTGCTCGGAAAGGCTTGTGCCGCATCTCGGGCACCAGGGCATAGGGCGGTGTGAGCGGACGAGCATTTTTTTCTCGTCGCACTTTTTCAGAAAGTGCCAGATAGACGTGATGTTCAGATCGGTGTTTGTGAAGTACGAATTTTCCCAGTCCATCCACTGGCCGAGGCGTTTTGATTGCGAGGTGATGACGCCGGAGTATTTTCTCACGCGCTCCATGCACTTTTCGGTGAACTCGGCGAGGCCGAATCTCACTATATCGCTCTTCGCGTTTACGCCTATCTCCTTCTCGACCTCGACCTCCACCCAGAGGCCCTGCGAGTCGAAACCGTTCTGATACTGGCACGATTTTCCGAGCATAGCGTTATAGCGGATATAGATATCTTTGAGCGTCCGCCCCCACGCGTGGTGCACTCCCATAGGATTGTTGGCCGTTATCGGCCCGTCGAGGAATCTGAAGCGTTCCCCGCCGGAATTCTGTTCGACCAGTTTTTCAAAACACTTTTCTCTCTCCCAAAAGCTCAAGACGTCGTGCTCGAGAGCTATGAAGTCGGGAGAGGGCGATTCTTTTCTCATATATTAACGGATACTCCTGAAAAGCGGTATTATCTAAGAGATTATATCACAAGGCGGTAAAAATTAAAAATGGATACGCCTAAGTCTCAAATCAAACCGGTAATTCATTCGGGCCTTTCGGCTAAAATTAATTTTTTTCTTCATTTTAGCCGACGAGTAATTATTGTCAAGTATTTTTTGAATTATCATATTTTTCAACTTCGCCTCATAAATTATTGACATACGGGACACCTATGGGGGATTATTTATGATAATTAAAGGCGATAAAAGAGAGCAAATCACTCCGGTTCAATTCTACCTTGACCGAGACCTGACGGTGACGGGGGCGGAAAAGATCATCAATCTTCTCGCGTCCGCGAAGATCGCGTCGGTCGAGCCTATGGCGGGTGAGGCCAAAGTCTCCTTTAAAATAACCTATAAGGTTATCTTTTCCTCTCCGGCGGGAATTGACTGTCTGGAGGAGGCCTTCGACGGCGTCACGACGGTGAGGTCGGCCTCGCTCAACCCAAAGAGCGTGGTTACGCTCAAGGCCGCCGTCATCGCGAACGAGTTCGTCGGCGCGGCCGCTCTCAAGGTGCGTTCGACCGTCGAGGTAAGGGGCTACGTCATCGTTCCGTCCTCGATATCCACTCCCGAGGCGCCCGCGGGCGTCTATACGAAGACTTCCCCCGTCGTCGTAGAGTGCATAGAGCCGATAAGGGAGTCTGAGATCATAGCTTCAAAGGATTTTGAAGTCAAAGAGCCGATAGATAAAATTTTGACTCACGATACCGAAATAATCGTAAAAAGGGTATCTACGGCTACCGAAATATGCGCAATCCAGGGTATGTGCTACACTTACGTGACATACCTTTCCGGCGGCAACCTCTCCTCCCGCTGCCTCGCCACTCCTTTCGACACGGAGATCCTCGCGCCCCTTGTCAAAGAGGGGAGCTCGGCCTTCTGCTCGGGAGAGGCGCATTCGACCTCTTTGACTCTCGCGGACGGCGGAGTCAAGGCTGAAATCGTCATCGGGATCAAGGGCTTTTCGATTGAAAAACAGGCCGTCGAATTTATGTCGGACTGCTACTCGAAGACTAAGGAATTGAAAGTCGGCTACGCGGACGCCGCGCTCGAAATGAACGTCTGCAAGACCGATTTGAACGAGCAGTTTTCGGGAAGCGTAAGGCTTGCCGAGGGCGCGCCCCGGATCCGCTCCATACTCTGTCTCTGCCCGCCGGCGATAGGCGCGGTCTCGGTCGCTAACGACGCGGGCCTCGCGGCGGAGGGGATAATCTCCGTTTCCGTCGTCTACCTCGCCGACGACGACACTTTGAACGAGGCTCTCGCCGAGATACCCTTCCATACCGAAATAAAGGCCGACTTCCCCTGCCGTAACGGCCTCTCCGCCAACGCCGCGGTCACGGCCCTGTATTACCGGCTGAGGAGAAACGACGAGATAGAGATTTACGGCGAGATAGGCTTCGAGGTCTACGGCTCCGAGCAGACCGATCTGAAATTCATAGAATCGATTGAGGAGCTCGGCGAAAAGGAGCTCAACGACTGCGCGATAAGCCTCTACATAGTCAGAAGCGGCGAAATCCTCTGGGACGTCGCGAAGGCCCTTCTTTCGGACGAGCAGACTCTTTCGGCGCTCAATCCCGATTTGAAGCTTCCCTTAAAGGGAGGGGAGAAGGTGCTGTTGTACAGGGAATTATAGCTTTCAGCTGCCCAGCTTCCAGCTTTCAAACCGCCGTCAAGGCGGTTTTTTTAATTTTCCGTTTATCTTCACATACCCGTCTTGACATTAAACCTAATTCTATGATATAAATATACTGTTATGCTATAAGCGTATACTATGCCCTTGTCATCCGCACTTGACTGAAACTGGAAGCTGGAAGCTGAAAGCTGAAAGCCGCAATCGGAGCTTATGAAGCCGCTCAAACTGATTCTCGTCGCTATAATTCTTATTTTCGCCGCCGTATTCGCGGCGGCCTGCGCCGACGTAGATTCGGAAGGCTCGGACGTATACTCCGTAATATTCGATCTGAACGGCGGGCTCGGCTCCAATCTTAAAGTTTTTACCAACGGCCGGCAGGGAATAGTTATGCCGGCCGAGCCGGTCAGGCCCGGGTATATTTTCGACGGCTGGTATTTCGACGTCGGGATATACGACCGCGAATTTGTCTCGGACACGCTGATCGCGCATCCGATAGACAGGAACATAACCGTCTTCGCCAAATGGGAGTCGAACGCCGTTCTCCCCTCTACGCCCGGGAACGGCGGCGGGTCCGGGGAACCGGAGCTTCCCATCTACACGGTCAATTTTTATTCCAAAAACGGCGATATTATCGAGACGAACGCCTCCAACGTCAGGGGATATCTGACAAGCGACAATATTTTTCCTTATCAAAATTATACTAACGGCCGCCAGCAGGCGGGCTGGTATCTGACCGAGAATTTTGAAGGCGATCCGATAACTTTGCCGTACAAGCTTACCGGAAATATAACGATATATTTGAAATGGATCAGCCTCCAGTATAAAATAACCTTCTCCGGCGGGGACGGCGCGACCGGCAATCCGCCTTTTATATCGGACAAGGCCCAGAACGAAACGTTTAGACTCCCCGGCAATTCTTTCACGCGCGAAAACAAGGCGTTCTCGTTCTGGATGGACGATTCGGGAAGGACATATGCGCCCGGCGACCTTTATCCTATGGACAGAGCGAGGGCCGTCACTTTTACCGCGCAGTGGGTGGACACTTATACGGCCGGCTTCTATCCCGCGGACGGCGGAATAGGCGTTCAGTTTTCTATAACCGGCCTGAGAGCCGGAGATCCTTTTGTCCTGCCCGACTGCCCTTTCACAAAGGATAAGGCCCGCTTTACCGGCTGGGTGCTGAGATCCAGCCCATCCGTGGTCAGGCGGAAGGGCCTGACCGAATATATGGTCGTCGGCGGATTGATATATTATTCGGCGTGGGAGGACGTATATAACGTGCTCTTCGACGGCGGCGGCGGGATAGGAGAAGCTCCTTACGTGCCCGATATGGGCGCGAGGGACAGCTTCGTCGTTCCGGAAAATCCGTATACTCGCGAGGGCTATGATTTCGACGGCTGGGCCAGCAGCTACTATACAACCATTTACGACCCCGGCAGTCAATTCTATATGCCGCCGCAGTCGGTCACGCTGACGGCGAGATGGAGAGCCAAGACGGAGTATCTGGTGCGCTACGACGGCGGCGGCGGAGCCGGTATTCCTCCCGCGATATCGTCCAAATTAGAGGGCGCCGTTTTTAACTTGCCTCAAAATCCTTTCTCAAGGAACTTTTATACATTCTTAGGCTGGCGCTACGATGATCTGGTTTATGCGGCGGGCGCCTCCTTCACGATGCCCGGCCGCGAAGTTGCGTTTACCGCGCAGTGGGCCGCCACCGTCTACGGGATATATTATTTCGGAATAGAAGGGGCTGCGACTAACAATCCCACTTCCTACACGGTCGAAAGCCAGACGATAGAACTCGAGGATCCCGAAGTGGACGGATACGAATTCGTCGACTGGTACTGGGACGCCTCGTTTGCCGGGGAGAGGGCCTCGCGCTTCATCTTCGCGGGCTCTTCGGGCGACCTGAGATATTACGCGAAGCTCAGGCCGATAACCTACCAAATTTATTTTGAAGGTTACGACGGGGCCTCTCTCGTAAACGTTATTACCGAAACGGACGAACACGGTGCGGAACGTAAATTCATAAACGTCGTCTATGACACGGCTTTCTTCGACGCGTTTAACGCCGTCGCGGCCTCGAAGCCCGGCGAAGCTCTTGCTTTCTGGGCGACCGAAAACGGCAAGCCTTACGCTCCGGACAGAAATATTATCTGGCGTTTGACTTCCGATTTGCATCTGACGGCGGTCTGGACGCTCCCCGGCACCGCCGGACTCGTCTATTACGGCAACGGCGACGGCACATACTCGGTGCAATCCTATTCCGGCTCGGCCGAAAACGTCGTGGTGCCCTCGTATTATCTGACGGGCGCGGTGACAAAAATAGCCAACTACGCCTTCTATCAGACCGCGATACGCAGCGTCACGCTATCGGATAAAATCGTATCGATAGGCATAGGGGCGTTCAGGGAGACTCTTCTAAAAGAAATTCGCATACCTTCGGGGGTGCTGACGATAGGCGGCTCCGCTTTCTTTTCTACGCCCGCGGCCTCGGTCAAAATCGACGGCGGCAGCCTTTTGACTTCGATCGGGGAGAGCGCCTTCTCGGATTCCCCCTCCCTCGGCTACATAAGGCTTCCGGACACCGTTTCATTTGTCGGCCCGAACGCTTTTCAAAATTGCCCCGTTCTGACTATCTATTCGTCCGGCGTCGGGACTTCGAGCGGATTCAGCGCGAACTGGAATCCGGCCTCCCGCCCCGTCTACTGGGGAGTCTCGTCTTCCGGCGGATTCTACTATACGGCCTCGGCCGGCGGGATAAAAATTATCGAGTACGCCGGCGGCGGCTTGGAGGTCGCGACTCCCGACTCGATAAACGGCATTAACGTTACCGGGCTCGGCAAATTCGCTTTCTCCGGCGACTTGAATATAAAAGGAATAACGCTCTCTCCGCATATTACGGCGATTGAAAATGGGGCTTTCGCCGGCCTCGTAAATCTTCAATACCTCTATTTGCCGGCCTCGGTAACGTCGCTCCCCTCGGGCGCGCTCAACGACTCTCAAAGCGCGGTGATCTACGCCGAGGGCCCGTCGCTCTCCTATCCGGGAGCTTCGCCTGTAAATTATAACGTAGCCTCGATTTTGAAGAGCGGAAATTTTTATTACGTGATTTCCGAGGGCTCGGCGATAATCACGCGCTATTTTGGGAATTCCGACTCAATCTCGATTCCGGAGACGCTGGGCGGCCTGAACGTCACGGGGATAGGGAGCGGGGCTTTCTCTTATAACGCCATTTTGACGACGGTCAACATCCCGTCCTCGGTTGTGACGATGGGGAAGGACGTCTTTAAAAATACGACGGCCGCCATTTACGTTCAAGGCTTAAGGCCGAAGCCCTGGCCCGAGGGCTGGAATTCCGGAAACGCGACCGTATATTCTTATAGCGCATATATCCATTACGAAAACAACATAGGCTACGTAGTCTCCGACGCGGAAATGGAAGCCTACGTCGTATCCTACGTCGGCTCCTCGGATTCGGTCACTATCCCCGAATCGTATAACGACTACCCCGTAAGGTACGTCTATAACGTCTTCAACGGGCTCTCAAACCTGCGCTCCGTCTATATCCTGAGCCCCCAAATAGATATAGTCAATTCATTTAACAATTCTCCCGCCGCCGTCGTCTATCTTTCGGCTTCGGAAAGCGGCTCTTCGATCGTCAATTCGATAGGCGGCCGCGGGGCTTTCCACTCTTTCGGCGAGGCGCATACCTCTGGCGGGCTGACCTATATCCACACCTCGCCTTCCGAGACGGCCGCGACGGCTTACTCGGGAACGGGCGCTCTCGACCTCGCGGCGGCCTATTACGAATCGGGCTATACTTTGACTTCTATAGGCCCGTCGGCTTTCTACGGCGGGGACCTGACCGAGGTGAGAATTCCCTCGTCGGTAACCTATATCGGCGCGTCCGCCTTCGCGGGGATCGGCAACCTCGTAATTTACTACGGCGGAACGGCTGCGACGGCTTCTTCCTTCGGAACGAACTGGGCCGGCGGGGCGACGGTATGGTATGAGAACGCCGCGCCGCGCGTCTCAGGCGACTATCTATATATTATAAAGGGCGGCAAGGCGGTTTTGACCGGCTATACCGGCTCCGATACCGCGCTTATTATCCCCTCGTCTTTCGACGTCTATCCTCTCAACGAAATAGGCGCGCGCGCGTTTATTAATAAGAATTTAATTTCCGCGCGAATACCCGTGACGGTCGTCGAAGTCGGCTTAGCGGCCTTCAAAGCCGGCGTCTCGCTCTCGGCCGAGGCCGTTTACGATCCGGGCTGGAGCTTCGGTTTCGGCTCCGTATCCGATACCGGCGTAAACAATATTATTTCCGGCGGCTTTGTCTACGCCCTCGCCGCCGACGGCGACGCGTACATAGTCGATTTCGTCAGAACCGATTTTATAAATATCCCAACGACGCTCGACGGCCATCCCGTAGCCGGAATAATCGGCGGCGCCCTTAGCGGCTATTCCGGAAGCGTACGGATCCCGGGTACCGTGGGGACTCTCGCGAACGCCTTCAAGGGTACGAAAGGAGCGATATTACTGTTCGAGAGCGTGATCCCGCCCGACGGCGGCTATCCGGACTCTTCCGATATAGTTTATACGGGCGCGTCCGCGGTCGTCACCGACGCGAACGGCTATTCTTACGTCCCGGCGTCTACCCGGGCCGTCCTCGTCTCTTATTCGGGAGACGGCGCGGCTGAAGGTTTGAAATTCCTCGATATCCCCCAAAACTTAGGCGGCCTGCCCTTAGGGGCTATTTCCAAAGGCGCTTTCGCGGGTTCGATTTTCTCTTCGGTCAGAATTCCCGCCGCGGTTTCATATATCGCGAGCGGCGCTATGCCCGTGAGCGCGGCTTACTTTATCGAGAGGAATTTATATCCCGAGGAGAACGAATGGTATTCCTCCGGCGTCCTCGTTTCGGGCGCGCAAATGCTGACCGAGGGCGGATTTGAATACTATCAGAAGGGCGGAGTTTCCGTCCTCGCGAGATACGTCGGGAGTCAAAGTGAATTTGGAATTCCGGCCGTCCTCGGCGGGCTCAAGGTCGACAAAATTCTGAGGGGGGCTTTCCGCCTCGCTCCCGCGAATTTGGTCGTCACGCTGCCGTCGATCGTCTCGGTGGTGGAGTCGGGAGCGTTTGAGAGCGGGGCTTTCATCTATACCGACGCGCTATACGATCCCGCGGGCTGGCAGGCCGGCTGGAACGGCGGCTCGCCTATCTCATATTACTACGGCACTATTTATACTTACGGCGACTTCAGATACAGGATTTACGACGGCAAGGTCTCGATAATCGAATATACGGGCGAGGGCGGAACCGTGACCGTTCCCGACTCGATAGACTCGTTCCCCGTCGTAAATATCGGAAGGATATTCTATGGAAAGGGGGGGATCGCCAAGCTGATACTTCCCGACTCGCTGACCGATATCTCGGGCGTCTCGGCGCTCCCCGATCTCGTTGAAATCAACATACCGTCGGCGGTTATCTCTATTCCGGACGGGCTCTTCCAAAATATGACCAAGCTCGTCTCGGTCGCGATAAATCCGTCGGGCGCGCTCTCTTATATCGGCGTCGGCGCCTTCAAAAACTGCATTTTGCTCTCTTCGATAATCATCCCCTCGGGAACAGCATCTGTTTCCGAGAGCGCGTTCGAGGGATGCGCCGCGCTCGCTTCGGCGACGGTTTCCGGCTCCGAGCTCGATATCGGCGCCAAGGCTTTCAAGGATTGCCGCTCGCTCGCTTCCTTCGTCTTACCCGCCTCTTCGAGCATAGGGGCGTCGGCTTTTGAAAACTGCTCCCGCCTCGCCGAATTCACCGTTCCCGCGGGGATAACGTATATTTCGGAAAAAACCTTCGCGGGCGCGATATCGCTTCGCAGCGTCCACTTTAACCCCGCGGTCGTTATGACTATCGGCGCGGGCGCGTTTATGAATTGCGTCTCCCTCTCGCGCCTTGAAAACGCGCGGATAGCGTCCCTCGAAAGAAGCGCCTTTGAAAACGACTCCGCGCTCGATATGACCTCGGGCTTCTGGAGCGACCTGACGACCGTCGGCCCGCGCGCCTTCTATTCCGCCGGAATTTTCGGCGATCTGACTGTCGAACAAAACGTCTCGTATATCGGAGCCGAGGCCTTCTCGGGAGCCGGAATAAACTACTTCTTTGTCTCGGCCGATAACGCCGTTTATCAGTCGCCGGACGGGATCCTTTATAACAAGGCGGGCACGCTCCTGATGCAGTATCCCGCGCTTCTGCCGATCATCGAATATCATATACCTTCTGTCGTCAGGAGCATAGCCGCCTCGGCCTTCCTCAACGCCTATTCCCTGCGCGTAATAACCGTTCCCGCGTCCGCGCTGACGGCGGGCGAGTACGCCTTCTCCGGTTGCAGGGCCGCGGCGCTCTACTTTGATTCTCCTTCCGTCCCCGCCGGCTTCTCGGCGGCGTATAATCCCTCTTCGAGGCCGGTCTATTTCTCCGCCGCGGGAACGTCGGGCGGCCTCAGGTACGTCTCGGGAGCCTCGGGAGTGACTATTACCGGCTTCGACGGCGGAATCAGCGTATCCGTACCGTCCGCTATCAATTCTCTGCCGGTGAAGGCGATAGGCTCGGGAGCGTTCGCATACTCTGATTTACAATATATCTACATTCCGCAGACGGTGACCTCGGTCGGCGCCGACGCTTTCGTAGGGACGACCGCCGTCATTTACGCCGGCGTCTCCTCCGCGCCCTCGGGCTACGTTCAGAACTGGAACAGAGGCGGTACTCCGGCCAAATATTTCACGCTCCCCGTCTACTATGGCCTCTCCTATATTCCCTTAGCGGACGAAGGGATCCAATACGTTATTAACCCGAGCGGAACGACCGTCACCGTGACAAAATATGTCGGGAGCAACTATTCGGCGACCGTCAAGGCGCTCTATAACGGTATGAGCGCGACGACGATAGGACAATTCGCCTTTGCCGGTAGTACGGCGAGGTCGGTAGCCCTTCCCGCGAGCGTCTCTATCATTCGGGACAGGTCTTTCGACGCGGCCACGGTCATATACGCCTCGGTTTCGGGGCCGCTTTCGGGCTGGGATTCCTATTTCTGGAACCTCGACGGGCGAATGATTTATTATAACGAATCCATACTTGCGATAGGCGATCTGGAATACGTCATAAGGAGCAATACCGTAAGAATAACGCGCTATATCGGGAGCGCGCCCAGCCTCGAAATACCCGCTTCGATGGGCGGCTACGAGGTGACCGCGATCGGAGACGAAGCCTTCGCCGGAGTCTCAAGTCTCGTCGCCGTCGTACTCGCGCCCTCGATAAGATATATCGGCAAGTACTCCTTCGCCTACTGCCCGGCCCTCGCGGACATAAACCTCGAAACGAGCGGAGTGAGAGTCATCGGCGAGCGCGCCTTCCGCGGCGACGTCTCTCTCGTCAATATCGGCGTCAACGCCGCGGCGACCACCGTCAACGGCTGGATATTTATGGATTGCGTAAATCTCGCCTCGGTGCACATAGCCGCGCCGGCGGTGCCCGGGAGCTGGGACATAGCGTGGAACTGCGTCGGAACGGTAAACGGCGAGTTTATAAGAGTGAGTGTGACGTTAGCTTAATACTCCTTAAGAATGTGGACTGTCGGATAATTAGATAGAGAAATGAAACGTAAAATATATAAAATCTTAATAATACTCGTCTTCGCTATCCTGTTGTTAGCGCTTTTCGCCTGCAATCAGGCGGGAAAGGCTTATGCGGTGACGTTCGCGACCGACGGCGGCACGGCGGTGCAGAGCGTCAACGTAGCCGTTATCAATTCGAGCCCGACCACCACAAAGACGGGCTACCGTTTTCAGGGCTGGTATACGGACGAGGCCTTGACGAGGCTGGTCACTTTTCCGTTCACCGTCACTAAGGAGCACCGCCTCTACGCCAAATGGGAAAAGCTCTATTACGTCAACTATTATATAGACGGAGAAAAGACTTACAGTTATCCCTATCTCGCGGGCGAGGCAGTAGCCTCTCTTTCCGATCCCGTGCGCGAGGGCTACACCTTCGGCGGCTGGGACAGAACGGCCCCCGAGGTTATGCCCGAGGAGGATTACGACATCAGCGGCGCTTTCGCTCCCAACTCTTACAAGATTTGTTTTGAAAACACGCGCGTTTTGATCACCGACAGCTCGGGCGAGAGCATAACGACCACGCCCGTTCAGATTTTGAATTATTCCGGCACATATATGACGCAGAAAGACGGGCAGAACGTCACTTTCCCGTCTATCAACGTCGTCTTCGGCGCGTCCTATTACGATATCGGTTCGGCCCCGAGAGACGATTTGAAAAAGGTCAAGGCGGTCAAAGAGGGCTACGACTTCGAGGGCTGGCTCTATTACAATATGTCCGAGCACGCGCGGCTCCCGTATACGCCTACGAGCTCGTGGCAGTCGAGCTCCAACATTCTTTTAATGGCGCATTTCGTCCAGCCCGGCTCGGCGGGGCTCTCATACGTCTTGAACGAGGCCGGCGACGCCTATATAGTCAAGGACTATTCGAGAGTGGGCGAAGCTACCGAGGTAGTCGTGCCGACTCAGTATAACGGCAGGACGGTCAACGCGGTGGGAGACTCGGCTTTCTACGACAGCCCCTACCTGACCAAAGTGGAGCTTCCCTACACGATAAAATCTATCGGCAATTCGGCCTTCCGCAACTGTCCCTCTCTTCGCACGGTAAATATTCCCTTCAACGTGACCGATATCGGCATTTCGGCCTTCGAGGCCTGCGCCTCTCTCGTTGAAATCACTTTGACGAGCAGCGTAAAGGAGATAAAGGATTCGACCTTCGCCTATTGTACCTCTCTCGAACGGATAAACCTGACGAGCGGCAACCTGACGAGGATAGGGCAGTTTGCCTTCCTCGGCGACGTCAAGCTCGCCTCGGTAACCGCGCCCGCGTCCGTCGTCACGATAGGCAACTTCGCCTTTCAAAACTGCACCGCGCTCGCCTCGGTCTCTATCTCCAACACGGGCGTAAAGACGATAGGGACGGGCGTATTTATGGGCTGCACCTCGCTCCAGACGATCGCCCTTCCTCAAGTGACCTCTATCGGGGCGCAGGCCTTCGAGGGATGCGCGAGCCTTCGCGGCTCGGCTGGCAATACTCCGCTTCAGATACCCGGCACCGTTATCGAGATAGGAGCGAGGGCCTTTTACGGCTGCTCTATCCTTCTTTCGGTCTATATTCCTTTAAGCGTCATCAGAATTCACGCCTACGCCTTCTACGGCTGCAACCTCAATTCGATCTCCGTCGCCGCCGAGACCAAACCCGAAGGCTTTGATTCCGACTGGAATCTGAGAGCCGAAACCGAGTCGACAAAGACCTATCATACGGTGGAGTGGAACAAGTAATCGGGCGAAGGCCGATTACAGCTTCCAATAATTTAGGGCAAGCCTTGAAAAAGACTTGCTTTTTTATTGAAAATAGAGAGAAAGTCCATTCTGACGGCTGGAAGCTGAAAGCCGGCCCCTAAATCCCTCTTGAATTCCTCCCATAATTTGGTATAATTAAATTAATATGGATAGCGCCGACGCGGTAACGCTGAAGGCCGCCGGTAAAGTCAACCTCTCCCTCGACATAAAAGGGAAGGACTCCTGCGGTTTTCACATTATAGACGCCGTCGCGATTACCGCCGGAATATACGACGAAATACGGATGACGAAAAGGGCGGACGGAGAAGCGACGGTTCGATATTCGGGAGGGGAGCGGTTTCCTTCGGACAACGCCCTCTCGGCCGCGCTTTATTATATCAAAAAGTTTGCAACGCCCGGCGCGGACATATTTATCAACAAGAAGATACCGGTAGGCGCCGGCCTCGGAGGCTCTTCCGCGGACGCGGCCGGAGTGATCAGGGGGCTGGAAAAGCTTTACGGCCATAAGCTTACGGCTGAAGAGCTTCAAAAACTGGGCTCGGACGTTCCCTTCCTCTACGAGGGCGGGGCGGCGAGAGTGGGCGGCTACGGCGAAAAGGTGGAAAAAATAAATCTTCCGCGCCTCTACGTCTCAGTGCTCTACGACCCTCGGCTCAGGATAGACACGCGCTCGGCCTACGCGCTGTACGACATAGTCGGAGGAGAACACATAGAAATCGATAAATTTTTAGAAGGGGGCCTCGAACGCCCCGCCAACTCTCTCGAAAGGGCGGCCGCGAGGCTCGAGGAAGGGATAAGGGAGCTGAAATCGGCTATCAAGGAAGCCGGATTTGACAACGTTGTGATGACGGGGAGCGGCGGAGCCGTGATAGGCTACGAGACGGACGCGAACGCTTTCGCCGAAAAGCATAGGCGCTTGACAAACCTCGCCTTCGGGCGGGCGCTATACGCTTTCGGAACGGAGAATTTATGAAAAAGACGCTCCCCGACTACCCCGTATACCTCTTTCGGGAAGGGACGAACAGCGAGCTGTATAAGCTTATGCGCGTCGCTTACGTCACTATGGACAAAAAAAAGAAGTGGCGCTTCCGCTGTTACGCTCCGCGCGCAAAATCGGTTTCCGTCGTCGGCGACTTCAACGGCTGGGACAGAAAAATAAATCCGATGTACCGGACGGAAAGCGGAATTTGGGAGTGCGGCGTTTCCGGCCTCAAAAAATACGACGCGTATAAATTCAGCGTCGAGGGCGTAAGCGGAAGGATAGTCAATAAGGCCGATCCGTTCGCTCTCCATTCCGAGACGCCGCCCGGCGCAGCCAGCAAGATATACGATATCTCGGGCTTCGTTTGGACGGACGAAAAATACCTCTCCTCGCTTCCCTCGAAAAATCCTTATAAGTCTCCGATAAACGTCTACGAGGTGCATCTCGGCTCGTGGATGAGGCACGGGGACGGCTCGTATCTTACCTACCTCGAAATGGCCGAGAAGCTCGTTCCTTACGTAAAGGAGATGGGCTACACGCACGCCGAGCTCCTGCCTATAACCGAGC
>AGTN01158786.1_pt1 | contig 13706 bp, 6 predicted proteins | sample 314218 | NCBI WGS metagenome assembly AGTN01 (sample SAMN02954264, study PRJNA73603) | bioreactor metagenome | biome: terrestrial; feature: non-aerated bioreactor; material: poplar woody material; isolation source: poplar biomass | place: USA | collected 2006-12 | reverse complement strand
GCACAACAGTGCGGCAAATGCGATTTTTGTTGTTTTCATACGATTTTAATTTTGTGAATGCATATAAGTTATTATTTATAATTTCCCTTAATATCCACCTCTTTTTCAAAAGGATTCAGAAAGTGGTCTATCAATACGGCCGTTTCGGCACGGGTGAGCTGTTTATCAGGGTTATATTCCGCGAAGTCGAACCTGCTAAATATCTTATTAACGACGGATGCTACATTCCTGTCGAACGAACGCTTCTCTTTATCGCCAATTACTTTGATCAGTTTAAGCAAGTCGTTCATTGTGACGGGAGTATCCATGTCCTGAATTTCAATAAACGGATACACATCTTTCATACCTCCCAGCTCTGACCACAAGACCGTATCATTCGCTCTGAACCACGTTTCATTTGACCAGCCTTCGCTTTTCCCGGTACCCTGTAAAATTCCCGTAATCCCGATATGTTGCAACGGCAGGAAAAGCGGATTTTCTTTTACCACATCGAGATATGGTAAAAGATAAACACCCTGTGATAAAAGGGATTGCTGAACTTCGCGCACGGATACCCTATCGATGTCCGTTTTGTTTTTTACGCTCAATGCAGCCAATACTCCCGCGGCCTGCCCAATTTGTAAAACAACCGGCTGTAATCGGGTTGTTCCATTGACAATATTAGATACGGAAATAGATTTTTCAGCTACGATAAGTCCCTCTACATCCTGCGGTATCATCACACCTAAGGGAAGGCCGTAGGATGGAATAGGATGAAAATAGAGGTGAGGAAGTGCTTCCGATTCGGGATATTTTCCGTGATGATGATCCACCGGATAATCACCTACTGCAATGTATGTACGGTATAACTTTTCAGGTTGCGTATACGGATTCATAATGTGATTAAGCGTAAAGCGAACTAAACCGTGAATACGTAGTGATTCGCGATGGTAGGGGATCAATGGCAACTTATCCGATGTTGGAAACTCATCGTCAGCCAGTCCGAGGGTATTCATCCCTAATTCTTTTTGAATAAAATAGACAAAACTCAACGTATGATCTTTCGCTTTTTTCAAGGCCTCTTCCCGCTCCTTTTCGCTTTTGCCGATTAAATTCACATAATAATCGTTTCCCTCTATGGGCCAGTTGATCATATACTTATTATTCGGCAGTTTGCCGTATGTCATCATCTGCTCTTTCGGCCACAATACATTTTTCGGATTGGGATTACGGCAGAACGGATTTTCACAGGAGCAGGCAAATTCACCAGGATCGTACCCGTCGGGCATAGAGATAGTTACATCTTTGCCGTAATCTTTCAGAATAGCCACATAGGTTAAATCCTGTATGACGCTATTGGCTGTTTCAGGCGCAATATCTTCTTTTGTTATTTCACGGCTTTCCATTCCTACATCATATTTGACACCACATTGAAGGGCTACATCGCCTAATTCGGTGGCGTCGATAACGATCTTTGGACGAAGAATAAGTGTTTTTTCCGGTGTTTCAACGGTAACACTCCATTTTTCATTTACCCTTATGATCGATTTCAGCCTGCTTTTGAAGTGAATTTTCAAGCTCTTTTCCCGTAACGCGATCTGTTGCAGGATTTTATTCCCAACCGATGGTTCAAACAGCACATTGCTTACCCATCCGGTTTTCAGAGCTTCGGCGCTACCATAATAGTTTGTCAATGAATCTTTCAATTCTCTCCAGAAGCCGCTCGGCAGGCGATAATTTCCGTCCACAGCGCTTACACCGGCGCTTGTAAGCATTCCGCCCAACCATTCCGATTCTTCTATTATCATGGTTTCTACTCCCATCCGCGCCGAAGATATGCCGGCGCTGATCCCGCTTGTTCCTCCTCCTATAATAAGCACATCGGGAGTTGTAGTATTGTTTTTACAGCTTTGTGCACAGGAAGCTAATAAGAGGAGAAAAAAGATCTGAAAAGATATTGCCTTTTGTCTCATTTTTTCATTGTTTGTATCACTTTAAACGAATACTATCAAACATAGCATCTTCTTCTTGTTAATCAGGACATTTTTAGTTTTCTCTCCTTGACGTTCGATTTCCCTCCCTCACAGCACGGAGCTTTCCCTTTGTCGGAGAGAGCGATGAGAATTCCTACAGCCTCGCCTATGTTCTACTCCACCGGGTAAAACATCCTACACAGAAATGTTATCCGGGCATTTCCGGCAGCGTAAACCCGTTTTCATAGGTATGCCTTATCCATTCGTTTGCCATCTGCAGGGCGTTGAACTCCGCAAACCTCCGGTCGAATTTCGGATCCCCGTCTATGACCGCATACTCATCGTGTGTGACGATGCTGATCTTATCGGTGGGAGATATGTTGGTAAATTGCATGTTCTCCCCGTCCCATTGCAGTTCCCGGTGCAGGCCCTGTAATCCCGAAAGGCGCACGGCCAGCACCCCCATTACCACCATTTCGTTAAAAGGCCCGGAAAAACCGAAATTCGACGAAGCTTCTGTCCGGTTTGCCGGGGACTCCTTACAGGCCCTGATCCAATCCTGTTCGTGAGCGTTGGTGTCCCATATGTTGCCGTTCCCACCTTTAATGCGGGGAATACTTGGTTCGGGCTGTTTAAAACCAGCCATCTTCGATGCAGGCAGTAAGGTCGGGTTCATACCGTAACAACCCGTCATGATTTTCCCTTTGGTTCCTATCAGGATGATGCCTCCGTTTGAATCCCCCATCATTTCCCCGTCTTTCAGTTCTTCCGGCCTGTCCGGCAGTAATCCCCCGTCATACCAATGAACCGTTACTTCCGGCATGTTGACATTCCCTTTTGGCGGACGCGCCGGGAATTTATAGGATACCTTCTGAGCCTGGGGCGGAGAATACAGGTTCGCTAATGTAGAGCTTGCCGAAACGCTCACCGGGTACTTCAGGTCCAATGCCCAATACAGGGGGTCCATAATATGGCATGCCATGTCGCCTAACGCCCCTGTCCCGAAGTCCCAGAACCCGCGCCAGTTCCAGGGAGTATAGGCAGGGTCGTAAGGACGTTTTTTAGCAGGGCCTATAAATAAGTCCCAATCCAGGGTCGCAGGAACAGCCACGCCCCCTTTCGGCTCGCCCAGTCCCTGGGGCCAGATGGGACGGTCTGTCCAGCAATGCGCTTCATATACCTCGCCGATCACCCCGGATTGTACCCATTCGGCCACCTGCCGGCACCAGTCGAACGAATTCCCCTGGTTGCCCATTTGAGTAGCCACCTTGTATTTTTCCGCCAGCCTGGTCAGCAATCTCGATTCGTATACCGAATGGGTCAACGGTTTTTGTACATAGGCATGTTTTCCCAGCGTAATGGCATGTGCCGCCACCCCGGCATGCGTATGGTCGGGAGTTGCCACCATAATGGCGTCGATGGATTTTCCCATCTGGTCGAACATGTGCCGCCAGTCCTTAAACTGTTTGGCTTTCGGATAGTCGTTGAATGTTTTTGAGGCATACTTCCAGTCCACATCGCATAAGGCAACGATGTTTTCGGTTTTCATGTTCGCCAGGTTGCGGCGTCCCATTCCTCCCACGCCGATACCGGCAATGTTCAGTTTGTCACTGGGAGAAGTATACCCCCGCGCTTTTCCCAATACGGTATTGGGAACAATGGTAAGTCCGGCGGCTCCTATGGCTGCGGTCTTTAAAAACGCTCTGCGTGAATAAGTTGTCATGAGGTTTATTTTCTAAATTCTGAGTAATTAACTTTCAAATAACTCTTTTATTCTTACCTATAGAGTTTTTCATACTCCCAAATTAATTGAGGCATTAATAGCTTTTTTGTCATGCCCTAAATTCTTTAGTGCTTTTATTAATACCCTTCATTCTGTGTGAGATTCGGATTACGATCTATTTCCACTTGTGGAATTGGCCATAGATTAAATTTCTTATCCCAGAACCGGTTTCTGTCACGGACTTTCAGTTTATCTTTATATGAATCATATGTGGCTATATTATTCAGGTCGTGACGTTCAGACTTTTTAAAATTTGGGATATCGGTGCTTGTTATGCCTTCATAACGAATCGTTGAAATCGGAAGCCCATAGCTGGGTTGTCCATTTTCAAGATCACCTATATCCCATCTTCTCATGTCCACCTGATGCAGTCCTTCAAGAGCGAATTCCACGTTTCTTTCATTACGGACAAGCTGTCTCATTTTGTTTTGATTTCCAATCCTGTCTTGCGAAACATTTGGCATACCTGCGCGATTTCGTACCTGATTGATGGCGCTATAGACCGATTCATCCAATTCATTTAATTCTATTTTCGCTTCCGCATACGTTAAGAGTACTTCTGCATAACGCATTATAGGTACATTACATGATTGTGCGCTTATATTCTCTGCCACTTCATTACTGAATTTCGCCCAAATATAGCCGGAACCTGCATTGCAGAAACTGGCCCATGCCGCTGCACTATTAATATCTGCATTATTTTGCGGGATCCATTGTCCGGAAGAAAAATCATAGAAAGGCGTCTCGGTATCATAAGCGTTTAAAATATGACGTATAATTGATCCATTATTTACGGTAACCGTATCGCCGTGCATCCATAGTGTCGAATGAAAACGTGGATCTCTGTTTTTCTGAGGATGCTTGGGATCGTAGAGAGGAGATTCGTCTATCCGTTTTCCGTCTATACACTCATACATATCAGCCAATAACATGGATGGATGCCTCCCTGTTTGTCCTGTGTTTCTGGAAACCTGGCCGAAAGCGATCACATGGATTCTTTGCGTTCCCTGCTTAGTATACATTAATTCGAACAGCATTTCGTTACGCGTATCGGCTTTGGCTTGTCCGGTTATATTAAATAAGTCATCGAAAGAGTTAGCCAACTCTCTTTGCCCTATTATCTGTGTCGCTGCTTCAGCTGAAATACGGAAATATTCAGATCCTTTATTTGCATAATCCAGACTACCTCCTAATAGGGCTGCACGTGCTTTTAACCCATAAGCGAAAGCTCTGTCTACTCTCCCTCTTTCTGTAGCTATCCAGGGTAAATTTGCCACTGCTTCATCTATCTCTTTTAAAATAAAATCAAGAATTTCCGTTTTTGGTGTTTTATGGTCTTTATATTGATCGATAGTGACCGGAGAAGTAAAAAACGGAACATCGCCGTAAGTTGCAATCAGGTTATAATAGGCAAAAGCCCTTAAAACCCTTACTTCCGAAATATATTGAAGAGCCTTGCCTCCTATATCGTCTATATATTCGCTGGAACCATAAATTACCGAATTGGCCCTGGCAATCAAGACATATAACATGCTCCAGAATGATCGAACAGCCGAATTATCCGGATTTAATGCACCTCCTGCACCAATAGTAGTATTCTCTGAACGCTCCATACCCAATCCCGTAAAATGATCCAAATACACGTTAAACGGAACATTGTAACCAAGATCCATATATAGATAATTGTATACGCCGGAAGTTCCATTTAGAATCGCTGCTTCTGATTTGTAAAAACCGGAAGATGAATAATCCGATGATTCTCTCTCCAGAAAATCGGAGCAAGACTCCAACGTTCCTACTAGAAGCACACTTAATATTATATAAGATAAAAACTTTTTCATACGATTATTTTATTAAAAACGAAGATCTATACCAAAAGTAAAAGTTTGCATTACAGGATAAAAGCTTCCGTTATTCACGTAATTTTCAGGATCATACCCTTTATAAGCTCCACACAGTGTGAATAGATTTTGTCCATTGATATAAAAACGAAGATTCTCTATTTTTAGATTGTCTAATGTGTTTTTAGGTAAACTATAACCAAGGACTACATTTTTCAATCGCATATAAGCGCCACTTTTTATCCAAAAGTCAGAGACAATATTGTTCGGATTACTTCCCGAACCGTCAATTAAAAGAAGTGGGAACTCCGCATCTCTATTATCCGGTGTCCAGGTATCCAACTGATTCTTAAAAATAGTGCGTCCTACATAGAAAGGGCGGGCTCCCGCACCCGTATATAAAATATCCTTCTTTCCAACCCCTTGTAAGAAGACAGAAAAATCAAAACCTTTCCATTCAGCCCCCAGGTTTAAACTAAATTCGTATCGCGGATATGGATTTCCGATAACATCACGATCGTCATCTGTAATTTCACCGTCGGGAACTCCGTCGGGTCCGCTGATATCTTTATATTTTATATATCCTGGCTTTACGTTTTCTTTATTGCCTCCGTAGACGGGTGAATTATCTATTTCTTCCTGACTCTGGAAATATCCGTCTGAAACATAACCATACCACGAGTTAAGGGGCAACCCTTCTTTTGTAATTTGGGTGCCGATATATTCATTCCCGTACAGATTGGTAACCTTGTTCTTTACATCTGAAAGATTGCCTGTGATATAATAATTCACATTACCTATTCGTTCTCTCCATGTAAGTGACAGATCCCAACCATTATTTTTCATAGAGCCTGCATTTTCCCACGGAGAAGATAATCCTACATATAAAGGAATGGGAAATTGTTGCAACATATCGTTTATATTGCGTATATAATAATCAAAGCTAAAACTTAACCGGGAATTCAGAATGTCTCCATCCAATCCAAAATTCAATTGAGTGGATTTCTCCCAGGATATCTTTTCATTTGCGACCTGGGTTTGGGCAACACCGGTTCCCAAAACTTCATCGAACCAATAACCATATCCGGAACTTATCGAAGCTGCATAGGGAAAATAAACGGGATTACCGTAAAGTACAATATCCTGGTTGCCTAATGTCCCGTAAGAAGCTCTGAATTTTAAATTGTTTATCGTCTTTTTTACAGGTTCAAAGAAGGATTCTTCGGAAATTCGCCATCCTCCGGATATTGAAGGGAAGAAGCCCCAACGATAGTTTTTCATAAAGCGGGAGGAAGCATCCCATCTTCCGTTTAATTCCAAAAGATACTTATCTGCAAAAACATAGTTTGCACGTGCAAAATAAGATAACATAGCCCATTCCAAACGTCCGCCGGAATTCGTTGCCGTTGAAATATCCCCGTTGTTTAATTCTTCGAAACCTTCAAATTCATATCCCCTCCGGCTTGCACCGAAACTCCGGATCAGTCGTTCTTCAGTCTGCATACCGCCCAATAATTTGAAATAATTTTGGGATATTGTCTTTTCAAAAGATGTCTGAAGGTTGAACTGATTCGTTATAGTCTGGCTCCAACCCTCATTTTTATAGGTTCCGGTAGCAGGATAGGAGGTCCTGAAAACGCCATTTTCGTATGTATCGTACGGTTTAATGAAATAATCCGATTTGTATTCTACTTTCCGGCTGCTATAACTACCCAATACCTCGAATCCTTTAAAGGGATTTATGGCAATAAATCCTTTTACACCTAATTCAGGGGTTACGCCGGTGTGTACTCCACCATCTTTCGATACCGCGATCGGATTATCTCCGTTCTGTCCGAATCCCCAGGTACCATCATTGTTTTGCCCTGAAAATACCGGGGTAAATGTTAATGCTTTGTTGATGGTCGATTCAGGCTCTTCCATGCTGGGACGTGTGACATTGGATTGCCGGATGTTGATATCCACACCGACTTTCATCCATTCAGAGACCTGAGCGTCCGTATTTAAACGCAAGGTCATGCGCGAATAATCATTATTGGAAATAAGCCCTTCCTGATAATAATATCCGGCATTCGCAAAGACACGGAATGTTTCGGACCCTCCGCTTAAACTTATGGAATGATTGTGTGCCAACGTCTGATTTTTGAGTACTTTTTCACGCCAGTTTGTATCGTAATAATTGAGATTGTCGGCCCCTTGCGTTTTGTAGATATTAATAATTTCATCAGAATATTGGGGATCCATATCCGCATTTGCCCGGGCGGTATTCACTGCTTCCATATATTCAATCGCATTCACCGGTTCAGGCATGGACGTTGGAGTATTGAACCCTACATACCCATTATAAGAAATTCTCACTTTTCCTTCTTTTGCCCGCTTGGTCGTGACTAAAATAACTCCGTTAGAGGCACGGGATCCGTAAATAGAGGCAGAGGCTGCATCTTTTAAAATAGAGATCGACTCTATTGCATTTATATCTATATTGTTGATGTCTCCTTCAACTCCATCTATCAATATTAATGGGCTTGTAGATGAATTGATGGAGCCTGTTCCACGGATGGTAATCGATGATCCGTCTCCTCCCGGTCGTCCGGACGACTGTATAACAGAAACGCCCGGAACCAAACCTTGTAAAGCGGTAGAAGTATTGGATAAACTACGTCTTGTTAAATCTGCACTGGTAACGTTTTGAACAGCTCCTGTCAAGTTAATTTTTTTCTGCGTACCGTACCCTACAACGACTACTTCGTCCAACAGCTCCGTATCTTCTCTCATAATGACGTTTAAATATGTTTGTCCATTGAGAGGAAGTTCCTGGGTCTGAAATCCTATATATGAGAATTCAATAACCACATTTGTGTTGGGGGCGGTTAAAGTGAATTCACCCGCTGTATTTGTTACAGTTCCTTGTTGGGTGCCCTTCACAATTACATTCACACCAATTAAAGGTTCATTGTTTTGGTCAGTTACTGTCCCGCTGACATTTACCTGTGCATACGCTGTTGCACTATAAATTATCAGAACACAGAAACTCAAAATGAACGGTAGGCATTTCTTTCTACACATTGTAAAAAGGGTTCGCTCTTTTTTCATGAATTTACTTTGTTTTAGAGTTATTCGTTTACCTTGTTGTTGAATAATTTCTTATAGTTTTCTATAAGAATAAGTCGTTTCCTTGATTTCTCAGAAGCTGAGAGTCCTATTTCTCATTTCATATCTTTTCCGCTCTCATTTATAACGTTGGGTATCCCACCAAACACGAACATTCAATCCGTCGCCTTGTCCCTGATTATTTGATGGAGAAAGAGCATTTGCTTCGTTTTCACGACGCTCATCATCCACATACCGCAGCTTCTTGATAAATTCACCGTTTGCCGGATTAATGGTTGGTTCTTCACTTTGTGCAACCGGCATTAAATCAGGATACCCCGTTCTGCGAAATTCTGCCCATGCTTCATCCCCATTCGGATACATCGCAATCCATTTCTGAGTGATGATCTTTTTCAGTTTCGTTTCAAAGTCTGCTGCTTCATTCCATTGTGCAAAACCTGTAGTAATATACGTTTCATCATTTGATGTATCAATCAATGACTTATCGGCCACATCTGCCCGTCCTTCTTCAAATGAAGCACGGATTCCGGTCTCGTAATTATCTTTTGCATTACCTGCACCGGCCCAGCTGCGAATTGCAGCTTCCGCTTTCAAGAAACAAACTTCAGCATAATTCATCAACATCATCGGTTTTTCAACAATTCCGGATGGAGTTCCGGCCCTTGATCCCTTTTCATTTTGATTCCATTGAGAATATGCATAATAACCCCATACACAAGAATTATTGGCCGCTCTATACTCTTCCAGCCCTAAGTCACTTGTTGATAACCCATTTGGTGTCCCCTGGAATTGTACGTCATACTCTCCGTTTACCCATCCGATTGTTTGACCAAACCATACCGGCATACGAGGATCCTGAACAGTACTTGTTTGTTTCATTATATTTTCCGTCGTCTTACTGATACGGTATTCATTCCAATAGCTTATAATGAAAAGACAATGCCCTTCATCTAATGAACTATTACGGACCGCAGCATTATCGGCATTACTACTCATGAGTTCTCCCTGCAAAGCTGCTTCTCCTTCAGCCTTTGCTTTGTCAGGATCTATAAAAGACAGGCGTAATGCATACCTGAGACGAAGTGAATTGGCCAGTTTTATCCATTTTGAATAATCACCTTTAAAAAACAAGTCTTCATCGCCATAGGCTTTCTGGTCTTCCATATTACTTTTTAAAGTATTGACGGCTTCCGTCAGTTCCTTGAATACGTCGTAATAGATATCCTTTTGAGTATCATATTTGGGCTGATTAATACCTATTCCCCCTTCGGTATACGGAATATCTCCGAATATATCTGTTGTACGGATTGCTCCCATTGCAGAGATAATACGCATCACTTGCAACATATAGGTATGTTCAGGATGGGTTTCAACCTGTTCTCTTACAATATTCAAATATTTGGGTAAATAAGTATAATATGATCTCCAGTAACCGTCATTTACCCAAGCATTGTTATAACCGTACCGATCTGAATTAAAATAAGCGGCCGTGTTCGCAAAATATTGCGCATATAAATTTGTATGGAGGTTCGGGCCAACCTGATATTCCCATGAATTATTATTGAAACCGTAATCTTGCATTTTTGGTAAAAGCAAGCTCGGACTTACCTCATTAGCTGTTTGCGGATTTTTATTCATGTCTTCGAAGTCTCCGGTACATGCAACAAATATCACGGATAAAAAGATAAACAAACTGATTTTCTTTATTATAGGTTTCATTTTTACAGAAGATTAAAATTTAACATTAAGGGTAAAACCAAACGATCGTGTAGGAGGCATTGAAGAATATTCAAAAGCCTGTGCATAATCACTACGTGTTATTGCACTCTCAGGATCTACCGGAGCATCTTTCTTAAAGAAGAAAAGATCACGTCCTACAGCAGATAATTTTACTGATTGGATTGGTAAGTTACGTAACCATGCAGAAGGGAATGTATATCCTAATGACATTTCACGCATTTTAATGTACGATGCCTTATACAAAAAGGCTTCTCCAATACCATTGGGTCCCGCAATATTGGTATAATAATTTTCACCCGTAACTACCTTCTCATTTTGGAGGCCTGTCGATTCAACCATACCATCCACAACCATACCATCGCGTCCATCCAGTGTTTTTGCAGATGTTCCGGTCTGTTTAGCATAATTATCTGTCATGGAAATAAAGTCTCCTCCATACCGGGTATCCACTAACATATAAAAAGATAGACCCTTATAGCGAAGTGTACTACCAATCGAACCTGTCCAATCAGGTAAAATATTCCCTATCGTTTTATCCGATTCTTTAATCGGAAAACCATTATCATCTATTAATATTCTTCCCTGATCATCTCTTTTATACCCATTTGATACGATATCCCCAAACTTCCCTCCTTCATCAACGACCACGCTACCTATGCGGGTTGAGCCTAATGTGAAACGCTTAATTGCATCATCGAGACTTATACATTTTGAGGTATTCGTGCCCCAATTTAAATTTAGATCCCATTCCCAATCCCTTGTTTGAATCGGAGTTCCTATGACCATTAACTCTGCCCCATAACTTTGTATCTGTCCTGCGTTAATTCTTTTGGTTGTATAACCTGAAGAAGCCGGCATGCCTACACTTAAAATCTGATTGGTTGTATTCGATTTATAATACGTAAAATCCATTCCAAGCCTGCCCTGAAACATCCTCATATCCAGACCTACTTCCCACGACGTTGTTTCTTCCGGTTTAAGATTAGATAATGGATAAGTATCCGACGTTTGAGCACTCAATATTTCTCCGATAGTTAATCCCAACGTATAAGGATTTGTTAAATAATAAGGACTGGTATCATTGCCAACCTGTGCCCAGGAACCTCTCAATTTCAAGTAAGATATTTGGGTAGGCAATGCAACCATTTCCGAAATAATTGCACTTAAACTAACCGATGGATAGAAATAAGACCAATTATTATAGGGAAGTGTTGATGACCAGTCATTACGTCCGGTTACATCAAGGTATGCCATACCTTTATAGCCAACCTGGGCATTTCCCAAAACAGAATGTACTTCTTTTTTATTGTATCCTTCACTTACTGTTTGATTTAAACCATTACTTAAAGTTATTAATCCCGGTAGGTTTAATAAACCGGAAGAACCCGAAAGGCCATTGTATTTCACGTTCATTGTTGCGGTACCTAAATTTGCGGTAACTGAAAAATCACCCAATGCTTTATTAAAATTAAGCATAAGGTCTGCATTGAACTCCTGATTAGTCCGCTGGCTATTCGTATACTGAGAGGCTGTCTGAGATTCTTGTATATATGTATTGTAATTTCTTACCTGATCGTTATACCAGTCCATCCCCACACGGCCTGTTAAATTCAGGTAATCAGTAATATGAGCTGTTGCAAATATCTGACCTATTATACGATTCCGTTCATCTTTATTCCCATTTGCCGGTAATGTCAGTGCGTAAGGATTTAAGTATTCATTACTCGGCCCACTCCAATTCTGAATATAACCACTCGAACCTACAGGATCTTTAAGATCTTCCATACGGATACCGCGAGGCATTCTTACCAAAGACTGCATGATACCGTATTCACCTTGACCCGGACGGTTATTTGCTTTTTGGCGCATAAAGTTTATTTTAGCACCTGTCGTAATATACTTATTACCAAGCTGAACATTCAGATCATAATACTGTCTGTTTATGGAATGATTGGGAGTAACACCATCATTCCGTGAATCAGTGAAAGACAACCGGGCAGATGCACTTTCACCACCTCCTGATGCCACGAGTGTGTTATTGTAGTTAACACCAGTACGATAAAATTCTTTTATATAATCTTCTTGCGGTAAAAGGGTATAATCGGAATATCCTGTTTCACCATATTTGGCGTAACGCCAGTTCTGTACTGTTCTGCTTCCATCCATTAATTCTCCCCAGCTGCTTGTTGCATCCGCGCTATACTGACCATTTGTACCCTGACTATACATATTCTGATAACCGTAAGAGTTATATACCTTATTTATACTGATATTCCCATTATATTCTATTTGCAAAGGTTGTCCTTTTTGGCCTTTTTTAGTTGTAATAATAATTGCCCCGCTTTGTGCTCTTGATCCATATAGAGCCGCTGCGTTAGCACCTTTCAAAACAGAAATAGACTCTATATCATCGGGGTTAATATCTGCTGCAGCCCCGGAATAATCAAGGCCACCCCATTGTCCGGCCTCTTCTGCCTGGCCATCACTGATTGGAATACCATCAACAACCCATAACGGTTGATTTTTACCGCTTAATGAATTTAAGCCACGTAATATGATACGCGTTGAACTACCTAACCCCGCACCCGATTGTGATATCTGCACACCTGCGACCTTACCTTGTAATAAATTGGCCACACTCGGAGATTTAATTTCCGACATACCATCCGTTTTAATCTCTTGCATGGCATAGCCTAATGCTCTCTTTTCACGTCTGATTCCCAGGGCTGTAACGACCACTTCTTCCAATAATTCGGTATCTTCTGACATCAGTACGTTTACATACGTACGTCCGTTGAGAGAAATTTCCTGTGTCCGAAAACCTACATACGAAAATTCAAGAACTGCGTTTGCATTGGGAACCGTCAGGCTGAATTCTCCGTCGACGTTTGTGACAGTCCCCTCCCGGGTGTCTTTCACAATCACATTCACACCAATTAAAGGTTCATTGTTTTGGTCAGTTACTGTTCCACTGACATTTACCTGTGCATATGCTGTTGCACTATAAATTATCAGAGCACAGAAACTCAAAATGAACGGTAGACATTTCTTTCTACACATTGTAAAAAGGGTTCTCTCTTTTTTCATGAATTTACTTTGTTTTAGAATTAATACTTTACTTTGTTGTTGAATAATCTGTTATAGTTCCATCAAGAATAGGTCGTTTCCTGGATCTCTCGGATGCTGAAAGTTCTATTTCTCATTTCATATTCGATTATCGGATGTGAATTCCAATATACACGCATCTTCCGGAGATAATCGTATTGTTACATTAATCTT
>AGTN01306983.1_pt1 | contig 13734 bp, 12 predicted proteins | sample 314218 | NCBI WGS metagenome assembly AGTN01 (sample SAMN02954264, study PRJNA73603) | bioreactor metagenome | biome: terrestrial; feature: non-aerated bioreactor; material: poplar woody material; isolation source: poplar biomass | place: USA | collected 2006-12 | reverse complement strand
TCATGGCCCAGCTTGCGATCATCGCCCTGTCGTCCAGCCTGCCCGGGCCGCTGGTACTGGGATCAATCATGCTGTTCAGCGTCCTGGTCGAGGAGGTCGTCAAGTCTGCCGGCATCGCAGGCCTGATTGACAACAGAGAAGCCGGGTCTCCAGTGAACGTGCTGCTGCTCTGTTTAGCCAGCGCAATCGAATTTCTCGTGGCAGAGAAGGCGCTCCTGTTCATCTCGCTGGGCTTCGTATCACAGTCGCTGCTGATGAGCGCGATCGCTAATTCGAGTATGCTGATCCTGCCACTGCTGGCTCATTTCACGTTTACGTCTGTCATTTGCCTGGCCCTGTTCAGGCTGGGCGTCCGGTGGTACCTGCCGGCCGTGGTTGCCGGCAGTCTGTTGCATTTCGGCTACAACGTATTCCTGATAGGAGGCCTGTCGTGAGCGGCATTTTCACGATCGCGGCAAGAGAGGTCCGCTCGGTGATGCGTGAGAAGACCATTGTCCTCGCCATACTGATACAGCTATTGATAGCATCCATGTCGTCGCTTCTTCTTATGGGCTTGATCTCTTACTACGATCCGTCCTCGCTGGATGAACAGGCGAACATCCATATCCGAATCGGGATCACCGGCGACATCAATGGCCCGCTGGCAGAACACCTTGAGGAAGACCAGCTGTTCGTCGTATACCGGTTTGCCTCTGCCGAAAACGCCCTCGAGGCCTACAAGGGTGGGAGCATCGACGCCATTCTCAACATCCCTGATGAAGAAGACGATTTGGTAAACGTTGTACTATATCTGCCACCGTCGGACTCAAGGTCGTCGGTGATCCTGATGGCCCTGAAGGAGCCGCTGAAAGATTATGAGAACGACCTGAGGATCGAACGAGGAGTCGTTACGCAGTTCTCGGACGTCGAAGGGAAACCGAACACGGTGCACGAGTTTATTTATACGCTCGTGCTGCCGATGCTCATGCTGTTTCCAGGCTTCCTTGCCGGAGGCATCGTCATCGACTCGCTTGCGGAAGAACTGGAAAACCATACGCTGGACACCTTGCTGGCCGCCCCGGTTTCCCTGAACGGCATCATAGCCGGCAAAGTGCTGGTGGCAGTGGCCATCGCCATGGTCCAGTGCATACTGTGGCCTCTCCTCCTGGAAATGAACGGCATCGAGGTCAGGCAGCTCGTCCAGGTGTGGTACGTGGCACTATGCGCGGCTGCATTCATAGCTGCCGGGACCGCTATCGTCACTGTCCTGCTGAAGGACCGCGAGCGATCACAGTTGCTGTACTCCGTCGGACTGATGGTCGCCGCAGGGGTTACCGCCCTGGCAGACCCTTCGCCGGTGAACATGCTGGCGAGGCTGGCGCTGGGCACTGCATCCATGGACATAGCAGGCATTATAGCGTATGCGGCGCCTGCCATACTACTGGGTGGCGCACTCTACTTTGTCTCCCGCCGGATGATGACAGCCAGGCTCTGAGAAGCAAAACGGTCACCGTCTGCCGGAGATGACGGCGAAGTTATAGTACTTGTAGTATACGTCCACGTCCCGGAACCCGGCATCCCGGAGCCATTGCAGGTTATCCGCGAGCGTTGCGGGCCGGTCCATCTTCATCCGCTCGAAGACTGCTGCCTTCTCTACACCTGAGAGGCCGCTCGCCAGGATCTTCTCGCGCCACTGTCGCTGATAGTCGGCCTCAATGCCCGGAGTCGCGCCAAGCACCTGGTCGGCGTTGACAAAAACGCCCCCGTCGCTCAACAGGCCATAAAGCCGTCGGTACAGGCGCGCTTTGCCCGGATCGTCCAGGTGATGGATGGATAACGCGGATACGATCACGTCATAGCCGCTTCCAAGGTCGGCGTTCCGGTAGTCGCCTGAGACGTACTGCACGTTCGCCAGACCGGAGAACCGCTGTCGGGCGATCTTCAGCATTTCCTCCGCAAAGTCCACCAGTGTGCAGACTGCTTCAGGACGCTTTTCAAGGATGTGCTGCGTCATCAGGCCGGTGCCTGCGCCCACGTCGAGCACCCGTGGCGACGGACTACCGCGGGTAGCCAGTTCCGTCGCCATGCCGTAAAAGTCGTCGTAGCAAGGAATCAGGTTTCTGCGCTGCGCGTCGTACTTTTTCGCGATCGAGTCGAACGATGTCTGCAAAGGATCGGTCATGCGCATCCCTCTTGTCACGATTTCCTGCCATGAGGACAGACGTACAGGCACATGCCGCAGACCGCCGGCCTGCCCTGTTTCTCCATCTCGCTGAAATATCGCTCGCACTTCCGGGCGTCATACCTCGCTTCCCTCGGCTCATCCTCACGGAAGGCCCGGCCAGTGAAAGCAGACACCGGGCATACGTCGACGCATTCGGAACACTCTCCGCAAGCCACATCCATGGGCACACCAGCATCCAGCGGCGCATCAGTAAGAACGGATACGAACCTGACACGGGGACCATGCTCTGGCGTAATCAACAGGCAGCTCCTGCCGATCCAGCCAAGCCCGGCAAGGTGAGCGGCAAGCTTGTGGGAAAACAGCGCGCAAATACGCTCGTTATCCACACGCTTCGAAGATGGAAGCGGATAGGCCCTGTGTCCGGCGCGCTGCAGCTCGCCAGCCACCCGCGATGCGATGTAATCGAGACGATCGTTGATCACGTCGTAGCAGTGATGCCGGTAGCTGACCGCGACGTCCATCCGATCTCGATCAGGCAGCTGGTCGACGATCTCGTCGAAGAGGCGGATGCCTATGGAGACAGCCCGAGGGTACGAGGCGAGCTCAGGCCCGCCCTGCCTCACGACTTCGTCCTTCGCCAGATCGAGATCGGCGACGCCGAAGAAGTCTGCGCCTTCAGCTTCGGCCACTTGCCGGATCTTGTCTTGCAGCGTCATGGTCACCTTTCCATTAGTCGTTCACGCTAATAGTTTTATCCCGGATTGCCACGACTATGAGACGTGCGGGCCATAGTGTTATAATATTTTAAAAACGATATAAATACAGGATTGATCCGCATGGAGAAGTTCGACGTCATCGTGATCGGCGCCGGTGCCGGGGAAAACGTGCTGAGCGCCACGCTCGCCGCCGGCCTGAACGTTGCACTGGTGGAGCACGGGCCCCCGGGCGGCACTTGCCTGAACAATGGCTGCATACCGTCTAAGATACTGATCTACCCGGCGGACGTGATCCGGATGGCGCAAGACGCAAAGGCCGTCGGCCTGTCGGCGACGCTGAAACCAAACTTTCAATTCATCATGGAGCGTATGCGATCCATTGTCGGACAGGAAAGGGAAGACTCTACAATAGCGTTAGGCAATGCGAAAAACCTGACATGGATCAAGGAAACGGCCGAGTTCGCCGGCGATCACGTGCTGAAGGCCGGTAACAGGACTATCACCGCACCTAAAATCGTCATCGCCACGGGCGCACGGCCACTCGTTCCGCCCATTCCTGGCCTGAAAGAGGCGGGATTTCTCGATAATATCACATTGCTGGGCCTGAACGAGGCGCCGAAAAGCCTGCTGATCCTGGGCGGCGGCTACATCGGCTGCGAGTATGGACACTTCTTCTCGGCCATGGGCACGGACGTCACGATTATCCAGCGACCGCCGGTGCTTCTCAACGACGAGGACCCGGAAGTGGGCGAAGCGGTCACGAAGGCCATGACGAAGTACCTGAATGTCCGCACCGGCCATGAAGCCAATCAAGTGACCATAGAGGATAACAGGAAAGTCGTCCACGCAAAGAACCGCAAGACGGGCGACATAGTTCGGTTCGAAGCGGATGAAATCCTGCTGGCCCTTGGCAGACAATCGAATGCTGATTTGCTGAGGCCTGATCGTGCAGGCATCGAGACAGACGCTAAAGGCTGGATCAAGGTCGATGACTACCTGGAGACGAGCGCCCAGGATATCTGGGCGCTGGGCGACGCTACGGGGAAGCACATGTTCCGGCACGCTGCCAACTTCGAAGCGGGCATCGTAGCACACAATATTCTTCGTGACCACAGGATCGCCTTCGATGATCGTGCCGTCCCACATGCAGTTTTCACTCATCCACAGGTCGGAACAGTAGGAATGACTCATGAAGATGCGAAGAAGAAGGGAATCGAGGCTATGGTGGGCAAGGCGATGTACTCAGGCGCAGCCAAGGGTATCGCCATGGCAAACACGGATGGTTTTGTCAAAGTCGTGATCGACCGAACGACAGGAAAAATAATAGGAGGTTCCATCGTAGGTCCTGATGCCGCTGCGTTGGTCCAGCAGGTGGTCTACCTGATGAACTGTGGCAACGGAGACATGGCACCGCTATACCGGTCGATGGTGATCCACCCGGCGATCAGCGAAGTAGTGACGAACGCCTTCGCTGCGCTGGGGAACGTTGAATAACGCGACGAACACAATGACACGATGAAGATCGAGTAGCCAGGTTAAGGCTAAAACACGGGCACAGGGTGTACAATGTGCCATTTTACTTACAAAATTCACGTATTGTCGCCAGCACTACTTCATAGCACTGTGCGACCGATCTGAGGTCCACCCACTCGACGTCAGCGTGCAGGCCTTCGCCGGACGGGCCGAAGACGACCGACGGGATTCCGGCTTCCGCCAGCAGCGCCGAGTCCATCCACCCGGCCATGCCAGCGAACTTCGGCGTCTTGCCAGTCATATGTCGGAGTTGCGTGGCCAGCGTCTGTACCAGCTGAGCGTCAGCCGGCATTTCGAGCGCACCTCTCGCGAGCTTTTTACGGACAGTAGCCCGGAATTGCGGATCGCCTTCGGAAATGGCGTTGAGCATCTCCTGCATTTCATCCTCGACCGCCTCGATCCTCTCGCCGGGCAGCGTCCGGCGCTCGACCTTGAGCGTGCACCGGGCCGGATAGCTGGAAAACTCCTGGCCGCCCTCGACGAGCGACGCGTGGACCGAGCCAGTGCCGAGCAGTGGGTGTGAGGGCAATCGTGCGAGACGGTCTGCCATCTGCTCGATGCCGGATAGCACGTGCCTCATCTTCACGATGGCATCGACGCCGAGATCAGGTCGCGATCCATGGGCAGCCACACCGATGGTCTCGAACTCGAACCATGCGAAGCCCTTGTGGGCTATGACGATCTCCAGGTTGGTCGGCTCGCCTACGATCGCGCCGTCTGCGCGCCATTTGCCCACGACGGCCTCGGCACCGGCACTGTCGTATTCCTCGTCGATCACCGCCGTCAGGATGACGTCCCCGCGCAGCTCCAGGTCTGCCGCGCGCGCCGTCGCGAGCATGAAAGCAGCCAGCGAAGACTTGGTATCCAGCGATCCCCTGCCGTACATGCGGCCGTTCCTGATTCGCGGCTGGAACGGCGCCTTCATGCCGCTGATGCCGACCGTGTCCGTATGGGCGTTCAGCATCAGGGATTTCCCGCCGCCAGAACCCCTGGCAATCGCGATCACATTCGGCCGCCCGGGGATAACTTCCTCCACGTGCACCTCCAGCCCCCGCTCCCGAAGCCATGATGCCACGAACGAAGCGATCTCAAGCTCTCCGCTGGCACCCGGGACCAGGTCCGGGTTCACCGAATCGATGGATACCATCCGGCCGAGGAGGCTGGAAAGCTCGTTCAACGTAGTCGTCGACATAAGCCGTTTGTTCCCTGCCATATGTTGGACGGGATGGTATTTATCGCCTCCGGCGACGAGACTTTAAGCAGAGAGTAGAAAAGGCAGTGGCTGCAGGGCAGGCTCCGAATATGGCTGGCATAGCAAGGCCTGCCCGCTGCAGCTTTCGCAGGAGGAACGTATGCGATAGCGGAAGCGCCATACTGCTTCGTGCAACTTCCGCATAGTCGCCTGACATAGCGAGTGTATGCACATATCTATGCTATGTACATATTACTAATATGTACGCAGATATTTGACCGTTCTGCATGCTTTCAGCGAAAAACCCGGCAGACGCAATGCCGATCACTGAAACGTGACAAGGCGTATAGAGGAACGTTTTTAACTATGCCATTCACAGCTACTATTAGTGTTCAAATGTCCGAAGACGATGTCAAGGAAGTCATGGTGCCCTGCCCTTGCTGCCGCAAGGTGCACAAAGTATCGGTGAAGGAAGCACGAGAGAACCCTCAGGTGAAACTTGAATGCGGGGCCGTGATCGGAAGTATTGGCGTGCTCCGACGCGCCGACGAGATGGAAGAGCGAATCAGGAAATTCAAGAGCACGATTCATAAGCTCGACTAGACATCGCAGCCTTTCGCTTGCGACCAACTGCCGTTTTGACGAAGCATTCGATCAGGCCAGGACCTGCGGTGACTCCATGGGCATTTGATCGACTGCAGCAGACTTTGGAATGATAGTGATCCGGCTGTTATGTATCCTCGACTCCAGGCTTTTCTGCATCCGATCGACGACGAGCTGGACGTCGCCCATGCTACGGCCGGCATCGAACTCGAGGACGATCTCGACAAAGACGATGCCGCCGGATCGTCTGGACCGGACGCCGAGAATCTGGGTGTACTCGTCGAAGAACTCGGCCAGCGCCCTGACGATCAGCAGTTGCATGGACTCGTCGAGAGACTTGTCGAGCAGGTCAGTCATCGAGCTGGACAGGATCGAGTAGGCGAAAATCAGGATAAACCCCGAGAGAAAGATCGACATTATCGGATCTATGTACGGGCCAAACCAGAAGCCGGCCAGCAGTACGGACAACAGGACAGAAAGGAACGAGCCCACGTTGACGATGATGGAGGCGTTAGTCGCCTTATATTGTGACCAGAGCACGGGCGAGCGATCGCCTTTTGCGAGGACGCGATGGATACGGGCCCATCGGATGATGTTGCCGCAGGAAAAGAAGAGCGAAAGGGCAAGGGCGATGCCAGCGCCCGCCGGATTCATCGGCTGGGGGCTGCCGATGCGCTCCATTGCCACATATATGATCAGGACAAAGGAGATCAGTAAAGCTGCGCCCTTGATGGTACTGGAAATGCTCTCCAGCTTGCCGTAGCCATAGTTGTACGTATCGCTCTCGTCCTTCGAGGCGAATCGCATGCAGACCCAGGCGACGAAGGCGGTCAGGATGCTGATGGCTGCCCTGGCTGCGGTCGTGTACATGGCCATGGAGTTCGAGATCAGGGCGACGCCGATGCGGACGATGCAGACGAGAAGATCGATGATGAAAAAATTGAACAGCATCTTTTCCTTATTAACCCGCCCGGTCTCGCCTGGCAGCCGGGAAAGCAACAGCCTGAAGCGACGGAAGAGATCGGCGGCAGGAGAAGCCAGTCTCGCATCGTCACCTGTCTTCCTGGGACTTTCCATAACATCACCGGCCCATCGCCCGACAAGGGCATTCCCGTCTATTTCGTTCGCCAGGCTATTATAATTTATCGTCCCTTGACTGACTGGCCTGATACAATCGCTTATCGCTGAGATGATCACATTCAAACCGTTGCCGGTGCAAAGCATTTTAACCGATCAGGGCCTAAACTGATGATCTGGTGAGCGAGGGGAATGGCAAAGATCGCTGCTAGAAAAGCCGGTAACGTCACGATCGTCCTTCTGGACGGCAAGATCGATTCTCCGTCGTCAGTCGAGATGGAGAAAACGATCAACTCGTTGATCGACGGAGGCGACAGGTACCTGGTCGTAAATCTCGCCGGGACCGAGTACATCAGCAGCTCGGGGCTGCGAGTGATGCTTTCGTCGCTGAAGCGGCTGCGGAAGGTCCAGGGTGACCTTAAAGTCTCATGCACTCGTCCACTGGTGCAGAACGTGTTCAACATGGCCGGCTTCACCCAGATCTTCGAGTTCTACGACCGCGAGGAAGATGCGCTCTCCCGGTTCGGCCTGAATGCCTGATGGCGGGTGACCATGGACATCTCGCTGCTCGACCTGTCTCTCGCCCTGCTGGAAAATACCTGCGTTATAGCTGTTTTTGCCTATCTGCTCGTCTATTCACGATACTTTCAGGAGTTCACCGGGGGCAGATACGTCTACAGGAACACGATAGTGATGATCCTGGCCTTCGGCTTCATCTCAGTCATGGGCACCATGCTGGGCATTACAGTGAGCGCCGGCGCTATCGCCAATGTTAGAGACGTGGGACCAGCGATCGCGGGGCTCGTCGGCGGCCCGATCGTGGGCCTGGGTGCGGGACTGATCGGCGGGCTGCACCGGTACTCGATGGGCGGCATCACGGGCTTCACGAGCGGCACTGCCACGATCGTTTCCGGGGCCCTCGGAGGCATGGTGTTCTATCTCAACCGCAAGCGATACGTCGGCATTGTCGGGTCAGTGACCTTCATGATCGCCGCCGTCTGCATCAACCTCGGGCTGAGCCTGGCCGTCGCGCAGCCCCACGACCAGGTAGTACCCATCATCGAACAGGTCGCGCTGCCGATGATCATCGCGAACGGCGCGGGCGCGCTCGTATTCGCCTATATCATCGATCACTCGCTATGGGAAAAGCGGGTCGCGAAGGAGAGGGATGACTATCGCAGCGAGCTGGAGCGAAAGAAAGCAGAACTGAACATCGCGCGTGACATCCAGGGCAGCTTCCTGCCGGACTCGATCCCTGCGCTGAAAGGCCTGGACATTGCCGCGGCCTGCATCCCGGCAAACGAAGTAGGAGGCGACTTCTACGACTTCATCCCCATCGAAGGTGATCGCACCGGCATCGTCATCGCCGACGTCTCCGGTAAGAGTGTCTCCGGAGCCCTGTTCATGACGCTCGCCCGGGCCGACCTCAGGGCCAATGTCCTCGCCAGCGCCGATGCTGCGGACGCCGTGGCGAGAACAAACGACCTGATCGCGCAGGACTCGAAGTCAGGCATGTTCGTGACGTTGTTCTACGGCGTCCTCGATACTGGCGCCAGGACGCTTACCTACGTGAACGCAGGCCACAACCCCCCGGTGGTGCTGGACGAAAAGAGCAACACGCTCGGTACGCTGAACAGGACTGGCGTCGCGCTCGGGGCGCTGGGAGGGATGCACTACGAGCAAAAGACGATCTCGCTGGCCGGCGGGACGACCATCGTGCTCTACACGGATGGCGTGACCGAAGCAAACCGAAAGGACGGCGAGCTGTTCGGCGAGGAAAGGCTCAGCGCAGTCATAAAGTCCTGTGCCGGCCTGACTGCCGGACAGGTGCTCGATCGAATAAAAGCGGAGACGCTCGCGTTCTGTGACGACTCCCCACAGGCAGATGACATTACGTTGATGGTAGTGAAGGTACTATGATGACGAAAGCTGAAAAATACGAAATCGAGGTCGATGGCACGCCGGACAACCTGCCGGTGATCCAGCATTTCATCGAGACAACGCTCCGGCGGATGAACATCGACGATCTGCCAGCCTACGACATCCAGCTCGCCGTCGACGAGATCACCACCAATATCGTCAAGCACGCATACAAGGAAAGAACGGGCCACATATGGGTCGCGTGCTACTGCCTTGGCAGCGAGTTCCATATCGTCGTGAAGGACGAAGGTCAGCCGTTCGATCCCTCAACCATGCCGCCGCCAGATCTCACGTCCGAGCTCGAGAAACGAAATGTCGGTGGCCTGGGTATCTACTTCGTGCGCCGGGTGATGACCCGGATGAGCCACGAGTACAGGGACAGCATGAATATCGTTACGATGGTCAAAAACCTCGGCGATCGTTAACCGGCATTACGTTGAGAGAACCAGCGAAACTGTTGCACGGCAGATATGCAGTGTTTGCAATCACACCCATGACTGCAGATACGGCGCAGTAGCAGAATACGGTTATATAGAACATTTTTCCTCGTGACGAAAGCCTTGCCTGCCATTTCGAAGCCTAAATCCCAAAATCATGGCATATTTAGCGTAAATGTTCCAAAATATTACGCTATATTCGACAAACGTTCATGAAAGTGCAGGTGCTAACTTTAGCCTGTAACCGTTACCAGGAGAGCATACCATCATGAAAAGTCGCAGAAAAGGAACAGCAGGGGCTAAATCTGATGTCTCGAATGCGAAAAGCAGAGAAATGGAAAAGTTTACCGTGTCAGACGCTGGCGAAAGCCTGACGACCGACCTCGGCGTGAAGATATCGCGCAACAATGAATCGCTCAAGGCGGGGCCCAGAGGGCCAACGCTGCTGGAAGACTTCATCTTCCGGGAAAAGATCACCCACTTCGACCATGAGCGCATACCTGAGCGAGTAGTCCATGCCCGGGGCTCTGGCGCATACGGCTACTTCGAGGCCTACGAGTCGATGAAAGAATACACGAAGGCGAGCTTCTTGAGCGAAGCAGGCAAACGTACGCCGGTCTTCGTCCGGTTCTCGACAGTGGCAGGGTCACGCGGCTCGGCCGACACTGTCCGCGATGTGCGTGGCTTCGCGACCAAGTTCTACACCGACGAGGGCAACTTCGACCTGGTCGGGAACAACATGCCAGTATTCTTCATCCAGGACGCGATCAATTTTCCGGACCTGATCCATGCGGTCAAGCCAGAGCAGGACAACGAGATGCCACAGGCGGCGACCGCCCACGACACCTTCTGGGACTTCGTCTCCAGCGCGCCGGAGATCGCGCACATGACCATGTGGGTGATGTCGGACCGGGCGATACCGCGCAAGTACAGCATGATGCAGGGCTTCGGCGTCAACACTTTCAGGTTCGTGAACGCGAAAGGCAAGGCAAGGTTCGTCAAGTTCCACTGGAAGCCGGCCCTGGGAGTCCACTCTCTGACCTGGGACGAAACCCAGAAGCTGGCAGGCAAGGACTCAGATTTCAACCGCCGCACCTTGTGGGAGGACATCGAGGCCGGCAACTACCCTGAGTACGAGTTCGGAGTGCAGATGCTCGACGAGAAAGATGAGTTCGCCTTCGACTTCGACATTCTGGACGCGACAAAGATATGGCCGGAAGAGCAGGTGCCGGTGAAGATCATCGGCAAGCTGGTGCTTAACCGCAACCCGGACAATTTCTTCGCAGAAACCGAGCAGGTGGCCTTCTGTCCGGGCAATGTCGTCCCCGGCATCGACTTCAGCAACGACCCGCTGCTTCAGGGCAGACTGTTCTCGTACATCGACACCCAGCTCATCCGCCTCGGCGGCCCGAACTTCCACGAGATACCGATAAACAGGCCGGTCGTGCCGATCCACAGCAACCAGCGCGACGGACACATGAGGCAGATGGTCAACCGTGGAAAGGTCGCATACACGCCGAACGGGCTGGCCGAAGGATACCCGGAGGAAGACCCGGAGCATGGGTTCTCGAGCTACCAGGAGAAAATGGACGGCCGCAAGATCAGGGAACGCAGTGACAGCTTCCGAGATTACTTTAGCCAGGCTCAGCTTTTCTGGAACAGCATGGCGGACTTCGAAAAAGACCACATTGTCCGTGCCTTCCGGTTCGAGCTTAGTAAGGTCAACAGCATGGAAACAAGACGAAAAGTGGTCGACATGTTTGCTCGGGTGGACACCGAGCTCTCCCGAAGGATAGCAGAAGGCATAGGCGTTCCGGCCTCTAAGGTCAGGCCCGAGAAGCCGCGAGGCATTAAAAAGTCCCCGGCGCTCAGCCAGGCGAACACGAATATGGACAGCATCCGGTCGCGGAAGGTAGCAATCCTGGCTTGCAATGGGGTGAATGCCATAGAAATATCCAGAATGAAAGATGCCCTGGAATCAGAGAAAGCAATGGCCGAGATCGTATCGACCGACCTCGGCACGATCAAAAGCTCCGAAGGGAAGAGCCTGGACGTGGACAAGAACTTCCTGGCCGACTCTTCCATCTTTTACGACGCCATTTTCGTGCCTGGGGGACGGCCGAGCGTCGAAAAGCTGATGTCGAACGGCGACGCCGTGCACTTCGTGAGCGAGGCATTCAAGCATTGCAAGCCAGTGGCCGCGCTCGGCGAAGGGTTCGAACTGCTGGGAAAGGCAAGGGTAGCCGATGCCATCGGCATGGCCGGGAAGGCTCAGAAATCCGGCATCACTTCCACCAAAGGGGTGATCATGGCACAGAAAGCGTCCGATCTCCCCGCGCTCTGCGACATGTTCATCGACGCCATGATGAAGCACCGCTTCTGGGAGCGGGAAAAGACTGACATGATACCAGCTTGAAAAATAGCGTGGATGCGGCGAGCACAACAGACACCACGGAAGATCATAGAGCCAGACAAAAGCTGTCCTGAAACGACTCTATTGTGTCCATTGCCCGCTGTGTCCGCCGTGTTAACTTTTTTCTTCCCAGATTTTCAACAGCTCGACGACGTTCCTGACCGCCATCTCCATGTCCTGCACCGCCACCCATTCCAGCGGCGAGTGGTAGTTGTGCGCGCCGTCGAAGATGTTGGGAGTCGGCAAGCCCATGAAGCACAGCCTTGCCCCGTCGGTGCCGCCCCGGATGAGATCTTGTTTCGGCGTAATGCCCAGCCGTCGCATCGCCTCGATGGCATACTCGACTACCTGTGGGTACCTGTCCAATACGTCTTTCATGTTACGGTATTGCTGTATGACCTCAAATTCCACGACCGATCCGGGATATTTTTCAACAGCCTCTTCAGCGAGCTTCTTTAGCATCGCCTCGTAGACTTCCAGCTTCGGCGTGTCGAAGTCCCTGATAATGAACTTCAGCGTCGTCAGTTCCTCGTTGCCAGATATGGACGTACAATGGACGAAGCCCTCCCTGCCACCCGTGGTCTCCGGAGAGAGCGTGTCTTTCGGAAGGCTGTCGAGGAATGCTCCGGCGACTTTGACAGAGTTGACCAGCTTGCCTTTAGCGTAGCCTGGATGTATGCTGACTCCCCGGAAGCGGATGATCGTCTGGTCGGCGCTGAACGTCTCGTCCTCGACCTCGCCCCGACTGGAGGCGTCGAGCGTATAGCCGTAGTCGGCGCCAAGCTTTGCCACGTCCAGCTTTTCTGTACCCCGGCCCACCTCCTCGTCAGGAGTAATCAGTACCTTCACGGCGCCGTGCTTCACTTCAGGGTGCGTCGCAAGATAGTTGATCGTGTCAATGATTTCGGCGACGCCTGCCTTATCATCCCCTCCCAGCAGCGTGTCGCCGCTTGAAGTGATGATATCGTAGCCGATCATGCCCTTGAGATCCGGACTATCCGTCTCCCGGATGACCATGCCGTTCGGGAGGCGGATGTCGCCGCCCCGGTAGTTACGATGAACGATAGGACGGACGTTCGTCCCGGAGACCTGGGGGGATGTATCGGCATGCCCGATGAGCGCGATCACGGGCACCTTCTTATCCGTGTTCGCAGGCAGCGTCGCGGTCACGTATCCCCACTCGTCCATCCGGGCGTCCTTCAGGCCGATCTCCATCAGCTCGTCCGCCAGGATGCCAAGAAGGACTTTCTGCTTTTCCGTGCTCGGGAATGTCCTCGACTCCTCGTCAGACTGCGTGTCGAACTTCACGTACCTCATGAACCGCTCGACACAAGTAAAGTGGTATTTTTCATCGAACATCGGATGCATCGCCTGTCCTCCCGGACGACCTTTATAGATTCGCCAGTCCGGATAAATACTTTTGTTGCGGACAGCCCCGGTCAGCTTTTCAGCGGGAACATGATCAGCGTCTGCAGCTTTTCCGGCGGCACGTCCATCGGGCTGTTGTAGTAGAACTCGTAGCTGACGCCGGTGGGCTCCAGCCCTTTCTCTGCTACCAGCTTCATGAGCGCTTCATATGCATGCCGCATCTCCTGATACGGACCGAAGTACATACAGGTACCCGCTTTACCGCCCGGGATCTTTCCAGGCTTGATCTCGCCCTTGCCAGGCAGCGTCTT
>AGTN01080893.1_pt1 | contig 13793 bp, 12 predicted proteins | sample 314218 | NCBI WGS metagenome assembly AGTN01 (sample SAMN02954264, study PRJNA73603) | bioreactor metagenome | biome: terrestrial; feature: non-aerated bioreactor; material: poplar woody material; isolation source: poplar biomass | place: USA | collected 2006-12 | reverse complement strand
CGCATGCTGTTGCAGGCGCGCATGACGCTGATCCGCTCGCCCGACGGCGAAACCACCGGCTATGTCATCACCATGGTCGATGCCGGGCCGCAGGTGGCCGCCCTGGCGCGGCGCGACGCGCTGCTGCGCGAGGTGGCCGAGGCCCTGGAGACGCCCCTGCTGCGCCTGAAGATGGCCGCCAGCAACCCCGCCCTGGTGGCGGTCGAGGCGGCCAGCATCGAAGCGGCCATCACCCGCATGACCGCCGGCTACCAGCGCGCCCTGACCGAATGGTGGCCCATGGCCGACCTGCATTCCGGCGATTTCTTCGGGCTGGTGGCGCAACGCTTCGATGTCGGCGGCCCCAGGGTCGCGGTCACCGGCCTGCCGGTGTGGCTGCATGCCGATTCCCACTCGCTGGCCCTGGCGGTCGAGGCGCTGATCCGCCAGATCGCCGAACGCTTCGCCCTCGCCGAGATGGACCTCGCCGCCGAGGTCTCCGACGAGGAATGCTGGCTGGAGATCGGTTGGGCCGGCGCCACCGCCGCCAAGCCGGCCCTGGAAAGCTGGCTCGCCTGGCCCCTGCCCTCCTTGGGCGGCATGAGCGTGCGCGACGTGCTGATCCACCATGCCGGCGACGCCATCCGCCAGGAGCACCGGAGCGGCCGCTCGTGGCTGCAGCTGCCCATGCGCAAGGGCGTGGAGACGCGGCTCCAGCCCAGGGTGATCCTGCCCAACCGCCCGGAATTCTACGACCTGACCCTGCTCGACAACACCCGCGACATCGGCGAGATGGGGCGCCGTCCGCTGCGGTCGCTCAGCTTCGTGGTATTCGACACCGAGACCACCGGCCTGCAACCCAGCCAGGGCGACCAGATCGTGCAGATCGGCGCGGTGCGGGTGGTCAACGGCCGCATCCTGTCGGGCGAAAGCTTCAACCGCATCGTCAATCCCGGCCGGCCGATCCCGGCGGAAAGCATCCGCTTCCACGGCATCACCGACGAGATGGCCCGCGACAAGCCGCCCATCGGCGTGGTTCTGCCGCAGTTCAAGGCCTATGCCGCCGACGCGGTACTGGTCGCCCACAACGCCGCCTTCGACCTGAAGTTCCTGCGCATGCGCGAACGGGAATACGGCGTCGCCTTCGACAACCCGGTGCTGGACACCATGATGCTGTCCAACTTCCTGGACGGCCCCGAGGCCGGCCATTCCCTGGATTCCATCTGCGAGCGCTTCGGCATCGAGATCACCGGCCGCCACACCGCGCTGGGCGACGCCATCGTCACCGCCGCCGTGCTGCTGCGCCAGATCGACATGCTGGACTCGCGTGGCATCACCACGCTCGAGCAGGTGGTGAAGGAACTGGACATCAACATGCAGTTGCACCTGCGCCAGCAGGTGCTGTAGGGATCAGCCGCGACCCGCCGAGGTCGCCGCCACAAGGCGCGCCATGCGCATCGTCTGGTCGAAACGCGACAGCAACTCGGCCAATTGCCCGTCGTCCATGGCGTCGAGACTGTCCCTGCCGAAGAGGCGGCGGATCTCGCTGCGGAACGCGGCCTCCACCGGTGCGCCCTGGGCCACCAGATAGCCGTGCAGGCGGTCGAGAAGCGTGCGGCGCTGCCGCAGATACGCCGCATCGGCGCCATTGTCGTTGGCGCCTGCGGCCTCGTCCAGCAATCGGCGCGCCTCGGCCGCCCAGTCCCGGTCGTCCATCACCCTCAACTCGCCAGATCCAGCAGGTCGTTCAGCATCGCCCGTTCAATCTGCGCGCCTTCGCCCGCCTGGATCAACTGCCTGTACAGGATGGCGGCCAATTTCGCCTTCTTTTCCGGAGTCAGGACGATCCGGCGCAGATCGAGCAATTCCTCGACGGCGGCGATCGCGCCGGCCAGGGCGTCGAGATTGATCTCGCCGCCGGGTGATGGGACCGGAGCGCCGCCCTCTCCCGTCAGCAGCCAGTTGATGTCCACGCGCCCCTCCTGCCGCAACCGGGTCAGGACGTCGCTGCCGGGCAGAATCTTGTCGCGCTCGTATTTTCCGATGGTTTCCTTGTGAACACCCAATTGGCGGGCGAACTCGTCCTGCGACAGGGAGCCGCGCAGTCGCCGCATGCGGGTACCGACCGTCTCAACCATGGCCTGCACCACCCATCCGGCGGGAAGATACAGCCTTAAGGCTGTAAGAACCCTCTTGAACAAACACCGTTTTGGCTGTTACAGTCATTGCCATGTCGCGCGCCATTGCAATCTTAGACGTCCCAATAAATGCCGCCGAGAGGCGGGTATGGATATGCGCCCAGCTCCGCATGCGGGGCAACAGCCTGCGCCATCTGGCCAGGGAGGAAGGAGTCTCCCATCAGGCCATGAGCGCAGCGCTGGTGGCGCCCAACGCGCACCTTGAGCCGGTCATTGCCAAGGCCCTGGGATTGACACCCCGACAATTGTTCCCCGAGCGTTTCGACCACGCGGGAAACAGGGTGTGCCAAACGCGGGCGCCCCAGCGTAGCACGCGCCCCTCTGCCGGCAATGTCTAATTAGTTTCGTGGAAACCTTTGGCGAAACGCCATGCCGCAAGGACGAGGCCACATGGACAGACCCAAAAACACCGTTGCCGCCCCGTCACGGCGGCGCGGGCACCGGATTTCCCCCCATACGACTCCCGATCCCCTCGACCTGCACGTGGGAGCCCGCATGCGACTGCGGCGGATCATCATGGGCCTGTCCCAGCAGGCGCTCGGGCGGCTGGTGGGACTGACCTTCCAGCAGATCCAGAAATACGAGAAAGGCGACAACCGCGTTTCGGCCTCCACCCTCTACCGGCTGGCCGAAGCCCTGGACGTGCCGGTGTCCTTCTTCTTCGACGACCTGCCCGAAGATATGGCCGCCCCCGGCAGGACCATGGAACTGAGCCGGCGGGAAAGCCTGGAGTTGCTGCGGCATTATTACCGGATATCCGGCCCCATGCGGAAACCCCTCTACGACCTGGTCAAGGCCATGGGCCGCAGTGAAGGCGCCGTCGCCGCCGCGAAAACTCCACCGGCAGGGGGCAATCCGGGCCACATATGATGCCGGCAGGCCATTGAAGCAACCCGCCATGCGCCTCGCCGGGCGGGCGCGTTCGAGCCCTAACCCGCCACGCCGCAGATGTATTTCAGCGTTTTCAGCCGCTTGAAGCTCCAGCGCAGGCGCTCGCGGGTCTGCTTGTCGAAACGCCTGGGCTCGATGCGGGCCGAAGGCGCGATGCCGGCGGCGAGGTCGGCGAGTTGCTGGTCCAGCATCATGCGCATGACCGTCTCGCGGATTTCCAGGAAATCGCGCCAGTCGTCCTCGTGCAGCGCGCCCTGGTCCTTGAGCGCGGTATAGCGCTCGTCGGTGCCGGTCTGCATGACGTGGGCGCGGATGGCGCGGAAGCGGGCGGCGGAAACCAGGGGCAGCAGGGCGAACTTCTTGGCGTTCAGGCGCCCCTGCTTGGTCACGAACTCGCCGAACAGGCCCAGCGACACGTCCATCTTGGCCACGTGCTGGGCCAGGTACTGCATGAAGAAGGCCGATTGCGCCGCCTTCTCCACCGCATAGGCGCGCAATTCTCCGGCCAGCGCCCGGTCGCCCCAGACCGGCTGGAAATCGAAGAAGATGTCGCAATACATCACCGTCTGGTTCTCGACGGCATAGACCCAGTGGTGGACCTCGTCCTTCCACTCCTCCAGGTTCTTGCGCCATTTCGGCTCGCGCGCCATGACGCCGCCGTCGCAGAACGGGATGCCGGCATCGTTGAGCGTCTGGTTGACCCGCCGGCCCAGTTCGGCGAACCACTGGTCGTCGGCGGGGGTGCCGCGATGGACGATGGCGTTGTCCTGGTCGAACACCAGCAGGCTCTCGCCACGCCCGGCCGAGCCCAGCACCAGCATGGCGTAGGGCGCCGGCGACGGCCCCCAGCCGTCCTCGGCCATGGCGGCCTCGGCCAGTTCGGTGGCGCGCGCGGTCAGGTCGCGGATGACCAGGGCGATCACCGCCGAGATGCCGCGGGCCGACACGCCCTCGGCCAGCAGGCTCTTGCCCAGGCGCGGCAGGGCGGCCATCACCGCCGCCATGTCCTCGGACCCGCGCGCCTGCTCGACCGAATCGCCCAGCACCAGGGCATCGGTGGCGCGCACCTTCAGCAGGGCGCGGCCGGTGACCATGCCGATGGGGCGGCGCTCGCCATCGACCACCACCAGATGCCTGAGGCCCAGGCGCGTCATCTTGCCCAGCGCCACATAGACGAAGGAATCGCCGTCCACCGCCGCCACCGGCCGGGTCATCATCTGCCCCAGCGTGGCGTCGAACCCGCGCGGGCCATTGGTCGACAGGATGCGCAACAGGTCGCGCTCGGTCAGGATGCCGGTCGCCCGCCCGGACGCGTCCACCGCCACGATGGACGACACACGGGCCTCGTACATGCGGTCGATGGCGTCCTTGAGCGGCAATTCCGGCGGGGCAGTCAGCACCGGCGTGCTCATCACCTCGTGCAGACGATGCTGATAGGGGAAGCTGTCGATCCGGGAAAGGGCGGCAACATCGTTCATGGAGAGATCACCACAGAGGCGGCAAGGCCGATTGCAACCATCAGTCTGTCGAATAAAAAGCAGTTGCAAGCGCAAACGTTCTCGCCCAAAAGTGTCGATTGAGAACACGTTGGGGCGGTTACTGATCGCATACGATTGCCGATGACAGTCCTGGAGGGGCGATTGGATGGTATATTGGAGCAAAACTCGGACGGGCTGAGGCGCCTATTGCTCCACGACTTTGTATATTCTTGTTTTGGATGGTTTAGAACGACTTCTAGGGTAAAGCCACGCCCTTAACCATTAAAGTGGACGCACTGGTATGGAGTTGACGGCAAGATAGCCTGATGTTAATGACGTGGAAAGCTCCAGGTTAGCCGGGCGGCCATGCTACCAACGCATAGGTCTTTTCGGATAGTCGGCGGAGCGCGCTGAAAGAGCCGGCGACAAGATCGGCACCGAAAACAACAAAGCCGCCCGCCAACGCAGCAGGGCGGCCTGATAGTGGAGGGTCAAGTGACACAAGCCCAAAATACCCAGGCCATGCATGAAAAGATCAGGAACAATCCCAAGTTCCATGAGCTTGTCTCCAAGCGGACTGCGTTCGCCTGGACGCTTTCGGCGGTCATGCTGGCGATCTATGCCGGTTTCATCCTGTTGATCGCCTACAACAAGGAATTCCTCGGTACCTCGCTGTCCGGCGGCGTCACCACCATCGGCATGCCCATCGGCGTGGGCGTCATCCTGTCGGCCATCGTGCTGACCGGCATCTACGTCCGCCGCGCCAATGGCGAGTTCGACGAGCTCAACCGTCAGATCATCGAGGAATCCCGCTGATGAAGACGCTCAAATCCGCCTTCACGGCCACGACGCTCGCCACCGGCGGGCTGCTGGCCGCCACCGCGACCGCGATGGCGGCCCCCGACATGGGCGCCGCCGAGAAGCAGGCCACCAACTGGCACGCCATCGTGATGTTCCTCATCTTCGTCGGCGTGACCCTGGGCATCACCTATTGGGCTGCCCGCAAGAACAAGACCGCCGCGGACTTCTATGCCGCCGGCGGCGGCATCACCGGTTTCCAGAACGGTCTGGCCATCGCCGGCGACTACATGTCGGCCGCCTCGTTCCTGGGCATTTCGGCCCTGGTGTACGGCTCGGGCTTCGACGGCCTGATCTTCTCGGTGGGCTGGCTGGTCGGCTGGCCGATCATCCTGTTCCTGATCGCCGAACGCCTGCGCAACCTCGGCAAGTTCACCTTCGCCGACGTGGCGTCGTATCGCCTCGCCCAGGGGCCGGTCCGCATCTTCGCGGCATCGGGCGCCCTGATCGTCGTGATCTTCTACCTGATCGGCCAGATGGTCGGCGCCGGCCAGCTCATCAAGCTGCTGTTCGGCCTCGACTATATCCTGGCGGTCGTGGTGGTGGGCGCGCTGATGATGATCTACGTCACCTTCGGCGGCATGACCGCCACCACTTGGGTGCAGATCATCAAGGCCTGCCTGCTGCTGGGCGGCGCCACCTTCATCGCGCTCGGCGTGATGAGCAATTTCGGCTTCTCGTTCGAAGCGCTATTCGCCAAGGCGGTGGAAGTCCATCCCAGGAAGGATGCCATCATGGCGCCCGGCTCGCTGGTGACCAATCCGGTCGACGCCATCTCGCTGGGCCTGACCCTGATGTTCGGCACCGCCGGCCTGCCGCATATCCTGATGCGCTTCTTCACCGTGCCGAACGCCAAGGAAGCCCGCAAGTCGGTCTTCTACGCCACCGGCTTCATCGGCTACTTCTACATCCTGACCTTCATCATCGGCTTCGGCGCCATCACCCTGGTGGCCACCGATCCGCAATATCTCGACGTGGCCAAGGGCGGCTTGGCGCTGAAGGGCGGCGGCAACATGCCCGCCATCTGGCTGGCCCACGCCATCGGCGGCGACATGTTCCTGGGCTTCATCTCGGCCGTGGCCTTCGCCACCATCCTGGCGGTGGTGTCGGGCCTGACCCTGGCCGGCGCCTCGGCCATCTCGCATGACCTCTACGCCAACGTGTTCGCCCGCGGGCGCACCACCGAGGCCGGCGAGGTCCGCGTGTCCAAGTTCGCGTCCCTGGGCCTCGGCGTCATCGCCGTGATCCTGGGCATCATCTTCGAACGCCAGAACGTCGCGTTCATCGTGGCCCTGACCTTCTCCATCGCCGCCTCCGCCACCTTCCCGGTGCTGGTGATGGCCATGTTCTCGAAGAGCCTGACCACGCGCGGCGCCGTCACCGGCGGCTATATCGGCCTCGTCGGCTCGGTCGGTTGCGTGATCCTGTCCAAGGTGGTGTGGGTGCAGAGCTTCGGCTTCGCCGATCCGATCTTCCCCTACGTCTACCCGACGCTGTTCACCATGCCGGCCGCGTTCCTGGGCTGCTGGATCTTCTCGATCCTCGACAACAGCCCGCGTGCCCAGGCCGAGCGTGCCGCTTATCCGGCCCAAGCCATCCGGTCCGAAACCGGCCTTGGCGCCGAGGGTGCAGCCTCCCACTAAGGGGTTGCTCCGCAATAATTCTTCGAAGAATAAAACTTGGCCGCCGGCTTCCACCGGCGGCCTTTTTTCTTTCCCACCCACGCGTCAGTTGGGCGTCCGCCGCCCGGCCGGCCAGGTGACCTTCAGCCCCACCACCCGGCCGTCGAGGATGTCGACGCCGATGGGAAAGGGCGGCCACACCCAGGTTTCCGGCCCGGGGCGCCGATAGATGCAGCGCCGGCCGGGCAGGCCGAGCTGGTCCAGCACCTTCTGCGCCGGGTCGCCGAGCGACAGGCCCGACAGGGTGGCCGGCATCTCGGTGGGCGGCCCGATCAACTGCACCGCCACCGCCACGTCGTCCTGGAAGGTGACCACGTAATAGGGTTCCGGCACGGAACGCTGGGCGATGGGATAGACCCGGGCCTCGGTGCGCAGATCGAGTTCGTTGACGTGGGTGGGTTCGCCCAGCAGGGCCTCGACGGCCCTGCGCCCGTCGGCGATGGCGACGGCGCCGACCTTCAGGCATGGCAGGAAGGTCACCGGCTTCTCGCGCCCGGCCATGGCCAAGCCCTGCTCCTGCGGCAGCGCGCAGGCCAGACCGCGCCCCGCCACCCGCTGGAAATGCAGCGGCACCGCCTCGCCGATCTCCGCCGACGGCTGCCCGATCCCCTCGGGACTGCGGCAGGGAACCTGGGCGAAGGCGGGAACGGCCGACAGGGTGAACAGCAGGGGGAGCACGGACAGGCGCATGGCGCCGGATGATAGGCCCGCCCGCCCGCCTTGTCATCACATCCCGGCGCGCGGGTCGTAAGGATGCCCGGCCTCCCAGCGGGCGATGAATCCCGCCAGTTCCGCGTCCACCCGTTCCGGCAGGGCCAGCCGCAGCGTGACGTACTGGTCCCCGCCGGCGATGCCCTTGCCCTTGAGGCGCAGCACGGTGCCGTTGTTGGCGCCGGGTGGCACCGTCACCATCACCCGGCCGGTCAAGGTCGGCACCGGCACCTTGGCGCCCTGAACGGCCTCGGCCAGGGTGACGGGAAGTTCGACGTGCACGTCGTCGCCCTTGCGGGTGAAGACGCGGTGCGGCGCCACCGACACCTCGACCAGCAGGTCGCCGCCCAGGTCGCCCTGCCCCTTCAGCCGCAGGGTCTGGCCGTCCTTCAGCCCGGCGGGGATGGTCACATCCAGGGTGCGGCCGCCGAGATTGAGGCGCTTGACCGCGCCCAGGGCGGCCTCGGTGAAATCCACGCTCAAGGCCTTGCGCACATCCTGGCCGCGCGACCGGCCGGCCCCGCCGCTGAAATGCTGTCCGAACAGATGGTCGAACAGGTCGTCCGGCCCGTCCCCGCTGAAGGAGAAGGAATAGCTGCCCTGGCCGCCGCTGCCGCCCCGGAACGGATGCCCCGCCCCGGCGCGGGCGTCGGCATAGGCATGGGCGAAGGTCTCGCGGCCCTCTGCATCGATCTCGCCCCGGTCGAAACGGGCGCGCTTCGACGCATCCGACAGCAGATCGTAGGCGGCGGTGATCTCGCGGAACCGCGCCTCGGCCTGGGCATCGCCCGGTTTCATGTCGGGATGGTATGTCTTGGCGAGCTTGCGGTACGCCTTGCGAATGTCGTGCTCGCCGGCGTTGGGCGGAACTCCCAGAATGTCGTATGGGCTGCGCATGGCTCCTCGCATCCTCTCAGGCATGACTCGATTTAAGCGGCGCCCAACGCCCGTCAAGCCCGGGAACCGGCGGGCCGCTGAACCTGGCATGCGAGGAAGGCCGACGCCACATTACCAAACCTTAATCCCGCCGAAAGGTGGCTGTAAGGTCCGGGATGGCATTCTTCACGACATCAGGCAAGGGAAGAGGACGGAAGTTCAGCGCTCCTCGCTTTCTTCCCCAGCCAGGCGGATGAACTCCCCGCCGACCGGACCACCGTCTCTTCCCCCGAGGGCGGTGGTGGACATGAGGACCCTCCCCCGGCCATTCCCCCCCCTTTGGCCGGAACACGCAGAAAACGGCCCCCGCAGCGTTCCCCCCTGGCTGCGGGGGCTTTTCTTGTGCGGGGGAGCGGCGATAGAATTGGGTCCCATGCGTATCCTGCTCATCGAAGACGATCAAGAAGCCGCCGCCTATCTCGCCAAGGGTCTGCGCGAGGCCGGCAACACCGTGGACCACGCCGCCAACGGCACCGACGGGCTGTTCCTCGCCACCTCGGAACGTTACGACGTCATGGTGGTCGACCGCATGTTGCCGGGCATGGACGGCCTGTCCATCATCCAGACCATCCGCGCCGAGGGCAACGCCACGCCGGTGCTGATCCTGTCGGCGCTGGGCAAGGTGGACGACCGGGTGAAGGGCTTGAAGGCCGGCGGCGACGACTATCTGGTCAAGCCCTACGCCTTCGCCGAATTGCTGGCCCGGGTCGAGGCCCTCGGACGGCGCGGCACCTCCAGCCAGCCCGACACCCGCCTCAAGGTCGAGGATCTGGAGATGGACCTGCTGGCCCGTACCGTGGCCCGCGCGGGCCGCGACATCGATCTGCAGCCGCGTGAATTCCGTCTGCTGGAGTACCTGATGCGCCATGCCGGCCAGGTGGTCACCCGCACCATGCTGCTGGAAAACGTGTGGGAGTACCATTTCGACCCCCAGACCAACCTGATCGACGTCCATATCAGCCGCCTGCGCCAGAAGGTCGACAAGGATTTCGACACCACCCTGATCCAGACCGTGCGCGGTTCGGGCTACACTCTGCGGTCGGCGCGTTAGGCCGTGCGGCGCGCCCGGCTGTTCCTGCCCTCCCTGCTGCGCGCCACCACCTTCCGGCTGGCGCTGTCCTATCTCGGCATCTTCACCGTCTCGGCCATGGCGCTGCTGGCGCTGGTGTCGTGGAGCACGTCGATGTTCATCGACTGGCAAGTGCAGGAGACGGTGGAGGCCGAGGCCACCGGCCTGTCCGAACAATACCGCGAGCGCGGCATCCAGGGTCTGGCCGACGTCATCGGCAACCGCGCCACCCAGGACATCGAACGCCGCGCCGTCTATCTGCTGCTGGCCCCCGACGGCACCCGCATCGCCGGCAACCTGTTCGGCTGGCCCAACGAGCCGGGCGACGATTCCGGCTGGACGCGGTTCGTCATCGAGCGGCTGGATTCCGAGAATTTCGCCACCGACGTGCTGGCCCGCACCTACATCCTGCCCAAAGACTACAGGCTGCTGGTCGGGCGCTCGCTGCACGACGCCAGCCGGGTCAAGTCGGCCATCAACCGGGCACTGGGCTGGGGCCTGGCGCTGACCGTGCTGCTGGGCATCGTCGGCGGCTATTTCACCAGCCGCCACATGGTCACCCGCGTCGAAGCCATGAGCCGCACGGCGCGGCGCATCTTCGGCGGCGACATGAAAAGCCGCATGAAGCTGTCGGGCACCGCCGACGAGTTCGACCGTCTGGCGACCAGCTTCAACGAGATGATGGACGAGATCGAGCGGCTGATGGAGGGCATCCGCACCGTCACCGACAACATCGCCCACGATTTGCGCACGCCGCTGAACCGCCTGCGGTCGCGCATCGACGTCGCCCTGCTGGGCGATGCCGATGCCGCCGATCTGCGCCGCGTGCTGGAAGAGACGGTGGTCGAGGCCGACAACCTGCTGGCCACCTTCAACGCGCTGCTGACCATCGGCAATGCCGAATCCGGCGAGCGCCTGAACGGTTTCGAACCGCTGGACCCGGCGCAACTGGCCGCCGACGTGGTGGAACTGTACGAACCCCTGGCCGAGGAGAAAGACGTCGCCATAACCTGGAGCGCCGCTCCCGTGCCGCCATTGGCCGGCGACCGCCACCTGCTGTTCCAGGCCCTGGCCAATCTGGTGGACAACGCGGTCAAATATACCCCGCCGGACGGCGCCGTTTCCGTTTCCGTGGCCGCCGGCCAAGCCGGCGTCGAGATCATGGTGGCCGATTCGGGCCCGGGCATCCCGGCCGAAGCCCGCGACGCGGTGCTGGACCGCTTCGTGCGGCTGGACAGCACCCGCACCACCCCGGGCAACGGCCTGGGCCTGTCGCTGGTCAAGGCGGTGGCCAAGCTGCACGGCGCCACCCTGACCCTGGCCGACAACGCGCCGGGCCTTCAGGTCCGCCTGCGCTTTCCCCTCGGCGGCGGCTGACCCTTCCGTCGCCGGACAATTGCACGCATGAAGAGAGAGGGAATGCTCGCGACAGAAAAGCTTCCCTGCATGCAAGATGTTACGTCCTGCCTGGTCACGACCTTGGCGAGAAATCATCCCTCCCCATAAGAGCGGTTTTCGGGTGTTTACATATTGCCGGAATGGTAATACCGAGACACAATGCGCGGAATGGGAAGGGAGGACTCCCCATGATGCGCTCGGACCTGGGCAGAAGGCTCACGGCGGCTTGGCAGGCATTGCGTCCGGTGGTGCCGGGCACCGGTGCGGATGCGCATTGTGCCGGAGACCGCCGCCTGTCGGCACTGCTGTCTTCCGCACCGGCCGTGGTTTACGCCGCCAACGCCGCGCCCCCGCATGTCCTGACCTATGTCAGTGCCAACATCCGCGAGATGACCGGCCATCCGTCTGGCCTGTTCGAGGCCGAGGGCGGCCTGTGGTCGCAGATGGTTCATCCCGACGACCACGCGAACCGGGCCAGAGGCATGGACATGGCCCTGAGCCAGGGACATGCCCTGGTGGAATACCGCTACCGCCACGGCGACGGCAGTTGGCGCTGGGTCCGCGACCAGATGCGCCGGATGGCCGACGACGCCGAGCTGGGCGGCGAAATCGTCGGCTCGCTGGTGGACGTCACCGACCGCCGCATCTCCGAGGACGCCCTGGCCGCCAGCGAAGCCCGGTTGCGCGCGACACAGCGCCTGCTGTCCGACGCCCTGGAAAGCAGCGAGGACGCCTTCACCCTGTTCGACGCCAATGACGAACTGGTGCTGTTCAACAGCCGCTACCGCACGCTGTACCCACTGATCGCCGACCTGATCCGCCCGGGAGTGAAGTTCGAGGTGCTGCTGCGCGCCAGCGTGCAGCGCGGCCAGTACCTGGACGTCCCCCCGGACGAGATGGAGAAATGGATCGTCAGGCGGCTGGCGCGCCACCGCCGCGCCAGCGGGGTGTTCGAGCAGAATCTGTCCGACGGCCGCTGCCTGGAGATCGTGGAGCGCAGCACGTCGGAGGGCGGGCGCGTGGCCATCCGGCGCGACGTGACCGCCCGCAAGCGGATCGAGGAGGCGCTGCGGCAGGAACTCTCCTTCGAGCAGACCATGCTCGACGCCATGCCCTTCCCGGTTTTCTTCAAGGACCGCAACGGCCGCTTCCTCGGCTGCAATGCCCAATTATGCGCCGCCGCCGGCCGCTCCATGGCCGAGATCGTCGGCCGCACCCTGCACGAGATCCTCCCGGCCGAGAAGGCCGACCTTTACGACCATATCGACCGCGAGATCTTCGAGCGCCCGGGCGTGCAAAGCCACGAACTGACCTTGCAATGGGCCGACGGCACCATCCGCCGCATCAACCTGGTGACCGGCACCTTCAACGGGACCGACGGCCAGCCCGCCGGCTTCATCGGCTCGCTGATCGACATCACGCCGCAGAAACGCGCCGAGGAGCAGTTGGTCCAGGCGGCCAAGCTGGCGACGCTCGGCCAGATCGCCTCGGAAGTGGCGCATGAGTTGAATCAACCCCTGTCCATCATCCGCATGTCGGCGGAAACCCTGCTGGCACGGTCGCCCAAATCCGCGGAAACGCTGGAGCAGAAACTGTCCACCATCGCCCACCAGGTCGCCCGCATGGCCGAAATGGTCGATCATCTGCGGGCCTTCAGCCGCTTCGAGGGCGGCAAGAAGCGGCTGTTCCCGCTGCCCCAGGTGGTGCGGGCGGCAGCCGGGCTGCTGGTCCCCCACTTCCAGTTGGACGGCATTGCGCTGGACATCGACATGGACGAGAACTGCCCCGACATCCTGGGCGACCCCAACCAGATCGAGCAGGTGGTGCTGAACCTGCTGGCCAACGCCCGCGACGCGGTGCGCGCCCACTGCCCGCCCGGCGGGGGACGGGTGGTCCTGCGCCTCGGCGTCGAGGGCGACTGGGCCCGCCTGGTGCTGCAGGACAATGGCGGCGGCATCCCCGCCCATCTTGTCGACACCATCTTCGAGCCGTTCCTCACCACCAAGGTCGAAGGGGCCGGTACCGGACTGGGGCTGTCGATCAGCGCCAACATCATCTCGGGAATGGGCGGACGCATCGCCGCCGAGAACGGCCATGGCGGCGCCTGCTTCACCGTGCACCTGCCCCTGCACCCGCAGCCTCCTCCCGCCTGCGATCCCCTGCCCGAACCGCTGACGCCCCCTGCCGGCGCCGCACCCCACGGGCGCATCCTGGTGGTCGACGACGAGGCCCTGGCGGTGGAATGCATCGCCGACTTCCTGGAGGCGCGGGGGTTCCAGGTCCTGACCGCCACCGCCCCGGCCCAGGCCATCGAACTGGCAGGCAAGGGCGGCATCGACCTGGTGATCTCCGACATGCGCATGCCGGGCATGGGCGGGATGGAATTGCTGGAGCGGCTGCGCCAGGGATACGAGACCCTGCCCGCCATCATGATGACCGGCGGCCCGGTTCCCGGCAACGGCTCGCCATGCGACACCAAGATTCTGCGCAAACCCCTGGCGCTCGACGAACTCCTGTCCGAGGTGAGGACCCTGCTGCCGGAAAGGCGCCCGCCATGTTCGACCTGAAAGCCCTGTGGCGCAACCGCCGGCCG
>AGTN01205182.1_pt1 | contig 13800 bp, 11 predicted proteins | sample 314218 | NCBI WGS metagenome assembly AGTN01 (sample SAMN02954264, study PRJNA73603) | bioreactor metagenome | biome: terrestrial; feature: non-aerated bioreactor; material: poplar woody material; isolation source: poplar biomass | place: USA | collected 2006-12 | reverse complement strand
CCTCAAAGCGGTTCACCACGGAAACTGCGCCGGGCTGGATAAAACGGACTTTACCAGCATCAAGCAGTTAAAACTGTTGACATGTTCCGGCGCCGCCGTCCGTGTAATATAGCTCACTTACGAGAGAACCTGTCTTTCGTGGAGTTCGAGCTGTGTTGACAGAACTTAAACCAGAGGCTTTGCCGACCGCACCGGAGAACACCGTGAACTTGTCGCAGAGTTCACGCGGCGATTTCCTCTGGCCATTCGCCTGCCTGGCTCTGGTGGAACTGGTCGCCTTCGGTATCAACGCAGGCAGTGTCGGCGTGTATCAGGACGAGTGGATTTCGTTCGGCAGCCTGCACTTCGTCAACCAGTCGATTCCCGATCTGATCGCCGCCTTCAACGCTGATCCTCGAAAAATTGTCAGGCCATTGCAGTTTCTCAACATTCCGGTTCTCTTCTATTTCGTGAAAGAGAGTCCGCTCTGGTATCACATCGTCTCGTATACCGCGGAATTTTTCAGCAGTTGCTTTCTGTATCTGGCAATCTCCAGGCTTGCCGGCAGCCGAGCCGTAGCACTCGGCGCTGCCGTTTTGTTCCTGTTGTATCCAAGCCACGACTCCACGCACTACTCGATAGTGCTGTTGAATTCGGCGATGGACACGATGTTCTTTACCATGAGTCTGTGGCTTTTTATAAAAGGTCTGCAAGATAATCGACTCTCGCTTTTGCTCTGGTCGAGCGTCGCTTACTGTGCAAGTATCTATACGCGTGAAGAGTTCCTTCCAATGGTCGTCTTGTTTCCGCTAACTTCGGTTCTTTTGACCAGAAAAACTCTTTTGAAGAACCGAGAAGCCCTTGCTAAGAACTGGCTGCGGTTGGCGTCCTACTCGCTTCCAGCGTTACTAGCCGTAGCGAGTCTCGTTATTTATCGCGCCTGGCTTTTGCCCAAAATGAATCTCGGCTGGAAGTATCATCAGGTCTACAGCCTGTCGAATTTCACAAGCGTCGTGGAAGCGGGATTGCGTTCCAATCTCTCACCGGACACTTTTGCTTACTGCATTGCTTCAACAGAACGAGCGCTAAGCGATGGAGTCTCGTTAGTTTGCTGGGCGCTGCTTGGTGCAACGGTTTCTCTTCTGTTCATCGCTCTTCTTCGTGCCGGCGTGCAACCAACCAATTCGCTTGAGGAAGCAGCACCAGCTACTAGCAAGAACGTCAATCTCGCTATCGTTGGGTTAGTCACTTTGCTTGTTTCCTACACTCTCTTTGGCCTGAGCCCCGAGCATATGCCGACGCTCGACACCTGGCTCAATCGCGTGAACCTGGGAGGTTCCCTTGGTGCCTGCATGATCATCGCAGCGCTCCTTGGAGTTAATGCATTCAAAGAGTCACGGCGGCTGACCGCAACGATTTTCGCGGCCAGCATCTCGCTTCTGGCTGGACTCTTCATTCTCGTGAACTGGCAATTGGCAGAACCATGGAAAGTGTCATGGAAAGCGCAGAAGCAGTTGATCACTTTCTTGCGTTCTCATTCATCAGAGATCAAATCTGGAGACACAATCATCATCGGTGACATCGGCCGCTATACAAGCAAAGCGACGCCAGTTGTCGACGGTGACTGGGACTGGGAAAACATTGTGCGCACAACACTCGATGACCCAACGCTCAAAGGAACAGTGGTGACAGAGCGCCTCTTCGTGGAAGGCGACACGTTAGTCGATCCGCCTTGCGGTACTTATGAGTTCAGCAAGATGCTTTTATTCTCGCCTAAAAGAGGTGCTGTCTTGACGCGAGTCAGATCCCGCGATGAGTTCATGCAACAGGCGCAACAACTTGGCTGGACGATTGCGACAGGTCAGAGTGCGACGCCTACATCGCAAGTTAACCCGAGATCGGGCGAATAGTTACTGGGCTCGGCTGACATCACATTTGGAACTAAGTAAACCGGTTTCAGCGGGTAAACTCCATTACAATTGAATGAACACTGGTCTACATTTGGCTATCACTTTCTGTTCGTCAATCACGATGCCATTTAAAAATTCTCTCGCAGCGAAATTATTTATGGCATCTGTGCTATCAGTAGCGGTCTGGATTTGCACAATGACTGCCGTGATGGCGCAGGACTCTGAGGTAGTCAGTCTAAACAACGATGGCGTTCGTGCCTTAAATAAGAGCGACTATGTCTCTGCCATTAAGAAGTTTGAGTTGGCACTCAAACTGAATGCATCCTACAAGCTTGCTAGAGCCAATCTTTCCATCGCTTACAACAACTTCGCTCTTGAGCAAAGAAACAATCCACAGGCGGCGCTGAAGCTGTTTCACAAAGCCGTATTGCTTGATCCGGCGAATACGACAACCAAACAAAATGTAGATGGAATCATACGAATGATGGGGTTAGACCCGAAAAGTTTCGATGATCGTGTCAAGCTAGGTGATAAAGCATATAAAGAAGGAGAATTTCCTGGCGCAATTGTAGAGTATGCAGCCGCGCTGGACATACGTGACAGCGCAGAAGTGCGCGAAAACCTCGGAGACGTGTACTGCCTGGTTGACAGAAAAGACAAAGCGATTGAGCAGTTTGAAGCTGCTCTAAAAACCAAGTACCGCATAGGACTCGACAAGAAGCTTCGTGAGCTTCGCTCGAATGACGAATTCTCCGAAAGGTTGACGGAGAATCGGAGCGCACGCTCCTTCTCATTGAACAACCCGATGATTGCGCTAGTTGCGTTTCCGTTACTTGCCTTGCTACTTGCATTTGTGACTCGAAAAAAACGCATATCGATTTGGTTCATCGGCCTGGCAATTGCTTCCATTTTTGCAGTGGCTGGATTCTTCGCTCTGTAAAACCAGCGTCTTTTGCGGCTTTCAAGTTCTATATATACAATCAACATCCAGAAGGGGTCTGCATCAAACGCTTTGTCGCGCCTCAGAACGATTTGCTGATGGAGATTTTGATACACTGTGCTGACGCATGATGCGGCTCATGGCCCGGAAGCAGGTTTAAAGATCTGAAGTTCCTTCAAAAGCGAATGGCACCATATATAGCACCATTTAGAACTTACGATCGCCGGCAGACGAGAAGTACTCCTGTTCGCATTCTTGTTTTTGCTTTCGCTTCGATTCTGTTTTCAGGGCTTGTTCCTGGACCAGTCGTAGCCAGAAACAAAGGTCCAACAGCACAACAAGTCGAAGCGTTTCGGCACATGAGAGAGGCTCACCTGGCCAATGTTGAAGCTGAGAAAGACCTCGTAACGCAAATCGACAAAGTGGCGGCTGAAGTGAAAAAGACGATCGCTGCACAGGCGCGAAAGCCAATGTTATCGTTGCTACCTGCCGACGAGGAATCTGCAAACAAACTGTGCGACGAACTCGCCGCTATTGCCGGGCAGAATCCATATCTGGCGGTGCCCCGACATACATTCAAAATAGCAATGGCCGGCGCCAAGGAAGTCGTCCCACCGAGAGTGCGAATGCAACTAAGCACAACATTGCTCTCGCAGCAGATATCCACCCTTCGATACACACCCAACAGCGGTATCACCGATGGTGACCCAGCCTGGAAGGCCGAACCGGGAACGATCACCATTTTGCATAATGGCTATGATCTGGCGGCCGTTTGGGGCGCCGACATTGACGGACATCCGGTGAAAGACGCAAAAGCCAATCGCGCCAAAATAGTCAAAATTCGTGTAGCCCGTTAGATTCGTGTAGCCCGTCAGTTTCGCACGAAATGCCTGTTAACCTGAGGGGCGTAGAGATGCACATATATTGGCAACTGCGGGTCGGCGCCGCCGGCAAACGCGCTTCAGTGACGCTCCCACGGGTGAACTAGTCTAAACCCCATACCAGTGGTCCGCCAATCTCGATAGGCTGATGACAGATTGCTGGCATTGGCAAAATCCGACCCCGAGGTGTTTTATTTATGTTTTCGTTGGCGAAAAAGGCGGAATCCCGGACCTCTTATAAGGCACGAACTTTGGTCGCATCAGGAAGCCTTCTGTCGCTTCTTATGACAAATGCGATGTTACCTCCGGTTTACGCCGAGGCAGCCCCCCGCAAATCGTCCAGTTCTTCTCAAGACTCTGAAAAGATTGCCTTTCAAGGCTCCGGCTCCGGAACCTTGACTGCGATGATCTCGACCGGAAAACCTGCCGGTCAGTGCCCGCTCAAACACACCAGCGTCACCGCAAAAATCTCGGGTTATGTCTCTCACGTCACAGTAAAACAGACATTTGCCAATCCTTTCAAAGATAAAATCGAAGCGACTTACACGTTTCCGCTCTCCGAAACGGGGGCTGTCGATTCGATGGTGATGAAAGTCGGCGACCGAGTGATCAAGGGTTCCATCAAAAAACGAGAGGAAGCCAAAGAGATTTACGACGCAGCAAAAGCCAGGGGACATGTCGCTTCGCTCCTGGATCAGGAACGTCCGAACATCTTCACTCAGTCGGTTGCGAACATCGAACCCGGAAAGGAAGTCGAGATCACAATCCAATATGTAGACCTGCTCCCATTCGAAGACGGCAAATACACATTCGCTTTCCCGACTGTCGTTGGACCGAGATTCAATCCCGGAAATTCAGCCATCGGAAAGACGGGAACAGGCTGGTCGCAAGATACGGATATGGTTTCCGACGCGTCTAAGATAACACCGCCGGTGACACCGGAGGGAACTCGCGCCGGTCATGACATTTCGATCAGAGTAGAACTCGATTCTGGAATTCCGATCAGTAACATCTCGTCGAAACTGCATCAAGTCAACGTTCTGGACAAGACAGGAAATCACGCTATTGTCGAGTTGACAAACAAAGAGACCATTCCGAACAAAGACTTCGTTCTCAGCTGGGACGTTGCTGGCGAAGAGCTCAAGAGCGGCTATTTGACGCACTGGGATGCAAAAGAGAAGTCCGGATACTTCACATTGATGTTGGTTCCACCCAAGCGGTTGGATGTCAGCAAAGTGGCACCAAAAGAGATGGTCTTCTTGATCGACTGCTCCGGATCTCAATCAGGAAAACCGCTCGAGAAGGCGAAGGAAACACTCGACTACGTAATCGAGCACATGAATCCGCAAGACACCTTCCAGATAATTTCATTCAACAACCAGGCGACATCGTTGTTCCGGGAGCCTCAGCAAGCTAATTCCGAAATGCGACGTCAGGCGCACAATTATGTTCGCGCACTGCAAGCAAACGGCGGAACCTGGATGAGACCAGCGGTCGAGGAAGCATGCAAAATCGCCGCTGACAAAAACCGACTTCGCATCGTCTGCTTCATGACCGATGGTTATGTCGGCAATGACATGGAGATCTTGGGACTTATAAAAACCTACGAGAAAAATCAAGATGGTTTCCATTCGGCACCGGCAATAGTGTCAATCGATTCCTTATCGACGGCATCGCAAAGGAAGGCGGCGGGGAGGCTGAATACGTTCTCCTCAACACGCAAGCCGGGGTTGTGGGTAAGAAGTTCTACGACAGAATTTCGACACCAGTGCTTACCGACGTGAAAATTGCGTTCAATGGGGTGGAAGTCAAAGAAGTTTTCCCGAAAGAAGTCAACGACGTCTGGGCACAAAAACCGCTCTACTTCAAGGGACGGTACTCGGCTCCAGGAGCGGGAACAGTAACACTGTCAGGTTTCCGCGCAGGACAACCGTACAAAGAAATTCTCAAGGTGAATTTCGGAAATACGACGACTAACAATCCCGGCATCGCCTCGACATGGGCACGCGCAAAAGTCGATCGTTTGATGTCAGAAGATTGGATGCGAGCTCAATCAGGTGGTCCGAACAAAGAGATTAAAGAAGAAATCGTGGAGACTGCTTTGAAGCACCACATAATGACTCAGTACACATCATTTGTTGCCGTCGAGGAAAAGACAGTCACCAAAGACGGTGTCACGAAGCAAGTGACGGTTCCAGTCGAATTGCCTGATGGTGTCTCAAGAGAAGGCGTATTTGGAGAGGGACCGACTCTTCAGGGTGCCACAAACGGTCTCATCGGAGCTCAACGCCGCCAGATGGGCTACCAAGGGGTCCCGGTTAGTGGACGTTTCAACGTTGCTCAACAGACATACTCTCACTTTGCTCCTGGTGGTATGTCTACACGAGGCTCTGGTGGTGGTGGAGGCTTTGCGGGCGGCAAGGGCAACATCGGCTTCTATAATCAAGCCGCTCCTGCTGCACCGTCTGCTTCACTCCCTGGCGTAAACTGGGGCAAAAGCGTCCAGTCATCCGGAGACTCTATGTATATGTCCGGTCTGGAAGCGAAGAAAGCCAAACCACAACTCCTGACCAAGACCGAAAGCGTAAAGGAAGAAGAAGCAGACGACCTACAATCGAAACTGCATACCCGACTGAAGAACATAGAGAAGAGATTCGATCAACTCGGTGACGGCGTCCCCGGTGTCAAAATCGAGAACGGCAAACTGTTCATCAAGGTAACACTGAGCGACTCGAACACAGAGACACTTGCACTGCTCAAAAAGTGCGGGCTAGAGTCGATATCGAGCGTCACCATCAGCGGAACGCAACATATCGTCTCGGGCAAGATCAAAGTAGAACTACTGAAGAAACTTGCCGCCCTAACTCAAGTCACACTCATCGCGCCTGCAGACTAAAACCTGCAAGCGGCTACACGCGGAAGAGGAGCGTTTCGGCGCTCCCCTTTTGCGTTCACTCTCCTTTTGCGTTTCTTCTTCCTGAGCATTCCTCACTACTGCGCTTCCGAGTAAGAACGCGCAAAAGGGGAGGAACTGCAAAGAGGCCCTTTGCAGTTCCTCCTTTTGAGCCATTTATGAGTGCTGTCTCAGACGGTTCCGGCGCATCGGCTGAGTCCTCCAGTATCTAGGGCTATTAAACCGCTGCCGGACATTCTGAGAGCAGTCAAATACGCCGTCATGACGCATTTGCTAAGCTGACAAGCGGCAAAATCTTCGCCTTACGCAGGAGCAATTGGTGACGCAAGTTACTTTCACAGCTCCAGAAACAAATGATCTGGAGAAGGGCTCGCAGACATCAAATAGGCACTCGAAAATTGCACGAGTGGCAGGTCTTTTCGCACAGTCGGCCTTTGCACTGTCGGCGGTGGCAACTCTATCACTTTGGCCATTGACCTATTTTCCTTTAGTCCAACAGTTCACACTTTATGCTGTAATTTCCATGTCTTCTTCGTATACTGAGACTCGGCGCCCCTGAGAAGATAAGCCCAGTTAACCTGTTTGCCCAACACCCTTTGTGGCATTGTGCGCTCACAACTTCGATTCTAATTTTCACTTCTCTAAACTTAGCCAACAGTTTTGCGCTGGTTCAGGTTGAACGCAACATCACAGATATTGCCCGCGGAAATGGCTATGGCTGCCGGTCAGTGATTAGCGTGCCTGCAATTTTTTGGACCGGTCAGGACAATACTTTTAGCGGCCACCACTCTCAATTGGTAGTCAAAGAGAATGGAGTTGCTCTTCCACGGGCTCATGCGAAAGGCAAAGAAGTAGCTGAGCTCGGCATGGGTCGCTATCATCACAGGGGCGAATATGGTGGACTGCAGAGCCGGGTTTACTTCTCTGCTTCAGACAACAGCGATCCTCTCACCAACCATAGATCCTATAGCATCAAAGTTCCACTTCTATTGAATCCTTTGATCTTCAACCCATGGATTTTGTGCCCGCTCGGGTTGCTGAGCGCATGGTTGTTTCTACCCTCAGGGAAGGGGAACAGAACGCGATTCTCCGCTCGAGAGCTGCCGGCAAAGCTTGGCAAATCATTCAAGAGTGCGGCAAGTTATCTCATCGCGCTTACGCCTTTTCTCTTCTTCAAGCAACATGGTCTTGTCGGACTGCCCGTGCTAGCGCTCAGTTTTTCGGGAATAGCATTTTTGCTTTACGCCATCACGGGGATTTCAGCTCAGGTCGTAACCGATTTAAACTGTTGCTTTCTCGCTACCTTTGCGCTTCTTGCCCTTCTGGCAGCTTCGTTCACTACAGATTCTTTAATGGCAACGCGATTGCAGGTAAGTTTCCTCAAAGGGTTTTTACTCAAAAATAGAACCACACAGGTCATTCTCTCGACCGGTATCACATGCGGTGCGTTGCTTTCGATTGCAAATATTCTCATCGGTGCCCTGCACGCGTCCGCAACTCAAACAGCGCTTGATCCTTTTTTGTTGAACCCATATGCCGCCTACGTCTTTGGATTTGGCTGCTTGTTTTCGGCTTGGATTTTCTATTCGAATCTTAGTGCATCTGTGAGTGGCCCGATTGATACAGATCCCGGTTCTCTCGACAGAGATCTACAGTCAACGAACAAAATCGAAGTTTCTCAGTCAGGTAGACTGCGAAGCGTCATCGTTCTATCCGCTTGTATAGCAATCGCAATTGGAATTTGTTTCCGCAGCCACAATATTTCGTACAAACCCTTTTGGCAGGACGAGGCTTTCACTTCGGCTGCCATCTCTACAAAGGGTTTTATTCATCAAGAACAGTTCCGAAAAGTGCTTGGCAAACCGGGACCCGCCGATCAGTGGAAAGAACTTGATAGTGTAGATGCGGGCGCTTCAGCGACTGAGGTCGTGCGAAATCTCGCAATGAAAAGCCCACCCGATCAAGCTCCTCTCTACTATCTTGCCTGTAGATTAGCCGGTAAGTGGTTTGATTACTCGGACTTCTCAATGCGATTGTTGGCCGTGGTCTTCAGTATCATTTCACTTCCTTTGGTATTCTTGCTGACCAGAAGGATGTTCAGCGACCCGCTCTGCGCCTGGGTTGCCACAGCGGTTGTGGCGACTTCTCCTTATCAATTGGTCTACTCACAAGAAGCCAGACCATATACTTTATGGCTTTGCTTCGTCCTTCTGAGTTTCATTGCGCTCGACCAGGCAACGAAAACGCGCAAGGCGCGGCATTGGATATTATTCGGTTGTGCCAGCGCAATGGCTTGTCTGAGCCATCTGTCGTCGGTGCTGGTGACAGCTGCGACTGCTCTGCCGCTTCTGAGGCCAAAGTATGGCAACTTTCGTCCCAAACTTTTTCTTGGTCTATTTTCGTTTGCCGTGGTTTTCATTCCATGGATTGCGCTAACCGGCATCAGAGTCGCCGGGTCTGGTCGAGGTGAGTACCTCAATACAGCGCTTCCCCCGTTCTGCTACATTCTAGGTATTGGTGAAAACGTAGCGCGACTATTCTTCGACATTCCGAATTCCAACATCGAACTGCCAATGTTTATTCTGGCAGTAAGTTGCGTGATTTTCGTTTATCGTCGGGCAACACCTATCGGAAAAAATGCGATCATCTCAACTGGGCTCTTTCTCCTATTTCTTGGGATTCTGGACCTGGTGTTTGGAGGATTACGTTTAACAGTAGGGCGTTACTCGATGCCCAGCCTGGCGATTTTGCAAATTTGCGTAGCTGCAGCCATCGTCGAACTCTTTCGCGGCCAACGAGCTATATTGGCAGCAGCCGTCTTACTCATTGTCGGCGGTCAGCTTTACTCATGCTCTTTGATTGACCAAAGCAGACTTTGGTGGCCGAAATCTCCCGGGCTCTTGCAAGAAGCGGCACTATTGAATAACGCAGAACACGGGCTGAAGATTGAACCAACCCACAGCCTTCAAAAGCTACAGGCTACCAGGAGACTCGTCAATCCAACTGTAATGCTTGAACTTTGTGACAAGTCCCATATTGAGGTTCCCAAGGAAACCACGCTGGTTCTTGTAAGTGACCCTTCATTCGTAAAGACCATAACAAAAAACGGGCAATGGAAAATCTATCAGCCCAGCCCTGCAACAGCCAAATCGTGGATGCTCGAGAAATTGGCCGACCCGGCAAACGGGAAGCCCGCCGATTAGATCCAGTGAATCATTCGGTCCTTGCCGCCACCACTGGTAGTGTCGGTCGGACTCGGCAATGCACTGTCGGCAGCCGGCAGGTTTGCTTGGCTTTCTTTGTTGAAGTAGTCTTTACTCGCTTTCTTTGAAGCAGTCCTTATTTGGCTTTCTTAGCAGTACTCGTCGCAGCCTTCTTGGTAGCGACGGTCTTGGCCGCGGGCTTCACGACTCGCTTCCGGGAACGGGCGCGCCTGGCGCCACTACCACCGGTGCTAGCTTGCGAACCCCAATAGCTTGTTTCACCGGGGTCGGACGTCTCGATGGAGCCATCCGAATTGCGTCGAACAACAGTTCCATCCGAATATTTTTTTGTGTAAGGAGATGTTCCAGGAACATACCTGATACCACCGCCGCCTCCAACGGCACCGCCGTCGCCTTGCACCGTCTCCTGTCCATCACCTTGCGGGGCATTGGGGTCGTCCTGGTCATATACATCGACACTGCCGTCTGAATTTTTTCGCGTCGCTGTGTCGGCAAACACGCTGGGAATCTGGGTCAGGCCCACTAGAGCAATCACCGTCGCCACAAGAGCAACCTTGCCTGAACTCATCTTTGTTTTCATCGAGTTTTCTACCCTTTGGTAAGTAATGACGCACTTCTCGAGCGCGCAGCGTAGGGTTGTTGTTTTAAAGAAAAGGGGTCGCCGGGGTCTAGTTAAAAGAACTATAACGCTCCGGCGACCACATGACAAGGTCAATTTTCAACTCGCAAAGCAGAAATTACTTCGCTACTTTGTCGAGCAGCTCCATTACACGGGTATCGTTCGGGTCCAATTCCAGTGCTTTGTCGAGAACTGCAGTCGCCTGAGACGACTCACCCTTGAGGTGATACACACGTCCGAGGTGATAGAGCGCGTTCTCATAGTCCGAATTGAGGTCGACCGCCGCATTGTAGGCCTTTATAGCGTCATCGTACTTGCCGGCCGCCGACAGGGCATTGCCGAGAACAACGTGATAGATAGGCTGTTTGTCATCGATCTGGACGGCCCGAATTCCTTCCTTGATCGCTTCGGTCGAGTTGCCTTTATCGAGAAGGACAACGCTGAGATTCGAATGCGCCTGTGGAAGTGTCTCTTCCAGCTCGATTGCTTTTCTCAGTTCCTTTTCAGCCTCGTCCAATTTATCGTGTTGTCTGTAAGCCCAACCCAGGTCGTTATGAGCGTTAGCGCTTTTCGGGTTAGCGTCGACTTTCTTGGTTGCTTCTTCAATCGATGGAGAACCTTGCAGGGCCGTCTTCCAGTTCTTGTCGCGACCTTCACCGACTCCACGAGCGGAAGGTTTTTCGGCTTTGGACGCAGCCTTCTCGCCTTTTTTCACGGTAGCAGCTTCATCGGCTGCCAACACAGAAAGCGGCGCTACCAGAGCAGCTGCAACCAGAACGACCACACCAGTATGCTTTTTCATGTAAGCATTCCTCCAACAGAGCATCACAAGGTTGCAAGTCTAGCGCACTATTGGCTGAGCTTGCTGCGTTCATGTACTCAGGTTGCAGACGAATCTATCGGGTCGAAAGTTCTTTAAAAAATCAATTCACCCAGAGGAAAACTACCGGGGGAACTCTTTTTCAACGTGCCAGCTCGACTCGCAATCATCCGCGCAACCGGGAACGCCCGTAAACGACCAGGTTACAAGGGTCAGACCGGCAGCGACGATAAGGATTCCGAATATTGTAGATTCCAGGACGTTCTTTGCATCTTCGAACGCCTGCTTGCAGATGACGCCTCCTCCGTAGAGGAAGACCGAGCCGATGATGAACATCAAAATGCTTTCAAGAATCATCGCGTCCCCTTAGTTTTGGTCGCTCGCATTTCTGGGCGGCAGGCTGACGAAGAGAAGAAAAGCAATCAAGGCAAAGAAGACGGCGATTGCAAGCAGGAATTGATGAACCATACTCTTGTCTTGCTCGCGCATGAGAATGGAACTATCTATTTCGGCCGGCGCGGGCAGCGCTGGTACCGCTTCCGTCGGAGCCGGCCCTGGTTGCACTGGTGCCGATTCAGTTGGAGCCGGTGCTGGTTGCACTGGTGCCGCTTCCGTCATATCTGGTCCAGGTTGTCCAGTCGGCGCGGTTCCCGGTGTTTGAGCGAGTGCAGATTGAGTAAAGATAATCGCAACTACGACCGCGACCAGCCACTCACTTTTACCTCGACTCGCTATGCCGATGATAGATGTCATTTAGGGAAGGAACCTTTCTGATGCCGCGGACCACGAATGCAACTGGTGCACTGGTTCCATTTTAGGGGCAATAAGGCATTTATGAAACAACTATTTCACTGCGCGCGAAACGTCACGGGCAGGCGGCGGCGCCCCCAGGTGCCTCTGGAATCTTCGAAGACACCCGGAATCAGCGACTCACACTTGAGGCACTTGCCGTCTTTAATCTCGTATCTGCCGAGCTCATACCAGTTGCGCTCGATGAGCAGCTCGCGGCACTGGTGACAGTAGGTGCTCTGCTCGGCGACGTTGTCCACGTTGCCGACATAGACATACTTGATGCCCGCGGCAAGTGCTATTTCGCGTGCCATTTGCAATGTCTGAGGCGGTGTCGCTGGACGATGCATCAGCTTGAAATCGGGATGGAAAGCGGTGAAATGAATTGGAACATCATCACCGAGGTTGTTGACGATCCAATCGGCCATGGCTTTGAACTCATCAGGGTCATCGTTCTCTTCCGGAATGACGAGGTTGGTGATCTCAAACCAGACATTGCTCTCGTGCTTCAGCCACTTCAATGTGTCAAGAACCGGTTCTAGTGCCGAAAGCGTGAGCTTTTTGTAGAACTGCTCGGTAAACGCCTTCAAGTCGACGTTCGCGGCATCGATTACAGAGTAAAACTCGGGTCGTGCCTCTTCCGTAATGTAGCCGGCGGTGACGGCCACCGTTTTGATGCCGAGCTCATGACACGCCTTAGCAGTGTCAACGGCGTATTCAAGCCAGATTACAGGATCGTTGTAAGTGAACGCGACGCTTCTGCAACCGAGTCGGGCAGCCGCAAGCGCGATGTCTTCAGGACCAGCTTTCTCGCTCAGCTTCTCGATTTCGCGAGATTTGCTTATATCCCAGTTTTGACAAAAGCGACAGCCGAGGTTGCAACCAGCGGTTCCAAACGACAGAATGCTTGTGCCCGGAAGGAAGTGGTTGAGCGGCTTTTTCTCTATTGGATCAACGCAAAAACCGGTGCTTCTACCGTAAGTCGTCAGAAACATTTCGTTGCCGATGTTCTGCCGAACAAAGCAGAAACCACGGTCGCCATCCTTAAGAACGCAAGCACGCGGGCAGAGATCGCAGAAGACTTTGGTGCCTTCTTCAACCAGGTGCCAGTAGCGGCCTGGCTTGACAAACTGACTCTCTAACTCGCTCATACCTAAAGTATAAGCCAATCGCAGCACAGATACGAACAAGCCCCACGCCCTGGAACCATTTCACGCCCTGGAACCATTGGCGCGTCAACATTTAACATGCCTTCATCAAATGTCGAATTTCCAAAACAGGCGTATAGACATCACACGGCGAGGCGAATAAAAAGTTAGAGGTTTGCGGTATGTCCCCATTAGGAGACAAACTGTCGTACGTGACTGCGAGCGTGAAGGACTACACCGATCCGGTTGCGAAACTCGCCGCGGATGCGTATGAGTCGATTACCAGCAATGGCTTCAAGCCGATCAAAAAAGCAAATGATGCTGATGTCAAAAAGCTTACGGAGGCTTTGAAGAAGTCCGCATCCAGCACCGAGATGCTGGCGAAGCTCACGGAAGGCGAAGCAAAAACCACAAGGGACGAAAACCATTCAGAGCGGCATGGGCAACCGTCCGGCTGGTGGAGAAGACTCAAAGAGTGTGGTTGCACCGTCACTGCGCCCGAGCAGATGGCTTCAAAGCCGAGCAGAATCAAGGCACGCACACTGATAAAGCGGCAGGCTCAGAGCAATCACGCGA
>AGTN01085403.1_pt1 | contig 13819 bp, 11 predicted proteins | sample 314218 | NCBI WGS metagenome assembly AGTN01 (sample SAMN02954264, study PRJNA73603) | bioreactor metagenome | biome: terrestrial; feature: non-aerated bioreactor; material: poplar woody material; isolation source: poplar biomass | place: USA | collected 2006-12 | reverse complement strand
GCTTTCCTGTATGCCCAAAGCCCCAGCGCGGGGTTGCTGATGTAAAAGACCTCTTCGCCGTCTTCCAGCGTATTATACCCGTTTTCAAGCTTGTTCGGATCGTATTTTTTAACCGCCCCGTCATAGTCCATAAAGCGAAACCCCGCGCCTTCCACCTCTTCGCGCGTAAGCTTCCTCACCGCGTAAGTCACCGAGAACCTGCCGTCGGACGAGCCGTGAACGAGGTGGGCGGCTACCGATAAGCTGCTGCGGAGATCCTCGTTTTGGGCGCACAGCGCCAGCACGCGGTCCCTGCCCACATACCCGTATTTTCTGATCAGCGCGTCGTTGTCCGTATCCTCACCGAACTTTGAAACGCCGGGCGCAAGTATCAGCAGCTCGCCGCCATCCTCAACCGCCATCCGGGTGCGGTAAATCGCTTTGTTGCCCAGCCATGTGCTTTTAAACTCCGCCTCATCGAGATACACCACGATCTTTTGAATGCGCTTTTCCACAAAAGTCAGATTCAACTGCTGGCTCAGCGCAACAGCCTGCTCGAACAAGCCTCTGCGCCTTCCCGCAAACAGGCCGTGGATGCGCGCCCTGCCCTCTTTCTCCGTCGTAACCGTCAGCACATAGCTCAGGGGAATATCCGCCAGAAAATGCTGTTCCGCATAATCGAATACGTCGCGCACCGGGGAATGATCGCGCCCCATCATCCGCTCCATGCCGAACACGGCGCCCAGCATGTGCGACTTGTCGATCATGTCCTTCCCGCCGCAGCCCACGAGCACATTCTTCGTGTAATTCGCCATGCCCGCAACCTCGTGCGGGACAACCTGCCCGATGGATATGATGCGGTCATACGACCGGTCCAAAAGCATGCGGTTGATTTCCACGGTGATGGGTTCGTTGAACAGCCCGCCGGAAACCTCCGCAACATAGGATGCGGGCACCTCTCCGATCTTCTGAACGCTTGTCCGCCAGTTGTGCACGGCGAAACGGCTTTCCGGTATCCCGACCCCGAAGAACTGCGCAATCTCCTCCGCGCTCATGGGCTCGTGCGTGCCGAGGGCGGGGAGTATATCCACCGTACAGGTGTCTTTTAACAGGCCGTACAGCATCGCCGTGATCTGCCCCGCGCCCGAGTGCATGCGCGTCATATCGGGCGGTATCAGCAGCACCTTTTTGAGCGCGTTTCTCTCATCCGCTATCGCTTCGGAGAGCGCGCCCAGCATCGCATCCTGCGGGATGCCGTTCGCGCCGTCTGCAACGATCCTCGTTTCTTTCATCGCCGCACCGCCTCCCGCGGTATTGCCGCGCCGGCCTTACGCATTGTACGTTGAAGCCGCCGTATCTCCGCCTTCTCCCGTCCAGTTCGTGTGGAAATACGCGCCGCGCGGCGCATCCAGCCTCTCGTATGTATGCGCGCCGAAATAGTCCCGCTGCGCCTGCAGCAGGTTTGCCGATAGAAACTCGCTCGTATACCCGTCGAAGTAGTTGAGCGCGGAGCACAGCGCGGGCACGGGCACCCCGTGCCGGATTGCGAACGCCGCCACGTTTCTCCACGCGGGCACAAGGCTCTCTATCGTCTGCTTGAAATATGGATCGAGCAGCATGTTCGTCAGCTCCGGATCGTTGTCGAACGCCTCCTTGATCCTGCCCAGGAACACGCTGCGTATGATGCACCCTCCGCGCCACATCAGCGCGATGCCGCCGTAATTGAGATTCCACCCGTACGTCTTCGCAGCCGAGCGCATCAGCGTATACCCCTGCGCGTACGATATGATCTTCGCGGCGTACAGCGCCTTGCGTATATCTTCAATGAACGCCTTCCTGTCGCCCTCAAACGCCTCCTTCTTCTTCGGGAACGCCTTCGACGCGCGCACGCGCTCGTCCTTCATCGCGGACAGGCACCGCGCGAAAACCGCCTCGCCGATGAGCGTTAAAGGCACGCCCTCATCCAGCGCCGCTATGCCCGTCCATTTGCCCGTTCCCTTCTGCCCCGCCGAATCCAGTATCCTGTCCACCAGCGGTTTGCCGTCCCTGTCCCTGTACGCGAGGATATCCCGCGTTATCTCAATCAGGTAGCTGTTGAGCTCCCCCTCGTTCCATTCCCTGAACACCTCGTGCATCTCGCCGGCGCTCAGCCCCAGCAGGTCGCGCATCAGCATATACGCCTCGCAGATGAGCTGCATGTCCCCGTACTCGATGCCGTTGTGCACCATCTTTACGAAATGCCCCGCGCCGTTCTCGCCCACCCACTCGCAGCACGGGCTCCCGTCCTCAACCTTTGCGCACACCGCCTGGAAAATGGGCTTTACGTGCGGCCACGCCGAGAGCGACCCGCCCGGCATCATGCTGGGCCCTTTCAGCGCGCCTTCCTCGCCGCCCGACACGCCGGTGCCGATGTACAGCCCCCCTTTGCTCTCGACGTATGCGGCCCTTCTGATCGTGTCCGGAAAGTGCGAGTTCCCCCCGTCGATGATGATGTCGCCCTTGTCCAGCAACGGCAGCAGCTTTTCGATGAACGCATCGACCGCCGCTCCGGCCTTGACCATCAGCATCACCTTGCGCGGCTTCTCCAGCTGCGACACGAACTCTTGCAGCGTATGCGCGCCCTGTATGTTTTTGCCCTTCGCGCGCCCCTCTATGAAATTCGTGACCTTCTCCACCGTGCGGTTGTACACGCTTACCGTAAACCCCTTGCCCTCCATGTTGAGAACAAGATTCTCCCCCATCACCGCCAGGCCGATTATTCCAATATCGCTCTTCTTCATAATGCTTATCTTCCTTATTTTATTACTCTTGCGCCGCCCCTGCATAGGCTCCTCGTTTGCAGGTCGGCGGCAGCCTGCCGGCAGCGTTCCGCCTCAGTGCGGCCGAGGCTTTCTGAACGCCCCGCGGGAACGCCTGTATCCGTTTAAAACAGATACGGCCGTACGCAAACCGGAGTCGGCACCGTAACCTCAGACGCCCGTTCCAGCAACCCCGATTCCGGCTGAATGCGAAAGGTCACGATGGAATCGCTGTCCTGATTGGCGCACAGCAGGTAACGGCCGGTGGGATCTATCGCGAAATTGCGCGGCGTCCTGCCGCCGCACGGCTCGCATCCCGAATACGAAAGCAGCCCCGTGCCGCCGTCAATCTGGTATATGATGATGCTGTCGTGCCCCCTGTTCGAACCGTACAGAAACCTCCCGCCGGGCGAAATATGCAGATCGGCGCACGAATTTTCCTTTGCGTCGGCGCCGGGCGGCAGCGAGGATACGCTCTGCAGCATCGTCATGCCGCCGTCTTCCTCCGAATACGACAGCGCGTCTATCGTCGAATCTAGCTCGTTGATCAGGTAACTGTATTTCCCTGACGCGCCGAACGCGCAGTGCCTCGGGCCCGCTCCCGCGCGGCCTTTATAAAACGGCCTGCCCGCGGATTTGAGCCTTCCGGTTGCGGCGTCATAATCGTATATGATCAGCTTGTCAAGGCCCAGGTCAGGAACCAGCGCGCGCCTGCCTTCGGGCGTAAAAACGACCGAATGCGCATGCGGGCCGGCCTGTCTCACCGGGTTCACGCCGGCGCCTGCGTGCTGTATGAATTGCGCGTTCGCCAGGGTTCCGTCCTTTGTATCGAGCACGCATACGCTGCCGCTCATAAAATTAGCGACATAGAGGTGTTTCTGCTGCGGGTCAAGCTCCACATAGCAGGGGTCCGTGCCGCCCGTGCCCTTCTTATCCACGAAAAGGAGCGAGCCGTCGCCGTTAACCCGGAATGAGCTTACCGCTCCCTGCGCGTCCCCGTCGTACTCCTTCAGCTCGTTAACGCAGTAAAGGTGCTCGCGGCGGCCGTCTATTACCAGATACGACGGATTCGCCACGCCTTGCGTTACATGCCTCTCTTCCAGCCTTCCGGTTTTCATGTCCAGCTCCAGCGTATAGATGCCCCTGCCCCTGCCTTCGAGCACAAAGCCGGTGCCAAATTTTATAGGCCGGGTGTAAGTCCCCACAAAAACAAGCATTTTCGGTTCCATCAGTCCTCTCAGTTCCGTTGCTTCAGCATCTTGAGCGCATAAATGATAAAATCGTTGCGGAGCGCGGCAAGCCCTTCCATATCCTTTTCGGACCAGTCGTAATACCCTTTTCCCGTCTTATAGCCGAGATTCCCCTCGTCCACCAGCTTTTTCAGCGATTCGACCGGCTTATCCTCGTTATTAATATCAGGCAGCACCGTCTGCTGCACGGAGAGGCCGAGGTCGAGGCCAACCGCGTCGATATGCTCCAGCGGCCCCCATACCGGAAAGCGTATGCCCATGCCCGCCTTAACCGCAGTGTCTACATCCTCAGGGGAAGCCAGCCCCGTTTCCACGATGCTCGTGGCTTCGCGTATCACGGCCTGAAGTATCCTGTTCGCCAGCTGGCCCGGTACGTCGCGCCGGACGAGAACCGGCTTCTTGCCCCAGTCCGCGAGCATCGATTTCACTTTCTGCGCCATGTCAATGTCGGTGCGCTCGCTCATAACCACCTCTACCAGCGGCACGAGGTGTGCCGGGAACCAGAAATGCGCCGTCATCGTCCGCTCCGGGTGCACGGTATCCGATGCGATGTCCGTTATCCTGAGCCCCGACGTGTTGCTGAGTATGGGCACCTCCGCCGGAAGCAGGGAATCGAGCCGGCTGAAAATCTCCTTCTTCGCCTCAAGGTTCTCCACGATGGCCTCTATGACGATGAACGCTTCCTCGCAGGCCTTCGCCATGTCTTCGCCCGCACTCAAAAGCCCGTACGCCTTCCCGGCCGCCGCGTCTTCAGCAAGGCCGTTCTCACACAGCTCCCGTATGTTGCCGCCGGCGTTTTTTATGCCCCTTGCGGACAGCTCATTATTTTTTTCAACCAGTATGGTCATGTTGCCCGAGAGCGCGCTGACCGCGGCGATCCCGCTGCCCATCAACCCCGCCCCAATAATCACAACTTTATTTCTCATATCTCCTCCCACTCCATATAGCTTTATCCGCTATGTCAAATACGATTCGTCCTGTTTCCGGTATTGGCGCGCCGCTATTGATCCATCACGACGACCGTCCGCCCCAGATTTCTGCCCTCCCGCAGTTCCGTCAGGGCTTCGTTGATCTGGTCGAACCTGTAGGTCTTATAGATGTACGGGGTCACGATTCCCTGCTCTACCATACTGACGACCTTTTTTAAGTCGTGCAGGTTACTGGAACGCACTCCGATGATCTCTTTCTCCTTTAACATCACATGCTGATACACGGCGGTAAAGGTATCCTCCGCGTATCCCACCACAATCACCCTGCCGGCCGGGCGCAACAGATTCAGGCCCAGCTCTATCGTGTCGGAGATGCCGATATTGTCCAGAACCACGTCACACATCTCTCCGCCTGTCGCTTTCCTGATCTCTTCCTCCAGATTCTGCGTCTTCGTATTGATGCAGACATCGGCCCCCAGCCGCTTCGCCACCTCCAGCTTTGTATCCTGGCGGCTGGTGACGCAGACCTCCGCGCCGAAGTACTTCAGAATCTGTACGCCCTGCAATCCCAGGCCGCCGATGCCCAGTATCAGCACCTTGTCCCCGGCGCGAACCTGGCCCTTGTTTCGTATGGCATGATACATGCAGGCGACCGCGTCCGGAATGACCGCTGCCTGCTCTATCGGGACATTCTCGCTGATGGGCGCCACATTGGCTGCCGGCAGCCTGCAATACTGCGCATGAGAACCATCCAGCTCAAAGCCAAACCTTTTCAGGGACAGGCAGAGGTTCGCATGGCCGGAGGTGCACAGCCTGCAGACCCCGCAGGTAGTATCAATAAATCCCAGCACGCGTTTTCCCGGCGGCAGGTTCACCCCTTCTCCCAGCTCATAGATTTCGCCTACCATCTCGTGGCCCGGCGTATAGGGCACATGGGCGGAAGGAATGCGCCCGTCCTGCAGATGCAGATCCGATGCGCACAGGCCGCTGGCCAAAATCCTGATGACGACCTCTCCCCGCCCGGGCTTCGGATAGGGGACCTCCTTGATCACCAGGGGTTTATTGAATTCCTCGAGCACTGCTGCTTTCATTGTCTCTGGCATAATAAAATATCTCTTTTCTTGTTTAATTTACTCATCCTGCCGTTCCTTCCATAGCCGTCAAACCTTTGATGACATTGCTTATCCAGTATCTATGTGATATACTTATTTATATAGATACAGGGGGCTTATGCGATGGAAAAGGAATTAATTACAGCGAAAGAGTTTGAACCGAGGGTTAATCTTACCGAATATACCTATAAAAAGATCTTACAGTCCATTATCGCCGGGAATTATAAACCGGGGACCCGGCTGCCCTCCGAGAATGAGCTGAAGGAAACCTTTAACGTAAGCCGCAACACCGTCCGTACCGCATTGAATAAATTAAATGTCCTCGGTATTCTGGAGACCCGCCAGGGGGATGGCTCCTATATCAAGAAGCTGAGCATCGATATGTATCTGAACACCTTCGTCCCCGCTATACTGATACACGAGGACAGCCTGATGGAGCTGATTCAACTGCGCAAGGCAATCGAGATCGCTTCTGCCAGCATGGCTGCCGAACGGGCGACTCAGGAGGATATCAATATCATGCAAGCCTTGCTGGATTCTTCCCGGGCTGCCGGCGATGATATGCAGGCCTACGCAGAATCGACGGTAAATTTCCATTACCATGTCGCGCTGGCTTCAAAAAACCCGATATTCGCCACCATGATGGAGCTGATCAAGTATGTCCTGACTTCCAAAATGGTCAATTTCCTGACCTACACGCGGAACGACCGGAACTCCACTTTTTACCACACCATGATCCTGGAATCCATCAAGAACCGCAGGCCCGACGAAGCCGCCTATCTGATGGAGCGCCACATGATCCACCTGGTGGATCGGGTAAATGAATACAACGAACACACAAAGTTATTTCCCGAACATGGATAATCGTCGAATATCATCAGAGGCGCTCCACCGCGGCCCGTTTTCTCTTCGCAAATCATTTCCAGGGCTGGCCTTCTCCCGGCTGGTTCATCTTACAACCGATCCTCTCTCCGGAGAGAGACAGGTTATTTCTTCTTTAAGTACTTCTGCGTATCAATTGCGACCGCAATCAGTATGATCGCGCCCTTTATCGCGTATTGTACGTAAGGAGACACGCCGATATAATTGAAGCCATAGTTGATCAGCTGGAACATGATAACACCCGTGACAATGCCCTTGATGGAACCAATGCCGCCCCGCAGGGACACACCGCCCACGACGCAGGCCGCGATCGCATCCAATGCATAGTCGGCGCCGAGCGCGTTGGTCGCGCTGCCTGTTCTGGCCGCCTCAAGGGATCCCGAGAAGCCGTACAGCATGCCTGCCAATATGTAAATGACCAGAGAACCCTTGACGATACTGACGCCGCAGACAGAAGCCGCTTCGGGATTGCCGCCGATGGCAAACATGGTCTTGCCGGCTTTCGTCTTATTCCAGATCACCCATACGATGACGGTGCAGATAACGGCGAAAATGACGATATAGGGAAGCCGCATGCCCGCGATATCGAACGCGCCCTGTGCGAAGTTGGTAAAGCGCTTGTCGAAGCTGCCAATCGGAGAGCCGTTCGCCAGCGACTGGAAGTACATGGAGAACAGTCCGTACACAACCTGCTGGATACCCAGAGAAGCGATGAAGGGCGCTACCTTAAGCTTTGCGACGAAGAAACCGTGGCCGAGGCTGAAGATCACACACAGCAGCATGGACAGCACAATCGGCACCATAATCGGCAGTTCCGGCAGATTCTCATATACGCGGGTGCTGGAATCGCTTGCCTGCAACAGGGATGCGCAGATAACTGCCGACATGCCCACCATACGCCCCGCCGACAGGTCCGTACCGCCCAGTACGATGATGCCCGCCACGCCAAGGGACAGTATGAGCCGGGTTGAAGCCTGTGTACAGATATAGAATACGTTTCCGAATGACAGAAAGCTGGGTTCAATCGCTATAATGATAGATACTACCAATATCAAAATAAAGTAAATGGCGTAGTTCATGAGTACTTTTTTCAGTTTGTTTTCGAAAGCGCCTTTGATGTTTTCCATACTATTTTCCCCCTATAAGTACTTCGCTGAGTATCGCATGATTACTTCCTGATCCGTTGTGCTCGCTTCTACGATACCGGCCACACGGCCATTGCTCATCACAAGGATCCGGTCTGCAACACCTAACAATTCCGGCATTTCGGAGGAAACGAATATGATCGCCTTTCCCTTTGCCGCAAGCTCATCCATCAGTTTGTAAATCTCATACTTGGCGCCGACATCGATACCGCGGGTCGGCTCATCCATCATCAGAAGCTCCGGTTCGTTGAGCAGCCAGCGCCCGATGATGACCTTCTGCTGGTTGCCGCCGGAAAGGCTCTCAATCGAGGTCTTCTGCGTCGGCGTCTTGACCTGCATGGAATTAATCACCCACTTGGTATCCTTCGCCATCCGCTTGTCATTCGTAAAGCCCCAATTGCAGTAAGCATCCAGATGGGAAATAACAGAGTTGAACCGAATACTCTGATTGCTGAAAATACCTGTCTGACGACGCTCCTCTGTCAGTAAGGCAAACTCATGCTTGATCGCTTTTCTGGGGCTGTTGATATTAATCTCCCTGCCCCTGTAGATAATCTTACCGGATTCCTTCCTGCGCAGGCCGAAGATGGTCTCAACCAGCTCCGTACGGCGGGAGCTGACCAGCCCGGAGATCCCCAATATCTCTCCGGCATGGACTTCGAAGGAGACGTCCTTTACCGTAGGCATATATGTACCGGTCAATCCCTCCACCTTCAGGATGACTTCATCCGTGGGCGTATGCGTCCTCTCAGGGAAGCGGTTCGACATGTCGCGGCCCACCATCAGGGAGATGATCTGATCCATGTTCATCTCTTTGGCTTTGCCGGTATAGACCCAGCTGCCGTCCCGCATCACCGTGATGTCGTCGGATATCCTGAGTATTTCCTCCATCTTATGCGAAATATACACGATTCCGGCGCCGCGGTCCCGCAGATTATTGATGATCTCAAATAAGTGATCCACTTCCCGCTCCGTCAAAGAGGACGTGGGTTCGTCAAATACGAAGATCTTCGCGTTATATGAAACCGCCTTGGCAATTTCAATCATTTGTCTCTGGGATACGGATAAGGTGTCAATCTTGACCTTCGGATCCACGTCAATATTCAGGTCTTCGAAGATCTTCTTCGTACCCTTATACATCTTCTTATGATCAATAAATCCGTACTTGGTAGGAAAACGCCCCAGCCAGATATTCTCCATAACATTGCGCTGCAGCACCTGGTTCAGCTCCTGATGCACCATGGAAATACCATGTTCCAGCGCGTCCCTCGAATTGGCGAAACTCACCTCTTCGCCCTGATAACGAATGCTTCCGCCATCCTTATTATAGATGCCGAACAGGCACTTCATTAACGTGGATTTCCCCGCACCGTTTTCACCCATCAGGGCATGTACCGAACCCGCACGTACCTTCAGCTGTGCTTTATCCAGTGCTTTTACGCCAGGAAAAACCTTGTCGATATCTTCCATTTCTAAAAGATATTCCTGTTCCATTTGCTTCACCGCTCTTCCTGCAATACAGGCGGGAGAAATCTCCCGCCTGTACTTTTGATTCTTCTTCGGAACGAGTTGCCTATTGATACATCGCCCAGGCGATATTGGTGTTGTCCAGGCGGATCTTAACCGGATCGATTGCGAAGAACTTATCCTCTTCCGTGTAGGTGAAAGCAATATCCGTCTTGCAATCTACGCCGTTCATCGCATTCAGTATTGCCTGGAATGTCGTCTTGCCTTCAGAAATCATATCGGTCATAACCGTGCCCTTGAAGTAACCTGCTTCCAGAGCCTCCAGGCCGGTCTGAATCGCGTTGATGCCGTACACGGCGATCGTCTTTCCACCCTCTACGAAGTAATTGGCGGCTTTCAAGGATTCTACAGAACCCAGCGCCATCGCATCGTTGTTGGACAGAATAACTTCGATCTCATCGCCGTAACGGGATAACCACGCATCCGTGATATCTTTGGCCTTGGCAGAATCCCAGCCGGCTACCTGAATATCCAGCTCTTCTGTTTCGATACCGGACGCATCCAGCACCTCGTGGATACCTACGATACGGGCTTCCGCGTTCTCATGTCCGTTCTCGCCCTTGATGATTACGTACTGGATCACGCCGTCACCGTTCTTATCCATGGAAGCGTCTGCCTTCCAGTCCTCTACCAGCATTTCCGCCTGATAGGTGCCGGGAGACTTGGTTGCGCAGCCTACATACCAGCAGTTGTCATATGTATTCATCACTTCCGCAGTCGGCTTCTTGTTAACAAACACAACCGGCAGATTGTCTGCTGCTTTGCATTTCTCAATGATGGTCTCTGCAGCGGTGGACTCTACCAGCGCAACGCACAGGCCGTCAACGCCCTTCTGGATCATGGTATCAACCTGCTCGGTCTGCTTCGCCTGATCGTTTGCCGCATCCACTGTGATGTACTTAACGCCGGCTGCATCAGCTGCTGCCTCAATACCTTTCTTACATAAGAGATATAGTCGTTCGCATAATTGAAGATCAGAACGCCGATGGTGAAATCGGTCTTTCCGGCGCTTTCGCTTTCCCCGGTTCCTTCAGTGGTTACTGCGGCGGAGGTGTTTGCGTCGCTGGGTTTAACGACTTCCTGTCCACATGCTGCCAGAGAGGTGATAGCCAACACCAATACCATTACGATTATGGCCACTCTTTTTTTCATTTGCATGCCCCTTTCTTTTGTTAAATCGAAGTTTGAAGTGTTTATTTGTACTACAAGTGGATTATAGCATATATAAAAGGTTTGTCAACGCATTTATTATGGATCGCAGAAAATAAGCTCCCGGCGCCATATTTGACCACTATATAATAGAATCACTAGTATTATATTCCGTTTTATAACCATATATATGCATTTATTCATCATCTCAAAGAACAAAATCTTTATTTTTTTGACATCTGTCGTTGCGTAATGTTAATATATAAATGTAATTGTAGTACAATTTGAGTGCCCAATCACCATATCTATTTAAAGGAGGCTATACCCATGGTAAAGCACATCGTATTTTGGAAAATTAACGAAGGCGGCACCGCCGCGGATCGCGAGAGGACCTGTAAGGAGTTCTGCGCAAAGATAGAATATCTGAAAACCATTATCCCTCAAATTAAAACAGCGGTCGTTGGGCTGAATTATATAGAAGGAGATGTTTTTCATATATGCATCGATTCCATATTTGAAAGCGACGGGGACCTGCAGGCCTATATCAACCATCCGGAGCATCTGAAGGTTCGCGAGTTCATGAACTCCGTTTCCTATGATAAGACGGTCTTCGACTACAATTTCTAATGCGAGGGAAGTCCGGGCATGCAATTAAGGAGACGCGTATACGCGCGGTATTCCCGGCCTGACGGCGGCCGGTAAGCTCCGGAGGCGCGAATCGCTTTCGCGGTGAAGCCAGCGGGACGATGCCGTAAAGCCTCCGTCCGCAGGTATGCGGCAGTCCCTTATACGGCCAGGCTATAGCGTATGGTTTTCAGGCGGCCGGGTTTGAAACGGATTAGATGTAGGACAAATACCCGCCTGAAATGTACCATAAACATGGGAGAAACCATATAAGGCGCGCAAATGCAGAAATACCGGCCGATATTATCGGCACATTGTCCTTGACAGCGTTTATTTCCCATGCTAAACTTGCCATGACTTGTAGTACAAATAAATACAATAATGCAGCAGGAGGGTATTTATGACATTTGATATTCCGGAAAAAATGAAAGCTGTTGTGCTAAAGGCCTATAATGAGTTGGAGGTTGTTGAACTGCCGGTTCCGAAGCCGGGCCCCGGCGAGGTTCTGTGTAAGATCAAAGCCGTGGCCATTTGCGGCTCCGACCCGAAGATGATTCACGGCCACTATGCCAACGTAAAATGGCCGCCATACTTTCCCTTTGTGATGGGGCACGAGTGGTCCGGCCAGGTCGTTGCGCTGGGCGAAGGCGTAACCGAGTTCAAGTTAGGCGACCGTGTTGCCGGCGAGGCGCACCACGGCTGTGGCGCCTGCGATAACTGTAAGTCCGGCCATTACACCGTATGCCTGAACTACGGCAGGGATGGCCAGGGCGGCGGCATCGATAAGAACCACAGGCATTACGGCTTCTATTGGCAGGGCGCCAATGCGGAGTACAATGCGTACAAGGTGGGCGTTCTGTCTCCGATTGCCGATAATGTAAGCTATGAGGTCGCATCCTTATGCGACACCGCCGGCGTTGCCATGCACGGCATTGAGCTGGCCGGCGTAACTCCCGGCGGCACCACGGTTGTGATGGGCCCCGGTCCAATCGGCTTGTGCGCGATGCAGGAGGCGAAGGCGCTGGGCGCTGGGCGCATCATCATGATCGGCCGCGGCAGAAAGTTAGGCATCGCCAGGCAGATGGGCGCCGATATCTGCATCGACTTTGAGAAGGATGATCCCATAACCAAGGTTATGGAACTGACAGGCGGCCTCGGCGCCGACGAAATCATGGAGTGCTCCGGCGCCAACGACTCTCCGTACAAGGCATGCATGATGGTTAAGAAGACCGGCTCCATCGCGCTTATTGCCAACTACAGAGACGACCTGCAGCAAACGCCTCTTCCGCTCAATACCATTGTGTTCAACGAAATCAGGATCTATGGCTCCAAGGCTAATCCGAGCGTTTCCAAGAAGGTTTTGAACTTCTTTGCGATGGGCGATATCGACGGCGAGGCATTGATCACCCATACCTTCCCGCTGGATCAGTACGAAACCGCAGTCGATATATTCCAGAACCGCAAGGACAACTGCATGAAGGTCGTTATCTGCCCGGAGGATACCGCGCCCAAGAGATATTAGCTTTCCGGTCAGCGCGTGGCTCCATGCGGGGCGTGCGCTGGTTTTAGCCGGTTATGTATCACCGCCAGGCATCACACAAAAGAAAGGCAATTGATTATGGGAATTACGATTACGCCGCTGAATTCCGGATTCTGCACCTCGAATCCCAAAACCTATCATTATCATTTTTCCACCCATAAGTATTATCCGAACGTATCCGGCGAGGATAAGCGGCTGCCGGTGTTCGCGTACCTGCTGAATACCGGCAGCGAACTGATTCTGGTGGATACCGGCATGGCTTACGATGACCGCGCCAACACCTACCATCACCCGGGTTCCGTACAGCTGCCGGATCAGGCGATGCCCGCAGCCGTACGCAAGGCCGGTTACAGGGTTGAAGATATTACAAAGATCGTGTTCACCCATCTGCACTGGGACCACACCTTCTATATGAAGGAATTCGTAAACGCAGCTTACTACGCGCAGCGCAGGGAGTACGAATTTGCGATGCGTCCGCTTCCGCTGTATTATAAATCTTATGAGTACGAGTGGCTGAAGCTGGAGGCTCCCTTCATTGGCTGCGAGACCCGTTTCGTCCTGTTGGAGGGCGAGGCGGAGATCGTGCCCGGCGTTCGCGCATATCCGACGCCCGGCCATTCTCCGGGGCACCAGGCGGTTGAGGTGGATACCAGGGACGGCACCTATCACTGCATCGGTGACGCCGTATTCCTGATGGATAATTTCAAGCCGATTCCGGAAATCGATTACGATGTAACGCCCACCGCCCGGTTCGTCAGCCTGACGGACTGGTGGGAAAGCGTTCGTGAAATCAAGCGGCGCTGCCCGGATCTGAACATGGCGCTGCCCACCCACGAGCCTTCTCTGGTGGAACGTTTTGAGAAGACGCCGGTTCTGGGTCTGTA
>AGTN01254587.1_pt1 | contig 13833 bp, 4 predicted proteins | sample 314218 | NCBI WGS metagenome assembly AGTN01 (sample SAMN02954264, study PRJNA73603) | bioreactor metagenome | biome: terrestrial; feature: non-aerated bioreactor; material: poplar woody material; isolation source: poplar biomass | place: USA | collected 2006-12 | reverse complement strand
ATAATGACAGAATTCAAATTATGACCAATAATTACCTCGTGATAAAGTTAAAATATTTCCGTTAGGTCCCATAGGGCCTTGTTCGCCTTTAGGACCGGAAGCTTTTCTGGAATCGTTATTTGCTATACCGCCGAGTCCGCCGTCTCCGCCTTCTCCACCATCCCCGCCATTAAAGTCAAGCGGTAAATAAAAACCACCGCGGACGCCGTTAACAATATTAATTCCCGCTACATTATTGTAACTCCTGGCGTCTATCGCTCTATTACCTGCGCCATAGTCGCCACCTTCCCCGCCGACTCCTCCGATACCTCCTTTTCCCCCGTTACCGGCCCAAATAAAGATATTTTTATAATTTTGTCCGGCTCCGCCCGTACCGCCTTTTCCTCCTTTTCCGCCTTTAGCGCCGGTTCCCCCGTTTCCGCCATATAAATATATTGCCGTCCTTGACGATAATACAAAATTTATATTGGTCGCCACGATGGCGCTGCCTCCGTTTTTACCGCTCTCTCCTTTTAAGCCGGTAACTCCCTGACCGCCTTGCTTTCCTTCGTTACTGCCCGGACTTCCGACGGCGCCGGTTTGCCCAAGCACGGTAGGAGTCGCGGGAGTCTTTGTTCCGGAATATCCGTTTCCGCCCAAAAGCTGAACTTTGGAATTTCCCAATCTATTGTCAATAGACGAATCCAATTCGGTTAAGATTGTCAGATCATTATTATAGTTGATACACGAATAACCCATTGTATTCGTATTGCTCGCCGTCCATTCGCCGGCGGTCATTGATATGTTATTTACAAATTTAATAGTCACTTTTCTTCTATTTTGCAAGTAGGTCAGGGCGTTTCCAATTAAATCGCTGTTTTCGGGCGCCTTTAGCCGAAGATTAATAAAATTAATATTCAGATTATCCGCATTTCCCGAGTAAGCGATAATAACCTTGAAGTTATTAAAAGTCTGATCAGAGTTGATATCCGAATTAATAAAAGTAACGTTGCTAACGCTATTAGGAATTGTAATGTTAATATACCTTACGCTTCCTAAATTCTCGTTTATTTTGTTGTTCAAAGCGTCTATGATACTAACGTTAAAATCATAGGTTTTATTATTTTCTACCGAGAAATCTACTATGTTATTGGATATTTTTGAACCTATGAAAATAACGTCAGACCATTTACCGTAAACAATAATCGGAACAGGTTCCGTATTTTCTTTATATTCTTGGAAGTTCAAAACAACGGCTTCCATCCCTGGTTCATAGGCGAAGAGATACCATTTATCAAAATTATAGGGCGCGCAAATCGGGATAGGCAATTTATATGATGCGTCTTCGACCGTATATTTGGTTTTTTTAGCGACAGTCTGTTTTGTATCTCTATCTTTATAAATTACATTTGACTCGTTTATTTTATAAGCTACGTCGATTACATATGTAATAGTATATTCTTTAATCTGCCAATGCGATTCAAGAGTCAGATTGGTTAAAAGATTGAATATCTTGCCGTTCCAATTTAAATTTTCGTCATAGTATCGCTCCCCGGACACTACTGAAAAATAACCGAGAAAATCATAGCCGTTTCTATGTTCCGGCAGTTCTTTGTCGGGAAATTTAGTAATTAAATTCGGAAATTCATCGTTATAATTGATAGTAAAAATTAAATTTTCGTCCTCTTTAAAAGTTTTTATGCTGACCGTATACGCTTTTGGCGTCCAATATGCGTAAAGCGTAATAGGCTCGATTGAATTGATCGTATATTGATAAACGCATTTTAAATTACTATCGTAAAATTGGTTTCCGGCTCCGTCGACGCCCGAATAAAAGCCTGCAAAATCATATCCGACTTTATGAGGCGATATAACCTCTTCAATATCCATTTCAGGATAGTTTTTAGTATAATATCCCGATTGATCCGGAACATTCCCGGTTCCGCCTTGTAAATCGAATTGAACGGCCTTAGATGCGAGTCTCCAGTAAGAGGTATATATTCTATTACCGGTAGAGTTAAATATTATTAAATTGTTCGGATCCCAATGATCGAAGACATAACCGTAAGCTTCGGGATCGTTCAACGTATAATTATTCCCGGACTCTAAATTAAATCCTTCCAATATGTAATTATAGCTTGTAGGAAAGTTATAATACGTTATGCTTAAGGCTCCGTCGGAACGGTGCATTTTAATTTGGTCGTCAATATTGTATTCTTCGTAAGTAACGGTATATTGAATTAACTCCCAACGCGCGTATAGTTGTGACGGTATTAATTGATCGCAAACGGATAAAGTTAATAATTCGTCATAATAATAAAACCTCTGCATCCGTAAAATACCCCAAGAATTTATAACCGGCCCTATCCGGTTTTGCGGGCGAGGGTAACTGTTTATTATAATATATGTTAAGTGTTTGATTGGACGCTCCGTTTTGATTATACAAAGTCACATATTTTCTGAAACAGGCATACAAATTATGTTGTCTGGCTCTTGTCACGGTCGTAGCGGACGTATATTCACTACCCTCGAAGGTAGCGTTATCGTACCAGCCGATAAATTCCCACCCCGAGCCGGCGGAGAAATAATTGTTAAAAAATGTCCGTATTTGATAATTCACAGGAATTAAAGCGGGCGACGCGGGCAAAGTCGTATACTGTGCGTTATATTCGACCGTTATGTCGTAAGAGAATGAGCCGAGATATAAAGTTACTTGATAATTATTCGGCGTCCATTTTGAATAAAGATCGACCGTTTCAAAATCGTTTCTACAATAGGTTGAAATTTCAAAGACGGGTCCGCCGGGGGAAAGCGTCCAATCCGAGAAAACATAACCGGTTTTAGAATAATTAAGTCGGGCCCAGGCGATGATATCATCCAAAGAATCTATAAGCCCGACGTAGTACGGCTCTGTTTGATTGTAATATCTTGCGAATTCATAGCCGGAATCTTCCGGATCGACATAAAATTTTAATATAATTTTCTTTTCTTCGGTCTCGACGCTAAAATTAATATTCGTAAGGTCTTCGATTGCCCTTACCCAATATCCCGCCTGAAGGGGATAGATTAATTTCCAATATGTTTCGGAGCCTTGAGAACCGGGGATCATACCGACCGAGCTTATATCCGAAATATACTTATAGACTTTATTATCGACAACATTATAGACCCAATCGCCTTTTTCATAATCGTTTTTTGCGGAATCGAAATCGGCGATTACGCTTATCCAATAATTCGGTTCCGACGAAGGCGTTTTTCCCGCGGCGGAAGTCGCATTTATATATTGATATATTTTATTGCCATAGGATACCAAATCGTTTAATACGTAATTATTTTTTAAGGGATTGTATTCGTTAATATATTTGATATATAGGATATTATCTCTTGAGAAACCTAATAAATTATATATTCCGGATTCGATACCGCTAATATTCAATTCGCTTAAATCGATAAATTCATTGAAATAATCCGGATCCTCGAAATCGATAGTCGTCAAGCTTAGTCCCGCAATATTTATTTTAATTTGTTTTCCGATCCAATTAGCGTATAATTCGATATCCTTGTCGTTGACTCCGGCTTTTAGATCAAGATATGAGACGGCTTCGCCGATAAATTCCGGATCATAATACCAGCCGGCAAAGTTATAATTAGTCCTCTCCGGATTTGAAAGTATAAAATATTGATCTTCCGATTCGGAATAAATATAACTATTAGGATTGTTAACGCTGTTAGTTCCGTTATTGAGATGATAAATTATTTTGATCGTTAAGTTTTCCCAGGTGGCGTACAATACGGAATTTTCCGCAATGTTCCATTTTCTTAAGCTTATCGCTTCGGGCGAATAATAAAATATTCTTCCGTCGGAGCGAGTATAATAATATCCCGTAAATTTATACCCTTTCTTAGTCGGAATCTCCGTCGAAGGCATATCTGAGTTGTAAGCGGCGTATATCGTTCCTATATCGGCGTCCGAATCCTTTAAGGTCACCGTATAAATTTTAGGGATCCAGTACGCGAATAAATTCAGATCGCCGGCGATATCGTATTTTTTCGCGCTTATAATCGAAAGATAATCTTCCGAAGGATTATAATATTGTATTCCGCCTCCGAACGGCTCGGTAAAATAACCGACGAAAGTATAACCAATTTTTTGAGGGATCGGTAAAGACGGCATTTCAAAATCATATTTAGCCAAAATATCCGATTTGCCGGAGCCGCCTTGTAAATCAAATCTTACGAGATAGACGTTGCTGCCCCAATCGGCGGTTAACAACAGATCGCCGTCGTTAAGCATAATATCTCCGTTGCTGTAATAATAATTATTTTCTTTTTTCCAGCCGACGAACGTATAGCCGTCTCTTTGAACGGGAGTATATAAACCGGAAATAGCGGTATTGTAAACGACATTCACTTCAACAAGTTCGTTAGTTTCATCGTCAGGATTCTCATCCAAGAAAATAACGTAGGTTTTGGGCGTCCATTTGGGATACAGATGCAAATTGCCGTAATTTGACCCGACAGGCAAAACGTCTATCCTCGTGTCGTCGTCCACTCTATACCAGCCTTCGAGCTCATATCCTTTTTTTGTCGCGGGATAAAGGGCCTGGGTCGACTCGACGGTATAATCAAGATAATCGTATTCGTCCGGATTTAGATAAAAAGTCGATTCCGACATACGCTCCGTATGATAATAAATTACATAGCTTATCGGTCGCCAACGCGCGTATAAAATACTACCTTCATATTTATCCCATAAGCCGTTTGAATAATAGCCTTTTCCGTTTTCGTCATACCAGCCTTTAAAGGCATAATTATCTTTTGTCGGGGGCGCGGGTAGGATATATTGAATAGAATAATAGCCGATAGTGATATTGATTTCCTCGTCTCCGTCTTTCAGGCATACGGCGACTTGTTTGACCGCGAATTTATCCGCGTATGATGATAACGACCTGTCGATATAAAGGTCTACGGACGCCTCCGGAACATAAATTTTAAAATCGGCCGCGTTATCGTAAAAAGCTCTGTATTGAATATAAGGCGGATAAATATTTCTGAAGCTTGCGTAATGCAGATTTGCGCATCCGTCGAAAGCGTTTGCACCGACTATCGTTATCTTATCCGGCATTTCGATTTGAGCCAAACCGGTACAGGAATAGAAAGCGTAGGCGCCTATTGTATCGAGGCCGGAAGGCAAAATTATTTCGCTTAAATTGACACAACCATGAAAGGCATAATTACTAATATCGGTAATACCTGAAGGTAAAGAGATTGAATTTAACGAGGTACATTGATAAAAAAGATTATCGGTTATTACTTTTAAACCCGAAGGCAAATTGACGGTCGTTAAGCCGGTGCAATTGCTAAAAACTCCCGCTCCGATTTCGGTAACGTTATCGGGAATAATTATTTCCGATAAAGAGACGCAATTTGCAAAAGCGTCGGCGCCTATTTTTTCCAAACCGGCCGGTAGCGTCAAATGTTGAATATACATATTGCCTTCAAAGGCTGAATCGTCGATATTTTTAACGGTTGAGGGAATTGTAAATGAACCATTTGTTTTTCTTGCGGGATATTGAATCAATAGGGATTTGCTTTTGTCGTAAAGTACGCCGCTTGAAGCGCTATAAGACGAATTATAGCTGTTTACTGATATTGTTGATAAAGAATCACAGCTTCCGAATGCAAACGCTCCGGTTTTTTTGCAATACATTCCTATAGATATTTCAGTTAAATTATCGCAATTATAAAAAGCTTGTTCGCCGATAGAGGTTAAATAATAGGGTAAAGAAATACTCGATAAATTAGAATTTTGAAAAGCGTAAGCTTCGATCGAAACGATATTAGACGATAAACTTAACGAAGAAATATTACATAAATTAAAAGAATATGCTCCTATTTTTCTAACATCTATATCCTGTACGGCGTCGTCTATAATTGTTCTAATTGAAGATGATATTACAAATTGGGTAATTTCATTTTTTATCGGATTTTGTATTAGCGTCCACGAGAAATTATCATTTTCACTATATAAACAATAAAGAATATTATCGATGGCTCTTAAATTAAAATTATCTTCCGAAACGAAAATAGTTTCAAGATTTACTAATTCTCTGAACGCGCCTTCTCCGACTTCTGTGACAGTTGCCGGAATATATATTGATTCAATACTATTTTTTATATTTTCGCTAAGATTTGTAGAAAAATTACCCGAAATTTTGGTGACGGCCTTACCGTTGATATAATCCGGGAAATTTAATTCCGAAGGCAAGATAGAAAGACTATTATATCCTATAATTTCAATATCTCGGTATGTTTCCGTATAAAGAAACGGCGTAGCTGTATACCCCATATTGATGCGGGTAGTAATGTAATCAATAAATTTAAAATAAAAAGGTTCTATATTGTGCACAAGAGGTATTAGCGGGGCATACGACACAAATTTTTTGTTTTCCCAGTTAATGAAATCCTGAACGTCGATAAATTCTTTATAAGTCTTAAAACCGTTGTATCCTTCCGCCGATTGGGATTTTAAATCGACATAACCGTCGTCAAGCCAGACGGCGTCGCCGTCCGGGAAATTATTATCGGTTGAATCGAATAAATTTCGTTTTTCTTTTTTCGTCAACCTTTTAAAACTTTTTGAATAACTGTTTACATTGCTTGATAATTCAAAGTGAACAGTCGAAGAACCTTCCGTCAAACCGAAATCAATTAATCCTGCAAATAGCTTCAAAAGAAATTTAGTATTATCGGGAGAAGAAGATAACGCATTCAAAACTAAATTTAATATCTCAATATTATTAGTAAGGGAATCGTTAATAGGCAAATTACTTTGAATTTCTTCTATTCTAAACATATTTCTTATATAGGGAGATTGAATTATAGGAATTTCATAGTTGTCCGAATTTACTAATTGAGTAAAAATATTTAAATTTTCTTGATTATATTCAAGGCCTTGGGCTAAACAAATTCTGTTTACCAAAGATTGAAATTCTCGCTCGTTATCTTTATTTAAAATTAAATTATTAATCTGTTGAATAAAATTTTGAAAATTATTATGTATCGTATTATTATCGTCAGAAACGAACTCCGCAGGAAAAATATTTGTTATACTGAATATATTTCTATATTGCGTCGAAATCATATTATAAAAATTATTTATATCATTTACATTGATCAGATCGTTAACCATATTATTATAGTTGTGAATAATTACATGAAATCCGTCGTTTTCATTAAATATCCGGTTAAATAAATCTCCATAGGTTCTTAATCTCAAAACTTCGCCCATTTGGCCAAAGCCTAAATCTCCCGAAATGAAAGAAGATATAAAATGCAATAAAGCATTTTTATTTTCAAAAAAACCTGTTTCTTGATAATTATCCAAAATCGTTAGAACCGAGTCGATAACGTCAAAAATATTATTTGTTTTGAGGCGGCTGAATATATTCAAACTCACCTTGAGTATATTAAAATCAGAGGCGCCTGCCAAAGCGTAAGCTTTTATGTACGGATTACGGGCAAACGCAGCGTTCCATTCGTTTTGTAAATTATAATAAAGAGTACTGTTATTTGCAAGTTCAAGCCCTCCTGGAGTTGCAATGATCGGGAAAATTTCTTCAAGGTCTGTAAGCGAAAAATCAATATTGAAAGCTTGCAGAAAATCATTGAAACCGTATCTATTCAAGGTGTCGATCAAATTCAGGGCGTTTGAGCCATTAAAGGGCGTACCCAGAGTAAAAATAGAATCGACGTTAAAGGAATATTTTGACGCATATTTAACGGCGAGCAATCCGCCTCTGCCATAGCCTACTAAATTTACCTTAGGATTCTGGATTCCTCCTTGTATTAAATCATAGAGTAATCTATTTATTACGGTTTCTAATTCGTTAAAAGATATATCAAATATTTGCGAAGGATCGGCCTCTTCAAAAACGATAATTTTATGTCCGCCGGAAGTTAAATATTTATAATAAATTTTAGTAGTTTCCAAATCCGAATCCGAATAATTTCCAGCGGGCAAATATTCAAGGGTAAAATTATTTCCTTCAAACCAAGCTTTATAAGTTTCCGCGTTATGATTTGACCTTAAATTTTCTATAAGAGAATTTGGATCATATTCAAATTCTCCTTCATTGTTGTTGCTCCAATCCGAAGATTTTCCTCCGAGATCGGGTATAAGGAAAGTCATAACCGGCGCTTGCGTATCTATAGCGTCGTTTGTAATTCTCGCGTTTATTTCTTCTTGACTTAATTGCGAGCCGTAACCTATAAAATTATTGTCTTCGCCGTCGGCCTTTACGTCGATTCTTAACGACGTTAGCGCAATTATGGGAATAAATATTAAAACCGTCAGTAAAAGAACAATATTTAAAATTACTTTTTTTGAAGCGTTCTTTTTCATAGATTATTATCTCCTTCCGACTCCGTCCATTTAGCGTAAAGAATTAAATCGTCTTCCCCTTTTATATAAGTCGTTAAATCACATTGATCGACGCATTCAGGTTCATAGTACCAACCGCCGAAAGTATAGCCTTCTCTTTCGGGATTCGACGGAATAGTTTTAAAATTCTCTCCTTCGTCTAAATCGTCGATCCAGTGAAAACCACCGTTAACGGTGTTGTCGTAATTATTCATAAACGATATATCCGCTTCATTGACTAAAAATCCGCTTTCATAATAAATTTCTTTATAACCTTTTGGGACAAATTTTGAAATATGATGGTAGATATATAAAACTATCATCAACGGCAATAACAGATATATAAATTATTTTATTAAGTTTTCCCAACTTACCGGTAAAAGGATTCCCAAAAATTTTAACATTCGATTCCATAAATATTTTCTTTATTGTAGTCGAATAAAATCCCGGCCCGGCGACATTCCAGCCGACATATTGAACAAGAAATCCGTCAAGATATTGAGGAAATACTATTTCTTCCAATTCCTTTCCTTTGTCGGTCAAGCCGATGATTTTTACGCCGTTAGAGTTATAACAAGCAAAATATTCCGTATCGAAACGATTAGGATCTCTTTTCCATTCAATTTTCTTACACCCGCCCCAAAACCCCGCTCCCATAAGAAGCGCGACGGAAAGGGCTAATAATTTTACCGATAGAAGCCGCTTACTCATATTCCGAGCGTCTCCCAATTCGCCGTCAAAATCAAATCGCCGTAGCTTCCCTTTTCTATTCTATTTATCACGTTGCCTTCTGAATCCGTCCAGTTGACAAAGGTGTAGCCGGATTTATACGGCGAATTTAATGTTATCGTGTTTGTTAGAATAGAGTATTCCGAAGGATTGCCGTAGGCGTGACCTCCGTCAAGATTATAAGTGATCGTATAGGTCGATAATTCCCACCGGGCCGATAAGGTATAATTTGATGTTTTATTCCAAACGGATAAGCTTTCGCCTGCATGATCCGTGTATTGAATATTTGAAACTTCGTCAAACCAACCGATAAACGAATAGCCGTTTTTCTGAGGTACGGGCAAATCGAACGGCAGATCGAAAGAGACCGTTGCGGAGGATTCGCTCAAAACGGCGTCGGCGTAAATCGTATCGAGGTTTACGGTATAATTTTTATTTATCCAATGGGCGTAAAGAACAGTATCGTCGCCGATATCCCAGACGCGGACGGACATTCCCGCGATATCGGTATACTGTTTTCCTCCCGCGGGCAAATCGAACCATCCGATAAAGTCATATCCGATTCTCAAGGGAGTCTCGAACGAATAATCATTACTTTCGTAAATTACTGAATATGAATTGTTATCATTAAGCGGTATATCGGAACCGTTGATATCGAGACTCACGGTTAAAGTTTTGATTTCCCATACTGCGATTAAGGTCAAATCGCGGGCCTCGGTTTTGTCAATTAAAGCCAGCGGCCCTCCCGAAGGGCAGTTATTTTCGGCGTCATAATAATACCAGCCTATAAAATTATATCCTTTTCTGTCCGGCGCGTATAAGACAAGGTCGTGTTCGACGTCTATATAATATAAGTTATTTAAATTGTTTGTTCCGTTGTTAAGAATATAATTAACGGGATATTGTTTCGGGATCCAGCGGGCGGATAAAATACCGTCCTCCGGGATATCCCAGACCGATAACGAACTTCCGGAATTATTAGTATACTGCTCCTCGTTACGATACCAACCGCCGAATGTGTAATTTGTTTTTTCCGGAACGATATTTATTTCAAAAGGATAATTATAGACTGCCTCTATTGTTCCGAGAGTCTGTTCGCCGTTTTTTAAGGTTAAGGTATAAGTTTCGTTTGTCCACCTTGCGGTCAGTACGCCGGGATTTGTCTTATTCCATTCGCTTTGCGAAGTGAATAATATTCCTGAGTCGTCATACCAGCCCGAGAAAATATAACCGGTTTTAACGGGGGCGGGAAGGTCTCCCATAACCAGATTATAATAATAATATTCCGGTTCAACGGGCGAACCTCCGAGCGAGTCGAAGGTAACTTTATATAAGTTAGGCTCCCATTTCGCATTCAAAGAAATTGTTCTATCAGAGCCGTATCCCTCGGAAAAATCCGGAACCGTTCCGTCCTCGACTAAATTGCCGTTTTGGTCTGTCCAGCCGACAAAATGATAACCTTTTTTGATATCTCCAAGGATCGGCCAAATAATGTCGTCTCCAAAACGAATATTATTCAGATAAGGCCAGTATTCGCCGGAAACTCCGGTCGAGAAATAAACGGAATAAGTCTCCCTCTCATAAACCGGCTCTAACTGAACCGTTTGTCTGTCAGAACCAAGATCGGGAACTTTATTCCAATAATATAACATTGTCTTATTACCGACTTTTATGTCGGTAATCCTGTATCCCGCCCGGTAAGTCTCGGCTCTGTAATTCAATTCGTTTATTAAAACAGACCAATTTAAAGTTGTGGCGAAATCACTGAAATAGCTCGCTCCGCAAATATATGATTGGTCGGAATAATCATTGTCTATCCAAAGATTCGTATCTTTAATTTTAAGGATATAATGCTCGGGATTTGGTTCAAATACCGCCCGAACTACTAAATTATATTCTAAATTATATCTAAATATATATCCCGGAGCATATACGGCATCCGACTGTGGCACATACCAACCGTAAAAGGTGTGTCCGTCGATTTGCGGTATGCTGAGCTTTGTCCATTCATTATATCCCACTTCCTGGGATTGAGAGGGAAGAAGAATCGCGTCGACTCTGTAACCGTTAATATCAAATATACTGCCATATTCATAAACGCTGTAAGTATGATAATGCGTAGGATCATAAATTATAAAATATTTATCCGGTATCCAATGAGCGTATAAATTATAATTGCCGTAATAATCCGCGCCTCTTCCGCCATAGAGGAATTGATAATCGTTGTATACGACGGTTTGCGGATTGCTATACATCCCGTCGTTTGTGCCCGACGACGGACTCCAACCGCCGAAAGTATAATGGGTTCTATATAGATGATACCAAATATGATCAGGATCGCTAAAAGGAGGCATAGAATCCGCTTCAAACGATCTCGGCAAATAAATATAATCGCCTTTATATGCTTTTATCTGCAAAGGCGTCGTGCCGGATCCTCCGTTTAAATTAAATATATAATTTATATACCAACGGGCGTATAATACGGTATTTCCGATCGCGCTGCTGAACATATCGGGATAAGAATAACTAACTCCGGAGCCGTCGGGCCGAGTATTCCAGCTTTCAAATCTGTATCCGGCGTTAGATATAGATTTACAGCTTGAAACATTTAAACTTTGACCTTCGTATTGATAGCCGACTTCATTTGTGGAGACGCCCATATAATCATATGTTATTTGATATCTCCAAACGGCATAAATAGTACTATCCATTCCCTTATTCCAAACAAGATAATAAGGATTCATATTCTGATCGTAATATTTGCCGCCGTAGGTCAAGGGCTCATCCGAATACCCCGCGAAAATATAATTATCTCTTACGGGCGCTACCAGACCGGAAGGCATAGGTTGGCCGTAAGTCGCCGTTACTTGCGTCGTGCCTCCCGATCCGCCCCGCATATCGAGCGTAACGTTAAAGCTGCCGGCCTCCCAAATCGCATACAGATATGCTCTTAAAGCCCTCATTGTATACAAACCTTCGTCGTCGTAATAAGCTACGGGATTTCCGGATTCGTCCCGCTCTTCCCAGCGTGCAAGGTAATAACCATTGCGAGTTAATATATTCCGACTTAAATTAACGGTTTCTTCATAAGGTATAACTTGGACGAAATATGTACTTCCCGGACCGCCCTGTAGATATAATATTCCGTCCACTCCCGTCAATTTTGCGTAAAGATTTTGTACTTCGCCGACCATTTCCAAAGGAATCTCGGTTCCTATGAAGTCCTCGGAATCCCTGTCAAGATACCATCCGCCTATCTTATAAGGGCTTAAGAGACTATCGTCGAAAAGGATCCTTCTGTCTTCGATAGTATAACTTAACGTAGCGAATACCTCATTATCGTTATACGGATAATAACATCTTACGGTATAATTGGTTGCCAGCCATCCCATGTTCATCGTCGCGTCGCCGTAAATATTGTAATAATCGGTCTTTTTGTAAGCGCTTAAGGAATCCGGGATGGAATAATTATTGATATCGATAAATATTACTTTTTGAAATTCTTGACTATATAAATAACTCAAGGCGTAACCTTTACGGAAAAAATCAGCTGCGTAATCGGCTAATTTGCCGCCGTAATTAATATTGAGAGAATAATTTACTTCGTCTATTGAATAAGTCAGGGTAAAAGTTTTGATTTTTATCCTGTCTTCTCTTATGTAAATAAAATCGTTCAATACCAAATAATTATCTAATAGATTTTCGGGCAGGTAAATAATAAACGAATCGTTGCAATTAAAAAACGTATTGCCTTGATAGTAGGCTTTGGCGGAGACGTATTGATCTTTGCCTATGGAAGTATTATAAATCCAGGAACCTTGTTCGATATCGTTCGATGGTTCCAAATCGGCGTTGAGAAAACTTACCTCCTCCAAATTGACGTTATCCGCAAAAGCGCCGTTCGCTATAAAAGACGTTTTATAGGATAACTGCACTTTCTTAAGATTCGCGCCAAGAAACGCGTGGTAGCCGATTCTTTCCGTTTTATTTAAATTAATTTCGCTTATCGTACTGTATTCAAAAACGTTAGCCGCGATGGTCAAAATATTGTCGGGCAGCGTTAAAACGTCTTCCGAACCGCTATATTTTAATAGAGCCGAGCCAACGGTAATAAAATCTCCGGTTTGATTATTATAAAAAGGAGTGTCGAGAAACGCGTCTTTGCCTATGTCCAAAATTTTGTCGCCATAGACGTATACGTTTTCCAGTTGAGAATCTTGGAAAGCCGAATCGCCTATAAAATATATATTTTGCAGAGATATCGACGTCAGCGAGCTTCCCGCGAAAGCTTCGGGAGCGATACAATTAAAATTAATAAAATTTAAGCCGGAGCCGTTGCTGTACTGTAATATTTCTCTATATCCGTTATCCCAAAAATGATACAAACTGCCGTTGTAAGAACGATACGGGCTTTCTTTATAAATTGTGTACCAGCCGCGGTTTTCCGTGTAAACGATATAATAATAACCGGGATCCGCTTCTATAAAAAGATTATCGCATCTCGCAAACGCCCTGTCGCCTATATAAGTTACGTTCGCCGGGATATTTATTTTATATAAGGAATCAATATCGTAGAATGTCCTCTCATATATCATAGTTAAAGTGTTGGGCAATTTTATTTCTCTTACGTTCGTGGGTATGTGTATAGCGCCGCTGCCGAAATTCGCGCCGATTTGAGTAACTATTCTTCCGTTTATTACGCT
>AGTN01298017.1_pt1 | contig 13847 bp, 16 predicted proteins | sample 314218 | NCBI WGS metagenome assembly AGTN01 (sample SAMN02954264, study PRJNA73603) | bioreactor metagenome | biome: terrestrial; feature: non-aerated bioreactor; material: poplar woody material; isolation source: poplar biomass | place: USA | collected 2006-12 | reverse complement strand
AGGACGCGGGGGACATTCCCGCCGCCGAGGCGCTGCGGCTGCTCGGCCAGACCTATTTCCCCCATCGTGCCGGCCTGCTGTCGGCGGGCGATCGCCTAGCCCTCGAGGACGGGCGTGCCGACCGGCTGGTCCGCCGCGCCATGTCCCAGGTCTACGGGGTGGGCGGCGTGGCCGATGGCCGTCTGCTGGCCGCCGACCCCTTCCTGCTGCTGCCGGCCTTTCTCGCCGACCTTCCGGTTCCGACCAGCCGGCTGAAGATGGACGAGGGCTGGCTCAGCGTGTCCGAGGACGGGCTGACATGGGTTCTGGTCAGCGGCAAGCTCACCGAGAGCGCCTTCGCCCTGGCCGAGCAGGAGCGGTTCATGGCCGCCTTCAACACCCTGATGGGGGAGGCCGGCGCCCGGGCATCCGGCCTTCAGGTGCTGCGCCTGGGGGCGGTCTTCTATGCCGAGGCCGGTGCCCGCCAGGCCATGGAGGAAAGCTCGGTCATCGGCACGGTCTCGCTGGTCGGGTCGGTGCTGCTGATCCTGGTGGTGTTCCGGGCGTTGTCGCCGCTGCTGCTGAGCCTGCTGGCACTGTGGGCCGGCATGGTGGTGGCCATGTCGGTCTCGCTGCTGATGTTCGGGCGCCTGCATGCCGTCGCCATGATGTTCGGCGCCGGGTTGATCGGCGTCGCCGTGGATTACAGCCTGCATTATTTCGGCCAGGTGTTCGCCGGTCAGGCCGATCCCCACGACCGGCTGCGCCATGTGATGACCGGGCTGGTGCTGGGGCTGGTCACCACGCTGGTCGGCTATGGCGCCCTGGCGCTTTCGCCGCTGCCCGGCCTGCAGCAGGTGGCGGTGTTCTCGGCTGCCGGCCTGCTCGGTTCCTTCGCCGCCGTGCTGCTCTGGTTCCCCTTCCTGGACCGCTCTCGGCCGCGCCCGCTGCCGCATTCCCTCAACCTGTTCGCCACGGCGCTGTGGCGCTTCTGGGACGAACGCCGGCTCGCCCCGATCCGCTGGGGGCTGGCCGCGCTCGTCCTGGCGACCGCCGCCTGGGGGACCGGCAGGCTGGTGGTGGACGACGACGTCCGTCACCAGCAGGCGCTCGACCCCGAGCTGGCCGCCGAACAGGCCAAGCTGCAGCGGCTGATCGGTGTCGAGGGCAGCGGTCAGTTCTTCCTGGTCCGGGCCGGCGACACCGAGGCGGCTCTGAGGATGGAGGAAGCCCTGGGCGAGCGCCTGGACGTGCTGAAGGCCGAAGGCGCGGTGGGGGGCTGGCGCTCGCCGGCTCGTTTCGTCCCGTCGAGCCAGCGGCAGCAGAGCAATGCCCAGTTGGTCCGGCAGCGGTTGGAACAGCCGCATCTGGCCACCTTCCGCGCTGGTATCGGCATGAGCGAGGTGGCCCTTCAAGTTTCTGCCGACGCCCCGCTCGGCGTGGCGGAGATTCTGGCCACCGGCGCGTTGCCCATGCTGCCGGCGATGATCCTGGGCGACGGAACCCATATCGTGGCATTGGACAATCCCCGGGACCTAGCGAGCCTCGCCGCCGCGGCCGACGGCTTGCCCGGGGTGCGTTTCGTCAATCCGACCGCGGATCTGACGTCGCTGCTCGCCGTCTATCGCGAGCGCGCCTTGTGGCTGATCGCCGTCTCGGCCGCTCTGATGGCGCCCTTGCTGGTCTGGCGCTACGGGCTGCGGGGGGCCTTGCGCACCCTTGTCCCCCCTGCCGCCGCCCTGTTGCTGACGCCTCCCCTGCTGGCCGTCGTGGGCGTGCCCTTCACCTTCTTCGGCGCCATGGCCCTGGTGCTTTTGCTGTCCATCGGCGTCGATTACGGCCTGTTCTGCGCCGAATCCGACGGTAACCGCGATCCGGTCACGGTACTGGCGACCTGGCTGGCGACCTTGACCACCGTGTTGTCCTTCGGGCTGCTGGCCTTCAGCCGGGTGCCTGCCGTGCAGTCGTTCGGCGCGGTGATGCTGGTCGGCATCACGCTCGCCGTGGTGCTGGCGCCCCTGGCGGGAAAAGCTCGCCCCCGGCGGGCAATGGTGCCGTGGTTTGCAGCGCAAAACTCGTGTAAGAAAGCACCGTCATGAAGGGGGCGTACCGACTGTTGATCATCGCGTCGGCTGTGCTGGGGCCTGCCGCCTGCGCAGCGCCGCCGCCTGACTTCGATCGGGTGCCCGTTGCCCCGGGCGTCACGCTTTCGCTGCCGTCGCCGGCCGAACTGGGACGTTCGGTCGAGGCGGTGCAACTGGTCACCGCGCGCCATGGCGGCGACGTCTTCCTTTTCGAGGGCCGCCTGTCGGTCTCGCCGCAGATGCTGACGATGGTGGGTACAGATCCGCTGGGGCGGCGTGCCATGTCCTTGCGCTGGAGCCCCGCCGGCCTGGAGGTCGAGCGTGCCTCCTGGCTGCCGGACGGCCTGCGCCCCGAGAACGTGCTGGCCGATATCGTCCTGCTGTACTGGCCGGACGGCGCCCTTGCCCGCCACCTCGCCGGCGCGACGGTCGAGGCGGCGGCGGATGGCCGCCATATCCGCCGCGATGGTGCGGATATGATCGTCCTCAGCTATCGGGGCGATCCGTGGTCGGGTGTCGCCCGGCTGGACAATCTGGCCTGGGGCTACCAGCTCGAGGTCCGGTCCTCCGAGGTGGGGCGATGAGCGGGCCGTTCACCCTTTCCGCCATGGCGGTGGCGAGCTGCCTGGGCATGGGAAAGGCCGCCACCGCCCAGGCGCTGTTTGCCGGCACGCGCCGGGGATTGGTCCCGAGGGACGACTTGCTGCCCGGCCGTCGCGTTCATGTCGGGGCGTTGCCGCAGGAGCTGCCCGCCCTGCCGTCCGCCTTGTCGCGTCACGAAAGCCGCAACAACCGCCTGCTATGGGCGTTGCTGCAGGAAATCGCCGACCCGGTGCAGGCCGCCGTTTCCGCCTATGGCCGCGACCGGGTCGCCGTCATCCTGGGCACCAGCACCTCGGGCATCGCCGAGGGCGAAGCCGCCCTGGCCTATCGTCTGGATCGGGGGGAATGGCCCCCGGGGTTTCATTATTCCCAGCAGGAAACCGGCAGCCCCGCCGCTTTCGTCTCCGCGGCCCTGGGGCTGGGCGGGCCAGCCTATGTGGTGGCGACCGCCTGTTCCTCCAGCGCCAAGGTTTTCGCCTCGGCCCGGCGCCTGATCCGTTTGGGCTTGGTCGATGCCGCGATCGTGGGCGGCGCCGACACCTTGTGCCGCCTTACCACGGGGGGCTTCGCCTCGCTCGAGGCCATGTCCGCCGCCCCGTGCAATCCCTTCAGCCTCAACCGTTGCGGCGTCACCATCGGAGAGGGCGGCGCCCTGTTCCTGATGACCCGCGGGCCGGGTGGAATCTCGTTGCGGGGGGTCGGCGAAAGCTCGGACGCCCATCATGTCAGCGCGCCGGACCCCGACGGGCGCGGGGCGCTGGCCGCGATGCGCCTGGCCCTGCAGGATGCCGCGCTTTCCTCCCACGACATCGCCTATGTCAATCTTCACGGCACCGCCACCCCGCTGAACGATTCCATGGAAAGCAAGGCGGTGAACGAGCTGTTCGGGGCGGCGGTCCCCTGCAGCTCGACCAAGGCGATGACCGGCCACACTTTGGGCGCCGCAGGGGCGGTGGAAGCGGCCTTCCTGTGGCTGACGCTGTCGCCGTGCTGGAACCCGCAGGGCATGCTGCCGCCCCATCTCTGGGACGGGGTTGCGGACCCGGCCCTGCCGCTCCTGGCCCTGGCCGGCACCGACAGTCGCGTCGCGCCGTCGGGAAGCGTGTCGATGCTGAGCAATTCCTTCGCCTTCGGGGGCAGCAATTGCGCCCTGGTGCTGGCACGGGGCGAGGCGCCATGACCCTCATCCCCTGTCCCTGGCCCATCGACAGGCTGCTTCCCCACGCCGCGCCCATGGTGCTGTTGGACAAGGTTTCCGCCTATTCCTCCACCGAGGTGGTGGCCGAGGTCGAGATACGCCCAGACCACCCGCTGGCAAAGGCTCAGGGCGTGCCAGCCCATGTCGGCATCGAATTGATGGCGCAAAGCTGCGGAGCGCATGTCGGCGCATTGGCTGCGGCGGAGGGAAAGCCCGTCCGGGTCGGCTTCCTGTTGGGGACCCGGCGCTACGCCGCCACCACCGATTGGTTCGGCTTCGGCCAGACTTTGGTCGTCACCGCCCGCGTCACCTTTCTCGACGACGCCATGGGCGTCTACGACTGCCGGATCGAGAGGGACGGCGCCCTGGTCGCCGAAGCACAGCTCAACCTGTACCAGCCCGAAAACGGCGCCGCATTGCTTGCCAGGATGAAGGAAAACGATGGCTAGGACCATTCTTGTCACTGGCGCCAGCAAGGGGATCGGCCGCGCCGTGGCGGCGCGCCTCGCCCAGGCGGGCTTCGCCATAGCGGTGCATTACCATTCGGACCACGATGGGGCGGAAGCGACACTGGCCCAGGTGCGCGCTGCGGGGGCCTCGGGCCGCCTGATCCGTTTCGACATCTCCGACCGCGACGCCACCCGCGCGGTGCTGGAAGCGGAAATCGCGGCGCACGGCCCTTACTGGGGCGTGGTGCTCAATGCCGGCATCGCCCGTGACACCGCCTTTCCCGCCATGGAGGACGATGATTGGGACAGCGTGCTGGGGACCAATCTCGACGGTTTCTACAACGTGCTGCGCCCGGTGGTCATGCCCATGGTGTCGGCCCGCAAGGGGGGGCGCGTGGTGACGCTCTCCTCGGTCTCGGGGTTGGTGGGCAACCGCGGGCAGGTCAATTATTCCGCCGCCAAGGCCGGGATCATCGGTGCCACCAAGGCCCTGGCGCTGGAGCTGGCGAAGCGCAGCATCACCGTCAATTGCGTGGCGCCCGGGGTGATCGAGACCCAGATGGTGGCGGAATTGCCGATGGACGAGGTGATGAAAATGGTCCCCATGCGCCGTCTCGGAAAGCCGGAAGAGGTGGCGGGAGTCGTGGCGTTCCTGTGCTCCGACGAGGCCGCCTACATCACCCGGCAGGTGATCTCGGTCAACGGGGGCATGGTCTGATGCGGCGCGTCGTGGTGACCGGCATGGGTGGAATCACCGCCCTGGGCAGCGACTGGCCCACCATCCGCGACGCGGTGATGGCGGGGCGTACCGCCATCCGGACCATGACGCCGCAATGGGACCGTTTCGAGGGGGTGAACACCCGTCTGGCCGCCCCGGTCGAGGGCTTTTCCACCGAGGAGCGCTGGCCGCGCAAAAAGACCCGGACCATGGGCTGCGTGGCGCGGATGGGGGTCTTTGCCACCGAGCAGGCACTAGGTGATGCCGGCCTGCTGAACGACCCGCTGCTGAAGCGGGGCAGGGTGGGGGCGGCCTACGGCTCGTCCTTCGGCAGCCCGGATTCGGTTCTGGGGTTTTTCGAACTGAAGATGTCGGGCGTGTCGAAACATCTCAACGCCACCACCTACATCCAGATGATGAGCCATACCGCGCTGGTGAATATCGGGCTGTTCTTCGGCCTGACCGGGCGGATGATTCCCACTTCCAGCGCCTGCACCTCGGGCAGCCAGGCCATCGGCTACGCGTCCGAAGCCATCCGCCTGGGCAAGGCCGACGTGATGATCGCCGGCGGTGCCGAGGAATTGGACATCACCGATTCGGCGGTTTTCGACACGCTGTTCGCCACCTCGACCCGCAACGACACGCCGCATCTCAGCCCGCGCCCCTACGACCGCGACCGTGACGGCCTGGTGATCGGGGAGGGGGCCGCCACGCTTGTCCTGGAGGAATACGAGCACGCGAAGGCGCGTGGCGCGCGGATCTATGCCGAGATCGCCGGCTTCGCCACCAACAGCGACGGCAGCCACGTCACCCAGCCCCAGGCCGAAACCATGGCGGTCGCCCTGCGGCTAGCCCTTGAAGATGCGAATCTGGCGCCTGAGGCCATTGGCTTCGTGAGCGGTCACGGCACCGCCACCGAATGGGGGGATATCGCCGAGACCCAGGCCACCGCCTCGGTGCTGGGAAACCGGGTGCCGATCCATTCGCTGAAAAGCTATTTCGGCCATTCGCTCGGCGCCTGCGGCAGCATCGAGGCGTGGCTGGGCATCGAGATGATGCATGAAGGCCGCTTCTGCTCTACCGCCAACTTGGAAAACGTCGACGAGCGCTGCGCCGAGTTGGACTATCTGATGGGGGCGCCGCGGCAGATCGACACCGAATATCTCATGTCCAACAACTTTGCCTTTGGCGGCATCAACACCTCGCTGATCTTCCGCCGGCTGTGATCTTCGGCGTTTCGCTGCACGGAGGTTTCCGTCGTTCCAACAGCCTGCTATGGTTGCGCAATTTTTACGTTCAAAGCAGGTCGCCATGAGCTCCAAAGTCTGCGTTCTCTCCGCCATCCTGATTGCCTTGACGGTCTCGGCCTGCAGCACCACTCCCGTGGGCTTGACCTACGAGGCGGCTAGGGCCGGGAACCCCGTGATCCAGGGCAAACCAGCCCTCGACGTGACCGCCGTGATGGATCAGCGCAAGCATGACCCCAACTGGTTAGGCGCCATTCGCGGTGGGTTCGGCAATCCGCTCAAGACGCTGGAGACCCCGGTTCCGGTCAAGGAGGTGGTCAAAGCCGCCTTCGTCGATGGCCTGAAAGCCAGGAACCTGCAGATGGCGGATGGTCCCTACGTCATGGAGTTAAACGTCCTGCAATTCGACTGCAACCAGTATGTGCGCCGGGAGGCCCACGCTAAGGTCGAGGTAACGGTGGTGGAACGCTCCTCGAAGCGTTCGGTTTTCCGGCAGTCTTATGAGGCGGAAAAGATAACCGGTAGCCTGGTAACAATGGACGCCGGGATTTTTGCGTCAGTTGACGATCTGAGGGTCGTTGCCAACCAGACGCTACAAGAAGTGGTCGACCGCGCGTTGGATGATCCAAAGCTGAGAGCCTCACTCCAGTAGGAGATGGAATATGCGAGTTTTGGCCGGCGGTGCAGCTTTTCTCCCTGTGTCTGTGGTGACACCACCTTCGGTGATGGCCGAGAGCGAGCAATCGTCAATTGGTGAGGCTAAGCAGGCGGTTAAGGATGGTGTTCGCGCGGTTGGACAGACAACACGGGAGACTACCGGCGCCATAGGCCATCCTGCCTGGGAGGATAGAGCAACAGAGTGGTCTGGTATCCCCGACAAGATCACTATCAAGTATAGCGTATACGAGGTGGAGACGGGGAAGCCGCTGGCTTCCAGTATAACGGCGGCTAGCAGCAAGTGGGGCACGTTGGGAGGAGATCACCCGCAGGAGCTCCTGCCGGTTCCTACCCAGCAGTTCGTGGATAAACTGTTCTAGCTAGTCTGGTTAGGCGGCTCGCAAAAACACGGACCAGCCTTGGGAAATTTCCTCGAATTTGAAATTAGAGTCCGGCCTATCAAGAGGACGGACTTATGAAGCGCAATACGACTTCGATTGCTGAGGGGAGAACGCCGAATTCTTCGGCCAGAAAATGCACCATGTGATCCGTCGCCCGCCCCCTGCGTGGAGCTTCCGTCACGCTGACCCTGAGTTGCGTCCCTTTGGGTTCGCCGATGGCGTCGCAACTGGCGCCGGGTGTGCCCAAAATATTGATGACCAGCGTATCGTCCTCCCACCAGAAGAATGATGTGGTCTCTTCGGGTGACCGCTTCATGAAGGATTTCCGGGTACGAAGCCGACCGTCATGCCGAAGGCACGGCCGATCTTGTTCAGGGTTGACGCCTTGGGATCGCCGCTGCCGTTCTCCAGTTCGGAGACCTGTCGCCGGGTCAGCTTGAACAATTTACCAAAGGCTTCTTGATTGAGGCCGAGGGCTTGGCGCATGGAGCGGATGGCCTCGGGCAGGCGAAGCTCACCCCTGGCAGCCGCCTCCGCAAGCTGCTGACGCAACAGACGCTGCTGCTCGCGGTCGAGCTTAGAGTCCATGGCCGGTGCCCTTCAGTTGGGCGACGCCGTTGGCCATCTCGGCGTGGAAGCGGCAGGCGCGCTCGATCGCCTCCTCCGGCACGCCGTGACGTCGGGCGATCTCCGGCAGGTGCTGAAGGAAGTCCGCCTTTCCGGCCAGCACCGCCATCAGGTCACCGGCATCCATGACGCCCTCGGCCGCAGCCTCGCAGACGGCGCGCCAGTCGGGCATGGCGTCCCGGCCACCCAGGCAGGCCCACTTGGTCGCCCTGCTGATCGCCGACGGGTCCAGCTTCATCGGGGCGAAGTCGAACAGCGGCGTCAGGCCGATGGTACCGTCCGGCCGCTTCTGCAGGGCGCTGTTGCGGCCGTGGTTGTCGGGATTGCCCATGGCGAAGTTGAGCAGGTCGCGCAGGACATACTCGATCACCTCGGCCGACGGATCAGCGGCCACCTTGGTGATGGCCGCCAGGTATTGCTCGTGTTTGGCCTGATAGCCGAACTCGGCGATGCCGATGGCCGAGACCAGGCTTTCCTGGCCGAACCGCTCCAGACCGTCGGCAGTCACCATGCGGTCGAAGCGGGGGATCACCAGAACATTGGGCGCATAAGTCAGCGGTTGCGCCACCCGCAGTCCGAATTCCCGGGCCATTTCCAGGTAGGGGGCCTCGGCTTCCAGTATCACCGCGTCCTCGCGCTGCTTGGCGCGCGACAGCTTGACGATGATGTGGGTGCGGGCGTCGGTGTCGGGCACGATGGAATCGGGATACCACAGGCCGTTGGCGCCCTCGGTCATCAGCACCTTGGGCCACTCACCCTGGACACCGCTCGATCCCGACGCCACCAGGGCGAAGCGGTCGACCACCCAGAGGAAGGTGTCGCTGCGGCCGAGGATGTCGTCCATGGTGACGCCTGGGCAGGGTCCGCTCTCGGCGACTTCCTTGGCCACCCGCTCCTGCTCCTGTTCCCAGGATTCGCGGATGCGGATGTTGCCGATCGGGCTACCGGCACCGCGCAGCAGTAGCGGCAACTCCACGGCCGGATCATCAGCGCGATGCCCAAGCTCCTGGGCCAGTCGCTGCCGGGCATGGCCCTGGGGGAGCAGGTCGAGCAGGAAGGCTGGCCAGTGGTCGAGCGAATGGAATTCCATGTTGACCGGCATCCGCACCGACAGGGCGCGGACATCGATCGCGTCGAGGCCATCGGCGAGATCGACCGAAGCGAAGTCGGCGAAGTAGCCGAGGTCGTAGTCGAGCGTGCAGGGCGAGGCGATCCCTCGCTCAGGCGCCTTGATCACCAGCGTCGCGGCATCGTGCCATCGGCCGCCGTGATAGGTCTGCAAAGTCAGGGTCTGCATATTCCACCACAATGGGTCATAATTTATCCATCAGCGAAGCGTAGGCCAGAAAACCCACCGATGCAACGACAACATCGCCCCATTACAATGGGTCACATGCCAATGTACCAGGATCAGGTGCGATCGTGCCAAATTCTGGCACGCTGCCAGGCCGATTGGGCGTCAGCGCCGAAGATATCGGAGTCTGGCTCTCGGTGTTACCAGGGGCGAGTTTGGCAAACAATTGTCGGATAAGGGGCCGGAGCCGGTAAACTTTTGTGGGTTAAGGCTCCCTGGGTCCGGGCGCAGCCTGCCTCCACTCCTCCCCAAGCTCGTGAACCTGCGGTCGGCGATGCGCGGCTTCGGACGTTACAGCGTCAACAAGCAACTGAGGGTCAAGGCTCCGACAAAGATTCCTGCGGTTTTCCAGCAGCTGACACGCGGAACGCGGAGGTCTGACAAGCAAACCCGGGGAACGGCGGCTCGCCGATCTGGCGCCGGATCTCCAGGATGCGCTTGTTCTGGTTGGCGGCATTCTGCACCCAAGACCGCAGACCAAGCCCCCAGTCGATGACCAGACGGCCGACGTATTCGCTCAACGCCTCGGCCTTGGTCATCTCGTACAGGTGCAGTCCGCCGACATCCTCGCCGGTCACCGGGTCCAGCAGACCGGCCGGGGCGACACCTTTCCCGTCCAACGAGTACAGGCCGGTGAACAGGGTGTCGCCCGAGGGCGTGCCGACGAACGACGCGACGTAGGTGGCGCCATTGAACCGGTCTTTGCTCTGAATCCGCTGATACAGGTCCAGGCGGCCATCGCCCGCCAGCCAGAAATCATAGGGGGTGCGCCCACGGCTCGCTCGGGCGTCCTGGTGCCGGACCAACTTCACCGCAGCGGGATCGATCCCAGAATCGCGCAGCAGCGCATTGAAGCCGATCATGCGCTCCCCCGTTGAATGAACTAGCCGTTCACCGCGTCCTTCAGGCCCTTACCGGCCGAGAACTTCGGCTGCTTGGAGGCGGCGATCTGGATCTTCTCGCCAGTACGCGGATTGCGGCCTTCCGAGGCAGCGCGCTGGGCGACCGAGAAGGAGCCGAAGCCGACCAGGCGAACTTCGTCGCCCGACTTCAATGCGCCAGTGATGGCGTCGAACACGCCGTCCACGGCCTTGGCTGCATCGGCCTCTGGCACGGCAACTGGGCGAGGAGAAGGAGGCCTGAAAAGTAGGAACGCAGCAACATCCTGGAGAATTCCAAGTCGCTGTTTGGTTCTATCATCTCGGGGGGCACAGGGACAAAAGCGCACATCGGCGCGATCCCCTGCAGGGAATCGACAACACACTACATATTGTGTCTGCGGAGGTGGTGGGCGCGGCAGGGTTTGAACCTGCGACCTCTCGCGTGTGAAGCGAACGCACTACCGCTGTGCTACGCGCCCATCTACTCGAAATCGCCGAAGGCCATCGGCTTTGCGGCGTTCCCGCGTGGGGAGGCCGCTTTATAGTTTCCCGGCCAGATCCTGTCAACGGGGAAAGATGTCAGGCCGTGTCGCGGGCGATGACCCGCACCGTTTCGGGCGGAATGTAGGCGGCGAGGCGTTCCAGCAGTACGGCGGGATCGGTTTCCACCGCCGCCATGGCGCGGTGGTGCGCCCGCAGGAACCCTTCGGCCGAGGCATGGTCGAGGAAGGCGTGCAGGTGGCCGTAATAGCCCTCCACGTCCAGGAAGCCGAGCGGCTTGGGATGGAAGCCCAACTGGCCCCAGGTCCACACCTCGAACACCTCTTCCAGGGTGCCGATGCCGCCGGGCAGGGCGATGAAGGCGTCGGACATCTCGGCCATCAGCGCCTTGCGCTCGTGCATGGAATCGACCACGTGCAGTTCGGTCACTTCGATGTTGCCCACCTCCATCTTCATCAGCGCCTCGGGGATGATGCCGATGACCTCGCCGCCGGCCTCCAGCGCGGCGTTGGCCGCCACGCCCATCAGGCCGACATTGCCGCCGCCGTAGACCATTCCCAGGCCGCGGCGGGCCAGCATCCTGCCCAGCGTGGCGGCCATGGCGGCATAGGCGGGCCGGGTTCCCAGGTTGGAGCCGCAGAAGAGGCAGACCCGCTTCAATGCCCGGCTTCCGGTCACGATCCGGCCATGGCGCGGTTGAACGCCTTGACCGCCGCCGCCGGTCCTTCCGGGTGGTTCCACACGCCTGCGGAAACCGCCAGGAAGTCGGCGCCGGCCTCGACCAGCGGGCGGCAGTTGTCCACGGTGATGCCGCCGATGGCGACGGCGGGCACGGTGAACAATTCGCTCCACCAGCGCAGCAGGCCGGTATCGGCGTGGGTCTTGGCCTCCTTGGTCCCGGTGGGGAAGAAGGCGCCGAAGGCGACGTAGTCGGCGCCCTTTTCCCCGGCCTCCATGGCGAGGTGGCGGGAATCGTGGCAGGTCACGCCGACGATGCCGTCGCCGACCACCTTGCGCGCCTCGGCGTAGGTGCCGTCCTCCTGGCCGACATGCACGCCGTCGCAGCCGGTCTCGAAGGCCAGGTCGGGGCGGTCGTTCAGCAGCACGGCCACGCCGCGCCGCTGGGCCGGCGGGCGCAGCACGTCCACCACGCGGGCGATCTGGTCGTCCGACAGGTTCTTCAGGCGGATCTGGACGCAGGCGACGTCGTCGGCGTCCAGGGCGGCCTCCCAGATCTTCACCCAGTCATACGGGTTCTCGATGACCGGCGGGGTGATGAGGTAGAGGCGGCAAGGATTGGAGGAAATGGTGTCAGCCCCTTCCGGCTAGGATGTCCATGATGGTGGTCAGCATGGCGATCGCCTCGTCGCGGGGCCGCTGGAAGCTGTTGCGCCCGATGATCGATCCGAAGCCGCCGCCGTCGCGGATGGCGCGGATGTCGTCGTAGAGCGCGTCCAGGTCGTCCTTGGCGGCACCGCCGGAGAAGATGACCATGCGCCGACCGTTGAAACACGACTGCACGATATGCGCAACCCGTTTGGCGAGCGTCGAGGTGTCGGTTCCGGCCTTTTCATAGGCCTTCTTCGCCTCGGCCAGTTCCAGATGCTCGGTGGGCAGCTTGACCTTGACGATGTGGGCGCCCAGCAGGCAGGCCATGTGCGCGCCGTAGGAGACGACGTCCAGCGCCGTTTCGCCCGGCGTCGAAAGGTCGCCGCCGCGCGGATAGGACCACACCACCACCGCCAGCCCGGCGGCCCTGGCCTCGGCGGCCAGTTCCCGCAATTCCTCGAACATCCCCAGCGCGCTGTCCGAACCGGGATAGATGGTGAAGCCCACCGCGCCGCAGCCCAGGCGCAGGGCGTCGGCGACGGTGCCGGTGACGGCCTGGGTGGCGCCCTCCTTGTCGCGGGCCAGGGAATTGGCGCTGTTGAGCTTGAGGATCAGCGGAATGCGCCCGGCGAAGGTGTCGGCCCCGGCCTCGATCATGCCGAGCGGCGCGGCATAGGCGTTGCAGCCGGCGTCCAGCGCCAGCTGGAAATGGTAATGCGGGTCGTAGGCCGGCGGATTGGGCGCGAAGCTGCGTGCGGGTCCGTGCTCGAAGCCCTGGTCCACCGGCAGGATTACCAGCTTGCCGGTGCCGCCCAGGCGGCCGTGCAGCAGCATGCGGGCCAGATTGGCCTTGGTGCCGGGATTGTCGGATTCATAGAACGCCAGGATGTGGCGCACCTTTTCGCTGACGGTCATGGCGGTCTCCGGAATGGGGCGGTTTCATGGCGGCAGATGGCGCCTGGAATGCCGCAATTCAACGTAATATGGCGATGCATCCGCGCATCGGGGGCAAGAGCGTGCCCCGAAAGGGTCACATTCGCTCCCTAATCCCGCCACGTCATGCTGGGATGATCCATCCCTAGCGGACATGAACCAACACTTACGAAGGACGCCGTCCATGCCAGTCGCCCGTATTTTTGCCGCCGCCGTGATTTCCGCTTCGCTGCTGCCCTGGGCCGTCCAGGCGGAACAGATTGCCGAAGACGGTACGGCGTCTCAGGTCGAGCGGGTGAAGGAGGCCACCAAGGAAAAGTACCAGGACGCCAAGGAATACACCGCGGAAAAGGCCGACAAGGTGAAGGACTATACAAAGGAGAAGTATAAGGACGCAGAAAAATACACCAAGGAAAAATATGGCGCCGCCAAGGACTATACCAAGGAAAAATATCAGGACGCCAAGGACATGGTGAACGAGGGCGCGAACTAGGCGCCCGTACAGGAAGGACCCCGTAGGCACGGAGAGCCATGCAAGCCTGAGCTTCCCCCAGCTCAACCTCCTCCCGAGAGAGAGGGTTTGCCGCTCCCCCCGGGCAATCCCTCAGGCCTCCGTGCCTTCGGGGTCCCTCCCGGTTTCCGCCGCGTCCCGGCACAATGCTTCCTTGCAAGCGGTGACGGGATCCGGCGTGCCGAGCAGGTCCAGGATCGTTTCCCTTCCACGCCCCACCCGCGATCCTGCCTGCTCGGCAATGCCGGCGATCTTCGCCAACGCCGCCGCGTCCACGTCCAGCCACAAGGGGCCGATGCCGGCCCGGATGGCCGCCAGCGCCAAGCCCGTCGACGGGCCGCAATCCAGCACCGCCTCGAAGTCCTGGCCGGGAAA
>AGTN01214180.1_pt1 | contig 13963 bp, 2 predicted proteins | sample 314218 | NCBI WGS metagenome assembly AGTN01 (sample SAMN02954264, study PRJNA73603) | bioreactor metagenome | biome: terrestrial; feature: non-aerated bioreactor; material: poplar woody material; isolation source: poplar biomass | place: USA | collected 2006-12 | reverse complement strand
GGTGGTCCGGGCCGACGCCGAGGCGTCGCGGGGATCGCCGGTCGGGCGGCCGCTGGCCGACCTGACCGCCTATGTGCTCGACGGCCGCATGGAGCCGGTGCCGGTGGGCGTCGCGGGCGAGATCTTCGTCGGCGGCGCCGGGGTGGCGCAGGGCTATCTCGGCCGTCCCGACCTGACGGCGGAACGCTTCGTGCCCGATCCCTTCGGCCCTGCGGGGGGACGCCTGTACCGCTCGGGCGACCTGGCCCGGCGGCTGCCCGACGGCGGGCTCGACCATCTCGGCCGTGCCGACCACCAGATCAGGTCCGCGGCTTCCGCATCGAGCCCGGGGAGATCGAGGCCGCCCTGCGCGGCCACCCGGGCGTGCGCGACGCCCTGGTCGGGGTGGTGCCCTCGGCCGCCGGGGAGCCGCGCCTCGCCGCCTGGATCGTCGCCCCTTCCGCCGCCGCCCCCGAGGCCGCGGAACTGCGCGCCTTCCTCGCCGGCAGCCTGCCCGAGCACATGATCCCGGCGGCATACGTCAGGCTCGACGCCTTCCCGCTGACCGTCAACGGAAAGCTCGACCTCAAGGCCCTGCCGAACCCCGGGCAGCCCCACAGCCCGCACCACGTCGCACCGCCGGAAACCCCGGCCCAGGAGGTCATGGCCGAAATCTGGCGCGAGGTCCTCGGCATTCCCGCGATCGGCATCGACGACAATTTCTTCGCCGTCGGCGGCGATTCCATCCTCTCCCTCCAGATCGTCGCAAAAGCAAGAAAACGCGGCTTCAGCCTTACCCCGCGCCAGATCTTCGAATTGCAGACCATCCGCCGTCTGGCCGAGGCCGCTGGCAATCCTGTTCGCGCCGCCGCCGCCGCGGAGGGCGGACCAGCCGAACTGCCGCTGACCCCGATCCAGGCGTGGTTCTTCGGGCTTGATCTGGCCAGGCCCTCGTACTGGACGCAGATCGCCGCTCTGGAACTTCCCGCGTCGATCGGCGCCGATCGCAGCGGCGCGGCGCTTACCGCCGTCGCCGGTCTGCACGATGCCCTGCGCCTGCGTTTTGAACGCGACGAGACGGGAGAATGGCACCAGCGCCTGTCCGCCGGCCCCGCCATGCCGGGGGTCGAAACCCACGACCTGTCCGGCCTGTCTCCGACCGAACGGGACATGCATTTGAAAAAGCTGGTCGTCCTGATGCAGGAGCGGATCGACATCACGGCCGGTCCGCTGGTCCGTGCCGGCTGGTTCGAACTGGGCGGGGACACGGCCCTTCTGATCGTCGCCGCCCACCATCTGGTGGTTGACGGCGTGTCCTGGCGGGTGCTGCTGTCGGACTTCGCCGACGCCATCGCCGGTTCCCTTCCCCTCAGCCCGCCAGCAAGTTTCGCCGACTGGGGGATGGCGGTGGCGGAAGCGGCGACGGCTGCAGATCTGCGCGCGGAAGTCGATATCTGGCGCGCCTTGAACAGGGAAACGCCCTTGAGCTTGCCGGCCGACCGCGCCGTCAGGCCGGCGGAGGATACCGCCGCTGGCACCCGCGTCGTCACCTTGACCTTCGACACGGCCGAAACCGAGGCGCTGCTGCGTTTGGCTCCGTCCGTCCGTTTCCAGCCCGGCGATCTCATGCTCGCCGCTCTTGCCCGTGCCGTGACGACGGCGGGAAGCGAAGGGGGCCTGCCGGTGGCGCTGGAAAGCCATGGCCGGGTGGAACTGGAAGGAACGCCCGATCTGTCGCGCACCGTCGGTTGGTTCACCGCCCTGTACCCGGTGGCCCTGCCGATCGACAGGGACATCGACGACTGGGCGCTGGCCCTGGCCGTCAAGGCCCGGCTGCGGGCCGTACCGCGGCAAGGCATCGGCTGGGGCCTTCTGCGCCATGGTCCCGATCGTGAAATCCGGGATGCCCTGGCGCACCTGCCGACCCCCGGGATTTCCTTCAACTATCTCGGCCGTTTCACCGATACGGCGGGCGACTGGCGTTTGCGCACCGATCTCGACTTGCCGGCCCAGGCGCCGGAGAACCTCCGTCCTTTCGCGTTGGAACTGGTGGCGCTGGTGGCCGAAGGCCGGTTGACGGTGCGGTGGCTTTACAACGAAGCCCGCCACGATGCCGGGACCGTGGAAGGCTGGAGCCGTCGCTTCGCCGCGACGTTGCGCCATCTGCTGGCCCGCTGCCGCGCCGGCGACCGCGCCGACCTGCCCGCCGATTTCCCGCTGGCCGTTCTCGACGCGCGGGAACTGGGGGGTGTTCTTGCCGCCGCGCCATCGGCTGTGGACGACATCTATCCGCTGTCGCCGCTGCAGCAGGGCATGCTGTTCCACACTCTGGAAAGCCCCCGGGACGGGCTTTACGTGGAACAGATCACCGGCACTTTGACGGGCGATCTGGACGAGGGCCGGTTCGAAGCCGCCTGGAACGAGGTTATCGCCCGCCATGGCGTGCTGCGCAGCATCTTCCTGTGGGAGGGGCTTCGTGAACCGCATCAGGCGGTTCTGGGTGCGGCGGCCATGCCGCTGTACCGCCACGACTGGCGTGGCCTGGACCCGGCCGAAAGCGAGGCGCGTTTCCAGGCGTTGCTGGCTCGCGATCGCGAATTGGGACTGGCGCTGGATCGGGCGCCGCTGATGCGCTTCACGTTTGTCCGCACCGGCGAAGAAACGCACCGCTGGATATGGACGCACCATCACATCCTGCTCGACGGATGGTCGCTGCCGGTCATCTTCGGCGAAGTCCTTGCCGCCTATGAGGCGAAAGGCGGCGGCGAGGCAGGGGCAAGGCACGCGGTGCGACCCTATCGCGACCACATCGCCCGTCTGCGCCTCCGCCCGTCCGATGCCGATTTCTGGCGATCGGCGCTGGCCGGAATCACCGCCCCATGCCGGCTGGACATGTCGGGCGATCCCGGGGACGAGGGACGGCCCGGCGAAACCGACCTCCAGATTTCCACCGCGTTGGCGGAACGGCTGGAAGCGCTGGCGCGCGGCGAAAGAGTGACCCTCAACACCGTCATGCAAGGGGCATGGGCACTTCTGCTGGAAAGGCTGGGCTGCGGCAGGACGGTGACTTTCGGCGTCACCGTATCGGGGCGGCCGGGCGACATGGACGGGGTCGAGACGATGATCGGCCTGTTCATCAATACTCTGCCTTTCGCCGTGCATGTGGAGAATGCCGTCTCGCTGGGCGACTGGTTGCGCGCGCTTCAGGCCCGGCAGGCGGAGATGCAGGAGCACGACGGCGAGCGCCTGGCGGATATCCAGCGCTGGCTGGGCCTGCATGGCGACGAACCGCTGTTCGATACCTTGTTCGTGTTCGAGAATTACCCGGTGGCGGCGGCGCTCGGCCGTTCGGCCGGCGGCATCGCCATCGGCGACATCCGATTCCGCGAACGGACCAATTATCCGCTGACGCTGGCGGTCATTCCCGGCACCCGTCCCATCCTGCGGCTGAACTACGACGGCCGCCGTTTCGGCCGCGGGCAGGCCGAACGGCTGCTCGGTTGGCTGGAGCGGCTGCTCGCGGCCATGGCCGCGCGGCCCGATGGCACGCTCGGGCTCCTGACGCCGTTATCGGCGGAGGAAAGGGAAAGCGTCCTCCGCACCTGGACCCGCCGGCGCATACAGGCCGCCGTGCCGCTACCGGCACACCGGCTGGTGGAACGGCAGGCCGATCTGCGTCCCCAGGCCATCGCCCTGGCCTCGGCCTCGGGCAGCCTGACCTACGCCGATCTGGACGCGGCCGCCAACCGGCTGGCTCACCGGCTGATGGAGGCGGGGGCCGGCCCCGAAACGGTGGTCGGCGTGATGCTGCCGCGGTCGGCCGATTTCGTCACGGCGATACTGGCCGTACTCAAAGCCGGGGGCGCCTGGCTTCCGCTTGACGGCACCTATCCGGCCGACCGGCTGCGCCACATGCTGGAGGACAGCCGGGCCGTCCTGCTGCTGAACCGTGGTCCCCTGCCGGAGACCATGGACTGGTGCGCCTTGCCGCGCATGGATATTGCCGCCGGAGTTCCGGCCGATGCCACCCGGCCGGCGGTGGCCGTCGATCCCGCCAACCTGGCCTACGTCATCTACACGTCCGGCTCTACCGGAAGGCCCAAGGGCGTCATGGTGTCCCATGGCGGCCTCGCCAACCTGGCCTTCGCCCAGGCGGCAGGGTTCGGCATCGGTCCGGGAGACCGGGAATTCCAGTTTGCCTCCATCAGCTTTGATGCGTCGGTGGCCGAGATATTCTCGGCCCTGGCGGTGGGCGCCACACTTTGCCTCCCGCCCGACGGTGCCGCCCCCGATCCGCTGGACGGCATCCGACAGGCGGCCGCGCTGGGAACAACCCATATCACCTTGCCCCCATCGTTGGCGGCCGCGCTGTCCCCGGCCGATCTGCCGGATCTGAGGACGCTGGTGCTGGCCGGCGAGGCGGCACCGGGCGAACTGTTCCGCCGGTGGAGTACGCACGCACGGGTGGTCAACGCCTATGGTCCGACCGAGGCGACGGTTTGCGCGGCCATTGAGGATTGCACCGGACTGGCCGGCGAACCGGCCATCGGCCATGCCATGGCCGGCTGTGCCCTTTACCTGCTGGACGCGCGGGGCGAACCGGTGCCGGAAAACGTGCCTGGAGAAATCCACATCGCCGGGGCGGGTCTGGCCCGGGGCTACCAGGGCAGGCCCGACCTGACCGCCGCCGCCTTTCTGCCCGATCCCTTCGCGGGAACGCCGGGAGAACGGATGTACCGCACCGGCGATTTCGGAATGTACGGAAGCGACGGCCGCATCCGCTATCTCGGCCGCCGCGACCACCAGGTCAAGCTGCGCGGCTTCCGTATCGAACTGGTCGAGATCGAGGCGGTTCTCAACCGCCACCCGGCGGTGGCCGCATCGGCGGCGTTGGTCGTAAGCTCGGCTGCGGGCCGGCAGGAATTGACCGCGGCCGTGGTCCGCCGGGCCGGAAAGGACGCCATGCCGGATGCGTTGCGGGGCTTCGCCGCTGCCGTCCTGCCCACGCACATGGTGCCCCAAAGCATCCGTCTGCTCGACGCCTTGCCGGTGACTCCCAACGGCAAGGTGGACCGCAAGGCGCTGGCCGCGGTGATGACGCCCGAGGACAGGCCGTCGGGCGGAACGGCGGAACACGCCACCGAGACCGAAAGCCTGATGGCGGCGATCTGGAGCGAAGCCTTCAACGGCATGCCGATCGGTCCGGACGACAATTTCTTCGCGCTGGGCGGGGATTCCATCCTGTCCTTGCAGATCGTCTCGCGCGCCCGGGCCGCCGGCCTGGACATCACGCCGCGTCAGATCTTCGACCATCAGACCGTGGCGGCCCTCGCCGCGGCGGCGGGTCGCGTCCTGCCCACCGCCCACGCCGCCGAACCGGAACAGGCGGAGATCCCGCTTACGCCGGTGCAGCATTGGTTCCTCGCCCACGACTGGCCGGCGCCCCATCACTGGAACCAGTCGCTGGCCTTCGCGCTGGACGCCGATATCGACGCGGCGGTCCTGGAGCGGGCGCTCGCCGTCGTCCATGGCCGCCATGACGCCCTGCGGCTGCGTTTCTCACCGGGGAAGGCGGGCTGGCGCCAGTTCTACGACGGTCCCGGCACGCCGCCCGGCCTGCGCCGCTTCGACCTTTCCGCCTTGCCCATGCCGGAGCAGGCCGAGGCCCTTGCCCGCCACGCCGATGCCGTGCAGGCCGGAATGGATCTTGCCGCAGGCCGCACGTTTGCCGCCGCCCTGTTCGAACGCGGCCCGTTCCAGCCGAGGCTGCTGTTGCTGGCGGCGCACCATCTGGTGATCGACGCGGTTTCCTGGCGTGTGCTGTTGGCCGACCTGCATGCCGCCTATCGCCGGGCGGCCGGCGGGCATGTTCTGCCGCCGCCGGCCGCCGCCAGCCCGTATCGCCTGTGGGCGGAACATCTGGCCGCCGAAGCCGCCGGTGGCCGCTGGGCGGAAGAAGCCGGGGCATGGCTTGCCATCGTCGCTCCGCCCGCCGTCACCCTGCCCATGGACCACATTCCGCCGGCAGGGGATCGCGTCGATGAGGAGGCGGCGGTCGGCGCCTCGCTGTCTCCCGGACACACCCAGGCGTTGCTGCGCGGGGCGGAGGGAAGCAGGGTCCTGGAACCGCTGCTGGCGGCGTTGGCCGTGACGATGGCCGAATGGTGCGGCGATCATGGCGCGCTGGTCTTCGACATGGAAGGACATGGCCGCGCCGAACCCGCCCCCGGCCTGATCGTCACCGACACCGTCGGGTGGTTCACCGCCATCCACCCGGTACGTCTGGCTCTGGAGGGAGCGGCCGATCCGGCCGGAGCGCTGCAAGCCGCCCGTCATGCCCTGGACGGCATACCCGGCGCCGGGCTGGGCTGGGGCGTGCTGCGGTATCTTGCTCCGGACCCGGCGCTCGCCCGGCGCCTGGGCGAGGCCCCCGCGCGGACCCTCTGCTTCAATTATCTCGGCCAGACCGACGGGGCGGCGATGGCGTTCGGAGGCTTCACGCCCCTGTCCGTGCCGCTTGGGGCCGAACGTGACGGGCGCCAGGGCCGCCCCCATCCACTCGCGCTTACAGCCCGTGTCGAGGACGGGCGCTTCCTGATGGTGTGGCAGTTCGACCGCCGCCGCTTCCGCCCAGCCACCGTCGAGCGGCTGGCCACGGCTTACGTCGCCGCGCTCGAAACGATGATCGACCATGCCGCCGGCCGCGAGGAAGGCGTCCCGGCCCAACGCGGCTCCGGCCGCTTCAGCCACGTCGATCTGGATGCCACGGCATTCGACGCTCTTCTGTCCGATCTCGACATCGGCGCGGACGATAGGTAACCGACCGATGACCACCAAGCCAACCATCGCTGAAATCTACCCCCTGACCCCCCTGCAAAAGGGCATGCTGTTCCATGCCCTGCTCGACCCGGCCTCGGCGGTGTATTTCGAGCAGTTCCACTGCCGGTTCGCCGGAGAGCTCGATCCGGCCGTTTTCGAGGCCGCCTGGCAGACGTTGATGGAACGCCACGCCATTTTGCGCAGCGCTTTCGTCACCAAGGGCCAGAAGGAACCCGTGCAGGTCGTGTTCGATCGCGTGGCGTTCCGGATCGCTCTCGACGATTGGCGGGGTCTGACGGCCGAAGCGCAGAAGACCCGGCTGGACACGTTCCTGGCCGAAGACCGGCGGGCCGGTTTCGTCTTCAACCGGGCGCCGCTGATGCGGATCAGTCTGTTCCGTCTGTCCGACACCCAATGGCGGATGGTCTGGAGCCATCATCATCTGCTGCTCGACGGTTGGTCCCAGCCGTTGCTTCTGCGGGAGTTCCTCACGATTTACCGGGCACGGCGCGAGGGATTGCGCCTGAATCTTCCGGCCGTGCCGGCCTATGGCGGCTACCTGGACTGGCTGAAGCGGCAGGACATGGCCGCCACCGAATCGTTCTGGCGGCGGACGCTCGACGGGTTCGAGACGGCGACGCCGCTGGGCATCGACCAGGGCCGAACATCCGTGCCTCCGGATATCGCGCATCACGTCCACCTCCTGTCGGCGGAGACCCTGGCGGGCGCGCAGGAACTGGCGCGCCGGGCCCGTGTCACGCTCAACACCGTGGTCCAGGCTGCCTGGGCCTTCGTGCTGGGGTGCTATGCCGGCAGCGACGACATCGCCTTCGGCGTCGTCGTCGCCGGCCGGCCGGCCGATCTGCCCGGCGCCGACCGTATGATCGGACTGTTCATCAACACCCTGCCGCTGCGCCTGAAGGTGGACGGCGCCCGCCGCGTCGCCGACTGGCTGGGCGACGTCCAGGCCGCCCAGGCCGAAATCCAGCGGCACGATTTCGCCAGCCTGACCGACATCCAGGGCTGGAGCCGCGTGCCGCGTGGCGAAGCGCTGTTCCATAGTCTTTATGCGTTCGAGAATTTCCCGCTGGGCGAACAGGTGCCGACGGAAGAACTCGGGTTCGAGGTGCATGACGCCGAACTGATCGAACGGACGAACTATCCGCTGACCCTGGTGGTCGTTCCGGGCCGGGAAATGACCATCAAGATCGCCTATGACGCCAACCGCATCAAGGCCGACGCGGCCGCGATCCTGCCCGTTCACATGGCCGCCGTGATGGACGCCATGGCACGCGACCCCCAGGCACCGGTGCGCACGCTGCGCCTGCTCGATCCGCCGCCGCCGATCGCCGGCGACATGGCCGCGTATCCGCCCGGCCATGCGTCGCTGGCCGAGGCTTTCGACCGATCGGTCCGCCGGTATCCCGAACGCATCGCGGTCACCGATGGCACGACCGCGCTGTCCTATGCCGAACTCGACCGCCGCGCGACGGCCCTGGCCCGCCGGCTGGCGGCCCATGGCGTCGGTCCCGAGCGTCGGGTCGGCATCTGCCTGGAACGGTCCGCCGACCTGATCACCGCCATGCTGGCGGTGGTCCGCGCCGGCGGCGCCTATGTGCCGCTCGATCCCGCCTATCCGTCGGATCGGTTGACCTACATCGTCGGCGACAGCCGCATGCAGGTGGTGTTGACGTCCATGGCCCTGGCCGGCCGTTTGCCCGGCTCTTGTCCCTTGCTCTGCCTCGACTCTCCCTTTGACGGCGGTACGGACGAAGGCGCGCCGCTGCCTGCGGCGGACTCCGGCGATGCCGCCTACGTGATCTATACCTCCGGTTCGACGGGCAGTCCCAAGGGAGTGGTGGTCACCCAGGGCAACGTGCTGCGGCTGTTTAGCGCCACCCGCGACGGATTCGGTTTCGACGAGACCGACGTGTGGAGCGTCTTCCACTCGTTCTCCTTCGATTTCTCGGTCTGGGAAATCTGGGGGGCGCTGCTGTTCGGCGGCCGGCTGGTGATCGTGCCCTGGATGGTCAGCCGGGATCCGGAGGCCTTCCTCGGCCTGCTGGAACGCGAACGGATCACCGTGTTGAACCAGACGCCCTCGGCCTTCAGCCAGTTGATCGCAGCCGAAGGCGCCCGGGCCATGCCGCCCGATCTGAACCTGCGCTACGTCATTTTCGGCGGCGAGGCACTGGAGCCGGCCATGCTCGGTCCCTGGTTCTCCCGGCACGGCGACCGTCATCCGACCCTCGTCAACATGTACGGCATCACCGAGACGACGGTGCACGTCACCTATCGGGCGATCCGCGCCGCCGATCTGGAGCAGGCGCGGCGCAGTGTCATCGGCCTGCCCATTCCCGACCTCTACATCCGCCTGCTCGACCGTTTCGGCCAGCCCGTGCCTCCCGGCATCGCGGGGGAAATCTGCGTCGGCGGCGCGGGCGTGGCGCGTGGCTATCTCAATCTGCCGGAATTGACACGGGAACGGTTCATCCAGGACCCTTTCGCCGATGGACCGGGCGCGCGCCTCTACCGCTCGGGCGATCTGGGCCGCCTTTTGCCCGACGGCGAACTGGAATATCTCGGACGCATCGACAACCAGGTGAAGGTGCGCGGCTTCCGCATCGAACCGGGTGAAATCGAGACGGCGCTGAGCCGGCATCCCATGGTGGCTCAGGCGCTGGTGATGGCGCCGCCGGGACCGGCCGGCCGGCGGCTGGTCGCATGGGTCGCCATGCGGCCCGGCCCGCGGGCAGATCAGGAAACGTTGCGCATCTTCCTGCGCGAGCGGTTGCCCGATCACATGATACCCGAGGCGTTCGTCCTTCTCGACGCCTTCCCGCTGACCGTCAACGGCAAGACCGACCGGTCCGCCTTGCCGCAGCCCGAGGCCGTGGCGGCAACCCGCTCCGCCGAGCCGCGAACGCCGACGGAAAAGTCCCTGGCGGCGATTTGGGCGGAGGTGCTGGGCCTGCCGCATGTGGGCATCGATGACGACTATTTCTCGTTGGGCGGCGATTCGATCCGCAGCATCCGGGTGGCGTCGCTGGCCCGCGAACGGGGCATCGGTTTCAAGCTGCCCCGCCTGTTCGAACAGCCGACCGTGCGCCGCCTGGCCGCCGCCATCGACGGCGAGGCGCGCGAAGCCGACGCCCTTGCCGTTGCCTCCGGTCCTTTCGCGCTCTTGTCGGAGGCCGACCGCCGCTCCCTTGCGGCGCTCGATCTGGAAGACGCCTATCCGCTGACCCATCTTCAGGCCGGCATGCTGTTTCATGCGGATTTCGACGCGGAACGCAGGCTTTACCAGGATCTGTTCACCTTCCGCCTTCGCCTGCCCGTTGACGGAACCGTACTGGCCGGCGTCGTGGACGAGATCGTGGCCGAACAGCCGCTGCTTCGCACAGGCTTCGATCTCGAACGGGCGGGCGAGCCGCTGCAACTGGTTTATCGCACGGTTCCGCTGCCGGTCACCGTCACCGACCTGCGCGGCGAAACGCCGGATGAGCAGCGGCGCCTGCTGGCCGAACATGTGGCGGGCGAGCGGCTGCGCGGTTATGACGCGCGCGGTCGGACCTGCTGGCGTATCCAGGTGTTCCATCTGGGCGACGACGAGATCGTGTTCAGCTTCGGCACGCACCATGCGATCCTCGACGGCTGGAGCGTCGCCACCCTGATCTCGACGATCCTGCACCGCTATCTGCATCGGCTGGGAAGGCCGGTTGGCCAGCCCCCGGCCATTCCGGCCGGTCGGTTCCGGGATTTCATCGTGCAGGAGCGCCAGGCCATCCAATCGGCCGACGCCCGGACCTATTGGCAAGGTGTGCTCGCCGGCCTGCCGCTTACCACGGTGCCGGTGCTGCCGGCGCCTCCTTCGGCCCCGGGTGGCGAAGCGCGATCCGCCCGCGTCGTCGGCACCGAGCTTTCCGTTCGCATCACCGAGATCGCCCGTGCCGCCAGACTGCCGGTCAAGAGTCTGCTGCTGGCCGTGCATCTGCGCATGCTGGCCCTGCTTTGCGGCGAGGCCGAGGTCTCGACCGGGCTTGTGGTCAACGGCCGTCCGGACGACAGCGACACGACCCGCGACCTCGGCCTGTTCCTCAATACGGTGCCGTTGCGTCTGAAGGTCGACACTTGCCGTTCCTGGCTCGACCTGGCTCGCGCCGCCCTGGCGGCGGAGGTGGCACTGATGCCGCATCGCCGCCTGCCGCTGCCGGAACTGCGGCGGCTCAACGGCAACCGGCCGGTATTTGAAACCTCCTTCAATTTCGTTCATTTCCACGTCTATCGGGGAATCGCCGATCTGCGCGACGTGACGCTGGTCGAAACGTCGTCGTTCGAGGAAATCGACATTCCCTTCTCGGTCAGCTTCAGTATCGACATGGACGGGCGCCATCTGCGCTTTGCCCTGGATTGCGACGCCAGGCGGTATGGCGCGGCCCAGGTGGCGCTGATTGCCGATCTTTATGAGCGGTCCATCGCGGCGCTGGCCCGCGACCCCGGCGGCGATTTCGCCGATGCCGCCGCCGTCCCGCCGCCGCCCGAAGCGCCCCGGCCGGCCGTCGGCCTGCCTCCGGTTCATGAGCTGGTGCTCCGCCAGGCACGCGCGACCCCGGGGGCCGTGGCCGTCCAGATGGGCGGGCAATGCTGGACCTACGCGGATCTGGAGAACGCCTCGGCACGGCTGGCCCGCCGGCTGGTCGCCGCGGGGGCGGGGGCGGAACGGCCGGTGGTCCTGCATCTGGAACGTTCCTTCGACCTGATCGTCGCCATGTTGGCGGCGTTGCGCGCCGGAGCCCCCTATGTGCCCCTCGATCCCGACTATCCGGCGGAACGGTGCGTCCAGGTGATGGCGGATTGCGCCCCAGTGGCGGTGGTGGGGCGCGGGACGGACGGGGTTGCGTCCCCCGAGGGCGCGGTGACGATCGATCCGTCCGCCGACACGCCCACCCCCGAAACCGATCTTCCGTCGGTCGTGCCGGAAGAAAGCGTGGCCTACATCATCTATACCTCCGGCTCCACCGGCAGGCCCAAAGGCGTGGCCGTGCCGCATCGGGCGCTTGCCAATCATATGCGCTGGTTCCTCGACAGCTTCCCGTTGGCGGCCGGCGATGTGGTCCTGCAAAAGACGCCGGCGATGTTCGACGCCTCGGTCTGGGAGGTGTGGGCGCCGCTGATGGCCGGTGCGGTGCTGCGCCTGTCTCCGCCCGGCAGCCACCGCGACCCGGAACAACTGATCTCCGAGATCGTCCATGGCGGCGTCACCGTGCTCCAGGTCGTTCCGAGCCTGCTGGAGATGCTGATCGTCACCCCGGGCTTCGCGGCATGCCAAGGACGCCTGCGCCGCCTGTTCAGCGGCGGCGAGACCCTGCGCACGGATCTGGTCCGCCGCGTGTCCGATGCGATTGGCTTGCCGGTCGTCAATCTTTACGGTCCGACCGAGACAACCATTCAATGCTCGGCCCGGCTGGCCGAGGGATTCGAAGCCGGAGACACGGTCACCCTGGGAGAACCGCTGCCGAACGTTTCGTTTCATGTCCTGGACAGTGCCCTGCGGCCGGTGCCGGTCGGAGTGGCCGGCGAGCTCCATGTCGGCGGCGCCTGTCTGGCGCGCGGCTATTGGAAGTCCCCCGGCCCGACGGCGGAACGCTTCATCCCCGATCCGTTCGGCGCGCCGGGCGAGCGGCTCTACCGTACCGGCGACCGGGTGCGGCGCCTGCCCGGCGGCGGACTCCAGTACCTCGGGCGCGAGGATGCGCAGATCAAACTGCACGGCCATCGCATCGAGACCGGCGAGGTCGAGGCAGCACTTGCCGCCTTGCCCCGAATCCGCCGGGCCGTGGTGGGCGTCGTCGAGAATACGGGTGGGGGAACACGGCTCGCCGCGTGGTTCGAAGCCGAACCGGGGGCGGATGAAGCGGGTATCGCCGCGGCGGCGCGGGAGGCATTGTCCACCCGCCTGCCGAATTACATGGTGCCCGCGCTGTTCCATCCGGTCCGCACCTGGCCGCTGCTGCCCAATGGCAAAGTGGACCGCCGCGGGCTGCCGCGTCCCGACACGCAGCCACCGCATGATCGTCCCTTCCGTGAACCGGCGCCCGGCGCCGAAACGGCGTTGGCGCTGGTGTGGCGGCAGGTGCTGGGCATCGGGCGGATCGGCGCCGACGACGATTTCTTCGCCCTGGGTGGGGATTCCATTCTCAGTCTTCAGGTGGTGGCCCGCGCCCGCGCACAGGGACTGGCCCTGTCGGTGAAGGATGTTTTCCGCCGTCCGACGCTGGCGGCGCAGGCTGCTGCCGCCGGTTCGTCCGTCACGATGTTGGCCGGTCCCATCGATGGCGAGCTTCCGCTGACCCCTGCGCAGCGTTGGTTCTTCTCTTTGGACTTCCCACGCCCCCATCACTGGAACCAGAGCGTGCTGCTGGAAATCGCCGATGGATCCTCGGCCGACCGGCTTGAAGCGGCCTTGGCCAGGGTGGTGGCGCGCCACGATGCTTTCCGCCTGCGCTTCGTTCGCACCGGCGATGGCTGGCGCCAGCATTACGATCCCGCGCCGCCGCCTTTCCGTCTGGAGCGTTTCGACTGTTCCGGCCTGCCCGGCGGAGCGCGCGCCGAGGCGTTGCGCGCCCACGCCGAAACGGTCCAGGGTGGGCTTGACCTCGGCGCCGGGCCGCTGTTCCGCGCCGTGCACTTCGATTGCGGCGATGCCCCGGCGCGGCTGTTCCTGGCTTGTCACCACCTGATCGTCGATGGAGTGTCCTGGCGCCTGCTGCTGCAGGACCTGGCCCAGGCCATCGCCGACCCCGAGTCCCTGCCTCCGGCCGCTGGCCCCGCTTTCGGACGCTGGGCGCGCGGCCTGGCCGCCGCCGCCGCACAGCCGGGGCTGCGGGAACAGACGGCCTTCTGGGCCGCGCAGACGGCCGACGGCGCGCTTCCCCTGCCGTCTGGCGACGCCATGGACATCGAGGGACTGGCCGACACCGTCGAAACCGTTCTGGACGATTCGCGGACGGAATGGCTTCTTCGCCGCGCTCCGGCGGCGTTGCGCACATCCACTCTGGAAATCCTGCTCACGGCACTGGCCGAGACGTTGACCGGATGGGCCGGGTGCCGGCGGTGGTGATCGAGCTTGAAGGACATGGCCGCGAGGATCTGGTGCCAGACGCCG
>AGTN01545029.1_pt1 | contig 13997 bp, 11 predicted proteins | sample 314218 | NCBI WGS metagenome assembly AGTN01 (sample SAMN02954264, study PRJNA73603) | bioreactor metagenome | biome: terrestrial; feature: non-aerated bioreactor; material: poplar woody material; isolation source: poplar biomass | place: USA | collected 2006-12 | reverse complement strand
GACAGTGTTTATAGGATTTGGCGGGATTGCTGCCCGGGCTGAGTCCAACAATCGATTGATGGAGAAGGTGAAGGGCACGGATGGCTTCGGAACTGGTCCGGCTAGCCACTTTCGAAGGCTCGATTCAGTGCCGCCCGACCATTTGGAGCACGCAAAACGCAAATGGGCTAGGGAACGCGCCCTTGAAGCAAATACCGATCCCGTCCAGGACGCGGCTGACTACTACAAGAACAAAGCCAATAACTACAATAAACAAAAAGCCAATTACGATGCGCCTCCGCTCAACAATATCTATCGTCCCGATACATTGCGTCGCCAGAACGTCAAGATCGGTGACCCAGTCGAGACTTCGGCTTCAGAGAAATCCATAAAGGCTCTCGAAGCTGAAGAGAGTTCGCCGCTTGGACCAAATCATCACGCTCTGCAAAGGGAAATTCCAAAAAGCCTCGAAACCGAGTTGAAACGCAACTTCGAAAAACTCAAAAGCGCCGGAACCGCGCCCGTTTACTTCCTGGCTTACCGCCTCTACGATACCCAATTCACCAGAATCGGAGCCATCAATGGCGCTCTAGTCGAACAGCCATCCGATCGGGTCAATCGCATTCTTTCTATAGATCTCCGCGTGGGCAGTCCAAAGCTAGACAACACCCACTTCTTGCGCAGTGACCATTCCAGATCGCCGGCCAATTGGGATCAATCTAAGTCAAGGAACTCGATACTCCCCGCACTGGGAGCAGATATCCCACTAAGAGAAGCTATCTGGTTAAGAACTGATGAGGCCTTTAAGCGCGCTCAATCCCGCTTTCAATCAATATTGGCCAGCAAAGATGTTCTCGCCGCCGAAGAAGATCAATCCGGAGACTTCACCCTGCAGCCCGCGCAAATCTACGATTCGGGCATCAAGAAGTCTTTCTTCGACAAAAAAGCCTGGGAGGCGAAAGTCAAAGAGTGGTCGAAAATCTTCAACTTACCCTGGATTGAGGACTCAGAAGTCTCGCTTGGCGCGTATCCGAGCGTCCGCTACATCGTAGACACCGATGGTTCCAGAATCGTTGAGCAGTCGGACTACTACGTGGTGTTCGGCAATGCCTCTACCTTGACCGATGATGGCATGAAATTGACGTTGGCGGACTACGAGGTCCACGAAACGCCGGACAAACTTTGTAGTGACGAAGAAAGAGTCAAGCGATTCAAAAAGCTTGTCGATAATTTGAAGGAACTGAGGACCGCACCGCCGGCGGAGTCATTCGTCGGTCCGGCAATTCTATCCGGCAGAGCAGCAGCGGTGTTTTTCCACGAGACATTTGGTCATCGTATAGAAGCGGTTCATGAAAAGAGCGAAGTTGAAGGAAAGACGTTTGCCAAAAAAGTAGGAACGCAAGTGATGCCGTCGTTCATCACGGTCATTGATGATCCAACCATATCCGAAATAAACGGTGAGTTCATCAACGGCCACTACGAGTACGACGATGAGGGCGTGAAGGCTCAACGCGCCGTTCTGGCGAAGAACGGTATCCTCACCGGTTTCCTGATGAGCCGCACTCCGTTAACGGGATTCGAGAAATCGAACGGACACGGCCGCGGCGCCCCCGGATGGAACCCGATCGGACGTCAGGCAAACTTGATTGTTTCGGTCGACAAGAAAAAGCAGTTTAGCGATCAAGCACTGCGGGCGATGCTAATTAAGGAAGCAAAACGACAGAAAAACCTTACGGCTTGTATTTCGAATCTATCAGCGGCGGTTTTACAGGGACCAGCAGTCGCTCAGAACAGACTTACACGATAACACCATTGCTGGTGTACAAGATTTTCGTGGATGGGCGGCCCGACGAAATGATCCGCGGCGCTCAATTGGTAGGAACTCCTCTAGCCGCTCTCGAAAAGATTATTGCCGGCGGCGACCAGATCGGAGTCTTTAATGGTGCTTGCGGCCGAGAGTCAGGTCACATCAGAAATTGCGATGCATCACCTGCAATATTGCTCCAATCAATCGAGATCAAGCGGTCGTCAAAAACATTCGAGAAGAAGCCGATTCTCCCGGATCCCACTGCGCCACCAGAAGCGGTGACGGCACCAGAAACGGTGACACCCGCTGGAAAGGTGCAGGAACCAAATTCGGTATCCAAACATAATAAAGGTTCCAAATGAGTATAGGGAAGTCGAAAGGAATAAGGAACTTGGCGGCAGTTAGGAATTCAACAATAATTAGGATGTCGGTAGCAATTGCCTTGTCGCTGTTGCTTGGTAGCGCATACGGTGCCCCCTCTCAAGGTCGAGAGCCTGAATCTCAGAGGCAAGACACCGACGTAATGCTCAATGCGCTTACTGACGAGATGAAACGCTCGATATCGAGTCTGAAGTATGAACAACATCAACTTCCTTACTTCGTCTCTTACTGGGCGAAGGAGTTGGATGAAACTACCATTACTTCCAATCTTGGTTCCGAAGCAGATGTCGACTACACGCGCAATCGATGCTTGCTTCCGACTGTGCGGATCGGCGACTACGATCTCGACAGCACGATGAACGGCACTTCTGACCAACGCGCTGTTACCCAGATTCCGCTCGATGATGACTATACGGCCATCCGCAAAGCTGTTTGGATGGCAACGGATAAAACATATAAGTTCTCAATTCGAACTTTCGAATGGAAAAAAGCATACCTGCGTTCCGTCCACATTCCCGATCGGTTGCCGGACATGGTGAAAGTGGATCATCCGTCAGTGTCGGTTGCTCCAAAACTCGAGTTGAAGCTTGACGAATCCCGTTGGCGAGGAGAGGTTCAGAAACTATCCGCACTCTTCAAACAGTATCCAACCATTCAATCATCTAAAGTCACTGTTGACGCTCGGATGGTGACCAATTGGTTTGTTAATAGCGAAGGAACCCGACTCCGTTACAGCACGCCCGTCTACGCTGTTCGATATTTCGCATCAGGACAGGCGTCGGATGGAATGCGAATCTCAGATTACGATGTAGTCGCCTCTAGAAGTGAAAGCGACCTCCCAACTTATTCGGAGTTCGAAGCAAAGATCAAGAGTTTCGCCGAGCGTACAACTAAAATGATCGCCGCACCTCTAAGCAAGGAGTATGCAGGTCCAGTGTTGTTGAAGGGTCAGGCGGCCGCTGAGTTCTTTTCACAAGTATTGGGACCGACAATGGGTTTGGCCGAAGAATACATTGGAAACGAAAACTGGCACAATCCGCTTAAAAACGTCGTCGGTCGTCGAGTACTTCCAGAGTACATGAGCATCAGCGACGACCCCACAAAAAAAGAGTTCGATGGAAAATCATTGATCGGAGGCTATGAGTTCGACGACGAGGGTGTTCCAGCAGAGAAGGTAGAACTCATAGTAGATGGAAAATTGAAAGATTTTTGCCAGAGCCGACTTCCCACACACCATTCCAAACGTTCAAACGGACATTCGATGGGAGGACACGGTGTGTTCTCTATCCTTGAGGTAACAACGAACAAACCTGCGTCCGAAAGCGAGTTCAAGGACAAAATAGCTTCGCTCGCAAAAGAAGCTGGATTAGACTATGTTCTTGTGATCGAAAAACTTAACGACGATTACCAGATGGGAGAATGCCCATCCCTGGAGAACACCACGCGCAGGTTTGACACGCCGTCATACACAGCGCGTCCGAGCGATCCGACTGTCGTGTATAGACAGTACCTCGATGGGCGCAAGGAGTATGTGCGCGGTCTCGAATTCAACTCTGTAAATTTGAGATCGTTTCGAGACATCCAGGCGGTTGGTTCGGATTCGGCACCATATGTGGTGGAACCGAACGATTACACTGCAAGGCACTTGATCACACCTTCATTTTTGATGGGCGAGTTGGACTTCCGAATCAAGAAACCGGAGCATGCGACGTTACCTGATGTTGCGAGTCCACTTGTAGAGAAGTAGTTCGCGCGGAGGATAGCCGTTCTTCCTAATTGGCAATTTTCAGGAAGTAGCCGTTCTCTGAAAAACACTTCCAAAGGCAACAACCGCCGGAGGGTGGCGGTTGCTGTCTTCTCACCTTCAAACTTTTGGGTACGGTACTTGGGTATGGACGGTATTTTGGGTACGGACGTGATTTGTGTTCGTGAATACAACTATAGGGCCGCCGTTGGACATTGGCTGGACAATGATAATTTGCAAGTAGACGCGGTATTCTATAAATAGTTGGAGAAACGTTGAAAATGCCAAAATTGCCCAAGTTTGTGAAAGTCGCCGGCGCCGGATTGTTTTTCGGCGGCGCGGCAATTGCGACGGCGTTGTTCGTTCCTCCCGTGCGCGACAAGGTTTTCTCCACACCACTTTGGCCCTGGCGACTGCCCTGGGATACCAACGATTCCGAGTTACGGCAATTGAAGGAACTCTGCCGCCCCGGCGACATAATCGTCGAGGCAAACCTGCACTCCTGGCAGTGGGTCGCGTTGGCTTCGGCATTAACGAAGTCCAACTGGGTTCACGCCGCACTCGTCGATGAGAACCTGAAGCTGTTAACCGTCAACAAACTGGTGATCGAGACCGATTTCGACATCTACCTGGAGTGGAAAAGCACGCGATTAGCACTTGTTAGACCACCATACAAAGATGCGGCGCAAGCGCAGAAAGCAATTGATTTTGCCCGCAGCAAGGTGGGAACGCTGTACGATCCGTCCTTCAAAGATCAGACCGGCAATTGCACTGGTTTGGTTGCGACATCACTGATTGAGGCTGGAATTCCGGTGAAGATTTCGCACAGCGTTGGAATGGATGTTTACGCGGCGGACTGTTTCTTCAAAGTTCCAGGCGCAAAAATTGTCTGGTCGACTGATAAGGACCGCGTTCGAGTAGTTCACGGTTGAATCCACATCCGAGGCTCGGCACCGAATATAGTATTGCCACCTTGGAATGGAGAGTCCCGCTCGACTCAACCAGAAAGGTATTCCAGAACGCTAGCTACAGCAGCATTCGAAATTCTTCGCGATCTCTTCTCCCCGACCTGATGAATTTTTTGCAAGTCCGTCTCGGACGAATCTAGAACATCGCCGACAGTCTTGTATTCTGCCTCTCGCAATTTTCCTCTTTGCCAATCAGTTATGTCCAATACATCAAGATCCTTGGCCAATTGACGCTGGAGGACTACATTCGTTAGGTCTGGTTGTTGCTGTACATTCGCCATCTGTTCGACTAGGGCTTCGAATTCCTTGGCGTTAGCGCCGTATTCAGTAGACCTTCTTGTAGTCAGATGTTGCGCAATGTCCAATGCTTCGGTAGCAGGAGTGGCATCCAATGCAAACAAACAACCAAGATTTACGGAGTAGCGAGTACCGATCTCCGATTTATTGTTTTTAGTACCATCAGATTCCTTAACAACTATTCCCGTGTAAGCTAAGAGGCGCAATGCGTGCTTGACTATTTCAGGGGCGTCTCGATTTACCCAAAAGAAACAAGTTGTTTCGGTTCTTGATCGCTTTCCTCTACCCAAATTGTACTTTTGCAAGGACGGTAGAACGCTTTTTTCTATAAAATTTCGTCCCCAATCAATTAATTGCTGATATCCAGTATAGAGTTCCGCCATGTTAGAGTGCTCAGACCAAATACCGTGTCTATAGAATTCGCGAACAGTCACATTTACTTCTTTGGAGTTCATCTTGAGAGTTTGCGCAACGTTTTTAAGCAATAATCGCGGATTTCCGCCGGATGCGTAGGCAAGTATTTTAAAGTTGGCTTCGTTTCTAGAAATAGCCTGCTCAAGTTCACTAGCTGCCTGTTTTTGAACAATTTGCCTCATATTTTCAACGTAGTTGGTATCGAGAATATCTCTATTGATGTTCAGCCACGACGCATCATGCGAACGTTGAAACGTATCCCCGAATGAAGTGACTCCTGGATACACAGCTGCCTTGCAGCTAATATAGGGCGAGCGGAGATCTCTAAAGAGTGTAAAAAACTGCCTCTGTTGTTCCGGTCTGAAGTTATGAGTTGCTTCATCGAACAGCGCTATCAATCGCTTTATTTTCAACTTTCGACAAATGTCTTCGGTAGCATTTAACAATTCATCGATGGAGGGAAGCTTTTCGTAATCCACCGCACATCCCGGTTTCCGGAATGATTCCTCGTATGCCTTGGCAATTTCACTCATGCGTTGAGCTTCGTCTAATGCAGACTCAGTCCCGTTAAGAGGCAAGATCGAAATTTCAGGATTCACTCCGATTAGTAGACCCAGTCGCCTAAGAGTATGCATCATCTCACTACAAAATCTGGATACCATCCAGTGATGAAATTGATACGGATCGTTTGTTTGCAGAAGTGCACTCTTCCTGAAAGTTACGTAGATGGGAACAATTCGATCTTCACTGAAACTTCGAATGAGCTCAGCCTCCGTCACACGAAGCAAAAATGATTTTCCAGTTCCCCTACTGCCTTCAAGAATTACCGGTTTTGCCGCCTTTAAGCTCTGAACAATCTCCATGTCCCGTTCTGTCGGCACATAAAAATCTAAAATCTCCTCGATTTTTATGTCTTCGGTCCTGAAGAACAGCTCCTCTACCATTATTTGCCTCCAAATCTGGCTCTAATATCGGCAAAATGCCCTAACCGATTCATCACGCTAGTCTCAAGCCTGCCAAGTGATGCTGTCTCCAACTCATTCAGGTACCGAAGGCATAGTGCAAATACAACTACAGTTGCGACAACGTCTGCCTTTGAACACCAAGCAGACACGACTTCACGGTCGTAAGACAGATCGCGTCCGTGAGTTTGGAAATTGCCATGCACAAACTCCGAACACTCCCGATAAGCCTTAATGGCCATACCATTATGGCTATCTACAAAGTTGACGAGCTCGGGAAAGAACGCTCGAGCGAATCTCTTTGATAACAACCCAGCTTCGGCATCAACGATCGAAGACCATTTTGTATCAAAGCGGCCCTGTATCCATTCCTGCAAATGAAGGCTGTTCGTAGACAAGAAAATTGACGATAACGACAACTCCAAAAAAAGCCTAAGACTCATGAATGCATGCCGGTATGTTCCCTGCATGAGAGCTAGCATTGCAAATTGGTATTCGCGAATGCTCTCTTCAAACAACGCATTTTCCTTGCGCCCCTCAAGGGAACTGTGCCATTCCTGCAACTCGATAACAAATGCGTAGTGCTTAGCCAACATTTGAGACTCGGGGTCTTCTAATGTCTCTTGAAGAATTGTGCCGAGCCTGTCATGAAGCTCGATATATACCGCGCGCATTAAAGTCTGCTCCACTGAGGTAGTCCCAAAAGGTAATTATATTGAGACTAATGGTGCGCCAAAGTCAACAATTCTACGCGTTTCCTGTCGATGGCTCAATAGTTGTAAATGAAAAGCTCACTACCGACTTTGCACGTGTTTTCCAAATTGCAGTTATTCATACCATACGTCAGGTTCCAGGGTTCAACCGTCAAGTTTGCTGGGTTGAAATCTGCCCATTTGTACATTTTCCGAATCTCTGGACAATCATCATAAGTAATCAAAAACTTGTGCTTGGTTTCCTTGAGAAGTGACACCAGCAGGTCGTGATCAAAGTTGTGCAATGAACCGTGCTTGCCATATAGTTTACTGGCGCTGTAGTAAGGAGGATCGATAAATAGAAAAACTCCCTCTCCTGTCGCTTCAATTACTCGGCTGAAGTCAACATTTGTAATTTTGGTTCTCTTAAGCGCCCGTGGCATTGGTGATAATCGCTCGATCGACGTCTCAGTAAATCTTAGTTCGCTTGCAGCCTCAGAGAAACCTCCTGCTTGCGTTGTCCCGGAAAACGTTACCCTATTGAAAAAGAAAAACTTGACCGCGGCATCGAAATCGTCAGTTGGCTCTGAGTCTCTAGCTTTAAGGTAGTACTCTTTTAGTTCCTCCGCAGTGGTGAACTTTTGCCTCAGTTTTCGCAGCCGGTTTTGTAATTTCTCACATGTTGATTGATCTTTGAGAAATCTCCAAAACAATATTAAGTCGCGAAACGCATCGTTAATCCAATACTTTGATGCAACCTGCTCAGATTTTGCGCGCAAGAAGACGCTGCCGCCACCAACCATCGGTTCTCGATACTCGAATATATTGTTTGGAAACTTGTTTAGTATGCGCAATGCTGCACGTTGTTTCCCTCCTGGATAGCGAAGAGGAGATTTAAATGCTTCTTGAGGCTCGCAGAGGTTATTTTTGCGCACGGAACTTCAGTAATCGGAAATGTGACTATATTATAGTCTCTAAATTCACGCATTAGGTGGAGAGAGGACGGTACTACGAATGGTGCTCAGCGAACCATTTGCAGATGTACCGTCCTGCAGTTAGCAAATATTAACCCTAAATATGCAAGAGGGCCACTACGCTGGCTTTGTCTCCCGAATTCTAAGCGATTGCTCTCTCTTCAGCCTCCTCACCGATGTCTTCGCCATACTTCTCGAGCAACAACTCGAGAAATATCTCGAAAGCAGCATCATCAAGTAGGTTATTGTCGATTGCACGCTGAACGACCTTTATTTCGCTTCGGCTCATATAACCGTCGTCCAAAATCAAATCCTTGATTCGAATTGCATCAGCTTTACTCAAACGCTCCTTTCTGTTAAGCATTCGTCGTAATGTTTGTTCTAATCTTTTAGCAGCCATGTGTGTATCTCCTTTTCGAGACGCGTTCTCCTTTCGAAGGAGCGCCTCAATAGTCTTTTGCGCACGTTGTGCGATGTATGGATTCTCATCACCGGTCAGCCAAATCAAAATGATCGGCATTGTGTGGGCGTTCTCCGCCAAGCTGTACCGAACATCTAGATGGTCGTCGTTCGCCAAGCCCCACAGAACTATTGTCGGGGTAGTTGGATTGTATGTAAGTCCAATCCGGACGTCGGCGCTGGCATCTTTACTTAAAAGATCGAGCAGGTGGCGAGGGGAGGACTGATTCTCAGCGACTCTGGCTCTGACTCTCGTGCATGAAGAGCGAGCTAGTTTCTGAAGTAGCGCTGTCGGCGTGCTCGATCGACCAGCTTGAAGATAATCGTTGTTGTTCATGTCAGGCACCTCCTAATTTCGAGCAACCGACTTTGTATTTGGGATTCCGCATCTCGACTAGGCACCATCGTGTTCCTCCTCGATCACTGGTTTGATCACGAATGGCGCACTGTAGAGGCAAACCAGAACGTAAGAAAGAACACCAGAGGCAGTGGCACCGACTACAACAGCTATGGGTGCCGCCCCGCATATGTATAAGGCGCCACCGACCAAACTTGATAGGGCTACCATCAAGCCGAACGCGATTAAAAGCATTTTTCCTTCAGTAATTTGCATAACGAAGACTCCTGTATAAATTCCATCGCCCGTTTGCAGGCGACAAGAAGAAGTAGCTGATCGATCACAGTGCGAACAGCAACTGTGATTTGCAATGTTGTTTGCGAGATGATCAGTAAACTATTAGATAAGGAGTGATCGATTGAGCAGCCACAGAGGGCGCGGCGCATTAGCAACAAAAGCATAGTGGCGATCGAGCTGACTGAACTTTTGATCCTGCGGAAGCGTCAGAAGCAAAATCGAAATCAAAAGCGTAGAACCGCCGGTGACACCAGCAATTCGTGGTTTGACTGCAGTGATATGAACTGACGCGCTCGTTGGAACGAAATTGTAGATTCGCTCCGAGTGACTTATCTGTTGTGGGCTGTAATTACTCAGGGGTTTCATCCACGTGGAGAGCACGAACGCCAGCAAACTGAATGCGGCGACGACACTGACTAACGCTAGGCGTCTTCCTTTCATGGCGAATCTCCTTGCTTTCAGCCTAGCAGAAAAATCGAATTAGCGCAAAAACCGCTAATGATGCGCTGCGAAGAGTTACCCGCAAACCTCAATCTGTTTGCGTTCAAAGTATCTTAACTATTGAGACCCTCTTCAAAAGCTCGGAAAGGTAGTAGAAAGGCAACGGAAGGGTTTTAGAAAGGAACCATTGTGTCCCGCTTCTATACCGACTTCCAATCAGTAGACGAAGGTACCGCTGTTCGCTTCTCGAGCAGCCAATCGAACAAACCAGGCTCGCACCATCCACGGAGCAAGGAGTCATGACCTAGCTCCGGAAATTCTGTTAGTCGAACTTCCGCTCCTGCTTTTTGAAGTTCCTCAGTCAACAATCTTGCCTCTTCGACTGGACAACCATCATCGAGAGATCCGTGCAGAAACCAGATGGGAACCGACTTTACTCCGCGAGCAATAAATCGCGCTCGATCTTCGGCGACGAACATCGACTTGAACAAGGATCGAATGTCCTCGTCTTCCGGAAGATTTCTGGGCCAATTCGGGCTGTCCCAGGTGATACCAACGGCAATACTAGCAATTCCGGCGATTTTATCCGGGTTGCGAATTGCAAGATACAGACTGCTCGTCGCGCCCATGGAGTAGCCGACGACGTAAACGCGCTCAGGATCTGCACCGAACTCTTTCACTGCATATTCGATCGAACGGAAGAATCGCCGTTCCATATCACCATAATAGGCTCTGTGATCATCGGCGCATTGGGGAAATAGCACCACACCCGGTATCTTCAATTCGGGCACGACAACGTTCAACCCGCCGCCCAGAATTATGTTGGGATCGTTTCCACGTTCTCCGACGCCGTGGAGAAAAACAACTATCGGAGGATTTTTAATCGACTCCAGATTGTCGGGAAGGTACATGGCAAGTTCAAAAGGAGAACCGCCGGGACTGTCTACGTGTCTGCTTGTAAATGGCATCGAAATTGGTTACCGACTGAAGAATCCGCCATAAAACCCTGATTGAACCATAAATCCTCCATTTTGTCCTCTTTAGGCGGTTTGGCGCTGTTACGAAGGACTTTTGAAGAGAATCCAGTCATAATTATGGAGATCACCTTTGTCCATGGTTCAACGGCGTTAACTCCATCCCTGAGGCGGCAAAGCGGATTTTGCAAAGGCGATTAGCTTCCAAACTGATCCTCATCGTCTCCATACCACTGGTAGCTCAAATCGGGCTACTGGCGGCACTTAGCGCCTTTCAGGTCAAAGCTGCCGGGTATGCAGAGGCACTGGAAGCGCAACGAGGGAAGAACGCCGCTCTGCTTGGCTTACAGGATGAACTTTTCCGTCTCTGGATGAGTAATAAAACCGGCAAAGCGCCTGGCATGGAACAGATCGAGGAATCGATAGACACATATCGCCGCGTTCAACAGAGGATGGATGAGATCGAGGGGTTCTACAAAAACGACCCCGACTCCAGAAAGATAATTAGAGACTTCGAAGCGCAAATGAAGCGGCAAGCTCAAATGATTGCCGAGGAACCAGAGGCTGTCATGATGGGGGCGCCTCGGAAGTGGATCGAGCCGGTCAAGTCCCTCAAGGGGAATTACAACCATATTCGTGAGCTGATGACGCAGGGAGTTGCCGAAAGCACGCGCCTTGCAAACGAGATCCAGAAACTAAACGACATCTCTTCGTTGGTGCTGGGAATTGGCATAATCGTCGAGTTTTTTCTTATCGGGTTGTCGGTGTTCTGGTTCAATCGCGGAATCGCCGGAAGGTTTTCCAACCTCAGCCAAACCATAACAAATGTGGCGTTGAACCGACCGCTCAATCCACCCATCAAGGGAAAAGACGAGCTGGCATATATAGATGATATCTTTCGCAAGATGGCAGGCGAATTGGCAGAGTCCGAGATTATCCAGGACGCCATCATGGAGAATGCTCGCGACGTAATTTTCTCACTTGATGAGAAACTCTCATTCACAGAGGTTAATGCGGCATCCTCAGTAGTCTTTGGTTATTCGCCGGAAGAGCTCACGTCGATGCGAGTCGCAAATCTCGTTAAAGAAGAAGACCTCTCGAGAGCTTTGGCGCAACTCGAAAACGCGAAGAAACGATCGATCGAACCATTCGAGGTCCGCATCAAACGAGCAGATCGAGTGATTGTTGACACGCTCTGGTCCGTGACATGGTCACGTACTGGAAAAACGTTTTTCTGTGTTGCGCACGACAACACCAGCAGAAAGGAAGCAGAAAGACTGCGAAGCGAACTCACTCAGCTAATTAGTGAGGATTTGCGATCACCGCTTGCGCTGATGAACAGCTGCTTCAACGACCTTGGAACCGGAAAACTCGGCACTCTTTCTCCTCAAGGTGTAAAGTTTCGAGGAAACGCTTCCAATGCGACATCACAGATGCTGACCCTGGTCAATGATCTTCTCGACATAGAAAACTTCGAATCCGGCGCATTGAGTTTGAAACTAAAGTTGGTGGCACTCGAGTCTATTTTCGAACAAGCGGTGCAGCAAGCGTCCGGACTTTCGCAGAAGTATAAAGTCAATGTTGAAGCTGATAGCACAGAGATTGCAATTGTCGCCGACAAGGACCGGTTGATACAGGTACTCACAAACCTGCTTTCCAACGCGGTCAAGTTTTCACCTCCGGAGAGTACCGTTCGTTTAACAGCGACTGAAGATGCTGAGTTCATTGAAATACAAGTAATTGATCAGGGAAGGGGCATTCCTGAGGCAATAATACCGTTCATTTTCGATCGATTCCGTCAGGTAGAAATGTCGGATGCCAAAGCAAAAGGTGGCTCCGGTCTTGGTCTTGCTATATGCAAAGCCCTCGTAGAACTTCACAAAGGCACAATTACAGTCACAAGCAAAACTGACGAAGGAACAACGTTTACCGTTCGAATACCTGGACTATCAGCCCACTTGGAAGCAGGTGTGCCTGAATGAAAACCCGCCAAACACTTTCAACTAAGGCTTTTACTCTGATACTGGTTTTGGTATCAGTGCAAGTGATGGTATTTGGAGTTCTCTTCGGTTTGTACTCGGACCTGAACATTACGTGCAAACGAGCCTTGCGCGATACGCTTATCATGGACACCATGTCGAACCTGTACATGTGGGCAGTCGATCTCATGCAGTTGCGCAGCGAAAACAGAGCATTGTCCGAAAGCGGCAGAAAGAAGAAGGAGGTATTGACATACTGCAATAACATCAAACACCTCTTGAAGGAAGACGAAATAAGAAAGTTCAAACTGCAGGAATTCGAAGACGAAATCATTTATCTATACAGTTTCGCACAACCGAATCAATCACTTTCCACTTTCAGACATGTCGCAAAGCGTACAGAAATCCTCTGGGACAAGATTGTTCAACTCAAGGCGCTTGCAAGAGTTGAGAGCAGTGGCGTCCATGACTCATTTGAACGGCTAAAAAATACTCGGGACGCAACGATTACTGCATTGGTCATATTTATCGTTCTTCAAATAGCCTTGATTGTTGCGGCGATCTGGTTGATTCGAAAAGATATTGCAACGCGTTTGAATCTGATAAGCGACAACATCAATCGATTCGCAAGAAACGAGCCGTTGCATCCGATCGTGACCGGCGATGACGAAATCGCAGACCTGGATCGGGCATTTCACCGAATGGCGAGCGCAGTCCAATTTGCCACAGACAACAAGCGAGATCTGGTGGATCATGCCAGCGACGTCATTTGTCGGATCAGCCGGCATCGAGACATTCTGACAATCAATGAAGCATGCAGAACGGTTTTCGGATACGAGCCGGACGAACTGGTTTTGAAAAAGCTTCAGACGATTATTCCTCAAGAAAATCTGGAAGACGTTCGAGATCAATTCAGAAAGATACGGGAAGGGCAGGAAACTCATAATCATGTCGAAACCCGAATCATAAAAAAGGACTCGGGAGTTCTCGACACGCTTTGGTCGGTTCGATGGTCTGCCGATAGTAAATCGTATTTTTGCGTAGTTCATGATGTGACGATAAGAAAACGAGCAGACAGACTTCGGCAGGAAGTCTTGCAAATGGTCAGTCATGATCTGCGCTCCCCGCTTGCCACAGTTAGCAGTTTTCTAGACATGGCTAACGAAGGGTACATAGGTGAACTTAACGCAGAAGGCACAAAACGAGTCACATCCGCATCCTTTGCGACGGTGCAGATGGTAGAACTAATCAACTCTCTCCTCGACATCGAAAAAATCGAAGCTGGAATGCTC